>PJUA01000683.1_pt1 | contig 13492 bp, 11 predicted proteins | sample 1512151 | NCBI WGS metagenome assembly PJUA01 (sample SAMN08177678, study PRJNA422409) | Soil metagenome, whole genome shotgun sequencing project. | isolation source: Soil enriched on filter paper: beechwood xylan treatment | place: USA: Madison | collected 2015-01-15
AGCACGTCCGGCTTGGCGGCCATGGCATTGGTCAGATAGCCGGAGAATTCCTTCTCGGTCAGCGAGTGGTAGCTGTTGCCGACGTGCTCGATGCCCTTTTCCTTGAAGATGTTCTTGGCCGCCGACAGCAGGCCTTCGCCGAATACATACTGCGGCGTGATGGTGTACCAGCGCTTGGCGTTGGGCAGCTTTTCCAGCAGCGGACGCACGGTCTGCTCGATGGCACCGAAGGTCGGTACCGACCAGCGGAAGGTGGAGCGGTTGCAGTCGCTGCCGGTGATCTCGTCGGCACCGGCGGTGGTGATGAAGACCGCACCGGCCTTGTCGGCTTCCTTGCCCATGGCCAGGGCCTCGCCGGAGAGGATGCCGCCGGCGAAGAAGCGGGTTCCCTTCTCGATGGTTTCCTGCATCTTGCGCACGGCCGTGGCCGGCTTGCCTTCGGTGTCGAGGTTGGTATAGCTGGTGCTCTTGCCCAGCACCTTGCCGTACTTCTGCAGGGCCAGCTTCATGCCCATGTCGGCGAACTTGCCGTTTGCCGCGAAGGGCCCGGACATCGGCACAGGACAGCCGAAGGCGATGCTCTCGGCCTGGGCAAACACATCGTGGTAGGTCAGTGCGCCGGGTGCGGCCAGGGCGGACAGTTTCAGGAAATTGCGACGGCTGATCATGCTTGTTTCTCCCTCGAAGCTAACGATTGACAGATGACAGACAGATGACATCCATGGAAATGCGCAACACTGCATTACTGCCCATCAACGCAATTTCCATGCCCATCGCTCCCATGAAACTTAGGAAATGGTGGACATCGATGGATTGCGCAGACGTGAAAAAGCCGCCGCCACAAACCGGCGGAAAAGCCTGGAACCATAGGGGTATGCTGCCTTCCGACAAGCGCGGAAAGCAGAGATCGTGATTGCAAAAAACGCAGCAGCGGCGCGCGTTTTCGCCGCGTGGCGTGAGCCTGCATGAGGGCTCCTCCTGCCGCTCCGATGAGCGTGTCTCCAGATAGTTTGCCGTTGTCCCGTGCTGTCGGTGTGTGTCCACCGATCTGCCACGACGGTCTGTATTTTCTAAGCTTTTCGCCAGCGCATCTGCTTTTGGTGCAGCCCGCACTGACGATTCCTATCCTGTGGGTTCAGGGTCTCCTTGTTTGCACCAGCGGCTGACGTTTTCTGCACCATTGCTTGCGTGAGTTGCATCATGCCTTTCCGGGACGCTGCCTCAGCATACCTGCGCCGGCGTCCGCACAAAAGAAAAACGGCATGAAAATTTCATGCCGTCTGTCCTGTTTATTTCATCTGCGGGAAAGCGAATTCCGCACCTGCGCTGGCAGTGTTGGGCCAGCGCTGCATCACCGCCTTGGCCCGGGTGTAGAAGCGCACGCCCTCCGGTCCGTACATGTGATGGTCGCCGAAGAGACTGCGCTTCCAGCCGCCGAAGCTGCTGAAGGCCATCGGCACCGGCAGCGGCACGTTCACCCCCACCATGCCGACCTCGATCTGGCGCACGAACTCACGGGCCACGCCACCGTCGCGGGTATAGACCGCCACGCCATTGCCATACTCGTGGGCGTTGATCAGTTCCACCGCGCTGGCGATGTCGGGGCAGCGCAGCACGCACAGCACCGGGCCGAAGATTTCTTCCTTGTACACCGTCATCTCCGGCGTGACGTGGTCGAGCAGGGTGCCGCCCACGAAGAAGCCCTTCTCGAAGCCCGGCACCTGATAGCCACGGCCATCCACCACCAGCGTGGCGCCTTCTTCGACACCACGGCCGATCAGGCCTTCGATGCGTTCCTTGGCGGCAGCCGTCACCACCGGACCCATCTCGGCACCGGCGGCCATGCCTTCGTTGATCTTCAGCTTGCGAGCGCGTTCGGCCAGGGCCGCCACCAGTTCGTCACCGGCACTGCCGACGGCGACTGCCACCGAGATCGCCATGCAGCGCTCGCCGGCCGAGCCATAGGCCGCACCCATGAGGGCATCCACGGCGAGCTGCATGTCGGCGTCGGGCATGACCACCATGTGGTTCTTGGCGCCACCCAGGGCCTGCACGCGCTTGCCCTTGGCCGAGCCACGGGCATAGATGTATTCGGCAATCGGGGTCGAGCCGACGAAACTGATGGCCTTGACCTGCGGGTGATCCAGCAGGGCATCGACGGTCACCTTGTCGCCCTGGATGACGTTGAAGACGCCGTCCGGCAGGCCGGCTTCCTGCAGCAGGTCGGCAATCAGCAGCGCGGCCGAGGGGTCGCGTTCGGAAGGCTTCAGCACGAAGCAGTTGCCACAGGCGATGGCGATGGGGAACATCCACATCGGCACCATGGCCGGGAAGTTGAACGGCGTGATGCCGGCCACCACGCCCAGTGCCTGGCGCATCGACCAGGCGTCGATGCCACGGGCGATCTGGTCGGTGTATTCCCCCTTGAGCATCTGCGGAATGCCGGCAGCGAACTCGACGATCTCGATGCCGCGCGCCACTTCGCCCTGGGCATCCGAGAAGGTCTTGCCGTGCTCGCGCACGATGATGCGGGCGAAGTCGTCGGCCCGTTGCTGGATCAGGTGCAGGAAGCGGAACAGCACCCGCGCCCGGGTCAGCGGCGGGGTATTGGACCAGGCCGGGAAGGCCGCCACGCCCGCCTTCACCGCCGCATCGACCTCATCGACCGTGCCCAGCGCCACCTGCGCCACCGGCACGCCCTGCGCCGGGTTGAAGACATCGGCGTAGCGCCCGCTCTTGGTATCGACGCGCTGGCCGCCGATGTAGTGTGCAATCTTTTCCATGAATCTTTCTTGCGTCGTAGTGAGGGATCAGGCCAGGGTCTTGAGGATGGCCGCCAGCTTGCCGAACAGTTCGTCGATCTGCTGCTTGTTGATGACCAGTGGCGGCGACAGGGCGATGATGTCGCCGGTCACGCGGATCAGGATGCCGTCGTTGAAGGCGCGCACGAAGGCGTCATAGGCACGGGCGCCGACGCGGCCCGGGATGGACGACAGTTCGATACCGGCGATCAGGCCGATGGTGCGCACGTCGATCACATGCGGCAGGCCGCGCAGCGCGTGCGCCGCTTCCTGGAAGTAGTCGGCCACGGCCTGGGCATTGTCCAGCACGCCTTCGGTCTCGAACACGTCCAGCGAGGCCAGGCCGGCGGCGCAGGCCAGCGGGTGGCCGGAATAGGTGTAGCCATGGAACAGCTCGATGCCGTCCGGGCCGTTCATGAAGGCGTCGTGGATTTCCTTCTTCACGAACACCGCGCCCATCGGCACCACGCCGTTGGTCAGGCCCTTGGCGGTGGTGAAGATGTCCGGTTCGACATCGAAGTAGTCGGAGGCGAAGGGCGTACCCAGGCGACCGAAGCCGGTGATCACTTCATCGAAGATCAGCAGGATGCCGTGCTTGGTACACAACTCACGCAGACGCTTGAGGTAGCCCTTGGGCGGGATCAGCACGCCAGTGGAACCGGCCACCGGCTCGACGATGACGGCGGCGATGTTGGAAGCGTCATGCAGCGCGACGATGCGTTCCAGCTCGTCAGCCAGGTGCGCGCCGTATTCCGGCTCGCCCTTGGTGAAGGCGTTCTTTTCCAGGTTGTGGGTGTGCGGCAGGTGATCCACGCCTTGCAGCAGCGCGGTGCTGAAGGTCTTGCGATTGCCGCCGATGCCACCCACCGACATGCCGCCGAAGCCCACGCCGTGATAGCCGCGCTCGCGACCGATCAGGCGGGTACGGGTGGCATTGCCCTTGGCGCGGTGATAGGCCAGCGCGATCTTGAGCGCCGTATCCACCGCTTCCGAACCGGAGCCGGTATAGAACACGTTGGCAAAGCGGTTGCCGGTATAGGTTTTGAGGCGTTCGGCCAGTTCGAAGGCGCTGGGGTGACCCAGCTGGAAGGAGGGTGCGTAGTCCAGCGTGGCCACCGACTTTTGCACGGCCGAGACGATCTTGGGGTGGGCGTGGCCCAGCGGCACGCACCACAGGCCGGCGGTGCCGTCCAGGATGGCATTGCCGGCGTCGTCGCGGTAATGCATGCCCTCGGCCGAGACCAGCATGCGCGGCGCGGCCTTGAAGTTGCGGTTGGCGGTAAAGGGCATCCAGTAGGCCGACAGGCTGGAAGGATGCGAATGGTCTTGACTGGACATGGCAGGCACCGATGGAAAAGGTAAAAGGAGAAACCAGCAGGGAGTGCTTGATTATTGCCAGACACCGGCAGTATTGTTAGCTACACTTTTGATTTTGATCTGAAACTGTATTGTTCATTGCGATAAACTGTATTGATTTATCCGCCGGGAACGGCATTGCCCGTCCGACTGCCGTCGATGGCGCAGCAGCCTTTATCCAGCAGGGGAGGGGAGCACAATGGTGAGCCCGCTTCGCTCCCGTCAGAAGAGCAATACAGTTCAGGTTTTCACAACACACATCCTCCGATTGCAGCAATGCAGTGGACATCATGGGCCGCATCCCGCCCGAAAGGATCAGCATGGCCAAGCTCCCGCGAGCGCCCCTGCAACTCGATCTGCAACGCAATACCGCAGCCCGCCTGGTCGAGCAGGTCGCCGACGGCCTGGCCGGGTTGATCGAGGCCGGCGAACTGCGCTCCGGCGAACGCCTGCCCTCGGTCCGCCAGTTCGCCCAGAGCCACGCCATCGGCGCCTCCACCGTGGTCGAAGCCTATGAACAACTGGTGGCACGCGGCATGTTGCTGGCACGCCGTGGCGCCGGCTTCTTCGTGGCCGCACGCGCTGGCCAGAGCGGAGCACGGGCGGTATTCGTGCCGCATGAACCGGTGATCGACTCGGCCTGGCTGCTCTCGGAAATGTTTGCCGACGAACGCGTGCCCATCAAGGCCGGTTGCGGCTGGCTACCCGGCAAGTGGCTCAACGACGAAGGCCTGCATCAGGCCGAGCGTCGCATCATCCGCTCGCCCGGCGCGCAGCAGGTGGGCTATGGCCACCCCTACGGCTATGCCCCGCTGCGCCAGCTGATCACGCAATTCCTCGGCCACTGGGCACTGGAGCTGGGCATCGAACAGGTGCTCACCACCCACGGCGCCACCCAGGCCCTGGATCTGGTCATCCGCACCATGACCCAGCCCGGCGACACGGTCATGATCGACGACCCCGGCTACTGCAACCTGATCGCCATGCTGCGCCTGGCCGGGCTGAACGTGATCGGCGTGCCGCGCACTCCGGGCGGGGTCGATACCGAGCAGCTGGAAACGCTGGCCCGGGTGCACCGGCCCAAGATGTTCTTCACCACCAGCGTGCTGCAGAACCCGACCGGCACCTCCTACACCCCGGCCTGCGCCATGCGCGTATTGCAGGCGGCCGAGCGGCATGGCTTCTGGGTGGTGGAAGACGACATCTTCCGTGAACTCGGCCAGGCCACCGACCCCATGCTGGCCGCGCTGGATGGCCTGCAGCGGGTGATCTACGTGGGCAGCTATTCCAAGACCATCGCGCCCTCGCTGCGGGTGGGCTACATCGCCTGCCAGCGCGAACTGGCGCGGCAGATCGTGCATACCAAGATGGTGTTGACGCTGACCAATTCGGAGATCAACGAACGACTGGTGCACAACGTCCTCACCGAAGGCCATCACCGGCGCCATGTGCAGACCCTCAATGCGACGCTGCTCAACGCCCAGGCTACCCTCAATGCCAAGCTGAGCGACGCCGGCCTGACACCTTTCACGCCGGCGCGTGGCGGCATGTTCACCTGGGCCACCATCGAGGGCTGCGACCTGTCGGCCCGCGAGATCGCCGACCGCGCCAGGCAGAAGGGCATCTGGCTGGCGCCAGGGGATTTCTTCCATCTGTCGGCACCGGACAAGACCAGCTTCCGTTTCAATGTGGGGTATGCGGATGTGCCGGAGTTGTTTGATTTCCTGCGGGGGTTGTGAGCGGGCGACGACCACCTGGTCGGACACATGATGAAAAAAGGATATTGATGCGATTTCTGCTCACGCCATTGATTCTGGCCACATTCTCCCTGTCACTCTGTGCACAGGACATCGGGGCCGCACAGCAGAGTGCCCGCTCGCTCTGCGAAGCAACCCGGAACGAGCGCCTGCCGGCCCGGGATATTCCGACTGCCAGCCAGAAAAAGGCTATCGGGGATTGCGATGCGATGGCCTTCTACGATGCCGCCAGCGATAGCCAATCCGCAAGGGACTGGAAGATGGCGCGCATATGCGCCGTGAAGAATAACAACAGGCCCGTGCTGGCGATGCTCTACGCCAATGGCACCGGGGTGAAGCGCGACATTGCCCTGGCCATCCACTTCACTTGTGGTTCGGCAGGCACCGTCTTAGAAGAAGCCGATCTGATTGCCGATCTGGTGAAGAGGCGGGAAGAAGATGCAGATCCGTCCGATCTCTTCGATATTTGCTCGCAGTACGCAAGTGGTTATTCCTTCGCCTACTGCGGAATCAGGTTTGAACGTCTGGAGGCCGCGGCGCATGACATGACGACAGGCCGGATTCGCCAGTCATTTTCTCCTTCCCAACTCGCCGCTTTCAGGACCCTGTATGCCCACATGGTGATCTTCGCGGAGAACAGGATGGAGAGAGAAGTGGGCATTCTCTTTTCCAATCAGGTGAGCAAGCAGGTCGAGGCCCGCAGGAGCGAGAAAAGCAATTTCGTCGAGGTATTGGTGGCGCTGGAGAGCGGGACGGCATTTCCACAGGAAGAGCCGGGACCGCAGGAACAGCCTCAGGCTGCGATCGATGCGCTCTACGAGACTCTGCTGAGCACCGAGGCGGATAGCCGGGATGGAAACGATGTACTGGCCGATACCTTGCTGTCAAGATCCGGGTTCATCGAGTCACATCGTTCCTGGCAGGACTATTACGCAGCCTGGCTGTCCTTTGCGCGGCAGCGCTACACGGCTCCCGTCGTGGCAAGGCTGGAAAAGTATCTCAGCGCGCGGCGATTCGGGCAGATCAGGACGATTTCGGAGCATGGATGAGCCGCGATCTTCGTGACGGGTAGCCCGATCCGGGCAGAGTTGACGGGGGATCATGCAGTTCGTCCTTCAGAGTGAGTCCTGACTTTCTCCGCATACCGGGATCAAAAACGACAATGGAAGGGCTTTGCAAAGATCATGATCAGGCTTTATCTTTCCACACGCACGGCCTTGCTGAGGGCGTCGCGAGTGCCAATCCAACTACCAAAGGAAACGAATGACGATCATCAGGACGTTGCTGGGCAAGTTGTTTGCGCGGACCACCGACAAGAATACCCGGCCTCCCGCCGAGAAAAGAAAGGTCGATCTGCAAACGGACCCCGACTCGCCCCGGGAATTCGGTTTCAAGATGAACTGGTTCGCCATCAGGACCACCGATGTGGATGCCGTGCTGACGGCGTTGCAGATGGGCGAAGGCCGCGAGGCCAACTGGAGCTCGGGCATCAAGGCGGCCTACAGTTTTCGTGCCATCGGCTTCGACAAGGATCTGGCCTTCGTCACCCCCGCCGTCAATGGCTGGGTCATGGTGCTCGGCGCGACCTTGCCTTACCCGGTGATGCATACCGATGACCGCCATGGCGGCATCGGTGCTGCCTTCGATCAGCTGTTCGCGCGGCTGTCCGCCACCTTCTCCGAGGTACAGTTCTTCGGCAGCGACCGGCGCGTGGGTTTCGTCGCCTGGGCGCGTCATCGCCATGGCGAGGCGGATCGCATCTTTGCCTTCGGCGATGGTGACGTCTATGCCAATGTCGGGTCACAGACTGCTGACGAGACGGAGCTGGGTCTGCCCGACGTGAACGGCCTGACGCCTGAACAGGCCAGCGAAAAACTGTTCGACGGCGAGCAGCCCTTGCCGGACGAGGACCTTCCCTTGCAGCTGGCGCAGCGATGGAGCATCAATCCGGGGCTGCTGGAAGAAATGTCCTTGCCGCCCTCTTGCGGACGCGTTGTCGAGTTGCATACGGGCGACTGATTTCTTCAGCGGTGCGTCCACGACGTTCCCTGCATTACCGCCATTTTTTAAGGTTTTCAACCATGACGCTTTCTGCACCAGGCCCTATCCGCGCCGTCGTCTTCGACTTCGGCGGCGTGCTCTTCGACTGGAACCCGCAGTACCTGTATCGCCAGCTGATCGCCGACGAAGAAGAGCGCGAGCACTTCCTGACCCGCATCTGCTCTCCTGAATGGAACGTGCAGCAGGATGGCGGACGCTCCCTGGCCGATGCCACGGCCCTGCTGTTGCAACAGCACCCCGCTCACGAAGCCCTGATCCGTGCCTTCTATGATCGCTGGGTGGAAATGCTGCGTGGCCCGCTGCATGAGGGGGTGGCACTGCTGCGCGAATTGCATGCGCAGCAGGTGCCGGTGTTCGGCCTCACCAACTGGTCCGCCGAGACCTACCCGCATGCACGGGACAATCACGACTTCATGCAGCTGTTCCTGGACATCGTCGTGTCAGGCGACGAGCGTTGCATCAAGCCCGAGCCGCGCATCTACGAGATCGCGCTGGAGCGTTATGGACGCCACCTGCCGGCACTGCAGCCGCAGCAGCTGGTCTTCATCGACGACGCGCAAAAGAATATCGACGCCTGCCGGGCGCTGGGCTGGCAGGGCATTCATCACGTCCAGGCGGAGCAGACCCGCTTGCAATTGCGCGCACTGGGCTTGCCGGTCTGACGGTCGTGATCAGTCGCAGCGGCCGGTCTGCACATCGCATTGGAGCGGCGTGCTTTCCTGCGCTGGCAATGTCGTGCTGGTCGTGCCGGTTTCCTCACGCAGGTAGGCGGCCCACTGCTCGACCTGCCCCAGCCAGCGACCGGCGTCCAGCACTTCCAGCGTATCGCCCCGCTGCAAGATGAAGGTCGGGAAGCCGCGTCCGCCGACGTAGTTCAGCAATTCACGGCTGGCCGCGATGTGGTTGTCCAGTTCTTCGTGCTCCACGCGCTGCAATTCGGCAGCGAAGGTAGCAGCGTCAATGCCCAGCGCCTGGGCCAGTTCGGTCAGCGTGCTTACTTCAGAAATCCGTCGTCCCTGCTGGTAATGGGCACGCTGGATGGCCGCCAGCATGTCCAGTCCGGCTGTCTCGCCCTGGATGGATTGCACCGCCAGCACGGCGGCTATCGGTGGCGCCGAATCGAAGACGGCATCGGTGTCCTTGAGCAGTCCATTGAAATAGTCCTCACCGAATGCCTGCCCGGTCATCTGCGCGATGCGGTGGTCGTGCGGCATCACGTAGTCGCGCAACTGCGCGTCGACGCGGCGGCGGTTGCGGCCGGCCATCATGCCGCCACCATGCGCCTGCACCGGCAGCACGGCGCGGGCTGCGGCCACCAGTGGCGCAGCCCCATAGCACCAGCCGCACAGCGGATCGTGGATGTAGTGGAGCACGGTGTCGTGAGCGGTGGCGGGAGTGGTCATGATGGGGTTCCTCTTGGATGAATCGATGTCGGGCCTGAGGATGTTTCACCATCAGACCCGGGGTATTGCCTGGCTCAGTAGCCTACCGTGAAACGCGCGCGGACATGCTTCGGTTGTTCCAGTTCGTCCAGCAGGGCGACGGCGAAGTCTTCATAGGAGATCCAGCTCTTGCCATCGGCGCCGACCAGCAACTGGTCCTGGCCCAGGCGGAACTGGCCGGTGCGTTCGCCGGCGATGAACAGGGCCGAGGGCGACAGGAAGGTCCATTCCAGTTCCTGCTCGCCGCGCAGGACGTTCAGGAAGTCACGGCCGCCGGCGGCTTCCGGCTTGTACTCTTCCGGGAATTCCGGGGTGTCGATCAGGGCTTTGCCAGGCGCGATTTCCAGGCTGCCGGCGCCGCCGACGATGGCCAGGCGCTTGACGCCCGCCGCCTTCACGGCCGGCAGCAGGTCGGCCGCGCCGAAGCTGGTAAAGCGGCCGCTGGAGACGACCACGTCGGCGCCCTTGATGGCCGATGCCAGGCTGGTGGCGTCCTTGACGTCGGCCGCGACCACGGTCACGCCGGTGCGCTGGGCGATCTTGCCGGCATCGCGGGCGATGGCGACGAGATTGTGGCCGCGACGCAGGGCTTCGTCCACGATGCGGCTGCCGACATTGCCGGAGGCGCCGATGAGTGCGATTTTCATGAGGATTCCTTTCGAGAGTTGAGTAAGAGCGGGCAAGTCGGGGTCAGCCGGTTCAGGGCCATTTCATCTCGCCCTTGATGACCTTGGCGGAGAGCTCCAGGGAGCTGGTGTCACCGAGGTCGGGATAGCGTTGCTTCATGGCCGCGACCAGGGCGCTGGCATCGGCGGCCTTGGCGGCTTCGGTGTCAAAGGCCTTCAGGTAGTCGCGGGTGAAGCGGACCGAGGCGATGTCCAGCGGCGCCCCGGCGGCATAGTGACCAGGCACGACGATGGCGGGCTTGAGCTTCTCGATGCGGGCCAGGGTAGCCAGCCAGTCCAGGCGCGATTTCATGCTTTGCGTATCGGCCACCCAGACGTGGATGTTGCCGGCTACCACCACGCCACCGACCACCGCCTTCAGGGATGGAATCCAGACGAAGCTGCGATCCGGCTGCGGGCCATCCAGGCCGACGATCTCCAGCTTGCGACCTTCCAGCGTCAGGCTGCGGCCCTTGAGCACCTCCGGGGTGACGGTGGCGCGCGGGGCGTTGTCGCCCAGCTTGGGACCCCAGTAGGCCAGCTTGCCGGTGGCGGTGTCGCGGATGTGTTGCACGGTGGGGGCGGTGGCCACGATCCTGGCCTCGGGATAGGCGGCGTGGATGGCTTCCAGGCCGAAGTAGTAATCCGGGTCACCATGGCTGATGTAGATGGTGGTCAGCTTCTTGCCGCTGGCGCGGATCTTTTCCACCACTTGCTGCGCTTCGCGCTGGCCGAACTGGGCATCGACCAGGATCGCTTCGCGCTCGCCCGAGACCAGGACCGAGCTGACCGGGAAGATCGCTTCCTTGCCGGGGTTGTAGATATTGAGCTTGAGCGGTGCAGCAGGCGCAGCCGTCGCGCTGCCCGCGCCGGACAGGGCTAGCAGGCCCGTGGCAGCCAGTGCCGACAGGGAGCGTAACAGGGGACGCAGCAGGCGGGAGGATGAGGACATTAAGACTCCGTGGTTGAAATATCGGTACAGGGAGTCGCCATCATAGGATCGCTTTTGTTTTCGAAAAACAGCATAATCGATCACAGTTTGTTTCCAAAAACGTGCAGATAGAAAGGCGGCACCATGGATCGCTTGATGGCCATGCAGGTATTCGTGGCGGTGGTGGACGGCGGCAGCCTGTCGGCCGCGGCCGGGCAGCTGGACCTGTCGCGGCCGGTGGTGTCGCGCTATGTCGCCGAGCTGGAGGACTGGGTCGGGGCGCGCCTGCTGCACCGGACCACGCGGCGCCTGTCGCTCACGCCGGCCGGCAACGAACTATTGCCGCGTTGCCGCCAGATGCTGGAGTTTTCCGATGACATGCGCCATGCGCTGGACACGCCCGACGAAACCCCGCGTGGGCTATTGCGCATCACCGCCAGCACCTCCTTTGCGCAGACCCAGCTGATCCAGGCGGTGGTCGACTACGGGCGCCGCTATCCCGGTGTGGCGGTGGACCTGCTGGCGCTGGACCGCACGGTGAACCTGGTGGAAGAACGCATCGACCTGGCCATCCGCATGACCAACCGGTTGGAACCCAACCTCATTGCCCGACCGCTGGGCGTGTGCCGCTCGATCATCTGCGCCGCGCCGGATTACCTGGCCCACCACGGCACCCCGCGCAAGGTGGAAGAACTGGCCCTGCACAATTGCCTGACCCATTCCTATGTGGGGCGCAGCCTGTGGCAGTTCGATCCGAAGAAGGTAACTGGAAAGGGCGGCAAGTCAAGGACGGCGCCGCAGAGCCAGAGCGTGGCCGTGGGCGGCAGCATCAGTGCCAATGAAGTCACGGTGCTGCTGCAGGCGGTGCTGGCCGGGGTCGGTATCGGCCACATGCCGGCCTATGCGGTGGCGCCGCTGGTGGCCAGTGGCCGGCTGGTGCAGTTGCTGCCGGACTTCGAGCCGCTGCAGTTGGGGATGTATGGCGTCTACGCCTCGCGCAAGCATATGCCGGCGACCTTGCGCACCATGCTCGATTTCCTGGCCCAGCGCTTTGCCGGGCAACCGTTCTGAGCGGAGCAGGTCAGACCAGGGTCGGGCCCGTTCAGGGGGTGATGCTGAGCAGCTTGTGCACCAGTTCGGAGGAGGTGGAGGCGGCGAACTTGCGCATCAGGCGGGCGCGATGCATTTCCACCGTGCGCGGGCTCAGTTCCACCTGGCGGGCAATGAGCTTGCTGGTCTTGCCTTCCACCAGCAGCGCGGCGATCTCGCGTTCGCGTGGCGTCAGGCCGGGCGCGATGGGGCGCTTGGCGCTCACGTCCTCGAAGGTCCAGATGCCGGCGGCATGCGGGTTGTCGCGGTTCAGGGCGTGGCCGGTGACATGGCACCAGAACATCTCGTCGTTGGAACGCTTCATGATGCGTTCGTCCGAATAGAATCCCTTTTCATTGAGGATGGGGACCAGGCGCAGGCCGGTGCGTTCGAACTCGTCGGCGGTGGGATAGATTTCCTGGAAGGACGTCTGCCGCAACTGTTCCACTTCGTAGCCGAACATCGCCGCCATCGCCAGGTTGCCCTGCTGGATGATGCGATTGTGCGAGACGCACATGCCGATGGGCGCGTGCATGAAAACCTGTTCGAAGTCGATGGCAAGTGGCTGGGTCATGAGTAATGCTGCGCGATGTGCCGCAAGTAGACGGCAAGGTCCCTCGAACCCGGCGCACCGCCCCTGCGGTCGATGTTATGCTGCATTGCGCCAGGTATTTTTACCGTATTGTATGGCTTATTTCACCTGACCTATGATAATTGGCGCTAATCGGAGCCCGGCATTGCCATGGCGCAGCGCGAAAGAGAAGCTCCGATGCCATCCCTGTTTGAGCTGGTATCCCCACCAGCAGCTTGCAACCCTGCTCGCAAGACAAGAGCCGAAAGGAGACTCGTGAACAAAGTGTATCCAGACGCGGCCACCGCGTTGAAAGACATCGTCAAGGACGGTCAGACCATTGCGGTCGGCGGCTTTGGCCTGTGTGGCATCCCCGAGGCGTTGATCGCCGCCCTGCGTGATTCGGGCGCGCAGAACCTGACCGCCATTTCCAACAACGCCGGGGTCGATGGTTTCGGCCTGGGCCAGTTGCTGTCCACCCGCCAGATCAAGAAAATGATCGCCTCCTACGTGGGCGAGAACAAGGAGTTCGAACGCCAGTACCTGGCCGGCGAACTGGAACTGGAATTCACCCCGCAGGGCACGCTGGCCGAGAAGCTGCGCGCCGGCGGCGCCGGTATCCCCGCCTTCTTCACCAAGACCGGTGTCGGTACCCTGGTGGCCGAGGGCAAGGAAGTGCGCGAATTCGACGGTGAGCGCTATGTGATGGAGCGTTCGCTGGTGGCCGACGTGTCGCTGGTGAAGGCGCAGAAGGCCGACAAGGCCGGCAACCTGGTCTTCAACAAGACCGCCCGCAACTTCAATCCCAATGTCGCCATG
>PJUA01000684.1_pt1 | contig 13480 bp, 3 predicted proteins | sample 1512151 | NCBI WGS metagenome assembly PJUA01 (sample SAMN08177678, study PRJNA422409) | Soil metagenome, whole genome shotgun sequencing project. | isolation source: Soil enriched on filter paper: beechwood xylan treatment | place: USA: Madison | collected 2015-01-15
ATTGATACCAGAAATGGCTGTGGCGGTGGAGACCGGTTCAGGCACGGTATCCGTCGTCCGTTTCAAGGATCCCCAACCCTCCCGGACCATCGGCATGGTCTGGCGCAAGACAAGTCCATTGGCCAGCCAATTCCTGAAATTGACGGAGCTGCTTGGCCGGCAATCGGAGCTTTGATCCCTACGCCGACAAAGCTGCACTACCGATCGACGGATGGATATGGTTAAGGGGGAGCACCATCAGCTCATCCGGTTCATCACTGCACCGCCCAACGCTCCAGGGCGGCGCGGACGCGAAGGATGACGGGGGTCCAGTCACCCGGCCGATCCTGGCGGAACAAGCGCATGGTCGGATACCACGGACTGTCCGACCGGTCGCGCAGCCAGCGCCAGCAGGAATCGTAGCGCGACAGCATCCAGACCGGGCGACCCAGTGCGCCGGCCAGATGGCACACTGAAGTATCGACGCTGATGACCAGGTCGAGATCTGCGACAAGCGCGGCGGTGTCGGCGAAATCGCCAACCGCATCCATCCAGTCGACAAGGTCGAGACCGGGCGGCGGCGCTTCGGTCGCCGACGGGCCTTTTTGCAGGCTGTAGAATCGCACGCCCGGAACGCCGGCCAGCGGGGCCAACGCGGCAAGCGGCAGGCTTCGCCGCCGGTCGACCATGTGGGCCAGGAACTGGTCGTTGTGCGCCGAACCGGCCCAGACCAGCCCGACCTTCAAGCGGCGCTCTCCGTCGAGCTTCCGTTTCCAGGTGGTGCGATCCTGCTCGGATGCGCGCAGATAGGGAACGGCTGCCGGGATGGTTGCCAGTGTGGTGCCGAACACCAAGGGCAGGCTGAGCAGCGGAATGCAGGCATCGCATTTCGGTGGCGGTTCCGTGGGCGCCCGGACCGAGGCGACGCCGGGGAGCCCCGACAGCAGCCGGACCAGTGACGGTTGAACCATCAGATGGACTTGGGCACCGAGTGCGGCCAGCATCGGGGCATAGCGGACGAAATGCAGCGTATCTCCTTGCCCCTGTTCGGCCACCAGAAGGAATGAGCGTCCCGCCGGGTCGCCGCCTTGCCAGCTTGGGGCATATGCCGGATAGGCAACACGGTCCATCCGCCAGCGGGATTCATAGAGACGCCAGCCATTGGCGAAGTCGCCATCCGCCAGCAGCACCATGGACAGGTTGAAGCGTGCAACGTCGCTTTCGGGATGGAGCACCATGGCGCGCTCGTTGCCGCGGCGCGCCCGCTCCGCCTGTCCGCGGCCATGTTCTGCCAGGGACAGGTTGATGAGTGCGGTCGGGGAAGCCGGTTGCAGGACCAGAGACCGACGGGCCAGCGACACCGCCGCAGCGAAGTCGCCGCGCAAGGTTGCCAGCAGACTGTCGCCGGCCTCGGCATATCCCTCCAGCGGAGCCAAGCGGCGCAACCGGTCATGCATCGCCTTGGCCGCGTCGAGCCTGCCCTGCCTGATCAGGAGCCCGGCATGGTTCACATAGCCGGCCGGCCGGTCGGGCGACAGCGCCACCGCGCGCCGCGCGCAGGCGAGCGGCAGTGTCGGCTCTGCCGTATCCCCGAGCCCGCCGGCCAGCGAGAGCCACGCCGGCGGGCTGTCCGGCGCCAGCCGCACCACCCGATGCAGGACGATCGGCAGGCGCTCCATTGCCCGCCGTTCCAGCAGGATCGAACCGACGACCGACCAGCCTTCGGCAAAGCCTGGGTCGAGAGCCAACGCCCGCATCGACGCCCGCGCCGCCGCCTTGAAGCGCCGGCTTCTGTGCAGCAGCGAGGCCAGTCCGGCCCAAGCCCTCGGGTAGGCCGGACGCAGCCGCAAGGCGTGATGGTAAGCCCGCGCCGCACCAGCTGCCTGGCCCAGGGCGCGCCGCGCTTCGCCGAGATTGTGCCAGATGCTTGCCCGATGCGGTGCCAGTATGGCTGCCGTGGTGAAACAGGAAACGGCGAGCGTTTCCTGCCCGTCTGCCAGGGCGGCGGCACCTCGGTGGGTGAGTACAACGGCTTGGTCGGTGAAACCGGCGGTTGGGTCGGGCATGAAAGAGTGTCCTGAGGAAGGCGGCGGATCAGTGCAGGGCTGCTGCAGAGAGAACTTGTGCGTAGGGCGGCATCCGCCCGATTCGGCTGAGCGAAATCCGCGGCTTGCCCCGACATTCACCATCTTAAGTCGATCGCTTGTGGATATTCCTCCATGTCTTCTCCATCTTTGGCTGTGAAGAAAACGATTTTTTGAGAAAATTATCTACTCTCTTAATAATTTAATTTTGTTTTGCGGTGCATGCTAACGATTCTTCCGGGATGATCCGCGAAAAGTTGGGGAGAAAGGTCGGATGGCAGCCGAAGAACGATCCCATCCCGTGCTGGCCCATCCCATGCTGCAGGGCACGCCGAACCTGCCCGATTGGCTGGAGACGGTCGGCTGCGCGATCGCATTTTCGACCTACGAGACGCACAGGCTGTTCTTCCTTGGGCTGGGAGAGGATGGGCGTCTGAAGGCCCATGAGCGGATGGTGCAGCGTTGCCAGGGCCTGTGTGTCGACGCGGCAGCGCTGTGGGTCGCCGGACAGTCCCACCTCTGGCGCTTCTCCAATATGTTGCAACCGTCCGGTCGCACGCCGTCGGGCGCGGACCGTCTTTACGTGCCGCGATTGGGCTACATGACCGGCGACGTCGATATCCACGACATCGCGGTCGGGCATGACGGCGTCCCGATCTTCGTCAACACGCGCTTCAGCTGTCTTGCCGTTCCCGACGCCGACCGGGGATTCCGTCCGGTCTGGAAGCCCGCCTTTATTTCCGCCCTGCGCAACGAGGACCGCTGCCATCTGAACGGGATGGCACTCGGCGAAGACGGCCGGCCGCTGTTCGCGACGGCGTTGGGCCGCTGCGATGTCATCGAGGGCTGGCGCGAGCGCCGGACCGACGGCGGCGTGCTGATCGATGTTCCATCGGGCGAGGTTGCCTGCGCTGGGTTGTCGATGCCCCATTCCCCCCGCTGGCACCGCGGCCGGCTGTGGCTGCTCAATTCCGGCACCGGCGAGCTTGGAACGGTGGACGCAAGCGGTCGCTTCACGCCGGTCTGCTTCTGCCCCGGCTTCGCGCGCGGATTGGCCTTCCTTGGGAAATGGGCGGTTGTCGGGCTGTCGCGTCCACGCGGCGATCACGGAACGCTGAGCGCGTTGCCGCTTGAGGCGGCCCTGAACCGGGCCGGAGTTTCCGCCCAATGCGGCTTGGCCGTGGTGGACACCGACAGTGGAACCGTGGCGCACATGCTGTGGCTCCATCACACCGTCAACGAGTTGTACGACGTCGCCATCCTTCCCGGTGTGCGCCGTGCGGAGGCGGTGGGGCTGCTCGACGCACGGGCGCTGGCCGAAGCGGTGACCACTCCAACAGACGTTCCGAATTGACTGGACGCCACATGGCGGACGGTGAGCGGGTGCGGCGTCGACAGATATATCCGAGGGGCTGAAAGATCGTGGCTACTCCAACCTTTACTCTGGTCGGCACCAACTCTTTCGGTCTCAGCGGCGTCGGGCAATACGCCGCCCCCACATTCGCGGATCTCGACGGCGACGGTGACCTGGATCTCCTGGTCGGAAACAAATCTGGCGAGACGGTGTATTTCGCCAATGTCGGGACGACGCTGGCGCCGACCTTTTCCCTGCAAGGCACCAATCTGCTCGGCATTTCCAGCTACAATACCTATGCGGCCCCAAGACTCGTCGATATCGATGGAGACGGTGACCTCGATCTTTTCATCGGTAGCAAGGATGGCGGCACCCGGTTCTTCCGCAACAGCGGAACGTCGGCCTCTCCATCCTTCTCCCTGGAGGGGACCAACCTCTTCGGCATCGTCACCGACGGCTACATGGTTCCGAGCTTCGCCGACCTGGATGGCGACGGCGATGCCGATCTGCTGATGGGGACCACCAGCAATGGCCTCCTTTTCTACCGCAACACCGGAACCTCGTCGGCGCCCTCCTTTTCGCTGGAGGGAACGAACCTCTTCGGCATGACGGCGGGCGTAAGCCACAATGCGCCGGTCCTCGTCGATCTCGACGGCGACGGCGATCTCGACCTTGTGAACAAGGATGTCGTTTCCATCAACATCGGGACGACATCGTCCCCGACATTCTCGCTTGTCGGGACGGCTGTTTACGGCCTCAACACCGGAGCCTATCCGATGCCGGCCTTGGCCGACCTCGACGGCGACGGCGACCTTGACGCGATTTACGGTGTCCAAGCTGGCTCCCTGCTATATCTCCGGGACATCGCGCCGGTCGTCAGGACGCTGGCCGATTCCGGCAACACGCTGACGCTGTCGCAGATCAACACCCTGACGGGGGGCGCCGGTACGGACGTCATCACGCTGGGCGACATCGGCGCGACCTTCGGCGTCACCGGGGTCGAAACGCTGACCGGCACCGGTGGCACCAATGTCATCACGCTGGGTGACACGGCCGGCTCCACCATGATGGTGTCGTGGCTGAGAAGCCTGACCGGCGGGATTGGGAACGACCTCATCACGCTGGGTTCGGCGGGCAATAGCACGACAGTCTCGCTGGTGGAAACCCTGATCGGCGGGATTGGAATTGATCAAATAACGCTGGGTACCGGGGGGAACACCATCCTGGTGTCCGGACTGGAGACCCTGCTGGGCAGCACTGGTATCGATGCCATAGCCCTGGGCGATCTCGGCAACACGATAGCGGTCTATTCCACTGAAACCATCATCGGTGGTGCGGGCACGGACTCCATCGTGCTCGGCTCCAATGGCGTGCGGTACGCAGTGTCCGGCGTTGAAGTCGTCATCGCGGGTGGCGCGGGCGGCACAGCGTCCTTGAATTTGGGGACGCAGGGCAACACCACTACGGTGTCGCTGGTGACGAGCATCATCGGCAATAGCGGCACCGACCTGATCACCCTGGGATCGGCCGGCGTCACCACGAAGGTGTCGGATCTGGAGACGCTGATCGGTGGTGTCGGCACCGACGCCGTGACCATCTTGACGGCCGGCACGACCATGCTGGTCTCCGGGCTGGAAACCCTGACGGGCGGCACCGGCACCGATGTCATCACCATCGGCACCATCGGCAGCACCATGACGGTGAAGCTGCTGGACACCCTGGTCGGTGGTGCCGGCACCGACCTCGTGACCTTCGCCTCCGGTGGCAATACGACACTGGTTTCCGACATTGAGACGTTGACCGGTGGGATTAACGTCGATGTCGTGATTCTCGGGACCCGCGGCAACACGCTTCAGATCTCCCGCATTGAAACGGTGACGGGAGACAGCGGCACCGACATCGTAACGGTGGGCTCCACCGGCGTATCGGTGAAGGTGCAAGGCATCGAGACCTTGATCGGCGGGGCCAGCACCGACGTCGTGACGCTCGGTACCGCCGGCAACACGGTGCTGCTTTCCGCCGTGGAAAGCGTCATCGGTGCGACCGGCACGGACGTCGTGAACTTCGGGCCGGCCGGCAGCACGGTATTGATCGCGGCGCTTGAAACACTGGTTGGTGGTGTGGGCGTCGATGTCGTCACAGTCAGCGCCAGTGGCATAACCCTTTTTCTTTCCCAGATCGAAACATTGAACGGTGGCTCGGGCCGCGACGCCATCTCGCTGGTGGATTCGGGCAACACCATCCAGTTGTGGAGAATCGAGACGTTGACCGGTGGGGCCGGCACCGATGTTGTGACGATCGGTTCCAACGGAAGCACGGTGTTGGTGTCCGACATCGAAACCTTGGCGGGCAGCACCGGCACAGACCTCGTGGTGCTGAGCATCGCCGGCAACACGATGCTGGTCTCGTCTGTCGAAACACTGACCGGCGGGGCCGGCACCGACGTTGCGACGCTCGGCACTGCCGGAAACACCCTGCTGCTCTTTGCTTTTGAAACCTTGGCGGGCAGCATCGGCACCGATGTCGTGACGCTCGGCACCGGCGGCAACACGGTGCTGGCCTCCGATATCGAGATCTTGACCGGCGGGGCTGGCTCAGATCTCGTCATGCTCGGCACCGCCGGCAGCACAATTCAAGTTTGGCGCATCGAATCGCTGAGCGGCGGGATCGGCACCGATGTCGTGACGGTCGCCTCCGCCGGCGGCACGATACTTGCGTCCGGTATCGAAACCTTGACCGGTGGGGTCGGCACCGATGTCGTCATTCTTGGCACCGCCGGCAACACAATTCAGATCTCCCGCATCGAAACGGTGACGGGAGACAGTGGCACCGACGTCGTAACCGTGGACGCGACCGGTGTATCGGTGACGGTACGAGGCATCGAGACCTTGCTCGGCGGAGCCGGCACGGATGTCATCACACTGGACAGCGCCGGCAACACGATGCTGGTCTCGGTTGTCGAGACCTTGACCGGCGGGACCGGCACTGATGTCGTGACGCTCGGCGCCAGTGGCAACACCCTGCTGACAACCGGCATCGAGACGCTTATCGGCGCCGCCGGCACGGATGTCATAACGCTCGGCACTGCCGACAACACCCTGCTGGTCTCGGCTGTCGAAACGCTGACCGGTGGGGCCGGCACCGACGTCATTACACTGGGTACCGCCGGCAGCACGATGCTGATGTCCGACATCGAAACGGTGGCGGGAGACAACGGCACTGACGTCGTCACCCTGGGTACGGCTGGAGCGACCTTGACTGCACAAGGTCTTGAGACCTTGACCGGTGGGGCCGGGACTGATGTCATTTCGCTGGGTGCTGTCGGCAATAGCCTGATGGTCTCGGCTGTTGAAACGCTGACCGGTGGGACCGGCACCGACATCATCATGCTCGGCACCAGCGGCAACACTCTGCAGGCAATCGGTGTCGAGACGCTTATCGGCGGTGCCGGCACCGACGTCGTGACACTGGACACCGCCGGCAATACCCTGCTGGCAACCGGCATCGAGACGATTATCGGAGGCTCCGGCACCGATGTCGTCATGCTTGGCAGCAGCGGGGCGACTTTTCAGGCCGTCAATATTGAAGCCGTCATCGCAACCGGGCAGACTCTTCATCTGAGCGGGCTCGAAACCCTGGTCAGCATTCTGAATGCCGACATTCTCGTCTTGGGCGACGGTGGCAACACACTGTCGGTCTCCACCCAATACAAGACCATTCTCGGATCGTCGGGATCCGATGTGATCACGCTTGGAAGCGGCGGCAGCACGGTTTACGTCGAAGGTCTCGAAACGCTGACCGGGTCGGACGCCGGCGATGCGGTGATCGTCGGCACGTCCGGCATCACGCTGCTGGCAACCCTGCTCGACACGATCACCGGCGGAGCCGGCACCGATGTCATCGCCCTGGGCAGCACGGGCGGCACCCTGCTTGCCGAGCGGCTGGAGACGCTGAGCGGCGGCAGCGGCATTGACGTCGTCATGCTGGGGACCGGCGGCACGACCCTGCTCGTCAATGCCATCGAGACATTGGCAGGGTCTGCGGGCACCGATGTCGTGACCCTCGGTTCGGCCGGCGGCACTCTGCTGGTCAACCTGCTGGAGACGATCACCGGTGGCAAGGGTTCCGATCTGATCGCCCTCGGCACGTCCGGTTCGACCGTTTCGATCTCGGCTATCGAAATCCTCACCGGCGGCATCGGCACCGATGTCGTCACCCTGGGCACGGTCGGCAACACCCTGCTGCTGCGCAGCATCGAGACGCTGACAGGTGGGATCGGGACCGACATCGTCACGCTGGGCGATACCGGCAACACCACGCGGGTTTCGGCTTTTGAGACGATCATCGGCGGCGCGGCCGTCGACGCCATATCGCTGGGCACGGCCGGCAGCACCCTGTTTGCAACCGCTCTCGAGACGGTGACCGGCGGAGCCGGCACCGACGTCGTGGTTCTCGGTTCGGCCGGCAACAGCCTGTCCATCTCGGATTTTGAAACGATCACCGGCGGCGGCGGCACCGACATCGTCACCTTGGGCATGGCCGGCAACACGCTGCTGCTCTCGATTGTGGAGACGATCACCGGCAGCGCGGGCACCGATGTCGTGACCCTCGGTTCGGCAGGCAGCACTCTGCTCGCCAACTTGCTGGAGACGATCACCGGCGGCGCGGGTTCCGAGTTGATCTTCCTCGGCTCGGCCGGCGGCACGGTCCTGGCGTCCAATTTGGACCTGCTGATCGGCGGCGCCGGCACCGACATTGTCACGCTGGGTCCGGCAGGCAACACCCTGTTGATGCGGGGGCTGGAAAGCCTGATCGGCGGCTTGGGAACCGACGCCATCACCATCGGCGATACCGGCACCACCATGGCGGTTTCGAGTATCGAGACGCTGGTTGGCGGGTCAGGGACCGACACCGTCGCGCTGGGCACGGCAGGCAGTACGCTGCTGGTTCGGGGGCTGGAAACCCTGGCCGGCGGGATCGGTACCGATGTGGTCACCATCGGTTCGGCCGGCGCCACTCTGCTCGTCGACCTGATGGAGACCATCGCCGGCGGCACGGGCTCCGAGTTGCTCCTCCTCGGCTCGGCCGGTTCGACGATCGCGCTGTCGGGCATCGACACCCTGATCGGCGGGGTCGGGACCGATGTCGTCACCTTCGGGATCGCCGGCAACACCGTGCTGCTGCGCGGCATCGAGACGCTCACCGGCAACAGCGGCGTCGACGTTCTGACGCTGGGCGACACCGGCAACACGGCGATGGTATCGCTGTTGGAGACGATCATCGGCGGAACCGGTGTCGATGCCGTCCTGCTCGGCATCGGCGGCAACACGCTGGCGGTGTCGCAGCTTGAAACGCTGATCGGCGGGGCCGGTCTGGACGTGGTGGCGCTGCGGTCCGGCGGTAGCACTTTGGCGACGGTGGCGGTGGAAACGCTGATCGGCGGCAGCGGGCTGGATGTGGTGACGCTCGGCACCGCCGGCACGACGGTGCGGATCGCCGGCATCGAGTCGATCACCGGCAACAGCGGGAGCGACGTCGTCCAGTTGTCGGACGGTGGTGGCACCTTCGTCGCCAATCTGCTCGAGACGCTGATCGGCAGTTCCGGCAGCGACGTCGTGGTGATCGGCGAGCTGGGCGGCGGTTCGACCCTGCTGATCGCCGGGCTGGAGGTCCTGGTCGGTGACGCCGGCGCGGACGTCGTCACGCTCAGCAACGCCGGCAACACCACGCTGCTGCGCATGCTGGAGACGCTGACCGGCGGAACGGGCGTGGATGCGATCACCATCGGCAATCGCGGCTCGACCATGGTGGCCTCGAACCTGGAGACGCTGGTCGGCGGGACCGCACTCGACATCATCACGCTGGGCACCGGCGGCAACACGCTGCTGGTGTCGCAGCTGGAGACGCTGATCGGCAGCAGCGGACTGGACATCGTGACGCTCGCCACCGCCCGGTTCGACACGGCGGCTGACATGAACCGGGTATCGGGCACCGGCGGCAACACGCTGCTGGTCGCGGGCCTGGAAACGCTGATCGGGTCGAGCGGGACGGATGTGGTCTATCTCGGCTCGGCCGGCAACACGGTGCTGGTTTCGGGGCTGGAGATCCTTGTCGGCGGAGCCGGCAACGACGCGGTGACGTTGGGTGACGGCGGCAACACGGTGCTGCTACGCGGGATTGAGACGCTGACCGGCAACGGCGGCGTCGACGTTCTGACGCTGGGCGACACCGGCAACACGGCGACGGTGTCGCTGTTCGAGACGATCATCGGCGGGACCGGCATCGATGCCGTCCTGCTCGGCACCAGCGGCAACACGCTGGCGGTGTCGCAGCTTGAGACGCTGTTGGGTGGCGCCGGTCTGGACGTGGTGACGCTGGGGTCCGGTGGCAGCACCCTGGCGACGGTGGCGGTGGAGACGCTGATCGGCGGCAGCGGTCTGGATGTGGTGACGTTGGGCACCGCCGGCACGACGGTGCGGATCACCGGCATCGAAACCTTCATTGGTGGTGCGGGAATCGATGTCATCACCGTGGGGTCGGGCGGCATCACGGCACAGGTGAATGTCCTTGAAACCGTTGCCGGTGGCGAAGGCTTCGATCTGATCTTCCTGGGCAGCACCGGCAGCACGCTGCTGGCATCGGCCCTTGAAATTCTGGTCGGCGGCAACGGTCGGGATGTCGTCACGCTGGGGTTGGACGGCAACACGCTGCTGCTGCGCGGTATTGAAACCCTGACCGGCGGGGCGGGCAGCGATACCGTCACCATCGGCGACACCGGCACCACCATGCTGGCGAGCGCGATAGAGACGCTGACCGGCGGGTCCGGGCTGGACGTCATCGCCTTGGGCTCGGGCGGCAGCACGATGATGGTGTCGCTCCTCGAAACGCTAACCGGCGGGGCGGGCAGCGACGTGATCGCGATCGGCACCCTGGGTGCAACGCTGGTGGCCAACGCGCTTGAAACCCTGCTGGGTGGCGCGGCATCCGAACTCGTCTTCCTTGGTTCAGGCGGATCGACGATTGTGGTGTCGGGAATCGATACCCTGATCGGCGGCACCGGCACGGATATCGTGACGCTGGGCTCGGCGGGCAACACGCTTCTGCTGCGCGGCATCGAAACACTGACCGGCAACAGCGGTGTCGACGTGCTGACGCTCGGCAACACGGGCAACACGGCGACGGCATCGCTGTTCGAGACGATCGTCGGTGGCCTGGGCACCGATCTCGTCGCCCTCGGTTCGGTCGGCAACACGCTGATGGCGTCGGACATCGAAACCCTGGTCGGCGGCACGGGCACCGATGTCGTCACCATCGGCACTGCCGGCGGCACGCTTCTGGCGCTCGCCATCGAGACGCTGATCGGCGGCACGGGGCTTGAGGTCATCTTCACCGGTTCGACGGGGGCGACCCTGACCGTCTCGGGTGCGGATTTCGTGGTCGGCAGCAGCGGCACCGATGTCCTGACCCTCGGGTCCGCTGGGAATACCACTACCATTCGCGGCATCGAGACACTGGTCGGTGGCGAGGGCTCCGACCTTGCGGTCCTGGGCGATACCGGCAACACGCTGACCCTGGGTGCGAACTTGGAAATCCTCGTCGGCGGCGCAGCGGTCGACGTCGTGACCATCAGCACTTCGGGTGCCACCCTGCTGACCCGTGCGATCGAGACCCTGATCGGCAACACCGGCACCGACGTGATCACGCTCGGCGACACGGTGAACACGGTCATCGTCACCGGCATCGACACCCTGACCGGCGGTGCGAGCACTGACATCGTCTTCACCGGCTCGGCCGGTGTGACGATGACGGCTTCGGGCGTCGAGTTCCTGGTCGGCGGCACCGGTTCGGATGTCGTGACCCTGGGCTCCTCGGGCAACACCGTCATCACCCGCGGCATCGATACGCTGTCGGGCGGTGCTGGCACCGACTGGGTGTTCCTGGGCGACACCGGCGTCACCATGGCGCTGGGTTCGGGCATCGAACTGCTGATCGGTGGCGCCTCCACCGACGTTGTCAGCCTCGCCACCTCGGGCACGACCCTGCTGACCCGTGCGGTCGAGACCCTGATCGGCGCGGCCGGCACCGACGCGATCACGCTGGGCGACACGGCCAACACGATCACCGTGACGGGCATTGACACCCTGACCGGCGGTGCGAGCACCGACATCGTCTTCACCGGCTCCGCCGGCGCGACGATGCTGGCCTCGGGCGTCGAGTATCTGGTCGGCGGCACCGGTTCGGACGTTGTGACCCTGGGTGCATCGGGTAACACCGTCATCACCCGCGGCATCGACACCATGATCGGTGGTGCGGGCAGCGACCTGGTGCTCCTGGGCGACACCGGCGTCACCATGCGGGCCGAGAGCGGGATCGAGATCATGGTCGGCGGCGCCGGCACTGATAGCGTCACCCTCGGCGACAACGGCAACACCGTCCTGCTGCGTGGCATCGAGACCCTGGTCGGCGGCACCGGCAACGACGTGATCACCGCCGGCAACACCGGCGTGACCATGTCGGTCTCGGGCGTCGAGACGCTGATCGGCGGTTCGGGCACCGATGCGATCACGGTGACCAGCGGGTCGATCCGCTTCCTGGGTGGTACGGGCGACAGCCTGACTCTGTCCGGCAGCGGCACGGATACGGTCGTGTACTCGTCCTTCAGCGACATCGCGTCGCTGGGTGCGAACACCGGCTTCGTCTCGGTCTCGAACTTCCAGTCGAGCACCGACAAGGTGGAACTGACCGGTAGGGCCCGGACCGAGGCGGACAAGAACGGCGATGCCTCGCTGGCGACGGCGTCTGCTGCGACCAACGGCGTGAACATCGGCTCGAGCGAATTGGTGAACCTGACCTCGGCGGTCAGCGGCAGCCTGACGGATGCCTCGCTGGCGAACTTCCGCACGGCTCTGGGTGCACTGACGAACTCGTCGGCTGGTGCAAGCACGCTGGTTCTGGCCAACAATGGCACCAACTCCGCTCTGTACCAAGTGGTCGACACCAACGGCGACGGCCAGGTGGCTTCGTCCGAGGTTCGCCTGCTCGGCGTGTACAACAGCCAGGTGCTCTCGCTCTCCGACATCAACCTCGGTTGATCCGGCGGCTAAGCATCGTGGTAAAAAGGAAGGGCGCCCGCACGGTGTTGGTGCAAAAATGCCCGGCTGGTGGCGGTCGGGAGGGCGAGCGGGTGTAGAGGCGGCCCGCTGACGCCGAGAACCCGATGTCGTACAAGGCCAACGTGCCCCGCCACCACAAGATCCCGAATGCCCGCGATCTCGCGGAACGGCTTGCGCCGAATGTACCCATGGTGCCCGGCATGCGAGCCAATCAACAGGACCGGACCTTCTTTCTTTGCGTCAGAGCATCAGCCCCTCACGCTCTCACCGAGGTCATGGTTCGGAAAAATCCTGCTGGTGTGCGTGAAATCTCCCCTTGACCTCAAGGTAGCTTGAGGTCCTAGGCTCAAAACCATCGATCATGATCGCCATCCGATTTTACTGGCTTGCCCATTGGCGGCCTCGGCTTTGCCGTACGAAAGGAGGACTCCGTGATCTCTCCGTTGTCTATCAATTGGACGATGCTCAACACCCTGCGTGCTCTGCCAGGTCCTGAGGCCCTGAGACCGACAGCATCATTGATGGAAATAACTCAGGCGGTACGCCTGAAGCCGGTTGTGGTCAGGCCCATGTTGACTGATCTGGTGAGGGAAGGTCTTGCTCGGGAATACACGACGCATTGCGGTCTGCAATATGCCAGAACGAATGAAGGCGACCAGAAAATCCAAATGATAAGGGATTGGCTCCGATAGGACCAATTCAGCCATCTCCAATCACCAGCTGTTCACATTCTATACGCTGGGCGATTCTCCAAAAAAATCTGCTGAACGAGAACTCCGGAGTGCCCGCGTGCTCCTGGGGTAATAGGGAGGGCATGCATGGGCAAAGCACTTCAGGGCGTGCGGATTCTCGACTTCACGCATGTGCAGTCGGGGCCGACCTGCACCCAGTTGCTCGCCTGGTTCGGCGCCGACGTCATCAAGGTCGAACGGCCGGGCGAGGGTGACATC
>PJUA01000685.1_pt1 | contig 13472 bp, 14 predicted proteins | sample 1512151 | NCBI WGS metagenome assembly PJUA01 (sample SAMN08177678, study PRJNA422409) | Soil metagenome, whole genome shotgun sequencing project. | isolation source: Soil enriched on filter paper: beechwood xylan treatment | place: USA: Madison | collected 2015-01-15
AAGTCTGTCAGTAAATATCTTCTTAGCACCAGATAATTTTAAAGTTTCCAAAACACGGTTCAAGGTTTTATTGGTTCGTTTCCCAACGTTAAAACTTACAACAGTTCTAGAATTCTTTTCCAAAGCATAAACCAGCCAGATATAATTTTTCTTGTGCCTGATATAAGTACACAGCTCATCGACTTCATACTTTTTGCCCTTGCTGATAATTGGCTTGGTTATATTTCTCGCAATGGAGACAATTCTTTTCAATAATGTTGTGGCTGATATTTCCAGTACTCTTGCAGTGCTTCTTATTCCTAGTCCCTCTTTGGTTAATTGAACAATCTTTTGATTAATATCTAATTTGTAAGCTTGATTTGTGTAATTTTCTATAAAACGGTGAAAGCACATTTTACAATAGTATTGCTGTTTATTATTTTTTGTTCTCCCATTTTTGATAACCTTTTGTTCTTTACATTTTGGACATTTCATACCATCACTAACTTTGGAACACCATGTCGCATTTTTACTCATTTTAGTTCATTTAAGGCAATATCAAAACGAAAAAGATGAGCATTACTGCTCATCTTTATATTATTTATTCTAAAATTTGTTCAATTTCAAAAGGTTAGAATTTTAAAATCTCATATCACTAACTTTGAAACACTACCCAACACTACCCATCTTAAAGTGCTATAAAAGCAAAAGCCACTCCGTTATGGAATGGCTTTTACTAGAATTATTTTTCATTAATATTTTCTTCTTTTTTTTCTAAATATGACTTATAACTATCGTTAATTATCTTTTGTAATTCATCAAAATCACATTTTAATGCTGTTGATGATATTGAAATTGGTGTTCCATAGACATTTAGGTTCGATTTCAATAAACTTAAAATAATTCTATTTTTTGCTCTATTTAGATATTCATTAGGATTATTAACGTCTATCAATAAAAACTGGGTAGATAGAACATTATTCTTTCTAATGGCTTTAACATCTTTCCAATCGATAAAACCTAAACTCACTGCACTAGAATTATCAATTATTCCATTTTCATCAATTACAATACCTATTTGTGAAGTCAAGTTTTTTTTGAGTATAAAAGCAAATGCGATTCCAAAAAACACAAAACTTACAATTCCAGCAATTAGAATTAATTTTTCATTTCTAAAAAGAAATGAAATAAATTTCTCTGGACTCATTATCATAAAAACACCTAATGTAGATAATGCAAATGATGCAATTAATAAGAACATTATTTTTTTATTACTTTTTTTAAATTCAAATCTTTCCATAATATTTTTATCTGTTATAATTTTCTTTAGCAAAACTACTTCCTGCTTCAGAACCTAAAGCACCTCCGCCATAACCTCCAATTATGCCACCAATAATCGCTCCAGGAATTGCGCCAAATCCACCAAACCAAACACCAATTGCGGCTCCAGCTTCTGCTCCAACTACCGCTCCTGCTTCCGCTCCAATCATTCCTCCAACGGCACTACCTGTTGCTACTTGTGCATTGTATCCATAATGACCTCCATCATTATAAACTCCAACTCCAACTTGCACTGCACTTACGGTGTAACCTATAGCTCCAGTATACTTACTTACATTTCCTCCAATTTTAGATAATGACGTAGTAGTTACATACTGATTGCCATTAAAAACATTTCCACTTGGTGTTTCAAAATATAGTTTTCCATTTGAACCTATTTTAGTTAGACCTGAATTAGCCTCTAATGAACCTGCTACACTATCTACAACATCATTTGCTGTTCCTATCGCATCCACAACAGAGCTATCTATTTGAGCGGACTCTGATATACTTCCATCTGCATTATATGTTAAAGTATAGTTACCTGCATCATTCGAAACACTTTCTGTGTATGTTTTACCAACGTATTTTTCGCCTTCTTTTAGCTGGGTTGAAGCATTTTCCTGAGTTAAATTTGCATCATAAGACAAATTACCATTAGCATCTTTTTTCCAATCATCAGGAGCCATTCCATCTGGGTCAATAAAATAAATTGGATTATCGAAAGCATAGTTGTATGGACTGTGCCTTCTCATTTTCTCTGCCAACGGGTCAATGTTCATCCATCGACCAAGTGCAGGGTCATAATTACGTGCACCATAATCGTACATGTTAAGTCCCAGCTCGTCTTGGAGTTCTTTGCCGTTGTATTTATACTTATAAGGATTTACAAAACTGCTATTATGTAATAAGAACGTACATTTCTCTATTTCCTAGAGGCTCAAATGTAATATTTTTCATTTTAAATCATTCTTTTTTTGATTGAAATAAGCTGTCATTGCGTTAAAAGCTTTACTCATCGGTAGAGAACCTAACAATAGAGTATCGCATTTAGTAGCTTTTCTGCCTCTTTTTGGAAAAGTCATATTCATTGCATGTCTTATAAGAAAAAATGCCAAAATAATTATTAGGTTATCCATAGGTCTTGATTTTATATTTTCGTTTACAAATTGAAATAATGATTTCTTGATTGATAGTTACAACATGTAACTTTCTTTGCGAAGGTAATTTCGAGGTCTGAAATAAAATAGGACACTACATTTTCACAATAAAAGGCATCATGTTAATCATTTACAAATTGAAGAATGATTTTCTAAAATAGTTGTTATCATTGGTAACATTCTTCTTTGCGAAGGTAATTTTGTGTGATGAAATAAAATAGGACACTAAATTTGGATTATTTTAAAACCAAAAAACTCCAAATCAAATAGTTATGATTTAGAGTTTTACTGTAATTTTTAGAATTCCCAGTATTGACAAGGGATACAAGTAGGACAGTTTTATATTTTTTGTAGCTTTTATTTAGAATATTAATAAGTACATGAAAAATAAGAAAACACAAAGAGTAGAAAATATTGAAAGTAATGAATATTGATTTGTTCTTAAATCTTTTTTATTGACAAAATTTATTAGTTCATCAATATCAAAATCATCAATTCCGTATTCTTTTCGGCTTTTTTCCATCATTAGATATTCTATTAGAATCAGAAAAATTAAGTTTAATAATGGAACAATTATTATTAAAATGCTTGTATCTGGTTGAACACGGGACAATGCAAAATAACCAGCTATAAAAATATTGTTTGATGTGAATAGCTTATCGTGGATTCTATTAAAATGACTTAGAATGTTCTTACCTGCTTCTTCTTTAATCTTTTCTACTTTCTTTTCGAATTGCTCAATTTCCATAAATAATTTATTATAATTATGTATAACGAAAATACACATTATACTGTCATTAAATTTGAAAGAATTTATTTATTTTAAACATTAAACGTTAACAAATTTTTCAATGGTTCTCGTTTTTTTTATGTTCTGGACTCCAAGAACATCCACTAAAGGTAAATGGTTTCATAGAGCAAACTAAAAATTAAGATTATCTGACTTACTCAATCTTTCGATTTAGGAACATCAATTCCTTTAAAAAACTCTTCAAGGCTAATTTCCAGCACTCTACATATTTTAATAAGTGTCTTCAACTCAAAATTAGCTCCAGTTTCTAATCTCCAGTAAGCGGAACGGCTCATCTCCAAAGCAAACGCAATATGCTCATAGTTGGAGAATCCTTTTGCTTTTCTCAGTTCTTTAAGTCTCAACGCTATCGCATTAAGTTCTTCCATATTGTTGGTTTGGGTAGAATCTTTCATACTCCAAATCTCAATATTTTGTCTTTTTTGTGGTACTCTATAATTTAGTACACTATAAAATAGAATTTTTAATATATTTGCCTGAATTTTAACACATCTTAAAAACCAAAAAAATGAACAATCCATTAAAAATTATCGTGAGAGTTTCCGCTATTGTTTTCGCACTTCTCTGCTTTGCGGGCTACATGTTCAGTCTTCATGTCCACAATGAATACGTAAAAGAGCATCCAAAAACAAAAAGCCTAGAAGACCTGAAAGCCTGGGCGCAGAGAGAAATCGTTCAAGACTACTGCAAAAGATACTCTTATGTGAAAACCATCAACAATGAAACAAGCCACCAGCGTGAGCTTAGCCGTGTCGATAACAGCAGATATCTGTACGTTCCGCAGTTGGTTCGAAATGTCGTTGAGGATAATGATTTGCCTGACAGCTACGCAGACGAATTATTCCACTACGTCAACAAAGAGATAGATAAATGCCAATAAATAACCTAATTAATTTAAAACACATGAGAAAAATTGTACTTTTTGCATTGCTAAGCGTCCTATTCACGAACTGCCTGTCTGATGACTCCGAGCAGGAAAATGCGGATAATTCAAAATCATCCATCAGCTTCACGTTGAACGATAAAACACAGTATGTGACCGCTACTGATGTTTCTGGTTCTACAATTGACGTTACATGGTCAAAAAGCGAGTCAACAGCCACCGCTGAGAACGAATACAGCATTTACGGCAGTTTCATCATCAAAAATCCTGCATCGAATGACAATCGTGATTCTGGCGATATGTATTTTCAAATCGTGACTTCTGATGCTAAACTGACTGCGGGAAAAACATACGACATTTCTTTTACTTATCTCAACTCTGGCGTAAATGACATTCCTCTGGCTTATGACCCAGCGGTCTGCTACACCAGCACCGATTTGTTTGAAGGGACTAAAACTGTAGGAAAAATCAAGATAACCAGCTTTGACGGAACTACTCTTAAAGCTGAATTTTCAATTGATAATCTGACCAACAAGAATCCGTACTCTGATTTGGGATTCTGCAACGGAAGCAGGATAACCGAGAAGTCATTCAGCATATCAAAAGGCACATTGACTGCTGTGATTGAGTAAACAGTTATTCTAAGTTTGAAAAAGAGGGATTTATCTCTCTTTTTTTATGCTCATAAATCAGGTATCACATCATCACAGCGGAAAATACCTGTTTATCAGCTCTCTCTGTTGCTGGCTGTCCGCTTTGAAATACTTCTCAGTCGTGCCAGGCCACTTATGTCCTGCGAGTTCCTGAACATGCTCCAACGGCAGTTTCTCTTCATTGAGCCAGTTGCAGATAACGCTCATGCGGATGGTCTTCGGGTTGAGGTTCTTGTCTGGGAACAACGGCTTTAACGGCTCAATCATGGCGTGGATGCTGTTCACTGCAATAGGTTTTCCAAGCTTTGTAATGATGAGCTTGTCGGTTGCGCCTTTGAGCATTCTGGGTCTGACTTCATTGATGTACTTGGAGAACAGCAATATCTGTTTTGCCAGCAGTTGAAGCTTTCTGCTGTTCAGGTTGCTGGATGCTTTGACATACACTGTTCCCGCATCCAAATCAATATCACGAACATTGAGCCGAATTATCTCATCGCTGGTCAATCCCTGATAAATCAGCAGATTCAAAAGAACGCTGTTTCTGGTGTCCAGATTCTCATATCTGTTCTCACGGGTCAAGAGCAGTTGAAGTTCTTCTGAGCTGAACAAATCCTGAACCTGAACTGCCTGATTGCTGTTGACCTTGATATTGAGCTTCCTGCACGGGTGGTCTTCTCTGTAACCGCTCATGACCAGATAATCGTAATACTTCTTGATTGCCGAGAGGATAACGACCCGATATTTGGCATTGGGCTGTTGTTTTCCTATTTCTTCCATATACTCAACGATATTCCTGTATTTGTATCGTTTGGCTCTAGGATTTATTGCCAAGAAATGATTAATAGCAAACATGTAGCTCTTTACGGTCTGCTTACTGCAGTTCTGGAGCAGGAAATCTTCAATTGTCGGTTTACTCATAGGCTTGTTGGTTAAAAGGTTGTAACTGGTTTTCTTCTCTTGTTTTTGACGGCATAGATGTATGTGGTATTGATTTGTGAATGACCGAGAAATCCTCTTATAAAATCAATGCCTGCGTTCTTTTCCATCAGATGGCTGGCAATGCTGTGCCTGAGACAATGGAGAGTTATGTCTTTCTGGATTAGCTCATAACTGCTGGTCTGCTCGCTCATTTTCTTCAAGGTATCGTTGAGGTACTCGCCATTCATCCGTTTACCGCTGTCATGGATAAAAAATGCATCTTCCATCTTACTAGTACCTTTCAGCTTCTCATAACGTTCCTCAGCTATGTATCGTTTGATGTGACCCGCAACCATATCGCTCATAGGAACTTCACGTCTTTTGCTTCCTTTACCGTCTCGGACAATGAGCATACCTTTTGAGAGCTGAACATCCCGTGTGTTCAAAGCCACCAATTCCGACCTTCGAAGTCCGCAACCGTATGCCACTGATAATAAAGCCCGTTGTAAATCATTTTCACAATGCTGGTAGAGCAGTTTGATTTCTTCAACGCTCAGGGCATTTCTGGAATTTCCGCTATCTCCTGAATAGCTTGGAATGTAGAATGCTTTTTCAATCTGCCTGTTCTCCAAAAGGTTCAGAACAAATAGTCCTAAAGCAAACAGATGGAATTTGATGGTTTTTCCTGACAGTGTTCCGTTTCCTCGGTGTTTGGGTCTGCTTATCAGGTGTTCGTAATAGCTTACCGATTCTCTGCCTGTTACGCTCTTTATCTTAGTAATTCCTGCATCTTCAAGCCAGATAAGAAATTCCGATACGGCTTTCTGGTACATTGTGCCTTTTCCCTGCTTGTAGTTCTTCACTTTTACATAGCTGTCAAAATCATTCAGAAGATTCTGAAATGCTGTATTTTTTATCGTTTTTATCATTTGTCTATTGCTCTTTTAATCATCATTTGAAAACTTTCCTTATGCGCATTTTCGAGTTTTAGGAACACCAGCGTTATATTGCCAGTAATTGCTGGTACTGGCGTGTTCTTTTAGGTGGTTTTCAGCTGGTCTAACTGTCTGCTCATATCTTCCTTAATCTTGGCTTTCATCTTCTCCAGATTGTCCCAATAGCTGATGACATACTTGAATCCTTTGTTTGGCGAGCCTTCAACCGCCTGAACGTACTCCAGTTCCTGCAGGGTCTGCATGTACTTGAAGGCTGAGGTCTTGCTGATATTGAGTTCCTGTCTTATCTCACGAGTCGTAAATCGGTGCGTTGTTCCGTTGGTTTGGCTTTTTACATATCCTTTCAGCTTTTCAAAGAACTGTCTTGTGCTTTTGTCGAGCTCGTCCACTTTGATGATGATGGAACTGAAAAAAATCTCAACGGCTTTCCTCACATCTTCTTCGGTGGCTATCAGTCTTCCTTTATCATCCATTTTTCGCTGGTACTGGTTCAGGATTGCAATCTGAGCGACAAAACTCTGAAAATGGGCGTTGAGTCTTCTGAGCATTTTGGCTTCCAGCGGGAGCATAAGCTTATTGGCAAACGGATTCACTACATCGTAGCTCTTTAGGACTCTCATGCAGTTTCTCAGGAGCTGTCTGGCTTCCTGTTCACGTTCTGCGTTGCTGATGCCTGCATTTTTCTGGTTCTGCACATGTATGATTCTAAGGGTCTGTTCAAGGCTTTCATCAACTCCCAAGACTACCGAACGGCTCATGTTGTCATAGTAGACTTCTGCTTTGGTCGTGGCGGTAAGGCTTGCAAAATGGGCTTCAACCTTTTTCACTTTTGCTCTGCTCTTGCCAAGCGGGTCTTTCACTACCGTTGAACTGCTGAGAAGTCCAGCAGACTGCATTTCCCTGAACGCAAACTGCGCATCTTCATCCAGACCGTCAAAATCCTGTATCAGTATCAGCTTATTGATAAGTTCCTTATCTCTGTAGTGATAAAGCGATTTGCTTGTGATTCTGGTCATGTTAAGAACGTCTTCCTGAGGCATGCACTGGGCAATTCCGTTGATGAGGTGTGATTTTCCTTCTCCTGAGCTTCCCTGTATGAGTCCGTGCAGGGTATTGGGCATTTTGTAGCTTGAAGCGAGTGTGAACAGCAGAATCCTGTTTTCTTCCTCTCCTACGATTCCGCTTTGTCCGAGCAGTTTGTCGATATTCTCAAAAAGCTTCGGTTTGGAAAGGAACTGCACTGCTTTTTCGCTTGCCTGCGGTGTGAGTTCCTTTTCGGAATACTGGTCAGTTACAGGGCTCATTTCATCGTTGAAGAGCTTTTCCCTGTAATCTTCCAGAAGGTCAGTGAACTGTAGGAGGTCAGCCTCTAAAAGCGTGCTGTCAAATCCGTGCTTCTCGCTCAGTTCTCTGCACTGGCTCTCGACACTGGTAAAATCAAACAGGTCAATCTTCACTCGCAGTCTTTTCTGGCTGTCGGCTGGAATTATCTGGATGGTAAGCCTCAGGTTTCCCAAATCCATCGGCAGGCTTCCAATTACAAAGAAAGCTCCTGTTTTTCCTTTGAAGCTGATTTTGTAGTCGCTTAAAATCTCCAGTGCTGGGATTATCTTCTCTTTTACTGGATTCTGTAACATATCGGCAATTCCGTTTGTTCCGTAATTCAGCCACATATCGTTCATGCTGTGTCCGTCTGGGAGCTGAATCAAGCTTACTGGCAGTTCTGGTCTTATGTTCTGTATCTGGGTTCTTATGCTGTTGTTCATTGTCTTAGTTTTTTATGATTATGATTTCTTCAAGTTCGTAGAGTGATTTTAAGGCTTCTGTATGCTGTGGCAATAGCTCTCCGTTGTGCATCGCCATGACTGCATCCCTGTTCTGGAGTGCTTTGGACTGCATAAGGCTGGCGCAGTCGATGACTGTTGGAGCGAGATAGAGCCTTTTGGTGTTTGCACTCGGATAAGCTGGATAGATTCCTTGGCTGTTGAGGTATTCCTGCTTAGGCGTTTCGAGGTTGAAGCGTATGGCAAAATAGTTTACGATTCTGTTCTCTCTGTCCAACAGCGGAAAAATCAGTCCGTATCTTCCAAATGCTGTGTAGGCTGTCAGGTCTTGCTGTCTTACGCCTGCATCACTCTTTTTAAGCATTCCTAACGCTTCAAATTCATCTTTCGACTCTTGTGATTCTCTATGGTGAAATTGTCCTGAATTAAAGCCGATTCTAAGCTCTGCATAGTCCAGACCGATGCTTTTTAGATAGTCTTTCGGTTTTATCGCTTTGGTGCTTCTGATGCCAGTTTCAAATGACTGGAAAAGTGTTTCTAATGTATTTTTCATAAGTTTTTTCTTTTAGTATTTTAGGTAATTTTTGGGCATAAAAATCCCGCTTCGATTATTAGGTCGAATATTCAATTGAAACATGTTTGTGATTTTTAGAGCTTGCTGTTCAGCTTTACAGCTTACTCTTATTCCATTCTTTAGCTGTCAGAATGGCGAAAAGATTCTTGCAATAATCTTATTCCTTTTGTTTTGTTTGACAAAGTTAAGTGATATTTTTGAGATAATTTTTTGGGTAACTCAATCACGTTATGTAAAACGGCTTAACTTAATTGACTTAAGTCCTTCTGAAAAATAAACCACTGATTTTAAACAAGTTGATTTTTCATGATTTTTTACATTTGTTAAAATGACTTAAAAATAATTAACATATTTTAATAAATAATTAACATAATTAAATGACTAAATTTTCAATTTAATTCCGTATACATAACTTAATTAATTTATATGGAACAAAAAAACGGTCTATTTTCTTACATTAAACACTCAAATACAAGTTGCTGATTTCCTGTTCTCGGATTCCAAGATAGATTTTAGTGGTCGATACGCTCGAATGGTTGAATAATTGAGACAGCAACAGCAAAGCTTGGTCACTGTACTTGTTCACTTCCCAGACTCTCCTGCCTAAGGTTTTTCTCATAAAATGGCTTGAATACTGACCACGCACTTTGTATTTGGCAAAAATGTCTTTCAGCTTGCTGTTCACGTATTGGATGCTGAACGGCTTATCTCCCGTGCGGTTGGCGAACATCAAATCGCTTTCGCTGGCTTTGAGCTGGACAAACAGACGGCTCAGGATGGTCTGCAGTTCTGGGTTGATGGTCACTTTTCTGGTCTTTTTGGTCTTCTTCTCGGTTATCGTGAAGTAATCCTGATTCAAAACCTGATTCCAACGAAGCTGGAGCAGGTCAGAAATTCTCAGACCAATGTAAGAACCTGTTGCAATGAGTAGCGCAAATTTCAGGTCATTATCACGCTCCAGTTTCAAAACGATGCTCTGCATCTTTTCCCACTCTAAAAAATCACTTGTTGTCTTTTGTCCTTTTAATGCCATAATTCTTGATTTTAGTTTCACTTTTCTACCTTAATATATGTATCTGAAAGCGGTCGATTCTTTATGCTTTGTAAACCGTTGATTTCATTGGGTTTACATAGTTGCTTTCACTTCTTCCTGAAAGTGAAACAAATGTCCAGGTCTATTTTGGATTAAGCAAGAAAAATCCTGGATTTCCTGGGCTCACGGATTTTTGGGTCATTTCAGAGCACAAAAAAACGAGGTTGTTAGCCTCGTTCTTTGGATTGTATCAATCGTGTAAAATCTGAAAACTCTTTATCGGAAAAATTTTCCCTTTTAAAACTGATTGGTAGTTTGAGCGGTTGTGACTGCAATACCTCTTTGAGCTGAGAAAGTGTAATCTTAATTCTCATCGTCTGTAGTATTTGTGCTGTTGCTGATAAAATCCCAATCTTCTCCGTTCAAACCGTCTTTGGACATGTAAAACAATCCTGCTTTATATCGGTCATAAATGCTTACATCGGTTCTGTCGTAGTTGAAGTAGTCCTGAATCTCCGTTACAATCTGCTCATGAAACCTTTTATCAGCAATGTAGACCACAAAATGATTGTGACATCCTTTTCGATTTGAGAACGGTTCGGTTGTAAAGAACAGTCGGATTTCTGTTGATGCTCCGTATTTTTGGTTCAGATAATCATACAGACTGTGCATCTGCTTAAAACAGCTGGTCTTGTTACGGTCTGCTCTGTAGGCTACCGTAAAAAAGAAACTCCAGTCCATCTGCCAGAAGGTATGTTGCAGGCTCTGTTTATCTGCTAGACAGTCAATGAGGTTTCTCATCGATTGGTTTTCCTGTCTTAAGACTTTGTTCTCGTCGAACATGATTTCACTGTCAAAGTATCTGGCATGGTCAGCAGGGAACATTCTTTTTCCGCTTCTTAGACTGGTTTCAGCAAATAGGTCTTCATTCTTTTTGTAGAATCTGTAGATGGTGCTTTTGCTTGCTTTTGTGCTGATTATAAATTTCTTTAGGTTTTCATATTTCATTTCTTTGATTGGTTAGTATCTCGTTATTGGTTAGATACAGGAAGTCCATACAAGGAGGTTAGTCAAGCATCTTTACAATAAATACTAACGAATCTCGAAAAGTGTAGCTTTTTGGCACTTTTTTTTCAAAAATATTTTTCTGGATGGAAAAATATGTGTTCCAAAATGAGACACTAGTCTGGGAAGTTTCAAAAATTGCGGAATTTTCACTTAAAGCCTCGATGGTATCGATTGAAACAGGTACATAATTTTGCAGTACGGGGAGGTAATTTGACACTTAAAATCACGGTCGTTGGTATCAAAACAGTCGATACAGGGAGGGAGGATGTTCTGAACATTATTTTTCAAGTCAATTGAGATTCCCTAGCAGATGCAGGATAACTTGGATTCTATTTTAACAGTTTGGTACATCTTAAAGCACTATAAAAGCAAAAAGCCACTCAGTTAGGAATGGCTTTTTGTTTTATTTACATGTGAAAACTTATTGAAGGACTATAGTATCTAAAACCTTGATGATATTTAGATATTCTTCCAAATAAAATCCGTCATAATCTTCTGTGTAATATTTCAAATATTTTGCTTTGAAAAATTCATAATCAGGATTATTAACAAGTTTAGCTAGTATTATTCCAAGGTTACCTTCATATTTTATCCCAGAAAAAATACTGTTTCCTTCTTTTACATTTATTGCTTTCTCAATTTCATTTATACTTTTATATTTCTCAAAAAATGGTATTGCGACTTCTTTAAAAAGCTTAAATATACCGTTGAAACAAGTCTCTACATCCTGAGATTTTATTAAATCAAAACGATATTCATTTCCATCATTAATGTAATTTTCAACTGTGATTCCAATTGTAGGTGTAGTTTTATGATATTTTGGTTCAAAATACGAGGCTTTATGATAAATATTTTCAATATTATCTATTCTAATAAGCATTCCCAAATTTATTTCCCAATCATCATCTCTCTCTAAAAAAATAAGTTGAAACTTAAACCAGCCGTCTTTATTTTTATGGATAAACTCATCGGCACTTTTCTTTAGTTTGTAGTTGTATTGCGATAATTCACCTTCTAATTTAGAAAGTAATTTCTCTTTTATTTCGTAATTTCTCATATCTCTTTACTTAGGTCTTATAATATCTACTTTTGTTGGCGGTATTTTAGTACCTGCTGGGTAACCGTGAGCAGCTCCTTTATTTCCGACTACAGTACCGCCATGAGCTTCAATTGCAGGATAACCTACCTTTTGATTTTTTGTATTACCCGCAGTTTTTGATGATTTCGCATCTGTAAGCTTAATTTTACCATCTTTTTTACTCATGTTATCCAATCGGACATTTGGTGTTGTCCCACCTTTTCCATCGTTCGGACTTACGGTAATTTGCTCTCCAACATTTTCATGACCTTCTTCTTTCAGTTGTTTTGTCACTTCTTTTTCCCATTTTTTACCTTTCTCTGCGTTTTCTTTTATCGTTGATTTACCTTTTGTAGCATTAGAAAGTCTATTAAGTGCAGAAGCACCTCTAGCTATTGGAATCGTTGATAATATCATCGCTCCTTTTGCTTCTTTTGCTTCAGACATCTTTCTTGAATCTCCTGCATGGTCTTTAGTAGGAGCCATGGCTGGTTCGGATGCAAGTAGCATAATTGCTATTGGAATAAATGGACAAATTGGACATCTACCATCTGGGTCAGCAAAGCTTACAGGATTATCATAACCATATCCATAAGGATTTAGATTATCTGGATTGTAAATTCCTCCTCCAGTATCTATTTTTGTAACTATTGCTTCTAAAACTTCATCATCGTCGTCTTCGTCAACTTGGCTGTCATCAAAATTAAACTTCAAATCGTTTAATAGCGGGTCAGGATTAATCCATCTACCAATTGCTGGGTCGTAATTTCTCCATCCATAGTCATAAAGTCCAAGTCCTAGCTCGTCTTGAAACTCTTTCCCGTTGTACTTATACTTATTCCTACTTTCTTGTAACGCAACATAACCCTCATGTTTTAATCCAAATGGATAATAATGAGTTTCGTCAATAATCTCAAGACCATTTTGTGCATTTTTAGTATAACTCAAACGTATATTACCTAAATGGTCTTTGTACTGAAACACATAGGATAATGCACCATTTGTGTTTTTAACATATCCCTCTGCTGTAGGGAAAAATTCAAGAACGTTGTCTTTATATTGGTAACCGCCTATATAATCGGTTTTAACTGCAAGAGTTCCTTCATTAATGATTTTCCCCAGTTTTTGTCCGGCTGCGTTGTAAATATACTCAATTGAGTTTCCTGTTCCAAATGTAATCTTTTTAGGAAGATTTAAATGATTGTAAGTGATTAATGTAATATTTTTATTCTTGTCCAGAATCATATTTCCATTA
>PJUA01000687.1_pt1 | contig 13466 bp, 9 predicted proteins | sample 1512151 | NCBI WGS metagenome assembly PJUA01 (sample SAMN08177678, study PRJNA422409) | Soil metagenome, whole genome shotgun sequencing project. | isolation source: Soil enriched on filter paper: beechwood xylan treatment | place: USA: Madison | collected 2015-01-15
CCGGAGCGGCTGGAGCAATGGTGTTGACGGTGACGGCGAGTGCGGGCGCCTGCGTGCTCTCGTTGCCGGCGGCGTCGGTCAGCGTGTAGCCGAGCTGGTGCGCGCCATCGCCGAGCGGGACATTGGGCGTCAGCGTGCCTGCGACCGGGTCATAGGTCGAGGCGACCTTGGTGCCGTCGACATACAGCGAGGGCGTGAGGCCGTTGAGCAGCGTCCCGATGTTGATGCCCGGCGTGGTGTCGTCGGTGATCCTGGCGGTGCTGGCCGGGCTCTGGATGGCGCCGACGTTGTCGGCATAGCCGGTTGCCGCGACTGGCGTGCCTGGCGCGGTGGTGTCTACGTTGACGACGAACGAGCCCGAAGGCTTGCTTTCGTTGCCTACGGGGTCGATGGAAGTGGTGGTGAGCTGGTGCGTGCCTTCTGCCAGCGGCGTGGTGGGCGTGAAGCTCCAGCTTCCGTCGGCCTGCACCGTGGTGCTGCCGATGGGGCTGCCGTTGTCGTAGACCTTGATGACGTCGCCGGGCGTCGCCCCTGCGCCGGAGAGCGTGGGCGTGGTGTCGTCGCTGGCACCGCCGGTCGCGAGCGGGCCTTGCACCGAGCCGACGTCGTCCGTGGCCTTGGCGATGGTGGGCACGTTGGGAGCGGTGGTGTCGATGGTCAGGGCCAGCGTGGCTTCGCCCTTGGTGCCGGCGGCGTTCACGGCGGTGGCGGTGTACTTGTGCGCACCTTCGGCCTGCACCGGCAGCGCGAGGCTCCAGTTGCCGTTGGTGTCCGCCGTGGTGGAGCCCAGGGCGCTCGAGTCTTCCCTGATCGTGATGATGGAGCCGGCCGTTGCCGTGCCCACCAGGGTGGGCGTGGTGTCGTCCGTGACAGCGCCCGGGGCGAGGTTGCCCTGCTTGCTGCCCTGGTCGTCCACCGCGTGGGTGATGCTGACGACGACGCCGGAGGTATCGACCGTGAAGCTCAGCGGTGCGCTGGCGGCGCTGGTGTTGCCCGCGGCATCGGTGAGCGTGTGCGTGATGCTGTGCGCGCCTTTGGCAAGTGGCTTCTCGGGCGTGAGGCTCCAGGTGCCGTCGGCCTTGACGTCGGTGCTGCCGATGAGGGCGGCGCCGTCATACAGCTTGACGGTATCGCCGGCCCTGGCGCCGCTGCCGCTGAAGGTGGGCGAGGCGTCGTCGGTGGAGCCGCCGGCGGGGATGGCGCCGGTGACTGCGCCCTGGTCGTCCGTGGCCACGACGGTGGCCGGAGTGGCCGGCGCCGTGGTGTCGAGCACGATGGGGTAGTCGCCCGTGGCCGGGCTGGCCTGGCCGGCGCCGTCCACGGCGATGGCCTTGAGGTTCTTGACGCCGTCGCCGCTCAGCGGGCTGGTGGTCACGCTCCAGGTGCCGTTGGCGGCCACGCTGGTCGAGCCCACGGCCACGCCGTCGGCATAGACGGTGACGACCGTGCCGACGGTGCCGGTGCCGCTGAGCGTGGGCGTGTTGTCGTCGGTGCTCGCGTTCTGCGCGATGCTGCCGCTGACACTGCCCTTGTCGTCGCTCACGCCGGTGATGGCGGGGGCCGCGGGCGCGTCGCCCAGCAGGGTGAAGGTGGAGGCGGGCGTGGCGGCGCTGACGTTGCCCGCCGCATCCACGGCTTGCGCGGTGAAGCTGTGCGGGCCGGTTGCCAGGGGCAGCGCCGGCGTGAAGCGCCAGCTGCCGTCGGCGTTGACCGCCGTGCTGCCGATGAGCTTGCCGTTGTCGTAGACATTCACGCTGGCCACTTGTGCAGTGTCCGCCTTGCCCGCGTAGGTGGGCTTGCTGTCGTCGGTCTGTGCCCCGGAAGCGATGGGGCCCTGCGTCGAACCCACGTCGTCGAGCACCTGCAGCACCGAAGCATCGAGCGCCGGGGGCGGCGTGATGTCCATGTTGACCACGAGAGCGCCTGAAGGCGCGCTTTCGTTGCCGGCCGCATCGGTCAGCGTGTAGCTGAGGCGGTGCGAGCCCTCGGCCAACGGCGCGTTCGGTGTCAGCGTGCCTGCGGCCGGGTCATAGGTCGCCGCGAACTTGAAGCCATCGATATACAGCGAAGGCGTCGTGTCGGCGGGTACCGTGCCGATGTTGAGCCCGAGCATGGTGTCGTCGGTGCTCGGCGCGGTGCTGGCCGGGTTCCGTACGGTGCCGATGTCGTCGGCATAGCTCGTTGGCATGACCGGCGCGACCGGGGCGGTCTTGTCGACGACGACGGCAAGCGCCGGTGCCTGCACGCTCTCGTTGCCGGCCGTATTGGTCAGCGTGTAGCTGAGGCGGTGCGCGCCTTCTGCGAGCGGGGCATCTGGCGTCAGCGTGCCGAGGGCCGGGTCATAGGTCGCGGCGACCTTGGTGCCGTCGACGTACAGCGAAGGCGTGGAGCCTGATGGCACCGGTGCGATGTTGAGCCCCGGCGTGGCATCGTCCGTGGTCGGCGCGGTGCTCGACTGGCTCTGGATCGTGCCCACGTTGTCGGCATAGCCGGTTACCGCAACCGGAGCGGCTGGAGCAATGGTGTTGACGGTGACGGCGAGTGCGGGCGCCGGCTTGCTCTCGTTGCCGGCGGCGTCGGTCAGCGTGTAGCCGATCTGGTGCGCGCCATCGCCGAGCGGGACGTTCGGTGTCAGGGTGCCTGCGACCGGGTCATAGGTCGAGGCGACCTTGATGCCGTCGACATACAGCGAGGCCGTGAGGCCGTTGAGCAGCGTCCCGATGTTGATGCCTGGCGTGGTGTCGTCGGTGATGCTGGCGGTACTGGCCGGGTTCTGGATGGCGCCGACGTTGTCGGCGTAGCCGGTTGCCGCGACCGGCGTGGCCGGAGCGACGGTGTCCACGGTGATCACGAAGTCGCTCGACGGCTTGCTCTCGTTGCCCACGGGATCGGTGGCCGTGGTCGTGAGCCGGTGCGCTCCTTCGGCCAGCGGCGTGGTGGGCGTGAAGCTCCAGCTGCCGTCGGCCTTGACCGTGGTGCTGCCGACGGCGCTGCCGTTGTCGTAGACCGTGATGACATCGCCGGCGGTTGCGCCGCTGCCGGAGAGCGTGGGTGTTGTGTCGTCGCTGGCACCGCCGGTCGCGAGCGGGCCCTGCAACGTGCCCACGTCGTCCGTGGCCTGGCCGATGGCAGGAATCTTCGGCGGGGTGGTGTCGATGGTCAGGCCGAGGATGGCCTGCCCGTTGGTGCCGGCGGCGTTCACCGCGGTGGCCTTGTATTCGTGCGCACCCTCGGCCTGTTCCGAAAGCGTGAGGCTCCAGTTGCCGTTCGCGTCCGCCGCGGTGGAGCCGAGAACTGCAGCGCCTTCGGTGACCGTGACGACTGCGCCGGCCGTGGCCTTGCCGGCGAGCGTCGGTGTGTTGTCGTTGGTGAGCCCGGCAATCTGCCTTGCTCCGCGCCCCGACGTGCGCTCCTGGGACTGCTTGACGCTGACGATGACGTCAGAGGTGTCGACCGTGAAAGCCAGCGGCGCGCTGGCGGCGCTGGTGTTGCCCGCGGCATCGGTGACCGTTTGCGTGATGCTGTGCAGGCCCGCGCCCAAGGGCGCGGCGGGCGTAACGCTCCAGCCGCCATCGGTCGCTACCGTGGCGCTGCCGATGAGGGTGGCGCCGTCGTACACCCGGACGGTGTCGCCGGCCTTGACGCCGCTGCCGCTGAAGCTGGGCGAGACGTCGTCCGTGGTGCCGCCGGACGCGACCGTGCCTTGCACCGCGCCAACCTTGTCCGTTGCCAAGACCACGCCCGGGGTCGCAGGAGGCGCGGTGTCGAGCGCGATCGGATAGATGCCCGTGGCAGGACTGGCCTGGCCCGCGCCGTCGACCGCGATGGCGCTCAGGTTCTTGACGCCGTCGCCGGTCAAGGGATCGGTCGTGACGCTCCAGGTGCCGTTGGCGGCCACGCTGGCCGAACCCACGGCCACGCCGTCGGCGTAGACGGTGACGACCGTGCCGACGGTGCCGGTGCCGCTCAGCGTGGGGGTGTTGTCGTCGGTGCTGGCATCTTTGGCGATGTTCCCGTTGATGCTGCCCTTGTTGTCGCTCACGCCGACGATGGCCGGCGCGGCAGGGGCATCACCCAGCAGGGTGAATGTGGACGCCGGCGTGAGAGGGCTGGCGTTGCCTGCCATATCGACCGCTTGCGCGGTGAAGCTGTGCGCACCGGTGGACAGGGGCAGTGCGGGCGTGAAGCGCCAGGTGCCGTCTGCGTTCACCGCCGTGCTGCCGATGAGCGTGCCGTTGTCGTAGACCCTGACGCTCGAAACTTGCGCAGGGTCGGCCTTGCCCACGTATTCCGGCTTGCTGTCGTCGGTCTGCGCTCCCGCCGCAATGGGGCCGCGCACAGCGCCTATGTCGTCCAGCAGCTGGATGCCGGAGGCTTCCAGCGCCGCGGGCGGCGTGGTGTCCACCTCGACCGTGAAGGCGGCCGAAGGCCTGCTCTCGTTGCCGGCGGGGTCGACGGCGGTGGTGGTGAGCCGGTGCGTCCCCTCCGGCAGAGGCTTGGGCGGCGTGAAGCTCCAGCCGCCGTCGGCCCTGACCGTCGTGCTGCCGATGGCGCTTCCGTTGTCGTAGACCTTGATGACGTCGCCCGGCGTTGCGCCGCTGCCGGTCAGGGTGGGCGTGGTGTCGTCGGTGATGCCGCCACTGGCGAGCGGCCCCTGCACCGGGCCCAGGTCGTCCGAGGCAGCACCGATGGCAGGCGCGCCGGGAGCGCTGGTGTCGAGGCGGATGTTTCCTGTCGTCACCGGTGGGGAAACGTTGCCGGCCATGTCGCGGCTGGTTGCGCTCACGCTGATCGCGCCGCCTTCCACCGGATTGGCGAAGGATGCGTTGACAAAGCCGTTGGCGACGTCCGCCGCGGTCAGGGTGATGCTGGACGAGGCCGTGCCGGCGGCAAGAGTGATGACGTCGCCCGCGGCCGCGCCGGACACCAGCGTGACCTGCACCGTCACATCGGCGCCTTTCTCGCTGGCGTTGATGAAGCCATCCTTGTTGGCGTCATTGAGGATGGCGATGCCGATGACCGGCGGCGCGCCGTCGACGGCAGCCGTGGCCTCGGGACTGGGGTTGCCGGCTGCATCGGTGGCGACGGCGTGCAGCGGCGTGCCGTCCCTCGGCGGGTTCGCCGGGGCGATGCTGTATGTGCCGTCGGAAGCGGCGGTGGTCCTGCCGATGACGTTGCCCGAGTCGTCCTTGATGGTGATCACGGAGCCGGCTTCGGCAATGCCCGTGATCAGCTTGCCGTTGGTCGGATTGATCGTGGGAGCTGCGGGGGCGGTGGTGTCGCCCGGTACCGGTAGAGCAGAGGGGAGGAGGAACGCTTGAAGCTTGTCGCCCCTGCCGGCGAAGGCAGCTCCCGCCAGCACAGCGCCGCCAACCAGAAAAGGCACGACGCCGAGATCGAAGTCCTGGTGCAGCAGCAATGGCTCGATGGAATCGATATCCAGATACTCCACCGCCAGGTCGCCTTGGTTTTCGCTGATTTCGGCGAGCCACAGGCCCTCTTGATCGTCGTTCAGTACAAGGTCGTTCCTGTTTCCGTCGAAAGCGGTGAAGAAGTCATGAATGGTGATGACCTCGCCCGAAACAGCGGTAACGACCAGATCATTGCCGACACGACGCATGCCCTTGATCCTGTCACTCGACAGGCCAATTCGAACGACCGATGCCGTTTTCAAAGAGACATCGCTCACCAGGATCTGGCTGACTTCTCCACCACGCTTGGCAATCACTTCCAACGAAAACATTTTCTATTCCCTGCTTCTTGAATCCGAGATCAATTACTTCTTTTGAACGCAGTTGAATAGGGGCGAAATTTGCTGCCGCCGACGAGGGGTTGCCCTCAGTCTGGGCTTTCGAGCGAGCTCGGCACACCTTTTCAGATCGTTCGGACAGCGCAATGTAATGGGTTACATTGCGTCTTGAACATTTCATTGATTGAAGATAGATGACAATAGCTATCACTGAAACTATTCTTGTGGGGATGCGATTCGGGGTAATCGTGAAAAAGAGCACGAAACAAAACCGATGTTGAGCATTCAATGAATTATTTATTGCACGTTCATTGCAATTTTTGAAAAATTCAAAGAGTGCAGTGAAAGATTGCCGCGCTCAATTTCAAGGACAGGCGCGAAAAATTTCACGTTGAGCCATCGGGCGCCGCGAGCTATCCGGCGCGTTTTGCCGAAGAGACGGCGTGCTTGGTCTCTGGTGCAAACGCGAGCAGTCCCCGCGAACGGCAATTGCTTACCGGTGCTCAGGTTTCAGGCTGCGTGCAGGCCTGACTCGGGGGATCAGGCGATGGAGGGCGCAACGCGCGTTGGGAAGCGCGTGGGCGTGAAGGCCGCGGAGATTTCGTCGATGGCGGCTGTCGACGAAAAGGCTCTTGAAGATCTTGAAGGCAACGCTCTGGGGCACTGCCGCCTGTGCCCAGGCTCGGCTCAGTCCGGCTGGATCACGCCTTCGTCGAGATAGCGCTGGTATTCGGCGATGGGAATCGCCGTCGTCTGTGCGCTTCCGCCGTCACCCCAACTCAGCACTGCGCTGTCGGGTGCCAACTGGACCTCGATCGGGCCCTGGGGAATCAGGATGAGGGGGCCATCGCCGGCCCTGTACTCGACATCTCCGGTGACTTTCGCGTTCGCTGGCATGGGGTGCATTCCTTGGGCTGGGGTGGCGGAGCCGTCAGCTTACCGCGCCTGTGCGCAGGAGGGGGCGTCGCACCGCGACGAATCGTGTAGGCCTGACCGCCGTTCGCGGTCGTCATACCGGCGTCATGTGCCGCGTGGCACGCTCGCGCTCGTTTCCCCTATGGATTGAGATCGAGAAAGTGCGATGAAGCCGCTGCATGGAGTCGTTGCGTTGGCTGGCTGCCTGCTGGCTGTCGTGGTGGTCGTGCTCGCGGCATGGAGCCCCGCGACTGAAAAAGCCGCCAGCGTGAGCGACGCCGTATCGGTTCCGCTGCTCGAGATCCGCTGGCATGGCGGCGGCATCGTGCTGCAGGGCGCGGTGCGTGACTCGGCCACGCAGCATGCGTTGGCACAAGCCGCGGCCGAGCGTCTGGGCGGGGAGACCGACCAGGTGACCGACTGGCTCGACATCACACCCACCGGGCTCGTCGTGGCCGACCCGGCGGCGCTCGCGCGGCTCATCCGCCTTGGACAGGAGGGCTGGCACCTGCAGCGGCAGCCTGCCGAGGCGCGGCTCGCGGTGCAGTCGCTCGCCGACACGCGCAGCGCACAGGCCCTGTCGTTGATGCAAAGCGCCTTCGGCCCAGGTGTCTCGGCCCGCCTGGTCCAGCTGCCCTGAAATTCGAGAAAGCTCCGAAACCTCCAAGGGCCGAAGGGATTCACGGCGCCGTCATGCGCCTTCACCAGCATCGGCTGCACTCAAAACAGAGGAGAGGTGCCATGCAACCATCATTGAAACAGCTCGCCCTGGCGGGCGTCGTACTCGCCACGCTGACCGCCTGCGGCGGCAGCAACAATTCGAACAGCCTCCTGCCGCTGCCGGCGCCCACCGCTTCCAATCCGCCGGCACCTGCGCCAGCGCCAGCGCCCGCGGTGCCTGGCACGGTGGATGTCAAGCTCATTGCCTTCAACGACCTGCACGGCAACCTCGAGCCCCCGAAGCTGACGATCTCCGCGCCTGCCAAGGGGGGCGGCACGGTGGCGGTGCCGGCCGGCGGCGCGGCCTACATGGCTTCGGCAATTGCAGCGCTCAAGGAGAAGAACCCGAACAACGCGGTGGTGTCGGCCGGCGACATGATCGGTGCGTCGCCGCTGGTGTCCGCGCTGTTCCTGGACGAGTCGACCATCGAGGCGGTGAATGCCATGAAGATCGACTTCAACGCGGTCGGCAACCATGAGTTCGACAAGGGCCAGACTGAACTGCTGCGCATGAAGAACGGCGGCTGCGCGAAGAACACCGCGCTCGAGCCTTGCCGCGTCAACAAGAACTTCCCGGGTGCGAACTTCGGCTTCCTGTCGGCCAACACGGTGAAGACCGACGGCAACACGCTGTTCCCCGCCACCGGCATGAAGAGCTTCACCAAGGACGGCGCCACGGTCAAGGTGGCTTTCATCGGCATGACCCTGAAGGGCACGCCCAACATCGTCACGCCCGCCGGCGTCGCCGGCCTGAGCTTCAAGGACGAGGCCGACACCGCCAATGCGCTCATCCCGCAGCTGAAGGCCCAGGGCGCCGACGCCGTGGTGGTGGTGATCCACGAAGGCGGCACCACCACCGTGGGCTACAACGACAAGAGCTGCGCGGGCCTGAGCGGCGACATCCTGCCCATCCTCAACAAGCTCGATGCCGCCGTCGACGTCGTCATTTCGGGCCACACGCACCGTTCCTATGTGTGCGACTACGGCAAGACCAACCCGGCCAAGCCCTTCCTGCTGACCAGCGCCGGCCAGTACGGCACGCTGCTCACCGACATCAACCTGACGATCGACACCCGCACGCGCAAGGTCACGGCCAAGGCGGCGGACAACGTGATCGTGCAGGGCGAGGGCTACACCAGCGGCGCCACCACCTATGCGGTGACCGACCAGTACCCCGTGTTCGGCAAGAACCAGCAAGTGGCTGCGCTGATCAGCCAGTACCTCACCATCGCGGGGCCGCTGGTGCAGCGCGTGGTGGGCCAGCTCACCGCCACCGCCACACGCACGCAGACGTCGTCGCGGGAAAGCGTGATGGGCAACCTGATCGCCGACGCGCAACTGGCCGCGACCAAGGCGGCCGACAAGGGCGCCGCGCAGATCGCCTTCATGAACCCGGGCGGCGTGCGCGCCGACCTCGCGCCCGCTTCCGACGGCAGCGTGACCTACGGGCAGATCTTCGCGGTCCAGCCCTTCGGCAACAGCCTCGTGGTCAAGACCATGACCGGCGCGCAGATCCGGGCGGTGCTGGAGCAGCAGTTCAACAGCGGCGCCAACACGACCGCGGCGCCGAGGGTGCTTCTGCCGTCGGCCGGCTTCACCTACACCTACAACCTAGCGCAGCCCGCCGGCTCGCGCATCACCAACATGGCGCTCAACGGCACCGCGATGGCCGATGCCACCAGCTATCGCGTCACGATGAACAGCTTCCTGGCCACGGGCGGCGACAATTTCACCGTGTTCAACCAGGGCACGAACACGCTCGGCGGCGACCAGGACGTGGACGCGCTCGAGGCCTACATCAATGCCGGCAGCCCGTTGGCCCCGCCGGCAACGGACCGTATCACCAACGCCACGCCGCCCTGAGCGGCCGGCGGCGCGCGCAGGCGCATCGGTTGTGCCTTGCCGTGGACCAGGCTTTGCCACACCCATTCGGCCGGGCCGAAGCGGTAGCGGCCAACCCACCAGCAACTGAAAAGCGCCTGCAGCCCGAAGATCGCGAGCCCGGCGAGCGCAACGCCCAGGGGGCCGAACCGCGGCCCCGGGCCGAGCCCGATGCCGTGGAACAAGCCAAGGCCGACCAGCGTCTGTGCGATGAAGTTGGTCAGCGCCATGCGGCCCATCGGCGCCAGCTTGCACAACCATCGGCGCCACGCGGCTTGCTGGAACAGCAGCACGAAGCCCGCCACGCAGAAAAGGCACAGTGCCAGCGGCGCGATGTCGCGGAGCACGCGCGCAAGGACGAGGCCCGCGCCGCCGTGCAGCCAGGCAGCGACGCGGTTGTCGCCGTGCTGCAGCACCAGCAGCGTGCCCGCGACCACGCCGACGCCGAAGCTCGCGCGCAACAGTCGGGCCCAGAAGCGCCGGCGCGCCACCGACTGCTGCAGCACCGGCATGCGCAGTTTGCAGGGCCGCGTGCCGCCGGACTGCATTGCGAGGAAGGCGCCGAAGAGCAGCGCGAAGAGGGTGATCGACCTCGCGTCGAGCAGCGGCACCCCGAGCAGTGCGAAGCCGCGCAGCGCGTCGAGCAGTTCAAGGCGCCGCGTGACTTGGTTGGACCCGGGCGCGGACCCGGGGATGGACGGGGATCGCGCTCGCGGCGCGGCGGTGTTCGACTGGCTCGGGGAGCCGCCCGCTGCTGAATAGCGCGGCGGCCTTGCAGGATCGGATGTCATCGGAGTTCGCAGGGTCGGGTCGGATGCCGGATGTCGGGCGGCTGCAGCGAGCCGCCCGTGCCAGACCTGCGATGCTATGAATCAGCATTGCGCGAACATTGCGCTGTTCGGCGCATGCGCCCCGCGCTCAGACGGCCAGGTTCTGCTCCACGTCCAGCGTCTTGCGGCGGGCCAGCGCGAGGTTCGACTTGGCTTTGTCGAGCACGAGGTAGACGAACAGGCCTTCCTTCTTCTGCATCGGCCGGATGATGTGGTACTGCCTGCCCAGGGTGATGAGGATGTCCTCGATGACGTCGTTCAGGCCCAGGTCGCGCATGGTGCGCAGCTTGGCGCGGACCACTTCGGTGTTGCCCGCCGCCGCCACTTCCAGGTCGACGCCCGAGCCGATCTGGCCCAGGATCATGCCGCTGCTGGAGTCGACCAGTGCCGCGCACAGCGCGCCGTCGCAGGTCATCAGGTCGTCCATGGATTGCTTGATATTTGCCATCGGAATCTTTCCTAGTACCTCGCCCCTGAAAGTCGGCAGCCACCCGGGCGAAGAGGTGGGCGGCTGCCGGAGTCGAACCGGTGCGGCCGAGGCGGGCCCTCAGGCCTGCTGCAGCGACAGCGTTGCCTGCTTCGCGAAGTAGAGGACCTGGCCGATGATCGCGTCCTTGCCCGTGACGACGCTCACGATGAGGGTGATCTCCGGGTGGCGCGCCTGCAGCATCAGGATGTGGCCGTGGGTCGCTTCGATGGTCACGTTGTCGCAGGCGCCGAGGTTGCTTTCCTCGCCCGCCACCGCGCCCAGCGCCGCCAGAGAGCTGGCAATTGCCGAGAGGCGGGCCACCTGCGCGGTGTTCTCCACGCGCGCGGCCAGTTCCAGGCCGTCCTCGGTCGAGATCACGACCGCTTTCACGCCCTTGATCTCGCGCATCAGCGTGTCGATGGCGGCTTCGGCGGCGAGCTTGATTCTTGGCGTTATTTGCATGAGGACTCGAGGGTGAAGGACGCGGCTCAGGTTTCGAGTTGCAGCAGTAGCAACTCCAGCAGCTCGACCACCTGCCGTGCGTCGGTGACGTTGGCCGGCAGCACGGGGCAGAGCACGCCCCGGGATTCCATCCGCTGCGCATAGGCGTCGATGTCGGGCTGGGGGTGGGCTTCCATGCGGCCCACGGCGACCACGCAGGCAGTCCTGGCGATGAGTTCGGCAAAGCCGTCGAGGTAGACGTCCAGGTCGGCCAGCGGATCGGGGCGGCTGTTGTCCACCAGGATCACCAGGCCGAGCGCGCCGCGCGCCAGGATGCGCCACATGAAGTCGAAGCGCATCTGGCCGGGCGTGCCGTACAGGCGCAGCTTCTCGCCGTTGTCGAGCGTGAGTTCGCCGTAGTCCAGGCCGACCGTGGTGGTGGCCTTGGCCACCGAGGTGTCGCTGTTGCGCACGTCGGTGCTGACCGGGGGTATCTCGCTCACGGCACCGATGGCGCTGGTCTTGCCGGCGCCCATGGTGCCGGTGAAGAGTATCTTGTGTTCGACAGTCATTTGTGCCCGGTCGTCAGCAGGCCGAGGCGGCTGCGGATGCGCGCCAGCAGGCCGGGTTGCACGGGGTCGCGCGCCAGGGCCTGCGGACGGCTGTCGAGCGGCAGAACCGAATCGGGCGCGGACGGCGTGGAAAGCGCGTCCGGCGGCCTGGCGGCGGCGGGCGCGGGCTGGCGGGCGCCTTCGAGCAACTCGGAGCGCCGCAGGTCGGCGAGGAAATCGAGGCAGTCCTGCGGCGCGAGGCCCGAGCGCTGCCGCAGCAGCAGCAGGGAGGTCGGCCGGCCGGTCATGAGGGTGGCCAGGCGAACGCGCGCGGGCGTCTCCAGCAAGGCGGCGGGCGGCCAGCGCAGCAGGCGGAATTCCTCGTCGTCGGCAATGAGGGAGTCGGGCGCCGCGATCCCGAGGCCGCGTGCGTGGACGACCATCGCGCCGAGCCGGTTGAGCGTGTTCTCCAACTCGTCGGCATGCAGCGGCAGCGCCAGGAAATGGCCGCCGCGCTGCGGGTCAGGCTGGCCGATGGCCAGTACCGGCACGGCCGGCGCCGGATCGTCGGCTTCTGCGCTGGCTTGCCCGCCCACCACCCGGAGGTCGGCCTGGCCGGCCTTCCAGGCCCAGTGCTGGTGGGTGCGGTGGTCCAGCAGGCGGACCAGGGACTTGAGAAGCAGCTCTTCGCGGGGCGGCAACCCCTCGACGCTGAAGCTCAGCAAGGCGCGCTGGCCCTTGATCGCGGGAGTGGCGGCGCTCGTCATGGCAGGTATGCGTGACTGCGATGCGCCTCGACGGAGGGCGTCAGCATGGGGCGGATATGCCGGTTTGGATGCAACTCAGGCTCGCAGGAAAGGGTTGTATCAATATGTGTGACGATAAAAATATAACACCTGTTGCAAATAAAAACACAACATTACGGACGAAGTTGTTGCGCCGAGCACCGGATTCGTTCACCGACACCGTGTCTTCGCGTAGGCGGATTCCTCAAGCGCCATTTGCCCCGGTTTTGCGGATTTAGCATGGCTCATCTGCCGAGGGAGGCAGAGATTTCTTCGCCGAACCATGTTTTTCCAAAGGAAGACGCTATGAACACCCTGAATCTCCGCACGCTTGCCGTTTCGTCTGCTGTCGCCCTGGCCAGCATCGCGTTTGTCGGTTGCACCACCACGAAGCCGCAGGATCAGGCCAGCAGCACGTCGTCGCGCACTTCGATCGACGCGCAGGTCGATGCCTCGCTGTCCAAGCTGTATGACTCCGTGAAGGGCTCCCGCGAGCTGGTCGCGCGTTCGAGCGGCGTGCTGGTGTTCCCCGCCGTGGTGGGTGCCAGCATGGGCGTGGGCGCCGAATACGGCCGCGGCGCACTGCGCGTGAACGGGCGCACCCAGTCGTACTACAGCACCACCTCGGGCTCGCTGGGCTTCCAGGCCGGCGCGCAGTCGAAGGCGGTGGTCTACGTGTTCACCACGCAGGCTGCCCTGGACAAGTTCCGCAACAGCAAGGGCTGGACGGCCGGCGCCGACGCCACCGTGGCCGTTGCAACCATCGGTGCCAACGGCAGCGTCGACACCAATACCCTGCGCCAACCGGTCGTGGGCTTCGTGATGACCAACGTTGGCCTGGAAGCCGGCGTCTCGCTGTCTGGCGCGAAGATCACCGAAATCCAGCTGTAAGCTGACCGCTCGCTAAAAGCACTTAGTGGCCGAGCCGCGTCTGCAGCTCGGCCACTTGCTTGCGCAGGGCGTCGTTCTCCGCAGTCAGCTGCAGGACGCGCTCCTTCAGCAGCTGCACCGTGTCCGCGTCGGAGGACGTTCCATCGTCGCCGGCCGCGGTTTCAGCGGGCTCCTCACGCGGTTTCTTCTTCGACTCGCGCACGCGCTTGGCCGCCTGCTTGAGTTCGTCCTTGC
>PJUA01000688.1_pt1 | contig 13464 bp, 10 predicted proteins | sample 1512151 | NCBI WGS metagenome assembly PJUA01 (sample SAMN08177678, study PRJNA422409) | Soil metagenome, whole genome shotgun sequencing project. | isolation source: Soil enriched on filter paper: beechwood xylan treatment | place: USA: Madison | collected 2015-01-15
CGCCGGCTCCACCGCGCGCGGCAGGTCCACCGAGAACCAGAAGGTCGACCCGCGGCCGGGCACCGATTCGACGCCGATCCGCCCGCCCATCCGTTCGACCAGCCGGGTGCAGATCGCCAGACCCAGCCCGGTGCCGCCGAAGCGCCGGGTGGTGGAGCTGTCGGCCTGGCTGAAGGGCTGGAACAGCCGGGCCTGCCCCTCCGGCCCGATGCCGATGCCGCTGTCCTCCACCGCCACATGCAGGCGGACATGGTCCGGATCGGATCGGGTGGTGTCGGCCGCATGGACGCGCAGCACCACCCGGCCGCGGTCGGTGAACTTGATGGCGTTGCCGGTCAGGTTGAACAGGATCTGGCGCAGCCGGCCGGAGTCGCCGCGCAGCCGCTCCGGCACCGAGCGGTCGATGTCGCAGATCAGCGCCAGCCCCTTCTGGTGGGCCTGCGGCGCCAGCAGGTCGGCCACTCCCTCCACCAGCTCGGCCGGGCGCAGGTCGAGATCCTCCAGTTCCAGCTTCCCCGCCTCGATCTTCGACAGGTCCAGGATGTCGTCGATGATCCGCAGCAGCGCCGCCCCGCTGTCCCGCATGGTGGAGACCAGCGTGCGCTGCTCCTCGTCCAGCGGGGTCAGCGCCATCAGCTCCAGCATGCCCAGCACGCCGTTCATCGGCGTCCGGATTTCGTGGCTCATCGTCGCCAGGAATTCCGCCTTCGACCGGGCGGCGATCTCCGCCTGCTCCTTGGCGGCGCGCAGCGCCTCCTCCGCCTGCTTGCGCGCGGTGATGTCGTAGCTCCAGGCCAGCACCGCCGGTTCGCCCTCGAAGCTGGTGCGCTGGAGCGTCTTCAGCGCCCAGACCCGGCTGCCGTCGGGACGGACCACCGCCGCCTCGGCATCGCGCACCAGCACGCCGCCGCTCTCCGGCTCCCGGCCGCCCTGGCCGCCCTGACCGATTGCCCCGGCGGGCAGGGCCGGCGCATGGCGGCTGCCGACGAATTCCTCCAGCGGCCGGCCGGCCAGTTCGGCGGCGCGGGCGTTGGCGAAGGCGACGGTGCCGTCGGCGCGGCGGATGGAGACGCCGACCGGGCTCTGCTCCAGGATGGTGCGCAGCCGGCGCTCGCCCTCGGCCAACGCGCTTTCGCGGGCGCGGATGGCCGTGACGAAATAGGCCAGCGCGCGGGCCATCTCGCCGATCTCATCCCTGCTTTCGGCCCTGCTTTCGGCCGGAGTGACGGCGGGCAGGTCCAGATCGGGCAACGACCCCGACATCCCTGCCGGCTCGGCCGTCTCCACCGCCTGCATCGCGCTTCGCAGCCGGCGCAGCCGCGCCACCACGTTGCGGTGGATGTAGGCGAAGATGGCGGCGGCCCCCAGGATCGACAGCACCGCCATGGCGATCACCGCCCGCTTGCCGTCGCGGATCACCCGCTCGAACTCGCCGGAACGGCGGGCGACGTCCTGCTCCACCGCCAGGAAATAGTCGGACACGATGCCGACCAGCTGGTCCGAAACCGCTTGGTTGCGCGCGGCCGACCGTTTGATCGCCCGTTGCAGCGACAGCTCCGCCTCGCGCAGAGTGAACAGGGGGGACGGGCCGAATGCCTGCTCCGCCACCTCGCGCTGCAGCGGTTCCAGCCGCGCCGCCCGCTCGGTCGGCAGCAGGGCCAGCGCCTCGGCGGCATTGTCCAGCGCCGTGCGGGTGTCGGCCCGGAAGCGGTCGAGCTGGCCGTCGCGGTCGGACCTTAGCGCCGCCAGCAGCGTGGTCGCCGCCCCAGTCAGCTCGCTGCGCCAGCGCTCCAGCGCCGCGCGGCTGCGGTCAGCCGCCTCCGCGTCCGGCAAGCCGGCCCGCAGCTCCATCGGCCAGGATGCGTCGGCCTCCCGCGTGCCGGCCGCCGCCAGCCGGGCGGTCAGGGCGGCCAACGCCTGGGCGCGGGCGCCGGTCTCGGCACTGAGGGACAGCTGTTGCCGGACCTGGGCGTTCAGGGTCAGCAGCGTGCCGACCAGTTCGTTCTTGCGGCGGTCCAGCTCGCCCAGATCGGCCCTGCTGCTCTGGGCGTGGCCGTTCCCGGCCCGGTCGGCATGGCGCACCGCGCCTCCCCCGGGGCCGCCCCCGGTGCTACCAAGAGCGATCAGCCGGGCCGTCAGCTCCTCCAGCCGCGCCAGCTGCCCGTCCATGCGCGCCATCACCGCGTCGCGCGCGTTCTGGTCGGGCGCGGCGACCAGGGCCGGGGCGATGGCGGCGACGGCGCCGCTCTGCTGCACCAGCTGGGCAGCGGCGACCAGCCCCGGCACCTTGGCGGTGGCGATCTGCTCGTATCCCTGGTGGAAGCGGGAGAACAGCGAGACGGCGACGACGCTGGTCGCCGCGGCCAATCCGCCGATGACCGTCAACCCCGCCAGGATGCGGAACGCCACGCTCCGCCCCAGGAACCGCCGGGGACTCCGCATGCCCACCCCCTCGCCCGCTGCCGTTCCTACCCCGACCGGCTGGGTGATCATGCCCCGATCGGCTTGCCGATCATGCCATAGAAAGCGGGGCGGGGGAGGGGGAAGTCAGGCGACGCCGGTGGAGCCGAAGCCGCCCGCGCCGCGCGCGGTCTCGTCCAGCGAGGCGACCTCGACCAGCGCCGCCTGCGGCGCCTCGGCGATCACCGCCTGGGCGATGCGATCGCCGCGAGCGATGGTGAAGGGCTCCTCGCCCAGATTGATCAGGCAGACGCCGACCGGGCCGCGGTAATCGCAATCGACGGTGCCCGGCGTGTTCAGCACCGTGACGCCGTTCTTCACCGCCAATCCGGAGCGCGGCCGGATCTGCATCTCCCACCCCGCCGGCAGCCCGACGGCGAAACCGGTCGGCACCAGCACCCGCCTGCCGGGCGCCAGCACGACGGGAGCGTCGGCCGGCACCGCGGCGCGCAGGTCGAACCCGGCGGCTCCCTCGGTGGCATAGGAGGGCAGCGGCAGGTCGTCGTTGCCGGGCAGGCGGAGGAAGGCGACGGTGGGAGGCATGGGTGGGTCCTGTGGTGTTGACGTTCAGGCTTACGATTGCCCCCACCTAACCTCCCCCGCTGGGCGGGGGAGGGACTGCCGCCGCTTTCCCGTACAAGCGCTTGTCCCCTCCCCCGCCCAGCTCTCGCACAAAGCTTTGCTTTGTGCTGACGCGGCAGGCGGACCGTTGGTCCGCCGAGAGCGGGGGAGGGTTAGGGTGGGGGCACCGCAGAGTGGGGGCTCTAAGTAGACGCTACTTCCCCGTGAAATACTCCGCCACCGCCTCGGCCAGCCGGGTGGCGACGGCGTCCTTGGGCATGGTCGGCCAGGACTCGACGCCGTCGGCGCGGATCAGGTGGACGGTGTTGTCACTACCGCCGAAGGTGCCGGTGCCGGGGGAGACGTCGTTGGCGACGATCCAGTCGCAGCCCTTGCGGGCGCGCTTGGCGGTGGCATAGGCCAGCACGTCGCCGGTCTCCGCCGCGAAGCCGACCACCAGCGCCGGGCGGCGCTCGCCGGGCCTGGACAGGGTGGCGAGGATGTCGGGGTTTTCGGTCAGGGCCAGGGCCGGCGGAGCGCCGCCGTCCTTCTTCAGCTTGCGGTCACCGGCGCCGTCGACGCGCCAGTCCGCCACCGCGGCGGCGCAGACCGCGATGTCGGCCGGCAGCGCCGCCTCGCAGGCCGCCAGCATCTCCCGCGCCGTCTCGATGTGAGCGACGCGGCAGCCGGCGGGGTCGGGCAGGCGGGTCGGGCCGCTGACCAGCGTCACCTCGGCCCCCAGCGCCGCCAGCGCCGCGGCGATGGCGTGCCCCTGCTTGCCCGACGAGCGGTTGGCGATGTAGCGCACCGGGTCGATCGGCTCGTGCGTCGGGCCGCTGGTGACGATGGCGCGGCGGCCGGCCAGCGGACGGTGGGACTCCGCGGCGAAGACGCCGGCGATGGCGTCGACGATCTCCATCGGCTCGGCCATGCGGCCGGGGCCGTATTCGTTGCAGGCCATCACCCCGTCGTTCGGGCCGATGCGCCGCACGCCGCGGCTTTCCAGCAGCGCCATGTTGGCCTGGGTCGCCGCATGCTGCCACATGCGCACATTCATCGCCGGGGCGACCAGCACCGGCTTGTCGGTGGCCAGCAGCACGGTGGCGGCGAGATCGTCGGCCATGCCGGCGGCCATGCGCGCCAGCAGGTTGGCGGTGGCCGGCGCCACCACCAGCAGGTCGGCCTCGCGCGACAGGCGGATGTGGCCCATCTCCGACTCGTCGGTCAGCGACCACAGGTCGCGGTAGACGGTATCCTCGGTCAGCGCCTGTACCGACAACGGTGTGACGAAGCGGGCGCCGGCCTCGGTCAGCACCGCGCGCACCGTCACGCCGCGTTCGCGCAGGCGGCGGATCAGCTCCAGGCTCTTGTAGGCGGCGATGCCGCCGGCGATGACCAGCAGCACGCGCTTGCCGGCCAGAATGGCGTGATCGGCCATGGCGAACCCCCTCTTCCCGCCGCCCGTATTCAGACGCCCGTTTCCCGACGTCTCCTGCCCGCTGCTGATAGTTCATCGCGGCGCCCCCGGCAAGCGGCGGCGCCGCGACACACTCTTTCCGACAGCGATTTCGATGTGTTCGCACGGCCGGCCATGCGCGTAAGGGTGGGATTTTCAGAATTATCTGTTAGACAATAGGAGCTGCCCCGTCCCACCTCTCGCGTGTCGCCACCAGCATGCCGCCCGGTGCCATTCCCGTCCTGCTGATCGAAGACACGCCGTCGCTGGCCCGTGTCTATGCGGAATACCTGAAAAAGGAATCCCACACCGTCATTTCGGTGGAGACCGGGGCCGACGCGCTGGCGCAGCTGAACGACGGCGCGCCGATGGTCGTGCTGCTGGATCTGCAACTGCCGGACATGAACGGGATGGAGGTGCTGAAACGCATCGACGCCCAGGCGCTGCCCTGCGCCGTCATCGTCATCACCGCCCACGGTTCCGTGAAGGCGGCGGTGGAGGCGATGCGCTACGGCGCCTATGATTTCCTGGTGAAGCCCTTCTCCGCCGACCGGCTGGTGGTGACGGTCCGCAACGCGATGGAGCGGCTGCGGCTGGCCCAGCTGGTCGACACCTTCGAGAAGGACCTGAACCGCGCCCGCTATCACGGCTTCATCGGATCGTCGCTGGCGATGCAGGCGGTCTACCGCATCGTCGACAGCGCCGCCTCCTCGCGCGCCACCGTCTTCATCACCGGCGAATCCGGCACCGGCAAGGAGGTCTGCGCCGAGGCGATTCACCGCCAGAGCCAGCGCGCCTCGCGCCCCTTCATCGCCATCAACTGCGGCGCGATCCCGAAGGATCTCATGGAAAGCGAGATCTTCGGCCATGTGAAGGGCAGCTTCACCGGGGCGGTGTCGGACCGCGAGGGCGCGGCCGCGCGCGCCGACGGCGGCACCCTGTTCCTGGACGAGATCTGCGAACTGGCGCCCGACCTGCAGACCAAGCTGCTGCGCTTCATCCAGACCGGGACCTTCACCCCCGTCGGCGGGTCGAAGCTGGAGAAGGTCGATCTGCGCATCGTCTGCGCCACCAACCGCGATCCCCTGCGCGAGGTGGAGGAGGGGCGGGTCCGCGAGGATCTGTACTATCGCCTGCACGTCATCCCCATCCACCTGCCGCCGCTGCGCGAGCGCGAGGACGACGTGCTGGAGATCGCCCGCCACTATCTGGCGGAGTTCGCGAAGGAGGAGAAGAAGGGCTTCACCCGCTTCTCGCCCGAGGCGGAACAGGCGCTGCGCCATTACCACTGGCCGGGCAATGTCCGCCAGCTGCAGAACGTCGTGCGCATCGTCGCCGTGCTGCATGACGGCGACACGGTGATGCCGGAGATGCTGCCGCCGCCGCTCGGCACACCGCAGCCGGTCCCGGCCCATGCCGCCGCCGCGCCGGCCGGCGCCCTTCCGGTTCCACGCCCGCATGTCCCGCCCTCCCCGGACTCCATCAAGCCGCTGTGGGAGGTGGAGAAGGACGCCATCGAGGACGCCATCGCCGCCTGCGACGGCAACATCCCGCGCGCCGCCGCCCTGCTGCAGATCAGCGCCTCGACGATCTACCGCAAACGTCTGGCTTGGCAGGCGGAAGGGAAGCTGTAGCGCCCCTGGTCGATCGGAGACACGCCTCGGATCGATTCCGATCTCCCGCGAACCGATCTAAGCCTTTATTTCGGCAAGGGTTTCTTGCTTTACCGCGCACACATACAAGAAACGGGCTAATACTCTTCGACCAAGCCTTGCCGCCTTGGTCGTAATTCCACTCTGAAGTCGGCCGTCGTTAGACCTATGCCGTGAGATGGAATTGCCCGCAACCACAGCATGCGGCTAGCCTCCCCGCACAATGTCTTGGTTCCGCTTGCCCGGCAGGCCTCACGGCGCGGCCGATGCCGGCGATTCCGGACCCATGGTTTGCCAAAGATCCGCTTCGCAGTGACTAGGGGGAGGCCCATGACAAACGGCACCGTCAAATGGTTCAACACCACCAAGGGGTACGGCTTCATCGCGCCGGAGGCCGGTTCGAAGGACGTGTTCGTTCACATCACCGCGGTGCAGCGCTCCGGCCTGCATGCCCTGTCGGAAGGCCAGCGCGTCCAGTTCGAGGTCGCCCGCGGCACCAACGGCAAGGATTCCGCGGTGAACATCAGCGTCGTCGAGTGACCTGTCCGAACTGAGTCAGACCGGATATCCGGCGGCGCGGTAGGCCGCGATGGCGTCCCCGGCCAGTTGGGGAATCTCGCCGCGCAGCCTCTCCACCGCGTCCGCCGCCCCGTCTCCCGTGCCATCTTCCTTTACCCCCTTCGCCTCCGCGACGGATGCCCGGCACGCCATCTCCAGCGCGCGGGCGGCGCTGCACAGGGCGCGGGCGCCGAAGGTCCCGGCGGTGCTTTTCAGCGTGTGCGCCTCGCGCGTCAGAACGGCACGGTCGGTCTCCCCGGCGATGCGCGCCACCCGTTCCCGCGTCTCCTCCACGAACTGCCGCAGCACGTCGGCCAGCAGCTCCGCATCCAGATCCTGGGCCAGCTGGGCCAGCACCTCGCGGTCCAGCACCTCGCCCGCCGCCGCCGGCGCCGCCTGGGCGCAGGGGCCGAAGCCGGCCGACCGGTCCGGCGGCGCCCGCAGCCACTTCTCCACGGTTTCCAGCAGCAGCACCCGGTCCACCGGCTTGGCGACATGATCGTTCATGCCGGCATCCTGGCAGCGGACACGGTCGGCCTCGTCGGTGTCGGCGGTCATGGCGACCACCGGAACCCGGCCGGCCGGTCCCGGCAGGTCGCGCAGCAGCCGGGTGGCGGTCAGCCCGTCCATTTCCGGCATCGACAGATCCATCAGGATCAGGTCGTAGCCGCCGGCCTGCGCCGCCATCACCGCCTCCAGCCCGTTGTTGGCGGTGTCGGTCCGGTGGCCGGCCTGGGCCAGGATGGCGGTGACCAGCATCTGGTTCAGCGGACTGTCCTCCACCACCAGAATCCGGCAAGGAACCGGCTGGACATCCGTGGGGAGAAGCGACGGCGGCGTCCGCTGCGTCATCGGAAGAAGGCTCCGCAATAAAGGAGGCGCCAGTGTAAGGGTGCGGCCTTGCCGCTGCAAAGCCCCGCTCCATGTATGCAGACTGATCCGGGCGGGTCGATTTCGTGGGGGCTCGCGGCCCGGCGCTTCAAATCGGCGCGTCCCGCCGGTATGGTGTCGCGCTTGGCCGGTGTCCGGACCCGATGCCGCCCACTTGACTCCAGCTTCCCTTCGACTTCAGGCAGTGCCGCAGACGATGACCAAACTGAACACCTACCGCTCCGGTCCCGACGAGCGCGGGCATTTCGGAATCTTTGGCGGCCGCTTCGTCGCCGAGACGCTGATGCCGCTGATCCTGGAGGTCGAGAAGGCCTATCGCGAGGCGCGGGCCGACCCCGCCTTCGAAGGCGAGATGCGCCAGCAGCTGAAGCAGTATGTCGGCCGTCCCAACCCGCTCTATTACGCCGAGCGCCTGACCGAGCAGCTGGGCGGCGCCAAGATTTACTTCAAGCGCGAGGAGCTGAACCACACCGGCGCGCACAAGATCAACAACTGCATCGGCCAGATCCTGCTCGCCCGGCGCATGGGCAAGACCCGCATCATCGCCGAGACGGGCGCCGGCCAGCATGGCGTGGCGACCGCGACGGTCTGCGCGCTCTACAACATGCCCTGCGTTATCTACATGGGCGAGACCGACATCGCCCGCCAGCAGCCCAACGTCTTCCGCATGAAGCTGCTGGGCGCCGAAGTCCGCCCGGTGACGTCGGGCAGCGGCACGCTGAAGGACGCGATGAACGAGGCGCTGCGCGACTGGGTCACCAACGTCGCCGATACCTTCTACATCATCGGCACCGCCGCCGGCCCGCACCCCTATCCCGCCATGGTCCGCGACTTCCAGTCGGTGATCGGCGACGAGGTGCGCACCCAGATGCAGGAGCAGGAAGGCCGCCTGCCCGACAGCCTGGTCGCCTGCGTCGGCGGCGGGTCGAACGCCATCGGCCTGTTCCATCCCTTCCTGGACGAACCGACCGTGCAGATGGTCGGCGTCGAAGCCGCTGGCCGCGGCATCGAGAAGGGTCCGCTCGACCATGCCGCCTCGATCAACGGCGGCCGTCCCGGCGTGCTGCACGGCAACCGCACCTATCTGCTGCAGGACGAGGACGGCCAGATCTTGGAAGGCCACTCGATCTCCGCCGGTCTCGACTATCCCGGCATCGGGCCGGAGCACAGCTGGCTGCACGATGTCGGCCGCGTCGAATACGCCTATGCCACCGACCAGGAAGCGCTGGACGCCTTCCAGCTCTGCGCCCGCACCGAGGGCATCATCCCCGCGCTGGAATCCGCCCACGGCCTTGCCGAGGTGATCAAGCGCGCACCGAAACTGCCCAAGGACCACCTGATGGTGCTGTGCCTGTCGGGCCGCGGCGACAAGGACATCTTCTCCGTCGCCAAGCATCTGGGAGTGGAACTGTGAGTGCCGACATCTTGGCCGATGGCCGCATCGCCCGCCGGTTCAAAGCGCTGAAGGCGGAGGGGCGCGCCGGTCTGGTCACCTTCATCACCGCCGGCGACCCTGATCCCGCCGTGTCGCAGGCAGTGCTGAACGGCCTGCCGGCCGCCGGCGCCGACCTGATCGAACTCGGCATGCCCTTCACCGACCCGATGGCCGACGGCCCGGCGATCCAGGCCTCCTCGCTGCGGGCGCTGAAGGCCGGGATGACGGTGCGCAAGACGCTGGAGATGGTCCGCGGGTTCCGCAAGCTGGATGCCGACACGCCGATCATCCTGATGGGCTATTTCAATCCGATCCACGCCTATGGGGTGGAGCCCTTCCTGGCCGCCGCGCGCGAGGCCGGGGTGGACGGCCTGATCGTCGTCGACCTGCCGCCGGAAGAGGACGAGGAGCTGTGCATCCCGGCGCTTCAGGCCGGGGTCAGCTTCGTCCGCCTGACGACGCCGACCACCGACGAGGCGCGCATGCCGGCGGTGATGCGTAATACCTCGGGCTTCGTCTATTACGTGTCGATCGCCGGCATCACCGGCACCGCCAGCGCGTCGAACACCGCCATCGACGCGGCGGTCGCCCGGCTGAAGCGCCACACCGCCCTGCCGGTCGCCGTCGGCTTCGGCATCAAGACGCCGGACCAGGCCGCCGAGGTCGCCCGCGTTGCCGACGCCGCCGTGGTCGGCTCCGCCATCGTCACCCGTCTGGCCGATGGCTTCGACGCGTCCGGCGCGGTCAAGCCGGGCACGGTCGAGGATGTGCTGGGCTTCGTCGGCGAACTGGCCGCCGGGGTGCGCGCGGCGCGGAGCTGAGGGACGGACGGTTTACAACGACGGCAAACAGCTTTACGACACCTGCAACACGATCGCTCATGGCGACGAACGGCTGAAGAGCCCGGTGCGGCACGGACCAGAAGTCCAGCCGCCGCCGGGCTTCGGCGTACCGCCATGTCGTTGAAAGGCGTTCCATGAACTGGCTTACCAACTACGTCCGTCCCAAGATCCGCGCGCTCTACGCCCGCAAGGAAGTGCCCGACAACCTCTGGCACAAGTGCCCGAGCTGCGAGTCGATGCTGTTCCACCGCGAGCTGGAAGAGAACCTGCACGTCTGCCAGCATTGCGGCTTCCACATGCGGCTCGACCCGGTCAAGCGGCTGGAGTCGATGTTCGACGACGGCGCCTATGAGGGTGTCGAGCTGCCGAAGTCGGTCGCCGACCCGCTGAAGTTCCGCGATCAGAAGCGCTACACCGACCGCCTGAAGGAAGCCCAGACCAAGACCGGCCGCACCGACGCCATTGTGGTGGGCGAGGGCCGGATCGGCGGCCATGCCGCCGTGGTCGCCGCCTTCGACTTCGGCTTCATGGGCGGGTCGATGGGCATCGCCGTCGGCGAAGGGCTGCTGACCGCTGCCCGTCTGGCGGTGGCGAAGAACGCGCCGCTGATCGTCGTGCCGGCGTCGGGCGGGGCGCGCATGCAGGAAGGCATCCTGTCGCTGATGCAGATGCCGCGCACCACCATCGCGGTGGAGATGGTCAAGGAAGCCGGCCTGCCCTACATCGTCGTGCTGACCGACCCGACCACCGGCGGCGTCACCGCCAGCTTCGCCATGCTGGGCGACATCCACATCGCCGAGAAGGGCGCGCAGATCGGCTTCGCCGGCGCCCGCGTGATCGAGAGCACGATCCGCGAGACTCTGCCGGAAGGCTTCCAGCGCTCCGAATATCTGATGGAACACGGCATGGTCGACATGGTCGTCCACCGCCGCGACCTGCGCCCGACGCTGGTCCGCACCATCGGCCTGCTGATGACGCCGCGCCTCGACGCGGTGGCGGAGGACATCGATCTGTCCGCCGCCCAGGCGGCCGACGGCGAGCCGGCCCAGTTGCCCCAGTCGGCGACGCAGCCGGTCACGCAGCCGGCCACCCAGGCGACCGCGGCCCAGCCGGCGGCGACGCAGCAGGCGTCCTCCCAGCCGGCGGCTCCCGTCCAGGCCGGCGACGACTGACCGGCACCCCCCGTCCATCCGACCAGAGACGATCATGATCGATGCCGCCCTTCCACTCACCCGCCCAGCCGCGACCCGTTCCGACCCGGTGCTGGACCGACTGAAGGGGCTTCATCCCAAGGTCATCGACCTGTCTCTGGACCGGGTGCGCCGTCTGCTGGCGGCGCTGGACCATCCGGAGCGGAAGCTGCCGCCGGTGGTCCATGTCGCCGGCACCAACGGCAAGGGATCGACCGTCGCCTTCCTGCGCGCGATGCTGGAGGCGGCCGGCCACCGGGTCCATGTCTACACCTCGCCGCACCTCGTCCGTTTCCACGAGCGCATCCGCCTGGGCGGGCATCAGGGTGGGCGGCTGATCGACGACGACCATCTGGCCGCCCTTTTGGAGGAGTGCGAGGTTGCCAACGCCGGCAACCCGATCACCTTCTTCGAAGTGACGACGGTCGCCGCCTTCCTCGCCTTCTCCCGCGTGCCGGCCGACGTGGTCCTGCTTGAAACCGGGCTGGGCGGGCGGCTGGACGCCACCAACGTGGTGGACAAGCCGGCGGTGACGGCGGTCACCCGCATCTCCTACGACCACCGCCAGTTCCTGGGCGAGTCGCTGATGGAGATCGGCAGCGAGAAGGCCGGCATCTTCAAGCCCCACGTCCCGGTGGTTCTGGCCCCGCAGCCGGAAGCCGACGCGCTGAAGGTGCTGAAGCTGCGTGCCAACGCCATCGACGCGCTGATCCAGAGCTGGTCGGTGGAGGAGCGTCCGGACGGCTTCCGCTTCGAGAGCGCGAAGCGCAAGCTCGACCTGCCGATGCCGGGGCTGGCCGGCGTCCACCAGATCACCAATGCCGGCGTCGCCATCGCCTGTCTCGACCACCTGCCGCTGGCGGTGGACGACGACGCGGTGCGCCGCGGCCTTGCCACCGTCGAATGGCCGGGACGCCTGCAGCGCCTGACCCGCGGCCCGCTGGCCGAGAGCCTGCCGCCGGGCTGGGAACTGTGGCTGGACGGCGGCCACAACGATTCGGCGGGCGAGGTTCTGGCCCGTCAGGCGGTCGACTGGTCGCGCGGCCAACCCAATGACGACCGGCCCAACGAGGGATCGGGCGGCAGCCCCGCCCTGCCGCTTCTGCTGATTTACGGCATGCTGTCCAGCAAGGACCCGTTCGAGTTCCTGGGTCCGCTGGCTCCCTTCACCCATGCCCTGCGCGCGGTGGCGATCCCGGGCGAGGAGGCCAGCTTTACCGCCGAGGAGTCCTGCGAGACCGCCAAGCTCTGCGGCATCCGCGACCACGGCGCCGCCGACAGCGTGAACGCCGCCCTGGCCGATCTGGTTGCCGGCCGCAAGAGCCCGGCGCGCGTGCTGATCTGCGGCTCGCTCTACCTCGCGGGCTCGGTACTGGCGGAGAACGGCTGATCATCCCTACGTCTGGGATTGCTTCTCGCAGAGTGTACATGATCTGGTAAAGTGGACCGATCTTTATACACCTCTAAAGCGATCCCAGACCTGTGATGGCCATTCCCGATTTTCAGACTCTGATGCTGCCTGTGCTGAAAACCGCTGCCGATGGCGGGGAGGTCCGCATTGGCGATGTGGTAGACCGGCTTGCCGACACGTTCAGCTTGACCGACGAGGACCGAGCCCACCTATTGCCCTCAGGTCGGCAAACGACCTTTGCAAACCGGGTCCATTGGGCGAAGAGCTATCTCAGCAAGGCCGGGTTGGTTGAGTTGACGCGGCGGGCGCATTTCCGCATCACCCCAGCGGGGCGCGAGGTGTTGAGGGCGCCGCCAGAGCGGATTACCATCCGCTTCCTTGAGCAATTTCCAAGCTTCAAAGGCTTCCGCGACGGTGAAACTGAGATAGCTGACGCTTCGGGCGTTGCCGAGGTGGTGCTGCCGGTCACCGAGAGTCCCCTGACCCCCGATGAGGTGATGCGGCAGGCCCATCTGCGGATCGAGGCGTCGCTGGCGGAGGAGATCCTCCAGCGGGTGCGATCCGGCACGCCTGCCTTCTTTGAGAAGACCGTGGTCCACCTGCTGATCACAATGGGATATGGCGGGTCGGTGACGGAACTCGACAAGGCTCTGGTCGGCAAGTCGGGTGATGACGGCGTGGATGGCGTCATCGACCAGGACCCGCTCGGGTTGGACCGGGTCTATGTCCAGGCCAAGCGGTATGCCGACGGCAACACCGTTGGGGCGGGGGCGATCCGCGACTTCTTTGGCAGCCTGAACCTGTTTAAGGCGACCAAGGGGCTGTTCGTCACCACCTCCGCCTTCACCACGTCGGCCCGGGAGACCGCTGACAGGCTCGGCACCCGCATCGTGCTGATCGACGGCATCCAACTGGCCAAGCTGATGATCCGCCACGAGGTTGGCTGTCGGATCGAGGAGACCCTGCACATCAAGCGTGTGGATGAGGACTTCTTCGAGTAGCAGGGAA
>PJUA01000691.1_pt1 | contig 13407 bp, 9 predicted proteins | sample 1512151 | NCBI WGS metagenome assembly PJUA01 (sample SAMN08177678, study PRJNA422409) | Soil metagenome, whole genome shotgun sequencing project. | isolation source: Soil enriched on filter paper: beechwood xylan treatment | place: USA: Madison | collected 2015-01-15
AGCAGCTTGTCCGCCTTATCCTGCGTCATACCCTTGCCGTTGTCGCGAATGTCAATAACGACCTCTTCGTCCTGCCTATGAATGGCTATCGTAATGGTTCCGCCTCGGGACAAGCTCATAATGCCGTGCTTTACCGCATTTTCAACCAGCGGCTGGATGGACAGAGGAGGAAGGTATAGGTGAATCTCCTGCTGAATCTCCCAATTTACATGTAGCCGTTCCTCGAAGCGCTCTTTTTCGATATATAAATACGCCCGGACCAGCTCTAGCTCATGTGATAAAACAACAAGCTCTCCGGAATTGAGAAAGTGGAAGCTGATTCGCAAATATGAGGTAAAGGCTTCCGCAAGCCTTCTCATTTTTTCGCTGTCGATTTCGCTTAAGGCAAGAATGGAGCTTAGTGTATTAAACAGGAAGTGGGGATGGATCTGGGCTTGCAGGTATGCTGCCTCCATCCGCAGCCGCTCCGTTACGGAACGCTTTAACGTTGTGAGTGACCAAACCCGGTATTTCAGCTCAAGCCCGTCCACCGGTTTGGTCAAATAATCGTTGGCTCCTGCCGAAAATCCGGCATAGACATCCGCAGGCTGGCTTCGGGCGGTCAGCACCAGAATAGGGAGCTCCGATATAGAGTAACGCTCCCGTATTTCTCTGGTAAGCTCGTATCCATTCATGGAGGGCATCATGACATCAGTGATGACCAGGTCCCATTGCCGGGTGGGAAGCAGGCGTAACGCCTCCTTGCCCGAGGTTGCGAGTGTCAGCTGGTAGGGGCCGCTGCCAAGGATTGTGGACAATATCCTCAGATTGACAGGATCGTCATCCACCGCCAGAATCTGCCCCTGATTAATCTCTCCCTCATGACCGGAGTCTGCCGCACGCCAGCTTTCCTCCCACTCGTTATCCTCCGTACCTTCCACTAAAACGGGATTAACAGGCTCGATCCTTTGCTCAGGGCCAGCCGCAGCAGCCACGGAGTCATTTGCCTGAGGCAACGAAAACTGGAAGGTGGTTCCTTTTCCTGGTTCAGATAGTACATCCAATTGACCGCCGTGCAGCTCCACCAGCTGTTTGCAAATGCTGAGCCCCAGACCAAAGCCGCCGCCTTCGCCGCCAGCACCTTGCTCATAAGGCAAAAAGATAACCTTCAGGTCATTCTCGCGGATGCCGGCTCCTGTATCTGTAACCTTAATGATGATGGTGCCGCCGGCTTCCTCTGCGGAAACGGTAATGGAGCCTTCCCGGGTGTGTTTGATCGCATTGTGAACCAGGTTAAACAAAATTTGAATCAGTCTTTTTTCGTCAGCCTGGATCGGAGGCAGGTTCTCGGGAATAGCGGAAATCAGCTTCACAGGTTTATTTTCAGTCAGATAGGCCAGCATATCCAAAACGCCGGGCACGACTGCATCCAGCCTGAGAGGGGAGAGATGAAGCCGAATGCCATTTTCCTTCAGCGTAAGCAGCTCCAGCAAGTCATCCAGCAGGCTCGACATACGCTTGCTTATTTTCAGCAGCAGGCCTATATCCTTGATGCTTCGCTTGTCCATATCCTGCTCCCTAGAAACTATGCTTTGAGCAATGTTGATAATCCCGTGCAGCGGCGTTCGCAGCTCGTGCGAGGTATGGGCCAGAAAGCGGTCCTTAACTTCGTCCGCCGCTCTAAGCTTGGCATTCAAGCGGGCGTTTTCCGCAGCGTTGCTCATATAGCTTTTAAACCAATAAGCGGAAAAAGATATAATGGCGATCAGAATATCAAACGGGTAATATTCGCCGTTAATCAATTGCCTGCTGCCCAACACGCCCCAGGCTACGCTGGAGAAGATACTCATCGCCGCCAGCATCAGAAAAATCGCTCCAGCCAATCGCTTTATCAGCATGAATGTAATTAATGCAAAAAACCAGAGAACGGGAAGCATATAAAAGAAATTAAAAAGATTGTATTTCACCGAATACTGTACAGCAGCTGCAGGGGCAATGACGACAAATGCACAATAAAGCAAATGCAGAAGGGTATAAAAGCGGAACCATCCCTTGTCCCCATTGCTTTTGGCAAATTTACGGGTAAGCTGCAGCATAAAATAGGTCAGGCAGATATAAGACAATACGGTGAGCTTGACCGTCCATGTGTAATTGACAGGCAGCCAATACAACAGCAAATAATCATGGCTGACTACGATAGAGATGCCGGCTGAAACCAGGAGTCCAAAAAAGATGAAAAATTCTTTTTTTGTGCGATCCAGCAAATAAAGAATACAGGTATATACGCCATGCAGAAGCAAAATGAGAAATGTCGCTAATTGAAAGCCAATGGAATACCAGCGCACGGAGTCCACGGATGATTGCAGTCCAAATATCACGGGTTTAATTAATCCGCCCCGGTAAGGGTTGTCGAAATTGGCGGCTTTAATAGTCAGCACAAGCATCGATTCGCCTTGATCGGTTGAATAGGATGCCGTATAACCTGCGCGTCTCGGCACATAATCGGCTTTATTGTCGGCCGGCACGCCAAAATCCATAAAGGTTTTGCCGTTAATCGCTGCGACGGAGGCTGCTTCGACCTGCTTGACCCAGAAGGTATAGGAATCATCCTTCGGGAGTTCGGGAACAGCAACGGTGAGTTGATAGACTCCGAATCCGTATGCGTTTTTGGCGGCGCCAAATGTATTGCCGTCCTCCCAGCTGCCGGGAACCTGTACATACGTTGGCTCGCCTTCAGCCTCGAAGCTGCCTGGATAAAACGCCCATTCGCCAGCAAGCGGCAAAGGGTGGTTTTGGGTGAAATCCCAATCCGTTAAATCAATAAAGCCCTTTTCGATTGGAGGGACAGAAGCCGGTGTATTCCACTGCACCCAAAAAAGCCGCAAGGAAAGCAGAAAGGCCAAAAACAACAACATGATCAAGCTATATTTTATGAGTATGGAGCCATTTTGTTTTGTCATGCTTTTTAAGTTCGACATATATAACGTTCTTCCTTCTCCCAAGTCTTTCTTGGGGATATAATTCGACAAAATTATGTTGAAAAACATCGAAAAATCAGGTTAATTGCAGGAATTCAAAGCTTTCGCATCGAATTAAAATGACAAAAGACGGGATGAGGAGCGCCATAATGAATCAAGTGTCCGGAAATGCCGAAGAATTGCTGGCTGTCATTTTTGATTATACGGCCAGAATTGCCAATGAAAACAGACTCAAGCACGTATTAGTGCTAATGGCTGATATGGGGCGTGATATGGTAAAGGCGGATCGTTGCGCCGTATGGTTGATCGACCATGAAGCGGGACAATTATTTACCGCAATTGCCCATGGCGTCGGAGAAATCCGGATTTCGGCAGGAACCGGAATTGTGGGGGCATGCATCGCAACGGGCGAGCCGCTCCTTATAGAGGACGCCTATCTGGACAAGCGTCATAGCTCGGACAGCGACAAAAAAACGGGATACCGGACCAAGGCGGTTTTGTGTATTCCGTTTCGCAACAATGCCGGCGAGGTAATCGGAGCGTATCAGGCGATCAACAAGCTTGGAGCGGAAGAGGTGTTTACAAGCCGGGACTTGCGGCATTTGTCGCTTGCCGCTGCTTATACCGGGAAAGCGCTTGAGGCCGTTATGCTGCATGAGGAGATGCTGGAAACGCAAAAGGAGATCATTTCCGTCATGGGCGAAATCGGCGAGACCCGTTCTAAGGAAACAGGGCATCATGTCCGCCGCGTTGCTCAATATTCCTATCTGCTTGCGCTTGGCCTCGGCATGGAGGAGAAGGAGGCTGACTTGCTGCGAAGCGTATCGCCCATGCATGACATCGGCAAAGTCGCCATTCCCGACTCCTTATTGTTAAAGCCCGGCAAGCTGACAGAGGAAGAGTTTCAGCAAATGAAAAACCATACGTTGATCGGACACCAGCTTTTGCGGCATTCCAAAAGAGAAATGCTGCAGGCGGCTTCCATCGTCGCCCTCCAGCATCATGAAAAATGGGACGGAAGCGGTTATCCCAACGGTTTAAAGGGGGAGGACATTCACCTCTATGGCCGGATTACTGCCGTAGCGGATGTTTTTGATGCGCTTGGCAGCAGCCGGCCCTATAAGAAGGCATGGGAATTGGAAGATATCATCAAGCTGCTTGCTGATGAAAAAGGGAAACATTTTGATCCCAAGGTTGTTGATGCTTTTATGGTCATGCTGCCCCGCATTCTGGAATTCCGCGATGCGGAGTGCGATTAGGACCCGTCAGTGAAGCGAAAATGGTGCATAAAAAAAGCTGGCCGGGAACGAGGCATGTTAGACATGTCGTTTCCGGCCAGCTTGTTGTTTGCGGGACTTATTAGGCGTCAGTTAAGATTTGGCCTGCAGCATTTTGGTCCACAGATCGGCGTCCTCATAGCCTAACCGCCATGCCGCTACTCCTGCAAGGTCATATTTTTTGGCGATAGCAATACGCTTCAATACAGTTTCATGCGTCTCAGCCCAGAAAACATGGGTGTAACCATCCTTCTGGTAAGTATACTTCCATTGGCCGGATTCCGCCTGGAAAACGCCTGTTGCCTTGTTTTCCTCAATCAGCCTTGGGAGCTCCTTCATAAAAATAGCCCTGTTGTCCACCATGCCTCCCGATGCGTCAAGCCGCCATTCCCTCACGTAAAAGGGAATGCCAAGCATTAGCTTGCTGCGGGGAACGCCATAATCCAGAAATTGCTTGACTCCTTCCTCCGCCCAGGCTAACCCGGCTACAGAGCCCGGTTTGTCGCTGCCTTTCCAGTGCTCATCATAAGCCATAATAATAACGGTATCAACAATGGCGGATAAAGCTGCGTGATCGTAGGCAGTCAGATGGTTCCAGCTAATGCTGCCTCTCGGCAAATCGATGGAAACCTTCAGCTTCTTGGCATGGGCTGCGTTTGTTAACGCCTTTACAAAAGCGGTATAGGCAGCCCGGTCAGCTCCCGCAACCTCCTCGAAGTCTAGATTAACGCCATAAACGCCAAGCTGTGACAGCCGTTCAACCAATGACTCAATAAATGTGGCTTGCGCTTCTTTATTTTTTAGAAATTGGCTTGTCATGCTTCGATCAAATTGATTATGAACAAGCGGAACGGTCAAAATGCCTCTTTCCTTCAGCATCGCCACACTTGTTGCATTAGAGGTATCCTCCAATTTGCCATTAGCGTCGGCCAGCTTAAACCAGGTTGGCGAATCCATATCAAGCCCCTGCGTGCCGGCTACATGACTTTGGATCGTAGCGGAGGCGCTGCTGCCATTCCAGCCCAGAATAGCCAGCGGCTTGACATTGGTCCATAGCTTGCGCCCCTCCAGTGTCACGATAGAGGCATTAGCGTAATATGTCGCATAGGAAAGGGCGGAGGAAAGCTTGTGAAAGGTTTTGATTTTCCGGTCGCCTTGATAAACCTGAAGATAGGGATAGCTGGACCAAAGCACCTTGCCATCGTTTACAATCTCCGTATTGGCTAGCGTAACGGCCAGCTTGACCGCCTCCGGCAATCCGCGGAACGCTTTAACAAGCTTGTTGTTTTGCTTGACCTCGTAGGCCGGTATCGTAGAATGGACAACGTTTCCGTTTTTCAGGTTTACCAGCTGGCTGCCTGGAAGCTTTTCGGCTGCCGCGATTCCGTTTTTCAGGAAAGAAAATAGCTGGACGCCCTCTACCGCTTCTCCATTCAAAGTTATCTGATAGAGGGGCGCTGCTGCGCTTTGCGCCGCAATTTGTTCTTTCGTCAGATTGTCCCAAATCCATTTTCCAGTGGCCAGCTCGATTACATGGGCGTTGCTCCATTTTTTGGCTTCCTTTTTGGCCTCGTCAAGAGTGACATAATTCCATTCCGGCAACGTGATATCACCCTGGTAAAGACGATAAGCGGGGTAGGAGGAGTATGCCCATCCTGTGTTTTCCAAATCCCGGATATGTACATTTTTATTCCGTTTGGCTAATGCAAGAGCGTCCGCGTACGTTCTGAATTCCCAAGCTGCCTCGGAGGCGCCGTTTACATAAACCTTGTATCTTGGAAAGTTGTCCCAAACCCACTGTCTGCCGGAAATCTGCTCGACATGACTGTAGCGGAATTGTTTAGCGTAATACACGGCTTCCGATTGAGATTCAAACTCTTTTAATGCTTTTTCGTTCTGATAGACCCGGTATTGCGTCATTTTGCCGCTAGCTGCATCAGTACGGGGGGGAGCAGCAAGCATAGACCCTGCCGTCAATATCGCCGTGACTGTAAGCAACACGGCTTTTTTAACCGCTAAAGCTGTCTTAAAACGAGGCTGCTGATCTCTAATCGGCCTTGCAAACGGATTCATCCACATTATTTTTCCATCACTCTCCTCTTCTAATCTAGTAAGTTAGACGCGAGAGAGGAGGTCGAGTTGCTTCAGCGGCGTGTAGTAAATTGTGGGAAACCACGGAGGGACAAAGGCGGGGCGATTGCTACGAGCAACTTATAAATGCTACGCGGGGGTTTTGCGGTGTGCAAGAACAGACCACATTCATTCGGACATCGATGTCCATTAGAGTCCTTTTTATGGGCAGAAGCCTATTTTAAAGGATATACATGGCCGTAAAAGACTGGATTCTCCCCCTATATGCGACTTTCGAGCGTCTAAAGGACACGGGTGACCGTTGGCTGAAGAAAATATAGCTATTTGTGGCTCTGGCGGTCATACGTGACCGCTAGACGAAAGAAGAAGAAAGAAGAAAAGGAAAGTGAAAAAAAGAAAATGAAAAAAGCAGGTTGCCTGGAGCGGCAGCCTGCTTGATAAACAAAATTAGTTTAAGTGCTAGTTCAGAAAGCTTGGAAAGCGTACTTTTTGAACAACTCGTTAACCAGAAAAAATCTTGAACAACCCGTTAAGCGGGGAACTCTGCCCAGAATTCGCCTTCCTCTTCATCAAGACCAAGCGTAATGTCGGAGCGGAAAACGCGAAGGTTTTGCTGGGAGAAGAGATATTGCTCTATGGCCTCCAGCAGATTGGCCTGCAATAAATATTGGCTGCGGCCAGCCACCCAAATTTCAGCGGTGTAGCCGTATTCTTCATCCCAGGAAAGCTGCACCTCCACGTCAGTTGGCGCAATGCCGCGCCGTTCGGAGACATGCAGGCTAACCGCATTTATGATTTCATCGGTATACAATCTCACGATTAATAAGGCCTCCGCTGGTCAGGGCGTTGATCCTTCTTGCTGCGCAAGTAAACAAATGCGACGCGAATCAGCATAATCACTGCAAAAATCGCCAGCAGGTTGACCATCAGGCCCAAAAATTGACCCATAGCGCCCATGTTTCCAAACATGCTGCCAAACATCAGACCTGCCAAGCCGCCAAGCATCATGCCTTTCATCAAGCCGCCTCCGCCGCCCAAGAAACCGCCAGTTTTGGCAGCTGTGCCTGCTGTTGCTCCGCCAGTTTTGGAATCGGTGGTGGTTTTGCTTACGTTATCGCTTTTTTTCGGGGTTTGAGTAAAGCTTTGTTTTGGCGATTTGAAGCCGCCGCCGCGTCTTGCGTCCGCTTCCTGCGGGAAACCAATTGCCAGCAAAAGCGTAAGCGCGATCATAACCAGGAACCCTTTTTTCATTGCGTTCTTTCTCCTCCTGTTAAATAAGGTTTGAAATTTGCTAACATAATGGAATACGGCTACTATGGAAGCAAGGTTTCATTTTTTTAGGACAACTTAACGAAAACGTGATTTTTCTCACAGTTGGGGTTTGGAGTGGACATATGAGAGAGTATCCTGATGCCTATTATTCCTATCTGATTCAATTTCATGCAACACGGGATTATTTTGAATGCCATGAGCTGCTTGAGGAGTATTGGAAAAAACATCCTCAAGATAACCTCTCTGCCCTGTGGGTGGGTCTTATCGGAGTAGCTGTCGGGCAATACCACGAGCGGAGGGGCAACCTGCGCGGCGCAGCCAAGAGCTATTCCCATGCATTGGGCAGGCTGGAGACTCACGGGCTTGACGAGCTGGGGCTGGATTCCGGCAAGCTGATTCAGCTGCTTGAGGAACGGAGGGAAGCGGCTGAGAAGGCTTTGCCCTATCGGGATATGATGCTTCCCCTTGTGGATCAAACCTTGCTTGAGGCTTGCTTGAAGCTTTGCGAGGAGCAGGGACTGGAATGGGGCGCGCCAAGTCCGATGGAGAACGCGGAATTGATTCATCGCCACAAGCTGCGCGACCGGTCCGACGTGATTGCCGCAAGAGCAGATGCGTTAAAGCTGCGCCGGCAGGAGCGTAACCGCTCATAGAATACCAGTACCGGGCAGGGTGAAGGAAAGCAGCAGGAAAACTAAGCGTAATGGTGTGATTGGATATCGGCAAAGCGTTCATTTGCCAAAAGCGCCAAGCTTGGAAGGCGCTGACGCGTCAGCTTGTGAAAGTTGCAGTTTGTAACTACAGGGGTTTAATATAATTGTAGAGCTGCTCATTATAATGGCCGTTATGGCGAAAGGCGGAATGAAGCAATGACGCAAAAACAGCAGGACGTTTTGGCAAGCTTCAGGGAAAGAATACATAAGATTCAAAGCTATGGAGAGGCGCTTGCGCTCATGCATTGGGACTTGCGGACGGGCGCGCCGCGCAAAGGAATGGATGTAAGATCGGAATCGCTTGGCGTATTGTCTGGCGCTATGTTTGAGCTGTCCGTTGCGCCGGAGCTGGGTGAATGGCTGGAGACGCTGGAGGAGAAGGCTGCATTTGCGGAGCTGTCGGAAATCGATCAGCGGCTTGTTCTGGAAACCCGAAAGCAATATGACCGCAGCATCAAAATTCCGCCAAAGCTGTTTCAGGAATACACCGTGCTGGCATCGCAGTCGGAGTCCAAATGGGAGGAAGCCAAACGGGACAACGACTTTGCAAGCTTCCAGCCTTATTTGGAGAAGGTGATCGGCTACACCAATCAGTTTATTGATTTGTGGGGACCCGGCGCAACCCGCTATGATACTTTGCTTGACGAATACGAACCCGGCATGACGGTGGCCGAGCTGGACTCCATTTTCGGCGGACTGCGCGCGGAGCTTGTGCCGCTGGCGGAAGCGATTGCGGCTTCGCCTCATCAGCCTGACACCTCCTTCCTTAACGGAACGTTCGACAAAGCAGCTCAGAGGGATTTTGGCCTTTATATTCTTGGCCAGATGGGCTACGATTTTGCGGCGGGCAGACTGGACGAAAGCGTTCATCCCTTCGCGACAGGCCTGAATCCGGGCGATGTTCGCATCACAACCAGTTACCTGCCTAACGACGTAACCTTTGCCCTGTTCGGCACCATTCACGAGGGCGGACACGCGTTGTATGAGCAAAATATTGCCCCCGAGCTGACTGGCACAACGTTAGCTACCGGCACCTCCATGGGTATCCATGAATCGCAGTCGCGCTTCTGGGAAAACGTGATCGGCAGAAGCCCCGGCTTCTGGCAGCGTTATTTTGGCGAGTTCCAGAAACGGTTCCCGGGCCAGCTGAATGTGTCATGGGAGGAGTTTTACCGCGGCAACAACGTTGTGAAGCCGTCCCTGATTCGTATAGAGGCCGACGAGCTCACCTATAATCTGCACATTATTATCCGGTATGAGCTGGAGAAGCTGATCTTTAACGGAGGCGTCAAAGCGGCCGATCTTCCCGAGCTTTGGAACAGCAAATACAAGGAATATCTGGGCGTGGTTCCGGGCAACGACTCGGAGGGCGTGCTTCAGGACGTGCATTGGTCCGGCGGCGCTTTTGGCTACTTCCCGTCTTATTCCCTAGGCAACATGTACGCCGCTCAATTTACGGATACGATGGAACGTGAAATTCCGGATATGTGGGAACAGGTCAGCCGCGGCGAGCTGTTAACCATCAAGGAGTGGCTTGGCGACCGTATTCACCGCTTCGGCAAAATGCGCACGCCGTCCGAGCTGATCACCTCCGTAACGGGCAAAAGCCTTGATCCGCAATATCTGGTTTCCTATTTGAAGTCCAAATACAGCGATATCTATAGGCTGTAGCCGCTAGCTGCGCTACCTGCCAGCACAAATAAGCTCAGCTTATCCATTCGATCAGTTTGTCTATATAAGTCCGTCTATATGATTTAGCTTATCAAACGGTAAGCTTCTGCCCAAATTAAACGAGCATATTGAATGAATAGTTAATCTTGCCTATCGTATGTTACATGATGTATCTAGCATGGCCTGCAGAAATCCGTGTTTACGGAGCCTTCTGCAGGTCTTTTTTGGCGTTAAGTCCGCGTCAGCTTATCACTTACGGCGTCTGTTTTGCATAGGCTGTTGTACATTAATTTTTGCCAATTGGCGGGAGGAATGACCTATGAAAAAAGGCAGGCTTGGATTGCTGCTGGCCGTCCTGCTGGCGGCATCTGCCGTGTTGTCTGGATGCGGCAAGGACAGCGGGGATAAAAAACATGTGGTGATCGGCGAAGTGACGCGCTCGCTGTTTTACGCGCCGCAATATGTGGCGATTGAAAAAGGTTTTTTTGACGAGGAAGGGCTTGACATCGAGCTTACGACTACGCCTGGCGGGGATAAAACGATGACGGCTTTGCTTTCCGGCTCCATTGATGTTGCACTGGTAGGCTCGGAAACGTCGATCTACGTTCACCAGCAAGGGGCTGATGATCCCGTCATCAATTTTGCCCAGCTGACCCAAACAGACGGCACCTTCCTTGTCGCAAGGGAGAAGATCGACGGCTTTGATTGGGCGGAGCTTAAAGGGTCTGTCTTTCTTGGTCAAAGAAAAGGCGGAATGCCGCAAATGGCGGGCGAGTTCGCCATGAAGAAAAACGGCATTAATCCCGCAACAGATCTGGAAATGATTCAGAATATTGATTTTGCAAACATCGCAGCCGCTTTTTCCTCGGGAACGGGGGATTACGTTCAGCTATTCGAGCCGACCGCGTCTATCTTTGAAAAAGAAGGAAGAGGGTATGTCGCGGCATCGTTCGGCGTAGAAAGCGGGCATTTGCCTTACACCGTGTTTATGGCGAAGCAAAGCTACATTGACAAAAACAGCGAGCATATCCAGGCGTTCACTAACGCCGTGTACAAAGCTCAGCAATGGGTGGCAGAGCATAGCGCTGAGGAGATCGCTGACGTTGTTATTCCGTATTTTGAAAATGTAGACAGAGATATTCTGATCAGCTCCATCGACCGCTACAAATCACAAGGCTCTTTTGCGGATAATCCCGTTGTGGACGTAGAGGAGTGGGATAATCTGCTGGACGTTATGACGGAGGCCGGCGAGCTGGCCGATAGAGCAGAGTATGGAGAGCTGGTGAATACGTCATTCGCGGAAGCCGCGATAGTAGAGTCGGGCAAATAAGGCGACAGAGCGCAAAAGGAGGAGGATGTGATGAAGGAAACGCCGGCGATGGAGCTGCGGGGAGTCTCTCATGTCTATGTCAATGACAAGGGCGCTTATCTGGCTGTGGAGGGCATTCAGCTTGCTGTTGCGCATGGCGAATTTGTCAGTCTTGTTGGACCAAGCGGCTGCGGCAAAACGACGCTCCTCAGCCTCCTGGCCGGTCTATTTTCACCAACTATCGGGCATGTGCTGCTGGATGGCAAGGACGTGACGGGCCCGGCGCCGCAAGTGGGGTATATGCTGCAGCAGGACTACTTGTTTCCATGGCGAACCATTGCGGACAATGCGGCCGTCGGATTGGAAATTCAGGGACGCAAAACGCCGAAAGGCATGGAACGGGTTGAGGAATGGCTCGCGGAGCTGGGTCTTGAGGGAAGCGGGGGACGATATGCCCATGAGTTATCCGGCGGTATGAGGCAGCGTGTCGCGCTTGTGAGGACGCTGGTTACCGAACCGGAGGTGCTGCTGCTGGATGAGCCCTTTTCCGCGCTTGATCTGCAAATCAAGCTGCAGCTGGAGGACCTTGTGCAGGAAACGCTGCGGAGGCTGGGCAAAACGGCAGTGCTGGTGACGCATGATTTGGCGGAGGCCGTTGCCATGAGCGACCGGATAATCGTCATGGGCCGCGGGCCGGGCCGTATCGTCCGCGAAATTATTGTGCCGGAGGCACTGCGCGCGGCTACACCGCTGCAAGCCAGGGGGCTGCCGGAATACAGCGAGCTTTTCCAGGAACTGTGGGAGGAGCTGGAGGAAAAGGAGGAGGGCGTCCATGGCGCATGACGATTCCGGCGAACGTACTCGTGACGCGATGACGGGCGATGGGCCGGAACGGGCTGGTTTTGATGAAAAGGATGGGCTGGATAAGCAGGTGACGGGAAGCGCGCTCCAAGAGGCTGTTAAAGAAGGGGCTGAGAAATCAACCAAAAGCGATCCGGAAGCGGCTGGTAGTGGCGCGAATGGGAAGACGGTCGAAGATACGCCGGATGTGGCTGATAGCGGCGGGGATGGGACGTCGGCTAGTATTAGGGAAAAGCAGCAGCGGAATGAGGAACCGGCTAGAGAAGAACGTCACCGGCTAATGAAGCAGCTTCATTTTAATTATCTCAAACGCCAAAAGAAACAATCGGCTGCCGCAGGCGCAACGCAACTGGCTTTGCTTCTGTTTTTTTGCGGCTTATGGGAGCTTGCAGGTCAAAACAAGTGGATCGATCCGCTGTTATTCAGCTACCCCTCCAAGATGGCTATTCAATTATGGAACGGCTTGTACGGCGGCAGTTTATGGCCTCATATCGGAGTGACGGTGTCCGAGACGGTTGCCGGTTTTGTGCTGGGTACGCTGGTTGGTACGGCGCTTGCAGCGCTGCTGTGGTGGTTCCCGTTTCTCTCCCGGGTTCTCGACCCGTATCTGGTCGTTCTGAACAGCATGCCAAAGGTGGCGCTTGGCCCGATTTTTATTGTAGGGCTTGGCCCCGGATTTCTGTCTATTCTAGCGATTACGCTGTCCGTCACGGTCATCATCACGACCCTGAACATCTACAACCGCTTCAGGGAAATCGACGGCGGTTACATCAAGGTGGTGCGGTTGTTTGGCGCCAACCGGATGCAGCTATTCCGGCTTGTTATTTTGCCAGGTTCGTTTCCCGTCATTATTTCGACGCTCAAGGTGAATGTCGGCCTGGCCTGGATCGGGGTAATTGTCGGGGAGTTTCTTGTGGCCAAAACGGGATTGGGCTATCAGATCATCTACGGCTTCCAGGTATTCAATTTTACATTAGTGCTGTCAAGTCTGGTTGTGATAGGCATTGTGGCGACGGCGATGTACCGTGCTGTAGCGGCTCTGGAGAAGAGGTTGACGGCGGGTTGGCGAGAGCGGTAGGATGTGGAGTAACACATTCCATCGGATTCGGGGATACATGCTATGGGCATTCGCGTTGTCAAAACGGCAGCTGCTGCGATTGCGGCTATTTATACGGCACTTTACTTGGGGCTTGAGCCTGCGCTGGCTGCGGGCATTCTGGCCATACTCGGCGTTGAGGCGACCCGGATGAAAGGGC
>PJUA01000692.1_pt1 | contig 13376 bp, 12 predicted proteins | sample 1512151 | NCBI WGS metagenome assembly PJUA01 (sample SAMN08177678, study PRJNA422409) | Soil metagenome, whole genome shotgun sequencing project. | isolation source: Soil enriched on filter paper: beechwood xylan treatment | place: USA: Madison | collected 2015-01-15
GGATGAGTTCGGCCACCGACTGGGCGTCCATCCACTTGAGGCTTTCGATACCGGAAGCGTCGCGGCCACCCAGGATGCGGTTGAGCAGGGAGGTGGCCTTGTCGTCGCCCAGGGCCTTGGTCAGGACGCTACGGATGTACTCGTCCGAATCCAGACCCAGCGAAGAGGCCTGGCCGGTCTCGGCCACGAAGGCTTCCAGCACTTCATTGATTTCCTCGAAGCTGACGTTGCGCAGGTCCGACAGGGCCGCGCCCAGCTTCTGTACCTCTTTCGGGCCCAGGTACTTCATGACTTCGGCGGCCTCATCCTCGCCCAGGGCGAGCATGAGGATGGCACCTTTCTGAACGCCGTCGTTACTCATTGTTCACCCATGACTTGATGATGCTTGCCACCAGCTTCGGATCGTTCTTGGCCCACTGCTTGGCGGTTTCGAGGTTGGCCTTGTAGGCCGCGCGTTCGTCGATCTCGGGCTCGCCGGAGAGGTTGACGATGGCATCCGGATCGTCCGGATCGAAGCCGGCGGCAACCGCTGCGGCTGCTGCGGCGGCTTCGGCCTCGGCCTTTTCCTTGGCCAGGCGTTCGCGCTCTTCCCGGCCGGAGAGCTTCCAGACGATGGGGCGCAGTACGCGGAAGTAGAGGAACAGCAGGACTGCGGCCACCAGCACGTACTTGCCGATTTCCTTGGCCAGCTCGATCATGCCCGGCTGCTTCCAAAGCGGCACTTCCGGCTCCATGTCGGTGCTGAACTGGGTGTTGACCACGTTGAGCGAGTCGCCGCGATCCTTGTTGTAGCCCATGGCTTCACGGACCAGGTCGGTGATCTGGTTGCGTTCGGCTTCGGTCAGCGGACGCATCACGATCTTGCCGGTGTTGTCCATGGTGCGCTTGTAGTTCACCACCACGGCCACCGTCAGGCGACGCACGCCACCCATGGGTTGCTGGGTGTAGCGCACGGTCTTGTCGACCTCGTAGTTGATGGTCTCGTCCTTGCGCGAATTGCCGCTGGCCGTGGGGGTGGGCGCTGCGCCATTGGGCGTGGCGGCGGTACCGTTCTGGTTGGCAGCACCATTGGCAACGGCCGGATTGACGATAGGCGCGGTGGCCGGGGCCGGCGGCTGGTTGGTCAGTGCGCCGGGGACGCCGGAGGTGCCGGAGGTCGCGCTATTGGCTTCGCTGCTCTGCTTGCTGCGAACGGCGGCGGTGTCCCTGGTCTGGTTGGGCTTGTAGGCTTCGGAAGCCTGTTCGGTGCGGGAGAAGTCGACGTCGGCGGTTGCTTCGGCACGCACGTTGCCATTGCCGACGATGGGCGCGATGATCGATTCGACGCGCTTGACGATGTCCTGCTGCAGGTCCTGGACATACTTCAGCTGCGTCGGGTCCAGGGTATTGGTCTGCGTCTGCTTGGTGGTGTCGGAGAGCAGGTTGCCGTTCTGGTCGACGATGGTGACCGACTTGGGAGACAGTTCAGGGACGCTGCTGGCCACCAGGTGGACGATGGCGCTGACCTGTTGCTGGTCGAGGTAGCGGCCGGGATAGAGGCTCAAGACGACCGAAGCGGTGGGTTTCTGCTGGTCGCGCACAAAGACCGAGGCCTTGGGCAAGGCCAGGTGCACGCGAGCAGTCTGTACCGATGACAGGGATTGTACCGAGCGCGCCAATTCGCCTTCGAGGGCGCGCTGGAAGTTGACCTGTTCCAGGAACTGGGAGATGCCCAGCTTCTGGTTTTCCATCAGTTCGAAGCCGACATTGCCGCCCTTGGGCAGGCCTTGCGCGGCCAGCTTCAGGCGGGCGTCATGCACCATGTTCTCGGGCACCAGAATGGCCGTGCCGCCCTCGGAATACTTGTAGGGCACGTTCATCTGCTGCAGCGAGGCCACGATGGCACCGCCGTCGCGGTCATTGAAGTTGGAGAACAGGACGCGATACTCGACCTTCTGGCTCCACAGCCAGATACCGGCCATCAGCGCCAGGGTGGCAGCTGCGGCGATGATGAGCAGGATGCGTTTGCCTTGCGGCGAGCGGGCGTAGCCAGCCATGCCTCCCTGGGCGGGTTGCCCCTGGGGCATGCCCTCAGCGTTGCTGAGGTCGCCCGTGGTATTGGTTTCGCCGGTCATCGTGCCGTCGGCTGCTACCGCCATGATTTCCCCTCTGGCGTCCCCGCGATTGCCAGCTTGATAAAGACTTTATTCACTGCCTACCTTTGTGAGGTTTTTTGCTCAGTGTGGATTGTCCGTTGGAAGCGGGAATTTGATCGCCCGAACAGAATGGCAAATTCCCCGCTTATTGGTGCGATTTGTCAATGCGGCAGTGTTAAGGTGCTGCTGTAGATGGCAGGGGTGCGTGCTGCGCTCCCGTAAGGCCTGCAAGATGAACTCAAGGGGTGGGAAATGGCAATCGAAAGCGTGATTGATACCAGCAAGATCGAGGCGATGGTGGCCCAGCTGAAGGCGGCTGCAGCGCGGGCGCAGGGTGTGACCGACCCGGTCCAGAGCAGCCTGAAGGCGGAAAAGCCGGCGCAGCGCGTGGATTTTGCCGATGTGCTCAAGGGCGCGATCGATCAGGTCAACAGTTCCCAGCAGACTGCGGCCAAGATGTCGCAAGCCTTCGCCATGGGGGATGATAGCGTGAACCTTTCGGATGTGATGATTGCTTCGCAGAAGGCAAGTATTTCTTTCCAGACAAGTATTCAGGTGCGCAACAAGCTGGTCTCGGCCTACCGCGACATCATGACCATGCAGCTGTGATCGATTTGCCCTGATGTTGCTTCGGCGCAGCGATTGCCGCGCCGTGGCGGTACGCTCTGCATGCGAAAACACCCCGAAACCGGTCGAACCGGTTTCGGGGTGTCTTGTTTTGTGCGGGGATGACTGTTGGGAGCGGGGTTGCAGGGCAGCCCCGTCCGGCCTTACATCATGCCGGAAGCCTTGGCGTTCTGTTCGCGTTCCAGCTTGGTGATGAAGCGCTGGATCGCCGCCAGTACGGTGCGGGGAATGTCCACGAACTGGCAGCCGAAGCGGTTGACCACCTTGCCGTTGGTCATCTTGAATTCCTTGCAGTCGCGCACCTGCAGCTTTACCGAGACCAGGGTGTTGTCACCCAGTTCCAGTTGGCAATCTTCGTAGATCACGCCCGGTGTGGCGGGGAGGATCTTCTTTTCGTCGGTGATGCCCACGCCACCTGCGCTGATGTTGTTGAGCAGGGTGATCACCGTGGCGAAGGAGCCATCGGCCTGGGTGATGCGGAAGGTGCAGCGCAGCGGCTTGGCGATCGGCGTCGGGATGCGGAAATACTCGCGACGTTGCAGGCGAACCAGGCTTTCCGGAATGTCGACCTTGAGGGCAGGGCGATTCTGGTATTCGATCTGGGTGGCGCCGTCGACGGCGAAGGTGATGCGGATGCTGTTGTACAGGGCTTCGAAATTGATGCGCTTGCTGGCAACGATGCTCTCATTGAGCATGGCGCTGGGCGCGGCATCGATGATCAGGGAATCCTCATCGGCATCGACTTCGAGGATGGAGGTGATCACGGACTCGGAGCCACCCTTGATCAGCAGGCTCAGGAGCTGGTTCTTTTCCATCATGCTGGTCAGCAGGGCGATGATTTCCCGCCGTGAATGAACCCGGTAGGGACTGTCGTCGTCGATCTCGTCGTGATTTGCCATCTATCTGTGCGTCTTTTGCGTCTTGTGCGTCTGAAATCAGCGAGTGGGCTCGCTTTCCCCGGGGAAATTATTGGAATAATTTAACCCATTATCATACATCACAGACTCACTTAATTGCATATTTTCAATACGATATAGCCACGCAAGCAGTTCGGCCACCGTGCGGTAGAGAGCGGGGGGGATCTGCTGGTCCAGTTCGACCTGCATCAGCAGGGAAACCAGCTCCTTGGATTCGTGCACGTAGACGCCACTCTCCTTGGCCCGCGCGATGATGGCTTCGGCCACCAGACCACGGCCCTTGGCCACGACCTGAGGCGCCCCCTGGCTGGCATTGTAGGCCAGCGCGACGGCGTTTTGCAGCGGGATATTAGGTTTCTCCATCGGCTTGCTTGACGGTGAGGGAGTCGAGGGAGGTGCCTGCGGCTGCCATGGCATTGGCAAACAGGCCGCTATGACCACGCAGGGCGGCCGCGGCAGCTTCGTTGTCGGCCTTGACCTGTACGTGGATCTGCTGTCCGATCAGGCGGATCGAGGCGGAAACGCTGCCCAGCTGGGCGAAGTTGAAGCGCACGACGCTGTGCCAGGTCGGGGCCGAGGCGTCGTCGTCGCGTCCGCCAGGGGCGGACTGGTCATGTTCCTGGCCGATTTCCCATTCCATCTGCTGCCCCGGCCAGACTTGCCCGTGCCAGACGACCCGTTGCTGCTCCAGGGCGTTGAGTTGCAGGTTGATCAACTGTCCGAGTTGGTTCTGGGCGGGATCACTCTGGCTCAGCAGATTGATGTCGCCGCCTTTCTGGGCAGCCACCTGGGCCTGCGGTTCCTTCATCAGTTCTTCGGCGGGGCGCTGGCCGGCGGCCCATGCCGAGACGTGGGATTCGTAGAAAACGCCGCTGTAGGCGATGGCGTCCTTGAGGGCGCCTGCCATCTGTTCAGTGGGGACATTGGGCTTGGTCAGCAGCGGGGCAGCTGCACTGACGTGATCGGCCATGTCGCCTTGCTGGGAGGCCTGCAGCAGGCTGCCGATGAGGCGGCCGGCATTGCTGAGCGTGGTCGTGGTGCTGGAGGGGGCGCCTGAATCGCCCTGGCCTGGGCCCTTGGCACGGGCGTCCACGGGGACTTCCTCGTTCTGCCCGATCTGGCCGGCGCCGCTCTCGTCGCGGGTGACGAACTGCAAGGACTTCAGGTCCTTCTGCATGGCGCGGCCGGCATTGCTCAGCGCCACCGAGGCACTGTCTTCGTCGGAGCGGATGCTGCCTTCGTTGACCGAGAACGTGGGACGAGGGTCCTTCGAGACCAGGGTGAGGATCAGCGAATCGCCGACCTTGGCGTTGTTGGGCAATACCATGCGCGCGGCCGTATTGGCAATGCGCACCAGGAAAGTGCCGTCGCTGAAGTTGGAGAGGATGCGGCCAGACATCTGCTGGCCGATGGCAATCTGGGCCAGGCGGCTGAAGGCCTCCTGGCGGGTATCGGCAACCGAGACGACGGCGGTAGCCGCGTCAACTGCATGGACAGGCTGGACGGCGCTGGCGATATCGGCCCGCGGCAGCATGTTCAACTACCCATGCCGTAGGTATTGAGCAGCTTCTGTTCGGTCTGGTTGCTTTGGATGAGCGCCGACAGTTTGCGCAATCCCGGTTCGGTCAGGTTGCGGATGTGGCGATCGTCTTCGAGGATCTTCTTGATGATATCGACCTTGCGGTTGCGCAAGGCCTCAGGCAGGGAGACGTGGTCCTCGCAATTGCGCAGGTTGGCGATGTGCTTGCCGCATTGCGCTTCCAGCCCGGCCAGCAGGTCCCAGTCTGCTGCCCGCGCGGCAGCCAGCATTTCGTCAGTCAATTGCGAAATCGACTCGTAAATGGCGATGACTTCGTCACCGTTCATATCAGTCAGGCCTTTGCGAAGCTGGGTTGGGAATGATCCTGGACAACTGCCATTTGCGGTGCGGACTGCACGGTGTTGGGGCCAATCTGTTCCCACGCCGAACGGATGTCATTGAGCAAACCGTGGATCTCATCGAGGATGGCAGGATTGTTGGTGGCATTGGCTTCGAACAGGCGTCGGCTCATGTACTCGTACAGCGAATCCAGGTTCAACGCCAGTTCGCCGCCGACTTCCTTGTTGAGGCTGGCGCGCAGACCGTTGTCGACGATCAGGATGGCCTTGGTGATGGATTCACCCTTGTCCTTGATATTGCCTTCGCCCATGTGCTTCTTGCCCAGCGCAATGGCAACCAGTGCGCCATCGAAGAGCATGGTGATGAGCTTGTGCGGGCTGGCGGCGACCACGCCGGTTTCCACCCCGATATTGGCGTAGGCATTGGCCCCGCGTTTCATGCTTCCGAACATGACGTTCTCCTATGTTCGCGGATTCAGACTCAACTGCTCTTGGCCAGACTGGCCAGTTGCTGGGTCAGGTAGCTTTGCGTGGATTGCATGCTGGCCAGCGTGATGTTGAGCTGGTTGAACTGGTTGGTGTAGGCATCTTTCAGGTTGGACAAACGGGTCTGCACTGCGGTCTGGCGATCCTGGTTGATCTTCAGGCTGGCCTGCAGGCCGTTAGTCTTGGTGGCGATGATGCCGGTGTCACTCAACAGGTTCGTCATCAGCGTCGTCAACTTGGTGACGATACCATTTTTGGAGGACGTGGTGTTGGTCGTATCCGGGTCGGTGCCGGCAAACAGGTTGGCGATGCCGGCAAAATTGTTGGTGGCCGCGGTCGACAATTTGGTGGCGTCCAGTGCCAGCGTGCCGTCCTTCTGGAACCCGATGCCGATGTCGGAAAGCGTGTTGATGCCATTGCCACCGTCCACCGAGGAGAACAGGGTGTTGCGCAACTGGGTCAAGATGGTCTGAACCGACGACTCGCTGGCCAGGGGGGCCGAGGTATTGGCCTGGCCCAGTGTGGTCGAAGGCGTCTGCGCGGTCATGCTGGCGATCGCCTTGGCCAGGGTATTGTAGGCGGAGACGAACGTGTTGGCCGCACTGGTCAGGCCGGTGGTGTCGTTGCTGATGTTGAGCGTGAAATCGTCTGCCGAGGTGGTGACCTTGGAGAGATTCAGGGTCACACCCGAAATCACGTTTTCCACCTTGTTGCTGGGACTGGTGACCGTCACGCCGTCGATGGACAGCTTGGCGTCCTGCGCCTTGAGCAACTGTCCCATGCCGCTGACGCTGAGACCCGAATAATCACCACTGCCCGCGAGGGAAATGGCAGCCGTGGCGTTCGCGGCGTTCGGCGTCAGTACCAGGCGGCTATTGGTGCCGTCGTTGGTGATAGAGGCGGTCACGCCGGCACCCGCACCATTGATGGCGGTCATGACCTGGGTCAGGTCGATGTCGCCACTGCCATTGGCCGTCGGGTTGATGGCGATGGTGCTGTCCCCCACTTTCAGGTTCAGCGTACCAGTGGTATAGAGCTGGCTATTGCTGACATTGGGGGTAGTGACCGTACCGCTCGGATCCGAATTGAATACGGCAAAGTCCGCGGTGCCGGTGACCTTGATGGTATTGGTGGCGCCGCTGTCCTTGGCGGTGAGCACCAGGTGGTCGTTAGTGCCGTCGCTGACGATGGTGGCGTTCACGCCGGCATCGCTGCTGTTGATGGCATCGCGAATGCCGGCCAGACTATTGGTGGACGGCTTGATGATGGTCGTCGAGCCGGTGCCGGTCTTGATGGCCAGCAGACCATTTTCAAACGTGCTGCCCGGGGTGATGCTGGCCGAGCTGAGCTTGGCGGTCTGCGCCAGTTGCGTCACGCCAACCGAATAGGTGCCCGAGGCAGCCTTGGTCGCATCGCGCGGCGCCTGGATCTGGGTGGTGGTGCTGGGCGTCGAGCTCGATGGATCGTAGGCGAAGCGGGACAGGCTGTTGTTGGCAGTGACCTTGATGGTATTGGCAGTGCCGCCGGTATTCGATTCCAGCACCAGGTGATCGCCGCTGCCATCGGTGACGATGGAGGCAGTAACGCCAGCCTTGGAGGCATTGATGGCGTCGCGAACGCCTGCCAGGGTGGAGTTGGCCTTGAGCGTGATAAAGGTGGGCGAGTTGGTGCCGATCTTGATCGCCAGCGAGTCGCCAGCACTGAAGGTGGTGCCGCTGGTGACGCCCTCGGATTTGATCTTCTGCGCCAGGATCTTGGTCGAATCGTCGCTATTGACGTCGGCGGTGAACGGATCGGTGGTCAGGTTGCTACCGGTGCCAGCGTTGCTGACACTGCTTTTCTGGGAGCTGAAGCTGGCTGCACTGAGCCCCGTGATGGCCGACTGATAGGTCGACAGCGCGCTCTTGAGGCTGCCGTACGCCGAGATCAGGGTGTTGTAGCTGCTGGCCTGGGTGGTCAGCGGAGTCAGTTGAGACTGGCTTTCCGCCGAGATCAGCTGGCTGACCAGGGTCGCAACGTCAAGCGGGCCTGCCGAGGTGGAGATAGTGCCGGTGGAAGTGGCCATGGTTCAACTCCTGAATCTTTGCGTAAGGCACAGCGCTTTAAGGGGGAGCTGCGCGCGCGGTCAACAGGAGAGTGGCTCTCAAGTACGGCGTCGGTGCAGGAGGGACGCTGTGCGGGTGTTATGCGAATCCATTATGAACTGGGGTAGCCGAACCCGTCATGCGCCATGAAGGATCATGGGCGCACGCGGTCTTTCGAGCCACTGCAGTTCGTACCAGACTCAACTTCAAATCAGACCTTGTGGTTGATCAACAGGCCTTGCATCTTGTCGATGGACTTGGCGATGGAGATCGCTTCTTCGCTGGGAATCTGGCGGATCACGGTGTCGGTCGCGGTATCCACGACTTTGACGATGGTGCGGCCGGTCTCTTCGTCCTTGGAGAAGTTCAGTGCCGAGGCGCTGGTCTTGGCGAAGTCGTTGAGTTTGCCGACGGCATCGTTGACATCGCTTTCCGTCGCGCGACGTGCTTCCGAAGTCGCTGCCGGGGCAACGGTCGATACCACGGGATCGGGCTTGACAGCGCTTTGCGGCAAGGCATACGCCGTACCGGAATCGCCAGCAGCTGTGATATTAAGTGGGGCAATCGACATGTTACTACTCCCTTCCTTAAAGGAACGTGCGGAGAATAAGGCCTATCCTCCGCACGTCATCCTACCTAGCTATCAGGCTTATTTCAACAGCGACAGGACTTGCTGCGGTGCCGAGTTGGCCTGCGACAGCATCGCGTTACCAGCCTGTTGCAGGATCTGCGCACGGGTCAGGTTGGCAGTTTCTGCAGCGTAGTCGGTATCCATGATACGGCTACGGGACGAGGTGATGTTCTCGCTCGACACTTGCAGGTTGCTGATGACGGCGCTGAAGCGGTTCTGAACGGCACCGAACTCTGCACGCTTGGACGAGATCAGGCTGATGGCCTTGTCCAGGTTGGTGATTGCCTTCTGTGCATCGCTTTGTGCGGACGGAGCAGCAACAGCCTTGTCCAGGGCCAGCTTGGCGCTGTCCACGGCCTTCTGCAGGGTCACTGCCGAAGAAGCCAGGGCGCTGGCGGTCAGGGTCGAGCCGGTAGCGAACAGGTTGTCCAGCTTGGCCTTGGCCGAGGTGTAGGTGGTTTGGGCAGTGCTCACACCGGAGGTGTCGCCCAGACCGATCAGACCCTTGGCGCTGGTGCCGATGACGTCGGCCATGGTCTTGTTGTTCGACAGGTCATCCAGGGTGATGGTGATCTGGTCGTTCAGCTTGTTGTCCTGGACGTTGGCGCCGACCTGGAACGACAGGGTCAGGGAAGCCGAAACGTTGGCCGAGCTGGAGCCCACGCCAGCCGATGCACCTTGGCCGGAGCCGGTGAACAGGTTCTGGCCGTTGAAGCTGGTGCCGTTGAGCACGCGGAACACTTCTTCCGACAGTTGCTTGTATTCGTCGTTCAGGGTCTTGCGGTCTTGCGCGCTGTTGGTGCCGTTCGAAGCTTGAACAGCCAGTTCACGCATACGCTGCAGGTTGTCGGTCACGGTGGACAGAGCGCCTTCAGCGGTCTGGGCCATCGAGATGCCGTCGTTGGCGTTACGTTGTGCAACTGCCAGACCCTTGATCTGGGAGTTCATGCGGTCGGCGATGGCCAGGCCGGCGGCGTCGTCCTTTGCGCTGTTGACGCGCAGACCGGAGGACAGACGTTGGATCGAGGTGTTGAGCGACGACTGCGACGAATTCAGATTGCGTTGCGTGTTCAGCGACGCAATGTTGGTATTGATGACTGATGCCATGTTAATTCTCCTAAGATTTGAGACCGATGATCCGAGTTTCAGTGCTTAACTTTGGTCTTCTACCCATGAGCCCCAGGCGTTTCAACCTCTGTTGATTGCTTTATCGGGCAGTCTTGGAAAAAGTTTAGGGCTTTCGCGAAAAAAATCTCTTTCAAGGCTTTCCGAACTAAAACTGCGTGCTTTGAAACTGCAAGCAAATCCTTTTTCGACGCCGATCGAGAAAACTTTAGGGAAATCTTTGTTGAAACCAAGAAATTTTCGCTCCATTGAAAAAGCCGCTCGGTGCAAGCGGCTTTTTCGGAAGGGGTGAGGGAGGGCCAGAGTCCTATTGCTGCGCCTTTTCTTGTTGCAATCTGATTAACTCTTCTGCGATGCGCTTCATCACTGAGTCCCAGTCGCTGAAGGCAGGCTGGCGGAACAGGCGCATGCTCGGATACCAGGGCGAATCGTCGCGGTTCTGCAGCCAGCGCCAGTCGGGGATGTGCGGGAGCAGTACCCAGGTGGGGTGGCCCATGGCACCAGCCAGGTGCACCACCGAAGTATCCACGCTGATGACCAGGTCCAGGTTGTGGATCGCTGCGGCGGTATCGGCAAAGTCTGCGCATTGGTCACCCAGATTGTAGGCTGACCGGTCGGCGGGCAGATTCTTCAGGTCTTCCAGGGGCTTGCCCTTTTGCAGGGAGTAGAACTCGATCTTCGGGAGTCCGAACAATTGCTTAAAGGTGTCAAGGGGGATCGAACGGTGCCGATCATTGCCGTGCTCCGGGTTGCCGCCCCATACCACACCGACACGTAGATGCTGTTCCGATGTTGTTATTGCGGCAATTTTCTGGCGCCATTCTTCTGCCAGCAAGGGATCGGCTGCCAGGTAGCTGGGGAAGGAGGGGATGTCTTCCACAGTATCGGTGCCCAGCGCATAGGGCAGGCTCATCATCACGTAGGCGCAGTCGCAGGGTGGCAGCGGGTCGCTTTCCCGGATCAGGGTGACTTCTGGCGTGAACGACTGGAACAGCCGATACAGCGGATTCTTCACGTGCACCGCCACCCGGGCGCCGCGGTCCATGACCAGGCGTGCATAGCGCAGAAACTGGATGCTGTCGCCAAAGCCCTGTTCGTGCATCAGGAGTATGAATTTGCCTTCCAGCGAACTCTTGCCATCCCATTTGGGGATGATCTCGAACAGTTTGTGGATGAGCTTGTAGACGTAGGCGCGCTCGCGGGTTTCCAGGCGACTCTCGTGACATTCCCAGCCTTCCTTGAGGTCGCCGTGCAACAGCAGGCTCAGGGCCAGGTTGTGCTTGGCGGTGGAATAGTTGGGACGCAATTCGAGCGCCTTGCGGAAGATCTCCACCGCCTCATGGGTGTCGCCATGGTCGTGCTTGATGGCGCCGATGTTGTTGTAGATGAGGGCTTGCTTGGGATTCAGTTCCAACGCCTTGTTGAACATGCGCATGGCATCGTCGAAGCGATCTTCGGCGGAAAAGTAGCTGGCACCCAGCTTGAGATAGCTGTTGGAGTCCTTGGGGGCGATGTCGATGACGCGCAGCAGGTGTTCGTGGGCGTCGGTGACCTTGTTCAGTTTCAGGTAGGTATCGGCAATCTTGTTGTGCGCGTAGGTATCTTCCGGGTCCAGAAGGATTGCTGTCTTGTGGGACTCCAGGGCTTCCTTGTACATCTCCATGGCATGGAAGGCTTCGCCCAGGGCGGTGTGCGAAGGGGCGAAGTTGATCTGCAGTTCCAGTGACTTGAGGATGGTTGCGACCGCCTCGTCATAGCGCTTCGCTTCCACCAGTGCCCGCCCCAGATGGGAGAGCGGGCCGGGGGCCTCTGGCTCGCGCTTGACCGCATCCTCGAAGTAGGCGATCGAGGCGTCCGGGTCGTTCTTTTCATGCAGGGCATTGGCCAGGCCGACGCGGGCCGTCCGGCTTTCCTTGTCGACTTCGATGGCGCGCTCATAGATCCTGATGGCTTCATCGATGCGATCCTGGGCCAAGAGTGCGGCTGCCAGGTTGCTCAGGTACTCGGCATTCTCCGGATCGGCCGCGATGGCCTTGCGAAGATAGTGTTCGGCATCGGCGTGCAGGCCCTCCTGCATGGCGATGAGTCCGCGTGCATGGTTGGCGAACACCAGGGTGGGAGCGCGCCCCAGCACGGCAGTACACAGGGTCTTTGCTTCATCAACCTTGCGATTATCCAGAAGATCCAGGCATTTGCGGACATCCAGCAGGTCTTGCAGATGGGACTGGGTGGCGGCCTGGGCCTGGTTACCGTGCTTGTTGCTGCTCTTGCGCGTCGACATCGAAAGGGATCCTCTTGGTTGGGCGCATGCTTTGCGCCGGACATAGCTGTCCACCAGAAATAATATGCGCAAGGACCGGATGCCGAAGAGGCGAATAGAAAGCAAAAAACCTTCGTTTTAGACGAAGGTTCCTTGGGAGCGGGATCGGCGCGGTGGTGGGCGCCGATGCATCGGGAGCGGCAGGCTTGCTCCCTGCTGGTTCAATGCCAGCTGCGCAACAACCCGACGGCAAGCCCTTCAAGAGCAAACTGGTCGGCGTCCGGCTTGACGATGATGGGTTCGAATTCCGGATTCTCCGGGAAGAGCGTGATGACCGAGCCGGTCTTCTGGTAGCGCTTGACGGTGACCTCGTCGGCCAGTCGCGCCACCACGATCTGCCCGTTGCGCACCTGGTCGGTCTTGCGGACCGCCAGCAGATCGCCATCGAGAATGCCGGCGTCGCGCATGGACATGCCGCGCACCTTCAACAGGTAATCGGGCTTGCTGGGGAACATCGCCGGATCGACCTGGTAGGTCTTCTCGACATGCTCCTGCGCCAGGATGGGCGAGCCGGCAGCCACGCGACCGATCAGGGGCAGGCTCAATTGCATCAGGGCAGGGTGGGGCAGGGCCATCTGGCGGGCGATGCCGCTTGATGCGGGTACGCCGGATTCACGCAGGCGGATGCCGCGGGAGGTGCCAGGGGATATTTCGATGGCGCCCTTGCGGGCCAGTGCCTGCAGGTGCTCTTCAGCGGCATTGGCGGAGCGGAAGCCAAGCTCGGCAGCGATCTCGGCGCGCGTGGGAGGGAAGCCGGTGTTCTCGATGGCGTTCTTGATCAGGTTCAGGATCTGTTCCTGGCGCGCGGTCAGTTTGAGCATGGGGTAGGCCTTTCTCTGGGGGAAGGCTGTTTGGATGAACAGTCTGTATTTTTATACAGGTGCAATCCTTGTGTCAACGGCAACATGCACTTTCTGGTGCTGGAAGAACGGTTTTTCCTGTCTATATATAAATAGATGAAAGATCTTGTGCGGCCTATCTGCCCGGTGCGATGGCTCCGCCTGTGTCCGCCTGACCTCGCCAGCGATAGTTGACATTGCTGTTATGTCAGAAACCTTGTATGATCTTGGGTTTTCCTCTTCCCACACCCGTCTTGACGCCGGGGTGGGCGTCTTCAATAAGTCCATAAGGAGTCTACATGCGTCATTATGAAATCGTATTTATCGTCCACCC
>PJUA01000693.1_pt1 | contig 13366 bp, 12 predicted proteins | sample 1512151 | NCBI WGS metagenome assembly PJUA01 (sample SAMN08177678, study PRJNA422409) | Soil metagenome, whole genome shotgun sequencing project. | isolation source: Soil enriched on filter paper: beechwood xylan treatment | place: USA: Madison | collected 2015-01-15
ATCTGGAAGGTGCCGCGAATATGGCCTTGAAACGGCAGCTTGGTCATATTCAGCATATCTTTGGAAACGGTGTCCGCAGCGGCAAAGGTAAATGTGACCTCGCCGTCCGTCTCCACATCGTACATCAGATTAACGCCTTGGCCGGGATGGAAATCCGGGTATTGCTTATAAATAAACGTTTCGCCTGGCGGCACCACCATCATTTCATCCTCGGTATCGTCCAGCAAGAAGTCGACCATCGCTTCGCTTCCAATCAGATGCGCATAGATGGACGGGAATACCTCGCCTTTATTTGTTGTTTTTATCGCAACAGGCTTATCGGTGTTATTGGTTGCCAGAATCGCAAAGCCGACTCTTTGGCCCGTCCCGTTAAGATGATCCGCATAAAGCCGGCCTTTGCCGTTGATGACATCCTGGTAAAGAATACCCGTTTCCGCAAAGGTTTCCGGGCTATCGCTCATTAGCAGCGTGCGCGATTTGTCCTCCGTTACCTGCTTCTCCAGTTCGGGAAGATTAAAATACGTTTTGTACAGCGTATTCCAATCCGTTGCTATGTAACCGCCTATCGGCTTAGTATAGATCGGATATTCCGTCTTCGACAGATACGTTTCATCCTCAACAATTACATATCGGGTAAAAGGCGCGCTGGAATTGCCGTTTTTGTCCGTCGTTACCAGCGTAACGGGATAGGTGCCCGGCTCGAAAAAGACCTCTTCCCGTCCCGTCCAGTCCAGCTTAAGCCCTTCCGAATCGGGATCGTAGCTTAAATTAATATATTTAACAGGTTCTCCGGTCCGGTAGCTGCTTTTGCCAAGAGAAAACTTGGCGACCGGTTTGGAGTTATTTTGATCAGGGTCAAAATTCCCAAGCGGCTTGCGCACATGCAGTACATCCACTCTTCGCAGCTCTGCATTGTACGTATAGCTCGCTCCCATATAATCGGAAAGCCAGGTCAACTTGATCATCAGCCGTCCATTCAACAGCATAGCGACATCGTCGAAGGGCTGCGCAAATCCATTAACCCAAGCTTCCTTGTTAACCGTATCCAGCAGAATTTCATGCGTCGGCGTTTCCATCAGAATGGTCCGCGTTTTTTCCTGCCATTCAACCTTCATGCCAAAAGCGTCGCCTAAAAATTTGACCGGCACATAGGTTCTGCCCTTGCGCACCGTCGCAGGCGAGTCCAGCGTCACCTGCTGTCCGTTCAGAAAAGCTTCGTTGTTGTCAATGTAAAATACAACATAGTTTGTTCCCGCCGCGATAGCTGGTTCATTAGCTGCGGCATGGCTTAGCGGGGCGGTAAGCAGCATGGCGGATAATAAAAGCACGGCGGCTTTCCGCTTGGCTGCCCCTTTCAAATAAGGCATTCTTGCAACTCCTCTGCATCATTAAATAGCAATCGTACGATTAGACGAGGATTTATGAAAAAAGTTGCTCTATTTTCCTGTCTTTTACCATAATTCCCTCAAACTTTATTAATGATAAGCGTTGCCAATGTTCTGCCATTTCAGACCTTATCTTCACGCTTGCAGGCTTTTTAAAATGAGCTGGGCACATTCTTCTGAGGTATTCAGATGTGTGTTTACCGTAAAATGATAATCTATATGTTGAGCCATCATATCGTGCTGCTCTTGAGATTGGTTTTCTCCCCGATTTCCGCGCTCTATATTCCGTTGGCGGCAAATATCCAGAGGGCAATACACTTCAACCATATAGAAGGGATAGCCGGCGAATAGTGCCTTTACCTTTTCATAATGCGGTGCAAGCTCCGGCCTCTCCACCAAAATGCCATCAATCAGCACATGTTTACCAAGATCAGAAAACAGCTTGGCGGTATGATACATCATTATAATGAGATCGCTTAAATGCTTCCAATAATCCTCGCGAAGATAGCGATCCCCAATCATTTCCTCAAAGAGATCATTGGCCACCACATAATAGATTTCCTCCGAGCTTGCCTGGATGGCATCAACAATCGACGTTTTTCCGGAGCTCGTAACCCCATTCAAAAATACAATGTTCCCTTTTTCTAATTTCTCATTTTCCAGCTTCAGTTTTTCCGCTTTCTCTATTTCCACTTATGTACGCCTCTTTCTCGTTAGAATAATTTCATTGTAACGGGTAAAGGGCAACAACGGGGAAGAAAAAACAGCTTAAAATGAACTGTGCCATATAAGCTGCGCTGGACTTGCAGCAACCATGAGTGCAGAAATCGAGATCGCAAGAATGAGTGCAGAATGCGAAGTCAATGGCTTGAAGACGAAAGGGGATTTGGGAGCTGGATTATCTGGCGCTTTTAGCATTTTTAGCATTTCTAGTGTTTGTCGTACTTAGCCGGACATTGATGACCGTCAGAGGCCGAAATAACTGTATTCGCCTTTAGTAACGGTCACCCGTGTCCTTTACAACATTACTGAGTAGCTTCCATCAGCTCAAAAAAGTGTTTGGACTCATGAGTTTTATTAAGCTTGAACCATGCATGCAGCGTCTCCGGCGACAAAACATCCAGCGCCTTCAATACATGTGCCGCAAATTCCAACGGGGCTATCCCGGAGGCCGTCACCAGATTTCCATCCGTCACCGCCGATTCATTTTCATAAAAGCGTTCCCCTCTGTAACGGAGGCAAACAGCCTTCAAATAGTCCAAATTATTGCTTGTATGCCTTCGGTTGTCCAGCAGTCCCGTCTCGGCCAACCCAAAGGTTGCTCCACAAATAGCCGCAATGATCGCCCCCTCGCCAAAGGCTTCCGCTGCTTTATGCAACAAGGGTTGGTGAATGGGATTTCCCCAAGTGTTGCCGCCCGGAAGGATCAGAACATCACCGCCTCCCACCCGGCATTCATCAATCGACATGCGGGGAAGAATGGTTATTCCGCCCATCGTAGTGACAGGGTTTTTATCAATACCAACCGTAACCACCCCAAAAGGCGCAATTTCTTTCTTGAAATATCGTCCCGTATTTAACTCAGCAACTAAATAACCCGTTTCCCAGTCTGACATCGTATCACATACATAAAGGTACACATTTCGGTTTGACATAATCATTCTCCCTCAGAAGGTTGTTCAAAAAAGTCCGCTTATCCGGCGCTCCTTTTTGTTGATATCATTATAAAAAAACTTCACTGACAGACTCCGTCAGTGAAGTTTTTATTCCTGATAATAATGCAGCAAATCATTTAGCACTTCAATCATTTTTTGCTTCAAGTCTGGGGGCTCCATAATTTGGACGGCACGGCCATAAGGTAAAAGCAGGTTAGGTATAAACGTATACAAAGCCTCTTTTGTAAGCAAAAATACGGCTTGCCCCGAACTCCGTTCCTTCAAATGATGGGCCAGATACCAATGCTGGCAGAGATTATCCAATGCACTGATCTTTCCGCCAATAACTAACGGCATAAGCTCATCTGTATTCCCTGTATCCGGAATCAGGGTTTTCATAAAAAATTCGCCCGCCGAAAAAGGCTCCGGCCGGATAAAAGAATCCTCCGTTTGCGTTAAACCTTTGATTCTGCTCGTCCTAAAGCTGCGGATTTCCTTTTTTAGATGGCAAAATGCAACAACATACCAGTTATGGTTCCAATAAATGATGCCATAGGGATCAACCAATCTATGCTTAGGCTGTTCCTCTCTGCCCGTCTGGTACCACATATCTATTGAAGTCTGGTTGAGGACAGCTTTCTCCAATTCCTTCAATAGCGGTTCTGCAACCGATTTATCAGGGGATAATACTTCGAGCCCTTCTAAATGCTGCCGTATTTTTTCATCCTGATCCTGATTGGAACGCGTTTTTAGCTTTGAGGTTGCCCGCTCCAGGTCTTCATCCAGATAATAACCGGCTTTTTTGGCAAAATCAGCCGCTTGAAGCAAAGCCGTTTTTTCTTCTATGCTAAAAAGTAGCGGACTTTCGATAAAATCATGTAAGAGGCTGTATCCCCCGTTATGTCCCGGGTCTGAAATAATGGGAACGCCGCTGGCAGAAAGAGCATCCATATAACGGTAAACCGTCCGGATGTTCATTTCCAGCTTTTCGGACAGTTGTTTTGCAGTCATTTTCCTGCCGGATTTTAATAACCAGAGAATGGCCATCATGCTGTCGATTTTTGTCATGGATTCTACCTCATTCTTCCTTCACGTAAAAAAAGACATTGCCGAAATGATTATTATATCTTTTGAAATCGGCGTTTCCTTTTAAAACGATGATGGACGGATACGCATTTATTTTGCGTCCCTTCAATAAGGATAACAGATCCTGCTGCACGGTGCAGTAGAACTTCCCGGCTTCGTATTGAATCAACAGCGGGGGCTGCTGCAGAAGGTCAGCCTCTCTGCTATCCACAGAATGGTCTGCGCTTTCACTTTCAACGGGTTGAATAAGGCGCAGCGGCAGCTTCACGACTCCGAAGAAAAGGGGCCCTCCCTCCAGAATGTGCTCGCTTTCGGCACCTGCTTTGTTGGAAAACAATAGATAACATTGAATCCATTCCTCGATTAATCCGGCACTTGCGTAATGAACAGCCGACGCAACGGTTGGATAATAAGCCAAGCTATCGGGCGTTCTTTTGGAATAGATGATTTTTTTGATGGAATCCATCGATAGATAATATTCATCGGCAAGCTCCGACACGGTAGTTCCATGGGCATATTTATTCCGAATCATGCGATTGCGCTTTAGCAGCTGCTCCCTGTAGCCCGAGGCTTCGCCCCATCCCCGCTTATCCTCCCCGGCTGGAAAATAAAGCATTTTTCCCGAAGCATATTTCTGGACCTCCAAAAACAGCTCCTCTGGAAGCACATCTCTTGCATTTTCATATTTCATTTAATCACCACTGTTTATAAAGCGTATATTCGGTCTTTCAGCTCACTCATCGATTTCATAATACTGGTGCAAGAAACCTCGTCCTCGATTGACGCATGCCATCTCAGACCGTGCAAGCCCTTCAAATACCCCATGCACAGAAATCTTTCTTTAAAATCCGGCACATGAATCCCCTTTTTAGCGAAATAAGGGATAAGCAGCTCGGGAATTTTCATATATGGCTTATTGAGATCCATAATGGCGAAATCGACCAGAAAATCGCCAATACCCGCAAACGTCCAGTCAGGGAAACCAACCGTCGAATGGCCGTCCGTAATCATGTTTTCGAAATACATAAAGTCGTTGACCAGGTAACGATGCCCTTCGCAATAAGAAATGCGGGACTCCATCTCCTTATAGTAGCGTTCAAAAAAATCCCGCTCCAATAAAGTCGTCGAAAACATTTCACGCCAATTATACCAATATCCTTCCTTGTCTTCAGCAAAACTGTCCACGATAGATTCTCTGCTCGTTTTATGCGCCGTCTTTCCCTGCTCATTTAATTGGCCGTAGCCTTCAATGTCGGAAATATCGCAGTCATGAATGGCGCTGATTTTATCAAAAAACAGCTCGTGGCAATCCCAAAACTGCTCCGGGGTTAATCCATCGGCTACATATCCTTTGGGCGTCATATCGACCTTTTCCGACAGAATAGATTTCAGGATGTTGTCTCGGCTCATTGGTTTATGCTCCTTTGCTCGTTTAATCTTTTCGGTTGCATCAGGCGCGTGTCTGCTCTAACCCTACAATAACCCCGCCGACATGAAAAATATAGGGTGTAAATTGATTAAGACAACTTTACATAGTGTCTTTTAAAGTAAATAAAAATGGAAGCAAAGGCAAGGAAATAAGAGGAAGCTTATTTTGAAAGCCATCTGAAAACATACCCTTTACGAGGAGGATCAGCGGGCTTTTAACAGCACGCTTCTTGAATGCTTGAAGAAAACAGCGATCTCATAACAAGGCCATGACACAGCAAATGACAAAGCAAAAATCCAGCCAAACCGCGGACCTGGATTGGCTGGATAAATACAGAGACAGTATAGAGTTTAAACGTTTTTTTCCACCACATAAATGATGTTCATGCCGCAATCAAGCGTGCCTTGCATTTTGGTAAAAGCAATTTCTTTTTCAACAAGGAGCTTCCATAACTCTTTATCCTGGCGTGCGTTTTCCAGCGCTGCGTCGCCAGCTTGCGTATATAACCCTGCAGAGCTTCGCTCTTTTACAGCAACCGGGAAATCGGCGAATAGCGCATCCATCTCCGTGCTTCTCATCATATGAACATAATGCTTGCTTGGCACGGGATAATGGGCTTCGTCCTGAACTCCCGTATTGAATAACCACTTCGTCGCTTCAATACCAAATTGCTCTTTTTCATACCGGATGCCGTCCAGATAGTAGAGGGAAGCGCCTATAAAGCTCATGGCTCCAACTATTAATGTCCCTCCCGGCTTCAAAACTCTCAGCATCTCGGCGATGCCTTCTTGTTCCTTGTCCAAAAGATAATTGATTACGCCGCCAATGCACACGATGCAGTCAAACTTGGAATCATCAAAAATGCCCATATCCAAAACGTCCAACACATGGAAAGCGTTGACTTGATGAAATAAGGAGAGCTCTTTCATTTTGGATTGGTTGAATTCTATTTGATGCGAGGATATATCCCCCACAGTTAGCTCCTGGCACATCTGAACCATATCTTTTGTGTATCGTCCTGAACCGGCGCCTATTTCTAAAACCTTGTCGCCTGGATTGATGTACCGCTTCAAGATATCCAGATGTACATGGTAAAGAAGTTCGCCATGCCCGTCTTTTTCAAGACGAGTCCATTCGCGTTCGCCATAATTGTCATATCGGTTCCTCGGAATTTCGGGGTTGTAGCTCATAAAAGCGTCTCCTCTTCGTTTTTTGTTTAAAAACCGGTGTAATGCCGCTAATATCGCTAATGTCGCTTTCACTCATACAACCACCTCCTTGGAATATGTGCTTTAGTTTACTATTTATTTCATGTGAAAATCTAGTATAATTAGCGGCAAATTGATTAATTCCACCTAACACTTCGTTATATACCGCAAAACAAAAGCTGGGAAGAAGACTTTTTGTCATCTCACCCAGCCCGGAAACACCATTCTATTGGTTGTTAAATTTGAAATTATTCAATTATTCAGTTGAAACCCGTTTATTCTCTGCAGCATTTGTAATGATCTCAATAAAATCCTCAATCCTTTGTCCCGCACTCTTACTATTTAAAGAATGTGGATTCAATAAAGATGAGTTAGATTTTGATGTAACCATGCCATTGTTAACTTTCCATAATCCATCCTCAAAATTATAAGACCAATATTCTCCATTATCCGTTTTTGTTAGAATTAACAGAACTTCCTCAGATTCTTCAACCAAGTTTTTGTTTAAGTCATTGTCTGGTGTTCCATGCTGCAAAAATGTGATCGTATCACTTTCTAAATCACCGTATAATATTTTATCAATTTTAATTTTGGCAGGAGTAATATCGATAAGCGATTGAACTTTTGAAGGAACACCCATAGGCTTTTGAAAGCTTTGTTCTTGACTGATTACTACGCCTTGGATAATTAGATCCACATTCCAAAACTCTTCTTCCAATTTACTATAATTATGAACAATTGAGGAACTATGATCCTGAAGCTTATTGGCACTTTGTCCGTATAGGTACCCGCCTAATGAACCAATTAATAGAGAAAGAGACAGACTTGTGGCTATTATTGCAAACCTTTTCTTGTTCATCTTTTCACTCCTCTTATTTGGGATATCTTTCATTTATTTGAGATACATCATAGTTCGAGGGCTCTAGACCACCACCTAATGATTGCGTCATTATTGAAGTAGCCTTTTCACTAATAACTGCTGTGTGGGCTAATGACATTGCATGCCCAAGTTCATGAGCAACGCCAGCCCGTCTTTTACTTGAAGAAAGCACATTCCCATTGTTAAAATAAATGGCTGCATATTTAACAAGTGTTCCACTACCACACAAAATAGTGTAATCAGTTGTAGGATACGTGCCACAAGCAGTATTATCTTCACGAACTGGTTGAGTCCATGCGGATCCATTTCCCCAACCATTTGAATTCCATGTACTTGCTGAAACGCTAACTAAATCAACTGTAGAATTTGCAAAACTCGAATCCATCATCATAACGTTTGCACCGCTATCTTCCCAAAGAGCTAGGGCATCTGTATACACAGATCCATTGTATGTTGAGTTTAATTGATCAGCATTTGTTCTTACTACTACATCACCTTGAAAGCTTATATTTTTCCACTTCCATTGGAAGTATGTCGCTTCTGAAATGGATGAAAAGGAGAAAAATGCTATAAAAAAAATGGTAATACATGAAATAGGAAGTGCTAATTTCTTCGATAGCTTATTATACACAGATATACCTCCATTAATTTAGATTTGTTCTGTTATATTATAGTATAGTATTTTACCCTTAAGTGGTTATGGATTAATTGCAACAACCAAAGTTACAAATCAAAATACAACATCTATTTCAATTTAATCCCCCCCATTTAAGAAATGATTTGAATGAACCAATAACTAACTAAATTGTACATAAAAATTTTTCTTAATTTATATTGTAATTTACTATATTGTTAATTATATGTAAATAAAGCGAAAGGCCTATGTTTAGTTAAAACATTTTCGAGTGTTGGAATCTTAATTCGATTTAGTTCATTTAAAGTTACTACATAAATATTCTGCTCTAAACCCCATCCATAGTCTATAGATAGCCTCTTGGATACATATTCGTTTTTAGCAATTGTTCAGGAGTGTGCTTCCTGTATCCATCTAAGTACTTCTAAAATCGGAATAAGCAGGTCAAAATGAGGATGGTTCTGAAGCGGCCTAGCCCCCTGCCATCACTTCATAGTTGAACTTAAATAGAATTCATACATGTTCCAGTAAAAATTTCCGAATTACCTTGTTCACGTATTCCCGTTGCTCCAGCATCAAGCAATGCCCAGCGCCTGGCACGATGTAAACCGTTGCTTCCGGCAAAGCCTGTTTCACTTGTTGTTTGACCTGTCCGGCATCGTAAAGCTTCTCCTCGTCCCCTGTCATAAATAGAACGGGAGAAGACAGATTTCTCCACGCACTTTTTTCAATAACCCGAGGAACGACGGGAAGCTGGGATTTTCCATGCATATAAGCGGCAATAATCAGATTCATAACATGGGGCGGGAGAGCATAACCTTTAGCGCAAAACCACTTCCATGCCCTTCGAATCCGCTCAGGCCTCGGGAACAACAGCGCAGGATACACTTTAAAAAGCAATTTGACAAATGGAGCCGGTAAAAAGGATGCGACGGGTGCAAGCAATACCAATCGCTGAATCCTTTCCGGATGGGCTGCCGCATAATTGGAGCAAAACCAGCCGCCCATGGAGTGGCCGACAAAAATAGCTTTTTCCAGCCCTATAACATCCAGGAACTGATTCATCCAGCAGATGGCATCCTCCGGGGTTTGAATTTTTTTAGCTGCTTTGCTTTTTCCAAAGTCTCCTGGCGTATCCACGCAATAAACCCGAAAACCGCTTAACGCCTCAATCGTTGGATACCATAAGGCAGAGTTGCTTGTCATGCCATGGAACATAACGACCGGCTCTCCCTGCTTCGGACCACATGCGATGACATGACAGTCGCCATAATCCGTCTGGACCTCCATCGTTTCATAAGGCACAGGCCAATGTTCCATAACCCGCTCATAAGCATCCATAAATATACGCAAGCCTGCTTCACTTTTAAAAACCGGCAAATATTGCGGCTTCTTCTTTGTCATTACTAGTCCTCCAGGCTTGTCGGGATCAAGACGGCTCTGATAGCAGATTGAAGCAGCTCAAATTGGTCCGTTAACTGAATTTTATCCCATCCGTTAATGATGCTTTCCAAATAAACGCCGTCCAAAAAGGAGATTAGCCAATTTACAATCGTTTCAATGGGCTTGGATGGCTGAAACTCATTCTGCTGAATTCCCCTTTGAATCAAGCTCAATAAATAGCTATGTACCGCGCAGCGACGCTCTTCGATCAACACGCGGCGTTTCTCATCCCTGCGTCCAACGATAAAATATTCGAACATACAGGGAGCCAGCCCCCCCTCCACTTGCCTTGCCCGCCTCTCCTGCTCATTAAGAAATACGACAAGCAACTCCCAAGCGCTGACAGTCTGATTGACGGCCGTATTTGCCTCCATCTCCTGAAACTGGCTGCGAAGCAAAGCCAGAAAAACGTCCTCTTTGTTGGAATAATACAAATAAACACCGCCAAAGCTTCGTCTGGAGCGCTCTACTATTTCCTTCATGGAGGCCCCTTCATATCCTCTTTCTATAAAAACAACTTTTGCAGCTTCCAATATTTCCATTCGTACTGCTTCCTTTTGCTGCGACGATAGTTTAGGCATAATTAGCAGATTCACTCCCTTGAAAAATAAAAAACGAGAATACTCTCTTTTATTATAAAGAGAATACTCTCGTTTTACAAACTATATACGTTAAACAAAAAAAGATTCAGCGGTGTGGGCCAGCGTGTCGGAACTTCTTCCGATCTCAAATGTTCCCGGATTTCTCTGAAGCTTAACCGAAGGTTTAGAATTATTGCTTTTGCGTTCCGACAGCCTCCAGCACACTTTGGTAAACCGCTTCGCCAATGGCGCAGCCAATGGTTGTTGCCGCTCCGGCATAAGCGTGAACCGCTTCGTTCATCGCCTGCTGGCTGACGCCAATTGCAATGGCATCGGTGGTTGTGCCTGTCGCTCCATGACTTGTTCCATACTCCATAATACCTAAATCCTGCAATGCCGCGGTTTTGGCTTCCGTTGCCGTGATGACCGCATTCACCATCGCCGATTCCGTCATAGCGCCATGTATGACCAGCATCGTGTTGATCGTGCCCGGCTTATATGCGGAATACGTCCCCCGGGATACGCCGGCCCGCGCCGCATTTCGTGTGCCGGCTGTTGTACACGCCAACAGGTTAAAGCAGTCGCCCTCCATCTCCTGAACGGAGGCTTGATGCAGATTAGCTGCCGTTATAAAAGCTACGGTTTCCTCAACATGAAGCCCCCATCCGGCACAACGGCCGATAAGGTCCTCATGCGGATTTTCACAATGGTAATGAATAGGAACATGCCAGTTGACCATAGTATTTGCCCGTGAAAATCCTCCCGGAAGAATTGCGCTGCTTAACGTGTGAAGCTGCGTCGGCGCATGAAGCTGAATTCGGTCCTCTAGCAGCTCAAGGCAAAGTTCCCGCCATAAATGCGAACGATAGATGGAGCCGCTGACAAAAGGCTGAGTCATGATTGATCTCTCCCCCGAAGGCCGGCAATTTCATAAATAAGCGGCAGGTTCAAATGGTTTCGCGCGTGCTCCGCCAGCCTATCGAAGGCCTGCTCCCGCCTGCTTCTGAATTGCAAGGCCGATGGCAGCTCCGGCCAATTTCTTAATCGGCGCAACTCATTAAGCCAGCTTCTGCGGAAGGCGTCATTATGAAAAATACCATGTATAAACGTTCCCCAAACCTTGCCGTCCGCGCTGCACAAACCTTCCTCTTTGATAAAGGACTCTTCGTTTGCACTGTCGGCTTCTATATTGCTCCCTTTGATTACAGCTTCCCGTACATGAAAAGGCTTGTGCAAGGAAGCGGCCCCGCTCAGCATAACCAGCTCGCCCATATGAATTTCGTAGCCCGAGACCAGATAGCTCTCTCCTTTTGAAGTTAACTTAGCACTGCCTTCTACTCGGACCGTCTTTTTTTCCGCTGCAAAAATCGTTTCAAACGGAAAGATCTTCAGCGCTTGCATAACGGAGGCTTCGCTTTCCACGCCAAGTGGGTCTATCAGCCTGACTCCCAGCATCTCATATCCGCCGCAAATGCCAACGACGGAGCCTTCGTCTTCGACATAGCGTATGAGCGGTTCCTCTAGTCCTTGCGTCCTTACCCAGCGAAGCGCTTCAAACGTATTTTTGCAGCCGGGCAGAATAACCGCGTCAGGCTCGCCCCATTCCTCCGGTTTATCCACATATCGCAAAGCAACGTCCTCTTCCGCATCCAGAGGGTCAAAGTCGGTGAAGTTAGACAAAGTGGGAAAAGAGATGACGGCGATATCAAGCTTTTTCCTCCATGCTCCCGGCAAAGCGGCTTTTCCGCGATTGGCCCCGTTAAGCGAAAGCGAATCCTCGGCCTCCAGCCCCAGCTGCGGCAAAAAGGGCAATACGCCAAGCAAGGGTTTGCCTGTTTTGGACTCAAGCCAATCCAGTCCCGGCTTCAGCAAAGCGATATCGCCGCGAAATTTGTTGATGATAAAGCCGCAAACGCGGTCGCGCTCCTCCGGCTCCAATAGCTCCAGCGTTCCAACGATAGAGGCAAAAACGCCGCCCCGGTCAATATCGCTGACAAGGATGACAGGCGCGTCTCCCCATGCCGCCATGTTCATATTAACGATATCCCGATCCTTGAGATTTATCTCGGCAGGGCTTCCCGCCCCTTCCATAACAACAATTTGGGAGCTTTCCCTTAACCGCTGCAGCGCATCCCGAACAATAGCCCCGGCTACAGGCAAATATTGCTCCCGATAGGCTTTAGCCTTTAAGTTCCCCAATGGTTTGCCATGTACAACAACCTGCGAGGCCATCTCGCCGGACGGCTTTAGCAAAATGGGATTCATGTCGGTCGTAGCCGCAATTCCGCAAGCATCCGCCTGCATGCCCTGAGCTACCCCAATCTCCTTGCCGTCCAGCGTTACATAAGCGTTAAGCGACATATTTTGCGACTTAAACGGCTTTGTCACGTATCCATCCTGTGTAAAAATACGGCATAATGCAGTCGTAACCATACTTTTGCCAACGTCGGATGCGGTTCCCTGAATCATAAGCGTAGCGCCAAGCTTCGGCTTTGCGGCATCTGGTACATGACTATCCCTATTCGGTCGTTTCTGGTCGCCAGGACGCTGGCTTGCCGATAACGGAGAAAGCATATCTCCGAGGAAACATTCATCCAGCGCCTCCAGCAAGCGAAGATTATGTGGCCGCAGCTTGACCGCTATCCGTATGCTCTTACTGTCAAGCCCCGAAAATCGCGAAGCGTTGCGAATCAGAACCCCGCGACGGCCCATTTCCCGTTGCAGCTGCTGCGCGTCAAATTCCGTATTTTCTGGCAAATGCAGCAATAGGTAGTTGGTGTCGCTGTCGATTACCTCCAAGCCGCGGTTTTGCAGCTGTTTGGCAAGCCACTTCCGTTCGTTGGGCAGCCAGCTTAGCGTTTTTTGAGCAAACTCCCCTTCGTCCAGCATCGCTACTCCAATTTCCTGGGCCAACGAATTGACGCTCCATGGAACCTGAAGCCTGCGCATCGCCTGAATGACTGATGGAGAAGCAGCAGCGTAGCCCAGCCGAATGCCGGGGATGCTGTAAAACTTAGTCATAGATCGGGTTACGATTAGCCGCTCGTGATCGACAACGCGTTGAA
>PJUA01000695.1_pt1 | contig 13349 bp, 14 predicted proteins | sample 1512151 | NCBI WGS metagenome assembly PJUA01 (sample SAMN08177678, study PRJNA422409) | Soil metagenome, whole genome shotgun sequencing project. | isolation source: Soil enriched on filter paper: beechwood xylan treatment | place: USA: Madison | collected 2015-01-15
CATCGCGCTCGGCCCCGCTTTGTCGCGCCGGCCGCTGCCGCTGCGCATCGGCGCGGTGGAGACCCAGGGCCGCACCGGCAGCCCGACCCTGATGCCGCCGCCCGCCACCCCGGTGGCGGATGCCCGCGACCTGATCTTCACCACCACCGAGCCGGAGCCGCCGCGCTACGTCCGCCGCCCCTCGACCTCGGCCAGCGCCGACCTGATGGCGCAGCTGGCGCGCGGCCGTCCCGCCGCCCCGCCGCCGTCAATCGACGAAAGCGCCGCCGAACAGCCGGCCCTGCTGCCCTTGGAGCCGGAGGAAACGCCCGAACAGGCGGCTGAGCGCGAAGCCCAGTACGACCAAGTTCTGGCCGAGGTTCTGGCCGACCCGGAGGCGCCCTACCGCTCGCTGGCCGTGCTGTACCAGGATTTCCTGGTGCGCTGCCGGGGTCGCGGGGTGGATGGCGACCGGCTGGCCCTGCCCGCTTTCCGCCGCCGTCTGGCGACCGCCCGCGCCGGGGCCGGCAGCGGCGACGATCCCGCCTGGCAGCGCGCGATGGAGGTCGCCGCCACCCTGGCGGAGGACATCCAGCCGGTCTTCCTGCTGCTGGCCCGCGCCGCCCTGGACCATGCCCCCTGCCCGTCCGACGCCGACGTGGCGCGCGCCTGCGGCAGCCGGTCCAAAGGACGTGGCCGCCGCCTGCTGACCTACATGGAACAGCGCGGCTTCATCACCAGCCGCAGCGGCCTCGGCAACACCCGCGCCATCACCCTGCCGGCGCTGGGCTGGGAAACCGCGCTGGGCGACCCGAATGCCGACGACGCGGCCGACGCACCCGATGAGGGCGGGCTGTTCGCGGCGGGTTGATCCGCCATCAGTTCCCCGCCCGTCAACTCCCCGCCGTCGGCGCGCTCACCGGCTTGCCGGTCTGGCTCCAGCTGGTGACGAAGTCGTTGACGCCGGGCACCGCCATCATGTGCGAATCCTTGACGTAGACGAAGCGCTTCGACCCGAAATCATACTCGGTCAGCGTGATGCCGGCGGCGCGGCAGCGCTTGTACTCGGCGGCGCTGATCGGACGGTCGGAGGCCACCATGTCGGGGTGGTCCAGACCGACTCCGGCGCAGAAGGAGCGGAAGCCGGCAGCGGTGCCACGGGCATCGAGATGCGGCTTGGTGTCGGGACCGCCGTTATATTTGGCCGCCGCCTGATCGACGGTGCCGCGCAGGGCCGGGCTGCCGACGATCCAGATGCCGCGGGCTTCCGGCGGCGGCTTGGGCACGGCCGGCGGCGGAAGAGCGGCGGTCTGTTGCGGCGGCGGCATGGAACCCGGCATTTGACAACCGGCGAGCAGGGCGGCAGCGGCAAGCGCAAGAGCCAAGCTGCCGGCCGGCGCGGAAAAGCGGATCATCGGGCGTCTCTCTCCTCAAGCAACGTCAGGCATCCGGACGGCAAGGTCCGGAGGCTGACAATGAGGACGCTCCCGCCCGGCTTCAACGGCCCGGCCGCCGCTTGTCCCACAGGCTGCCCCGATGCGCCGCTCGCCATCCATGAACGATCGCGATAGGATAAGCCCTACCGATCACCATCCGGAATGCATCCTCATGTCCCTGCCCGATCTGGAGATCGACGCTCTGCGCGCCTTCGTCACCGTGGCGGAGGCCGGCGGCTTCACCGCGGCGGCCGAACGGCTGGGCCGGACGCAGTCGGCGATCAGCGTCAAGGTCAAGAAGCTGGAGGACATGCTCGGCCGCCGGGTGTTCGAGCGCACCAGCCGGTCGCTGGCGCTGACCCCTGACGGCGAACTGCTGATGGGCTATGCCCGCCGCATGCTGGACCTGAACGACGAGACGGTGCGGCGCTTCACCGAACCGGCGGCGGAGGGCGAGCTGCGGCTGGGCGTCGCCGAATATTTCCTGTCCGACCATCTGCCCCATGTGCTGCGCCGCTTCGCCAAGCTGCATCCGCGCCTGCACATCGACGTGCGGGTGGGCCTGTGCAGCGATCTGGTCACGGCGCTGGATACCGGAGAGCTGGACCTCGTGATCTCGCGCCGCGATGCCGGCGACAGCCGCGGCCGCGCCATCTGGACCGAGCCGATGCGCTGGATCGCCGCCCCCGGCCTGGAAATCCCGGCCGACGGCCCCTTGCCCTTCTGCGCCCTGCCGGCCCCTTGCGTCTTCCGCAACCGCGGGTTGGCGGCGCTGGGCGAAACCGGGCGGTCCTGGCGGGTGGTCTACACCAGCGCCAGCGTCATGGGGGTGCAGGCCGCCGTCCGCGCCGGGCTGGGGGTGGCGGTGCTGAGCGAATCCTCGGTGCCCGACGGCGTGCGCCGGCTGGGGGTGGAGGACGGCCTGCCCGAGTTGGGCAATGTCGAAATGGCGATCTTCGGCGAGACGCCGCGCAACCGCCGTCTCGCCGAACCGCTGGTCGGCTTCATCGTGGAAAGCCTGGCGGCGATGCGCCCGGCCCGCCCGCCGCTCGCCCTGGCGGGGTAGAGCGGCGGGGGAACGCGGATCAGAAGCCTTCCAGCACCACCTTGCCGCGGGCCTTGCCCGACTCGATCAGGGCATGGGCCTTGCGCAGGGTGGCGGCGTCGATGCGGCCCAGCGTTTCCGTCAGCGTCGTGCGCAGGGTGCCGGCGTCGACCAGCCGCGACACCTCGGTCAGCAGCTCGTGCTGGGCGATCATGTCGGCGGTCTGGAACAGCGATCGGGTGAACATCAGCTCCCAATGCAGCGAGACGCTCTTGCGCTTCAGCAGGCGGACATCGATGGGCTCCGGATCGTCGATCAGGCCGATATGGCCCTGCGGCGCCACCAGCTCGACCAGATCCTGGAAATGGTGGTCGGTCGCGTTGGTGGAGAAGACGTAATCGACGCCGGACAGCCCCAGCGCCTTCACCTGCTCCGCCATCGGCCGGCTGTGGTCGATCACGTCATGGGCGCCCAGTTCGCGCACCCAGTCGGCGGTCTCCGGACGCGAGGCGGTGGCCAGCACCCGGACCTTGCTCAGCCGGCGGGCCAGCTGGATGGCGATGGAGCCGACGCCGCCGGCCCCGCCGACGATCAGCAGCGACTTGCCCTCACCATTGTTTTTCTCACTGGCATCGCGCGGCAGGCTCAGCCGGTCGAACAGCATCTCCCAGGCGGTGATGGCGGTCAGCGGCAGGGCGGCGGCCTCGGCGACGCTCAGGCTGGCCGGGCGGACGCCGACGATGCGCTCGTCGACCAGATGATATTCGCTGTTGGTGCCGGGGCGGTCGATGGCGCCGGCATAGAACACCGCGTCGCCGGGACGGAACAAGGTCACGTCCGGCCCGACCGCCTCGACGATGCCGGCGGCATCGAAGCCGAGGATGCGCAGGTCACCCTCGGCCGGCGAGGCGTTGCGGCGCAGCTTGGTGTCCACCGGGTTGACCGACACCGCCTCCACCCGGACCAGCAGGTCGCGGCCGGCGGCGGCCGGGCGGTCGATCTCGACGTCGATCAGCGCGTCGGCATCGGTGATGGGCAGGGACTTGCGGTAGCCGATGGCTTTCATGATGGCCTCGTCTTCATGCTGTGGAGGAAGTCGAGACACAGGATGACGGCGCCAATCGGATATGTGAAATTCATAGTTCTTGTTTCATCCATCAGAAACCGCGATGGACGATCCGCCGCCGCACCTGCTCCGGACAGGGTGACGCCAAAGAGGTATGGAATAGCCGGGTGGGTTGGGCTGTTTGTACCGATGACCGCTTTCCTCACCGATCCCGGTCCTCCGCAAGACAGGAAGCAAGGCCATGCGCACCATTCGTCCGATGATCCTGCCGAAGATGCTGACCGCCCTGCTTCTGGCCGCGGGTGCCGCCGCGCTGTCCGGCTGCGTCGCCTACGATGGCTACGACCCCTACGATCCCTACTATCCCGCTTACGGCGGGCCGGTGGTGGTGCCGCCGCCCACTGTCTATGCGGTGCCGCCGCCGGTCATCGTGCAGCCCGGTTACCGCTACCGCTCGTGGGATGGCGACCACGGCCGGAGGGATCGCGGCTGGAGGGATCGCGGCCGGGGGGATCACGATTGGGGCGATCGCGGCTGGCACCAGCGGGGGCGGGACCACAACGGCGACCCCCATGCCTGGGAACGCCCCGGCGGTCCGCATGGCTGGGGCCGATAAGCCTCGTCAGGCGGCCGATGCCGGAACCTGATCGGCGCGGTTGCGCAGCACCAGGATGGTGTGGTCGTCGTCGCACACCGCGCCGTCGCGCAGCAGGACCAGCGCCGCCAGCGTCGGGTCGACCGTGCGCAGGTCACGGCGGATGAACAGGGCGGGCAGCCGGGCGCATCCGCCGGTGTAGAGCACGACATGGTCGCCCGGTCCCCACAGCAGATGGACGGCGGCCGGTGCCAGCGGGTTGAAGCCGATCATCGCCCAGCGCGCGCCGAGCGCCGTCAGCTCCTGCGGGCGCACCACCGCCCCGGCCACGGTGCCGAGCGCGGTATAGTCGACGGCCTTGGCGTCGAATCGCAGAACCGCGACGGCGGCCCGTCCGATCTGCGCCAGGGTCTTGTCCTCGGAAAGCCCCAGTTCGGGCCGCCCCTTCAGATCGCGCCGGATCGCATTGACCACCATGGGCGCCGGCAGGCCGGGCACCGTGGCGGCGACCACCGTCTCCACCTGCCGGACCACCGCGGGCGTCATCACCGTGGGGGGATAGGGAGGAGGACCATAGACCTCACCTCCCCCGGCATCGGATCCGGCTCCGGCAGCCACGCCTGCATTGCCGCCGGCCACCGTGTCGCCGTCGATCATCAGCGCGATGCCGCAGGGGCCATACTCGCCGCGGGCGGGCGCGCAGCCGACGAACCAATGGTCGATGAAGGGGCCGCCCCGCGCGACCTCCCCCCCGCTCCGCTCGACCATGACGGCCCCGGTCTGCACCATGGCGTCGGCGGTCGGCCCGTCGTCCGCCCCGGGCCGCAGCACGCGGGCCAGCAGTGCCGAGCCGATGCCCGGCGTCACATGGATGTGGAAGCGGTCGGCCAGCGCCCGAACCGTTTCCAGCGCGATGCCGAGACCCGCATCGCCCCCGGATGGCGCCGGCAGTTCGGCGGTGGCGGGATCGCGGTCGTAGGCCAGGCATTCGACACCGGCGCCCGATCGCATCCGCGCGATCAGCAGCGTGCCGTCCGGCCGGCCCAGCGCATGCTCGGCCAGCGCGGCCACCAGCCGGTCCAGCCGGGCCGCCTCGTCGGCCGCCAGAACGCCCTCGGCCCGCTCCGCCGCGATCCGACGCGCCGTGGCGATGTCGTCGGGCGACGCCACGGCGATGCGACGGTGACCATGATCGGGGAACATCGGACCGCTCCTGTCGGCGTTCTGGTTGCTCATCGCCAGAACATTACAATCCTCTTGTGGTCAAGCCCACGTAAAGGACACGTCTCGTCTCATTTTTCGCCCGGCCGGAACCGGACGAAGCGCAACTTCCAGGATTCCGCCTCGTGCCCTGCGTCAGGATGCTGCCACTTCCATCAGTGCCGGCTGGGCCGGCTGGCGGACGGGAAGCCCATGGAGCAGGTCGCGCCCGCGCAGCATCTCCGCCGCCTCCCACAGGCGGCCCAGCCCGACGATGGACCGGCAGCCGGTCTTTTCCATGATGCGGGCGCGGTGGACCTCCACCGTCTTGATGCTGATGCCCAGTTCCCAGGCGATGGTCTTGCTCTGCTTGCCCTCGACGATCAGTTCCAGAACCTCCGACTCGCGGCGGCTCAGCAGGGCCAGCCGGCGGACGGCGTCGCGGCTGCGGTCGCGCTGCTGGGCATGGGGATTGCCGGAGGCGAGACAGGCGCGCAGCCGCTCCAGGAAGGCCGGGATGGCGAAGGGATGGGCGATGCAGTCCATGGCGCCTGCCTTCATCGCGGCCACGGCGGCGTCGACGTCGCCCTGCTCGGTCACCACCAGCACCGGCAGGTCATGCCCGTGCAGCGAGGCCTCGGACATGAATTCGATGGCGGTCATGTCCGGCAGGTCGCTGCGCAGGACGATGCAGGAGGACGCGGTGCCCAGCACGGCCAGCGCATCGGCGGCGGTGCTGTGGACCCGGCAGGCGATGCCGACGGCGCCCAGCGCCCGCGAGAGCGTGCTGCGCGACAGCAGGTCGCCGTCGACGATATGAACCAGGCAGGCGGCTTGCTGGTAAGCGGGCGCGGACATTTGCAGGGGCATCTTGGGACCTCCACCACATCGGACCGGCGAACAGCGCCGGCTCCACATGACGATCGATCCGACACCGAACCGCCGCCATGACCCATATTTTAGCGGTCGTCCCTTATTGACCGCCGCAGGCGCGAGGGATAGTGGGGGTGTCTAAAAGGATATCGGGGATATTATACGGGCGAACACCCGAACAAGAAGCCCAATCAAGACGCTATCCCGTGGCGCGGGAAAAACCTGATGGCGAACTTCGCGAGAAAACTCGCAAGTTCTTCTTCTGGACCGATACCAGCCCGCGGAAAAACGCCCTCCCAACTTTGTCCCACGTGAAACAATCAAATCCCAGCTTTTTATTTCGCCGGCACATTCCGAAAATTTCTCTTTTCCGGTAATTTTATTGCTGCGCCTGCCCCCGCCCCCGCTCAGGCCCGGCGGCGGGTCGCCAGGACGATGCCGGCGGCGATCAGCGCGATGCCGACCCCGTGATACAGATGCGGCTGCTCGCCCAGGAACAGGATGGCCAGCAGGCTGCCGAAGACCGGCACCAGATGGATGGCGAGACCGGCGGTGTTGGGACCGAGCAGCTCCACCGCCCGGTTGAAGCACAGATAGGCGGCGATGGACGGGAACAGCACGGTATAGCCGACCGCCAGCAGCGTGACGCCGCTGGCCTGCACCGGGTGTCCGCTCAGACTCTCCCAGATGTAGAAGGGCAGCAATTCCACCGCGCCGATGGCGAAGGTGACGACGACGAAGCTCAGGCCATGGATCGCCGGCCGGCGGCGCAGCAGCGTGGTATAGGCGGCATAGATCACCACCGCCGCCAGCATCCAGACGTCGCCGGCATTCAGCTCCAACCCCAGCAGAGTCGCCGGATCGCCGTGCGAGATCAGCGTCGTCGCGCCGACCAGGGAGACGGCGATCCCCACCCCCTGCATCGCCCCGATCCGGTCGCGGAACAGGACGAGGCTCATCAGCACGATCATCACCGGCATCGACGACTGCAGCATCACGCAGTTCAGTGCCGTCGTCGTGTTCAGCGCGATGTATTGGAAGGTGTTGTAGATGCCGATGCCCAGCGTGCCCAGCAGCAGGACGCTCTTCCACCGCGCCAGGATCGGCGTGATGTCGTGGCGCAGATGCGGCCAGGCGAAGGGCAGCACCACCAGCATGCCCAGGCACCAGCGCCAGAAGGCCAGCCCGATGGGCGGCACCGCCCCGGCGACCGCGCGCCCCAGGACCGCATTGCCGGCCCAGAACAGGGGCGGCAGCATCATCAGCAGCCAAGCCTGATCGGCCAGACGGGAACCTTTGGCGGAGGCGACGCGGTCGGCGGGCATCGGGCTGTCCGTGCTTCAGCTGCGGCGGCGGGGCGAGGCGAAGACGCTGGACGCGGACAGGGCGCCGGCGCGGTCGCTGCTGTCTTCGGCGCGGAAGACGCTGGGGCGGGATTCGCGGCGGGGATGGCGCGGCGCGTCTTCACGGCCCTCGCCACCACGACCCTCGCGGCCTTCGCGGCCCTCACGACCTTCGCGGGGCGGCTTGGCGGGCTGGCGCAGTTCGGCGTCGAGTTCGGCGATGCGCTTGACCAACGCTTCACGGATGGCGGGGGCCGCGTGGGCTTTCAGCGTCGCCAGCTGCTCCTTGAGCTGAACCAGCTGGCGCTGCTTCTGCTCGCGGGTGCGCTTGATGGCGACGTTGTCGGAATGCTGGCCCTCGAAGGAGCGCATGGAACAGGCCCTCGTTAAAATATACGGAAGTCAGGAGGCCGGCGCCCCACGCTGGGGCACCCGGCAAGAGAGGGGCGGATTATTGGGAGGCGACCGCGGCAAAGCAAGGTGGAGTTCGCCTTGACATTTCAGGATCAGGGGTGCGGCGGCAGAGGTCCACTCTCGGGCAAAGGAAAAGGGCGCCCCCTTGCGGAGGCGCCCCTTTCCGAACCATTGAACGGTCGAACGGTGGGCTATTAGAAGCCCATGTCGTCCATGCCGCCCATGCCACCCGGCATGCCGCCCGGAGCAGCCTTCTTCTCCGGCTTCTCGGCGATCATCGCCTCGGTGGTGATCAGCAGGCCGGCGATCGAGGCCGCGTCCTGCAGGGCGGTGCGAACCACCTTCACCGGATCGATGATGCCGGCGGCGACCAGATCGGTGAACTCACCCTTCTGGGCGTCGTAGCCGAAGTTGGCATCGTTCTGGTCCAGCAGCTTGCCGACCACGATCGAACCGTCGGTGCCCGCGTTGTAGGCGATCTGACGGACCGGGGCCTGCAGGGCGCGGCGGATGATGTCGATGCCGACGCGCTGCTCGTCGTTGGCCGGGACCAGCTTGTCCAGAGCCTTGCCGGCGTACAGCAGGGCCGAACCACCGCCGGCGACCACGCCCTCTTCCACCGCGGCGCGGGTGGCGTGCATGGCGTCGTCAACGCGGTCCTTGCGCTCCTTCACCTCGACCTCGGTCGCACCGCCGACGCGGATGACCGCGACGCCGCCGGCCAGCTTGGCCAGACGCTCCTGCAGCTTCTCGCGGTCGTAGTCCGAGGTGGTCTCCTCGGCCTGGGCGCGGATCTGGCCGCAACGGGCTTCGATGTCGGCCTTCTCGCCGGCGCCGTCGACGATCGTGGTGGTCTCCTTGGAGATCACGACCTTCTTGGCGGTGCCCAGCATGTCGAGCGTGACGTTCTCGAGCTTGATGCCGAGGTCTTCCGAGATGACCTGGCCGCCGGTCAGGATGGCCATGTCCTCCAGCATCGCCTTGCGGCGATCACCGAAGCCCGGGGCCTTCACGGCGGCGATCTTCAGGCCGCCGCGCAGCTTGTTGACGACCAGGGTGGCCAGCGCCTCGCCCTCGATGTCCTCGGCGATGATCAGCAGCGGACGCGACGACTGCACGACCGACTCCAGGACCGGCAGCAGCGGCTGCAGACCCGACAGCTTCTTCTCGTGCAGCAGGATGTACGGATTCTCGAGATCCGCGATCATCTTGTCGGCGTTGGTGATGAAGTACGGCGACAGGTAGCCGCGGTCGAACTGCATGCCCTCGACGACGTCCAGCTCGGTGTCCAGGCTCTTGGCCTCTTCCACCGTGATGACGCCCTCGTTGCCGACGCGCTCCATCGCCTGGGCGATCATCTTGCCGATCTCGGCTTCGCCGTTGGCGGAGATGGTGCCGACCTGGGCGATCTCGTCGTTGGTCGTGACCTTCTTGGCGCGGGCCTGGATGTCGGCGACGACGGCGGCGACGGCGATGTCGATGCCGCGCTTCAGGTCCATCGGGTTCAGGCCGGCGGCGACCTTCGTCACGCCTTCGCGGACGATGGCCTGGGCCAGCACGGTGGCGGTGGTGGTGCCGTCACCGGCCAGATCGTTGGTCTTCGAGGCGACCTCGCGGACCATCTGGGCGCCCATGTTCTCGAACTTGTCCGACAGTTCGATTTCCTTGGCGACCGACACACCGTCCTTGGTGATGCGCGGAGCGCCGAAGGACTTCTCGATCACGACGTTGCGGCCCTTCGGGCCCAGCGTGACCTTCACGGCGTCGGCGAGGATGTCAACGCCACGCAGCAGCTTTTCGCGCGCGGTGGGGCCGAACTTGACGTCTTTGGCAGCCATGTCTCGATTCCTTTAACTTGTAAATTTCGAAGGATACGGGCGGAGGACTTAGGCCTCGATGACGCCCATGATGTCCGATTCCTTCATGATCAGGTAATCGACGCCTTCGATCTTCACTTCCGTGCCCGACCACTTGCCGAACAGGATACGGTCGCCGGCCTTGACGTCCAGCGCCACGACCTTGCCCGACTCGTCACGGGCGCCGGGGCCGACGGCGATGATCTCGCCTTCCTGCGGCTTTTCCTTGGCCGTGTCGGGGATGATGATCCCACCCTTGGTCTTGGTGTCGGACTCCAGACGCTTGACGACGACGCGGTCGTGCAGCGGGCGGAACTTCATGGAATGCCTCCTTGGATCAAGGCTTGGTTCTGACTGACGTGAATTGGCGCGGGCGGCGGCTGTTAGCACTCCCACCCGGCGAGTGCCAGACAGCTAATAGAAGCGGTTTGGGGATTCAAGAGGCTCATTTCGGAATTTGTCGCGAATGCCGGCAGCACTCACCGAAACATGCTGCTAACACACTGAAAGCGCTGGATGTTTTCCGTTGCACCCCGACCCGCTCCGCGGCAAGATTTCTTCAAACGGTCACGAAGGACCCGACCGTTCCGGCGCCTGCCTCCATGCCGGAACGGCACCGGAAGGAACCGGACACCGCCAGACCCACCCGATCCCCCCACCGAACGGGAGACCGCGCATGGCCGATCTCAGCCTCCAGCTCCGCGATTTCCGCCTGACCACCGCCGAGATTCTCTACCATATGCCGGACCATCCCGGCCTGCTGCAGTCCTACCTGTGGCAGGAGCTGGACCAGGCACCGGACTATCCGGTGCTGCGCCGCTTCCTCGATTTCTGGCAGCGCAATCTGGATGGCAAGCTGCATTCGGTGCGGCTGGCGAGCCAGACCCTGATCACCCCCGGCGAGCTTCGCCACGTCGCCGCCGATTTCCGCCTTCACTGATCCCGGCCGGCGCCCTTTCACCCCCCTGTGACTGCCGTCACAGCACCACGCCCCGGTATTCGCTAAAATTTTAGCGAATACCGGGGCTGCAGAGGTGGAGGGGACGATGGCGGCGAAGCGGAAGGCGGTGGACTGGCGGACTCGTGAGAGCCGGCTGGTGGAGGCGCTGCTGGAGGTCACGACCATTGCCGGGCTGTTCGCGCTGCTGTTCGCCCTGTTCGTGCTGTTCGGCGCCGCGCAGACGCTGACACCCTGACTCTCCGGCAGCCCATCCGATGGACTTGCGGCGAATTACGACAATTTGCATTCTATCCTTCCCGCTAAGCGCGTATCTCGCATAGGATCACTCCCGTTGCGGGCGGATGGTGTCCGCCCGGCGCGCCAACCGGGAGTTAGCATCCATGACCACCAAGCCGGTCTGCCAAGCCGCGGTCGATCTCGTGAAGCATTTCGAGGGCCTGTACCTCAACGCCTATCTCTGCCCGGCCGGCGTTCCCACCATCGGTTACGGCCACACCGCCGGGGTGAAGATGGGCCAGACCATCACCGCCGAGCAGGCCGACGCCTTTCTCGCCTCCGACCTGACCGAGGCGGCGGGCCGCGTCGACGGGCTGGTGAAGGTGGCGCTGAACGACGACCAGCGCGGCGCCCTGTCCTCCTTCGTCTTCAATCTGGGCGCCGGCAGCCTGCAAAGCTCGACCCTGCTGAAGCTGTTGAATGCCGGCGATTACGCCGGGGCCGCCGACCAGTTCGGCCGCTGGGTCTATGCCACGGTGAACGGCAAGCCGACCAAGCTGGCAGGCCTCGTCGCCCGCCGCGCGGCGGAAGAGGCGCTGTTCCAGGGCCAGACCGCCCAGCCCCAGACCGGGGTGACCACCGCCGACGGCACCGTCTGATCCGCCGTCCCGGCGGGCACGGGGCAAGAGGCGCCTGACAAGAGGCGTTTGACGGGACGGGATGTTCGCACCACATTGGCGAACATCCCACCGCCGTGCTCCGGAATGCCGCCTTGACCGCCTTCGCCTCCGACAGCCTCGCCGCCGCAACTCGCCCCAACCCGAACCGGCCGATCGCCGTCTGGCTTCTGGTCTGCGCCGCCATGGTGCTGGCCATGGCCGTGATCGGCGCCATCACCCGGCTGACGGAATCCGGCCTGTCGATGGTGGAGTGGAAGCCGCTGATCGGCATCCTGCCGCCGCTGTCCTCGGCGGAATGGAACCGCGTCTTCGACCTGTACAAGGCGACGCCGGAATTCCGCATCTACAACAGCCACATGGATCTGGCCGGTTTCCAGTCGATCTTCTGGTGGGAGTGGTTCCACCGGCTGTGGGGCCAGCTGATCGGCTTCGTCTTCCTGATCCCCTTCCTGCGCTTCTGGATGCAGGGCCGCATCTCGGCCGAGCTGTGGCCGAAGCTGGCCGGGCTGTTCCTGCTGGGCGGGCTGCAGGGCGGCATCGGCTGGTTCATGGTGAAGAGCGGGCTGGTCGATTCGCCGAACGTCAGCCATTACCGGCTGGCCCTGCATCTCAGCACCGCGATCCTGATCTATGCCCTGCTGCTGCGCACCGCGCTGGGCCTGCTCGATCCGCTGCCGCTCGCCGGCTGGCGGCCGGAATCGGCGCCGTTGCGCCGCCACGCCCGCTGGGCGCTGGGGATGGTCGCCGTGACCATCGTCTGGGGCGCCTTCGTCGCCGGATCGGATGCCGGCTTCGCCTACAACACCTTCCCGCTGATGGCCGGCCATTGGATCCCGCCGGAGGTCGACACGCTGACCCCCTGGTGGATCAATCCGTTCGAGAACACCGCGGCGATCCAGCTGATCCATCGCGTGCTGGCGATCCTGACCGGCGTGGTGGTGCTGGTGCTGGCCGCCCGCGTCCTCAATGCCCGCCTTCCCGGCCGCGCCGGCCGCGCGGCGCTGGCGTCGGGCGCCATGGTCCTGCTGCAGATCGCCATGGGCATCGCCACGCTGCTGACCGTGGTGTGGATTCCCATCGCCGCCGCCCATCAGGCCGGCGCGATCCTCGTGGTGTCGATGCTGGTGTGGCTGCTGTTCGAACTGCGGTCGATCGGTAGGGAGTAACGCGCGCTGGCTGTATTCTTGCCAGCGCGCAGAGATGCCTGGCAAGATCTACACGGATGTCACGGATTTATACACGGATTACACGGATTTTTTCATGACTTGCCAAGGCGGCTGCTCTTCGGAAGGCCAAGGCCTTGCGGAAGAACATCCGTGACATCCGTGTTTAAATCCGTGACATCCGTGGAGAATTTGTCGAACACGCCCGCACCCCGCAAAAGCGCGAGGCTGCGCGTCACGCCCCCTCGGCCAGATCGTACATCGCGTCGAGGTCGGCGATCAGGACCTTGTTGCCTTCCTGCAGCGAGATCACCCCGGCGGTCTTCAGCTGGGTGAAGGTGCGGCTGACGGTTTCGGTGGTCAGGCCCAGATAGTCGGCGATGTCGGCGCGGCTCATCGGCACGAAGACCGGGTTTTCCTTGTGGCCACGGCGGGCGGCGCGCTGCGACAGCATCAGCAGGAAGGAGCAGATCTTCTCCTTCGCCGTCTTGCGGCCGAGCAGAAGCATCTGGTCCTGCGCGG
>PJUA01000696.1_pt1 | contig 13340 bp, 10 predicted proteins | sample 1512151 | NCBI WGS metagenome assembly PJUA01 (sample SAMN08177678, study PRJNA422409) | Soil metagenome, whole genome shotgun sequencing project. | isolation source: Soil enriched on filter paper: beechwood xylan treatment | place: USA: Madison | collected 2015-01-15
CCCGTGCGCGCTGACCATCGGCAATTTCGACGGCGTGCATCTGGGCCACCAGGCCCTGCTGGCACGCGTGCGCGAGGCCGCCGGCAAACTGGGCCTGGACGCGGCGGTGATGACCTTCGAACCGCATCCGCGTGAATTCTTCGCCCAGCTGGCCGGCACCCCCGAACGCGCCCCGGCGCGCATCGCCAACCTGCGCGACAAGCTGCAATCGCTGGCCGACTCCGGCATCGACCGTGTGGTCGTGGAGCATTTCGGCAGCCACTTCGCCGCGCTCTCCCCGCAGGACTTCATCGAGAAGATCCTGGTACAGGGCCTGCATGTGCGCTGGCTGATGGTGGGCGACGACTTCTGCTTCGGCGCGCGCCGCGCCGGTACCCTGGACACCCTGATCGAGGCCGGCCGCCGGCATGGCTTCGAGGTCCATGCCCTGCCGACGGTGACCAATGCCGGCGTGCGCATCTCTTCTTCCGCCGTGCGGGCGGCACTGGCCGAGGGCGACTTCGACCTGTCGCGCCAGTTGCTGGGCCACCCCTACGCCATCAGCGGGCGCGTGGTCCATGGCAAGAAACTGGGCCGCACCATCGGCTTCCCGACCCTGAACATGCGCGTGGGCCACAAGCGTCCGGCGCTGTCGGGCATCTTCGTGGTACAGGTCCATGGCCTGGCCGAACAAGCGCTGCCGGCCGTGGCCAGCCTGGGCGTACGCCCGACGGTGGACGACAGCGGGCGGGTCCTGCTGGAAACCCACCTGCTGGATTTCCAGGGTGATTGCTACGGCAAGCTGGTGCGGGTCGAGTTCCTGCAGAAGCTGCGCGACGAGGAAAAGTACGTGGACCTGCCCACGCTGACCGCCGCCATCGCCCGCGACGTCGACCACGCCCGCGCCTGGTTCCGCGAGAACGCCGGCTTCGCCGTCTCGGCCACCGACCGAATTTGAACGCTGGGCGATGGCCGGAGCAGCGCTTCCGCCGTCGTCCAGCCGCCCCATCCGCATTTCGCCAGCGCGCATGTCAGCACGCCCGGCGCCAGAATCAAACTGCATCCAAGGAAAGCTTTCTCATGTCCAGCAACGACAACTCCGCCAAGCCCGGCAAACCGGAAAAAGCCGGCAAGGCGCCCTCCAAATACCCGGTCAACATGACCGAGACCGCCTTCCCCATGCGCGGCGACCTGGCCAAGCGCGAGCCGCAATGGGTCAAGCAATGGCAGGAGAAGAAGGTCTACGAACGTATCCGCAAGGCGTCGGCCGGCCGTCCCAAGTTCATCCTGCATGACGGTCCTCCGTATGCCAACGGCGACATCCACATCGGCCACGCCGTCAACAAGATCTTGAAGGACATGATCGTCAAGGCCCGCAACATGGCCGGCTTCGACGCGCAATACGTGCCGGGCTGGGATTGCCACGGCATGCCCATCGAAATCCAGATCGAGAAGCAGTTCGGCAAGAACCTGCCGGTGGCCGAAGTGCAGGCCAAGGCGCGTGCCTACGCCGGCGAGCAGATCGAGCGCCAGAAGGCCGACTTCATCCGCCTGGGCGTGCTGGGTGAATGGGACAACCCGTACAAGACCATGAACTTCTCCAACGAAGCCGATGAGCTGCGCGCGCTCGGTACGATCCTGGAGAAGGGCTATGTCTATCGTGGCCTCAAGCCCGTGAACTGGTGCTTCGATTGCGGCTCGGCCCTGGCCGAGGCGGAAGTCGAATACCAGGACAAGCGCGACCCGGCCATCGATGTCGGCTTCCCCTTCGCCGAACACGACAAGCTGGCCACCGCCTTCGGCCTGACCGACCTGCCGACCCGCCACGGCTACATCGTCATCTGGACCACCACGCCCTGGACCATCCCGTCCAACCAGGCGCTCAACGTCCACCCGGAATTCGAATACGCGCTGGTCGAGACCAGCCGCAACGGCGAAGCCACGCTGCTGATCCTGGCCAAGGACCTGGTCGAATCCTGCCTGCAGCGCTTCGGCCTGGAAGGCAAGATCATCGCCACCACCACCGGCGAGAAGCTCTCGCTGATCCGCTTCCACCATCCGCTGGCCAAGGCCGATGCCGGCTACGACCGCCTCTCGCCGGTCTACCTGGGTGAATACGTGACCGCCGACAGCGGTACCGGCATCGTGCACTCGGCGCCGGCCTACGGTATCGAAGACTTCATCTCCTGCAAGGCGCACGGGATGAAGGATGACGACATCCTCAACCCGGTCATGGGCGACGGCCGCTATGCGTCCTGGCTGCCGCTGTTCGCCGGCCTGAGCATCTGGGAAGCTTCCAAGCCGATCTGCGCCAAGCTGGAAGAAGTGGGTTCGCTGTTCAAGCTGGTCATGTTCGACCACAGCTACATGCATTGCTGGCGCCACAAGACCCCCATCGTCTACCGCGCCACCTCGCAGTGGTTCGCCAGCATGGACAACACGCCGAAAGATGGTGGCAAGAGCCTGCGCGAAACCGCCCTGCAAGGCATCGAAGACACCGCTTTCTTCCCATCCTGGGGCAAGGCGCGCTTGCACGGCATGATCGCCAACCGTCCGGACTGGACCCTGTCGCGCCAGCGCCAGTGGGGCGTGCCGATGGCCTTCTTCGTGCACAAGGAAACGGGCGAGCTGCATCCGCGCACGCCGGAGCTGATCGAACAGGTGGCCCAGCGCATCGAGAAGAGCGGCATCGAAGCCTGGCAGGCGCTGGACCCCAAGGAACTGCTGGGCGAGGATGCCGAGCACTACGTCAAGAACCGCGACACGCTGGATGTCTGGTTCGACTCCGGCACCACCCACCAGACCGTGCTGCGTGGTTCGCACCGCCAGCAGTCGCAGTTCCCGGCCGACCTGTACCTGGAAGGCTCGGACCAGCATCGTGGCTGGTTCCACTCGTCGCTCCTGACCTCGTCCATGTTGAATGGCCGCGCGCCCTACAAGGCCCTGCTCACGCACGGCTTCGTGGTCGATGGCGAGGGCAAGAAGATGTCCAAGTCCAAGGGCAACGTGGTGGCCCCGCAGAAGGTCTCGGACTCGCTGGGCGCGGAAATCCTGCGCCTGTGGGTGGCCTCGACCGACTACTCGGGCGAACTGTCGATCTCGGACGAAATCCTGAAGCGCGTGGTGGAAGCCTATCGCCGCATCCGCAATACCCTGCGCTTCCTGCTGGCCAACACGGCCGACTTCGACCCGGCGCAGCACGCCGTGCCGGTGGCCGAGCTGCTGGAGATCGACCGCTACGCGATCGCCAACATGGCGCGCCTGCAAGCTGAGGTCCTGACGCACTTCGAGACCTATGAATTCCACCCGGTGGTGGCCAAGCTGCAGATGTACTGCTCGGAAGACCTGGGCGGCTTCTATCTGGACATCCTCAAGGATCGCCTCTACACCAGCGGCGTGGATTCGGCGGCGCGTCGTTCGGCCCAGACCGCTGTCTGGCACATCAGCCAGTCGCTGCTGCGCCTGATGGCACCGATCCTGTCCTTCACCGCCGAAGAAGCCTGGAGCTTCTTTGCCGGCAAGGAAGCCTTCGAGGCCAGCGGCGAGACCATCTTCTCGCAGACCTACTACGCGCTGCCGGAAGTGGGCGATGCCGAAGCCCTGCTGGCCAAGTTCGCAGTGCTGCACGAAGTGCGCGCCGCCGTCACCAAGCAGCTGGAAGAAGTGCGTATCGCCGGCAGCATCGGTTCTTCCCTGCAGGCCGAGGTGGAACTGAAGGTGTCGGGCGAGAAGGCCGATCTGCTGGAGAGCCTGGGTGAAGACCTCAAGTTCGTGCTCATCACCTCCGCTGCCAGCGTGACCCGCGTGGCCAGCGCCGAGGAAGAAGGCGTGGTGGTCACGCCCTCGACCCAGCAGAAATGTGAACGTTGCTGGCACTATCGCGCCGATGTCGGGTCTCATCCCGAGCATCCCGGCCTGTGCGGCCGCTGCGTCAGCAACCTGTTCGGCCAGGGCGAGAAGCGTCGCTTCGCCTGATGACCTGATCGTCTGATCGCCTGATCCAAGCAGGACGGCCTTGCAAGCTGCCCGCTGCACTCTGCGCAGCGGGCAGCGCACTCAAACAAGAACATCCATGGCAACCAAAAAGCGCTCCTCCTCTTCCGCCTCGTCCTCTTCCACCCAGGGCCTGCTGCCCTGGCTGGGCATCGCCACCATCGTGCTGCTGCTGGACCAGCTCTCCAAGATCACCATCCTGAAACTGTTCCACTACGGCGAATCGCTGCCGGTGACCGGTTTCTTCAACCTGGTGCTGGTCTACAACAAGGGCGCGGCCTTCAGCTTCCTGGCCGCCAGCGGTGGCTGGCAGCGTTATCTGTTCACCGCCATCGGCATCGGTGCGGCGGTGTTCATCATCCACCTGCTGCGCAAGCATCCGGGCCAGCGCATGTTCTGCTGGGCGCTGGCGCTGATCCTGGGCGGCGCCATCGGCAACGTGATCGACCGCGTGGTCTATGGCCACGTCATCGACTTCCTCGACGTCTATGTCGGCAACTGGCACTGGCCGGCCTTCAACATCGCCGACAGTGCGATCTGCGTGGGTGCGGTATTGTTCGTGGTGGATGAACTGCGCCGGGTCTCCCGGAAGTAAGAACGACAAGAACGGCAACCCACCTGCGGCGCGCCACCTGGCGCAAGGGAGCAAGCAATGGAACTGGCTGGCAAGAAAATCGTACTGGGCCTGACCGGCGGCGTGGCCTGCTACAAGGCCGCGATGCTGGCGCGCGAACTCGGCCGCGCCGGGGCGTCGGTGCATGTGGTGATGACCGAGGCGGCCACCCATTTCATGACCGCCGTGACCATGCAGGCGCTGACCGGCAACCCGGTCTATACCGACCAGTGGGATGCGCGCATGGACAACAACATGCCGCACATCAACCTCACCCGCGATGCCGATGCGGTGGTGATCGTGCCCTGCTCCACCGACTTCATTTCCAAGCTGGCCCATGGGGCCTGTGACGACCTGCTCTCGACGCTGTGCGTGGCGCGTCCGGCACGGCTGCCCCTGATGGTGGCACCGGCCATGAACGTGGAGATGTGGCAGAACCCGGCGACCCAGCGCAATGTGCGCCAGATCAGGGAAGACGGCATCCTGCTGCTCGGCCCCGATGCCGGCGCACAGGCCTGTGGCGAAGTCGGCGAAGGGCGCATGCTGGAACCGATGCAACTGCTGGAAGAGATCGTCGCCGCCTTCCAGCCCAAGCTGCTGGCGGGCCGCCGCGTGCTGTTGACGGCCGGCCCGACCTTCGAACCCATTGACCCGGTGCGCGGCATCACCAATCTGTCCTCGGGCAAGATGGGCTATGCGATCGCCCGGGCGGCACGTGAAGCGGGCGCGGAAGTGACGCTGGTATCCGGCCCGACGGCGCTGGAGACACCCTATGGCGTGCGTCGCGTGGACGTGCAGACGGCACAGCAGATGCACGATGCGGTGATGGGCAATGTGACCGGGCAAGACCTGTTCGTGGCGGTGGCAGCGGTGGCCGACTGGCGCGTGGCCAATGCCAGCACGCAGAAGCTGAAGAAGCAGAACGAGCAGGACACGCCAGCACTGCAATTCGTGCAGAACCCCGACATCCTCGCCACCGTCGCCGCCCTGCCCCAACGCCCCTATTGCGTGGGCTTTGCGGCCGAATCGGAGAACCTGGAACAATACGGCACGGCCAAGCGGATCAAGAAGAACATCCCGCTGCTGGTCGGCAATATCGGCCACCAGACCTTCGGCCGTGACGACAACTCCCTGATGCTGTTCGACGACCAGGGCCACAGCGCCCTGCCGCGCACCGACAAGCAGACCCTGGCACGCCAGCTGATCCGCGAGATTGCGCGCCGCATGGCGCCATCGCCGGATTAGCGAAACGCGCTGCCCAAGGTCTCTTCGTTGACCGAGTCCTGGATCGCCTCCAGCGTCTGCTGCAGATGCTGGCGCACGATCTGTTCGACCAGGGCCGCATCGCGCTGCCGGTAGCCTTGCAGGATCTGTGCGTGTTCTTCATTGTCGGTCAGCTGGATCTGCGGCAGCAGGTAGATCGACAGGGAGACATAGGGTGCGGCCACCAGCAACAGGTTACGGACCATCTCGTACAGGCGTGATCCCTGTTCACTGCGCATGAGGTGATCATGGAAATCGCAGTTCAGCGCCGCCCAGGCATGGGGGTCGTCGGCCCGGCACATCTGCTCGTGCAGCGCGGTGGCCGCCTCCAGGGCATCGGGCCGGATCGAGGCGACCGACTTGCGTGCCAGCAGCGGCTCCAGCACGATGCGCAGTTCATAGATCTCGGCCACGTCCTGCACCGAGAGTCCCTTGACCACCACGCCCTTGTTGGCATCGATGGTCACCAGCCCCTCCGAACGCAAGCCCCGGAAGGCCTCGCGCACGGGCGTGGTACTGACCTCGAAGCGGCGCGCGACATCGTCCTGGCGCAACTTGTCACCGGGGCGATAGTTGCCGCGCAGGATATCGTTGCGCAGCTGGCTTAGGACCTGCTGCTCTATGGTTTTGAAGGCTTTTGACATGAGCACGTTGAGCTGGACGGCACGCCCCCTGCAGCGGGCTGCAGGAGGGGGGAAGCCTCATTGTGGCCTGCCCGGCAGGCCGGTGCAAGCGCCCTTGCGCCGGCTCCGCCCGCCGGCCGGCTCAGTTCCCCATCCGCTGCGCCGGCCGGATCGTGGGCAGGATCGTGCTGATCCATTGGGCGTGCTGCAGCAAGGCCAGGTCCTGGTCGCCAGGGCCGATCAGTTGCACGCCGAAGGGCAGGAAGTCGGACGAATACCCCGACGGCAAGGTCACCGCCGGCAAGCCCAGCAAGGTCGCCGGAGTGCAGAAGATCGCATCGCCGGTCTTGTCCAGACCCGGCAAGGCAGTGGTCGGCGAAGGCAGGGTCAGGATCGCATCGAGCCCGTCAAAGACGCGATCACGCTCGGCCCTGAGGCTGGCCAGCTGCGCGCACAGCTCTTCGTAGCGCGCATCGCTGATGGCGGCACCGGCCTCGATGAGCGCGCGGATGTTGGGACCGGCCAGGTCCTCCTTGCCGCGGATATCGTCCAGCAGGGCGGCCCGCGCTTCATAGGCCAGGATCTCATTGATCAGGGCATGCATCTCGACCAGATCGACGGGCAATTCCACCGGCACGCAGGCAACGCCTTGCCTTTCCAGGCGCCGGATGACGCCGTCGACATTCTGCTGGACGTCACCCTGTACCTGCGCCCAGCGCGAACTGCGATAGATCCCGACACGGGCCGGTTTGACGCCGGCATGGAAGGCGCTCGCCGAGACGGGCGGTGCAATGGCGCCGTCGCGCACGATCACGGCATGCATGACCGCCGACCAGTAGAGGCTGGAGGTGATGAAACCCAGGTGATCCAGTGAGGGGGCGAGCTTGTGCGTACCCTCGGTGGGAATGCGGCCAAAGGTCGGCTTGTAGCCATAGGCGCCGCAGTAGGCGGCCGGGCGGATGACGGAGCCGACCGTCTGCGTGCCCAGGGCGATGTCGACGATGCCCGCGCCCACTGCCGCCGCCGAGCCACTGGAGGAACCTCCGGGGGTGTAGCCCGGATGCCAGGGGTTGACGGTGGCGCCGGGATCACGCCAGGCGAATTCGGTGGTCACGGTCTTGCCGAAGATGATGGCGCCGGCCTGGCGCAGCCGGGCCACGATCCAGGCATCGGCGGCGGGTTGATGGCCGGCGAAGATCGCCGAACCATAGGCGGTGGGCATGTCGGCGGTATCGATGAGGTCCTTGACCGCCACCGGGATGCCGGCCAGCGGCCCGCTGGTGTTCTGGGTTGCGGGATAGCTCTCCGGGCGCCAGACGAAGGCCCGGAGCCGCTCGTCGAGATGGTCGGCGGCCGCCGCGGCGGTGGCCAGGGGACTGGGGTCGGGCGCGAATGCGGGTACGGATGCGGGTGCGGTCTGCGTCGCTTCTGTGGTCATGATCGTCTTCCTCTGCTGCTGGGTGGCGGTGCCGTGCTGCCAATCCAGTGCGCAATCACCTGCCATTGCGCGACCGGCTGGCTGCCGTGCATCCGAAGCCCGGGGGCAGGATGCACGGCGCGGCACATGGAGATCTTAAGGCTTGGTGGTCTTTTCGGCGAAGCTGTTGTCGACCGCGCTCTCGTAGGTGACCTGCCCGGGCTTGACGTTGCCGATGGCAATCTGCAGATCCAGACCGGCCTGGAAGGCTTCACGCGAGATGACGGGGGTGGCCGGGTAGACCTTCTGCTCCAGCAGGCGTTTGACGGCAGCGCGTACCACCGTCGGGTCCAGTTGCGGGAACTCGGCGATGGCGACCTTGTAGGCCACCTCCGGATTGGACTGCATCAGCTTTTCGGCATCGGCGATACCGGCAACGAAGCTCTGCACCAGTTGCGGCTTTTTCTCCACGGTGGACTTGAGGGTATCAATCGTGGAAAAGGCGTAGACACCGTTGTACTGCTTGGCGAAGTCATGCACGATCTTGTAGCCGTTGGCCAGCGCCTGCTCCACCTGCGGCTGGTAGAGCGTCGCCGCATCGGCTCGGCCGGCGGCTACCGGCGATATCTCGGTACCGATGGCCACCGTATTGAGCTTGACCGAACTGAGGCCCTTTTCCTTGAGCAGGTTCTGCAGCAGGTAGGTCGAGGTCGACGGCGGGATGGCGGTGGAAATGGTCCGGTCCTTGAAGTCGGCCAGGGAGTTGATCGGCGAATTGGCCGGCGCCACCGTCCACACCGGCACGCCCGCCACTACCATGGCCACATTGGTCAACGACGCGCCCTTGAGATTGGCCAGCACGGCCGTCATCGGGTCTTGCAGCGAGAAATCGGCATGACCGCCAATGACCGCCGCCACACCCTGGGCGCCCCCGCCGGCGGTCACCTTCTGCACTTCCAGACCGCGCTTGGCGAACAGTCCTTCGCCCATGGCGACATACAGGGGGAGATACTGGATGGACTGGAAGGCCTGGTAGATCACCGCCTTCTCGGCGGCCATCGCGACGCTGCTCCCGAAACAGCCGATGCACAGCAGTGCGGCTGCGCTTGCCTTGCGGATGGACTTCATTGTTCGCCTTTCCATGAAATTACCCTTTCTTCAGTCAGTTTTACCAGCCAGGTGAGTAAGGCCGCCATGAGCGTGAGGATGATCACGCCCAGCCAGACGGTATTGAGGTCAAACAGCGAGCCGGCCACGAAGACCGCATGCCCGAGTCCGCTTTCGGAGGCGATGAATTCGCCCACGACCGCCCCAATCAGGGCGAAGCCGATGTTGATGCGCAGGATGGAAAAGATCCACGGCACCGACGCCGGCAGGATCAGCTTCTTGAACACCTTGGCGCGCTGGGCCTTGAAGGACTTGAACAGGTTCAGGAGATCCTTGTCGACCTCCTGGGCGGCGGCGCAGGAAGAGATGATGGCCACCGCAAAGGTGGAGATCCCCGCCAGCCAGATCTTGGAGACCATGCCCGAGCCGAACCAGATGATGATCAAGGGCCCCAGCGCGATCTTGGGAATGCTGTTGAGCAGGATGGAGAACTGCTCGACGATGGCCGAAGTACGCGGATAGAACCACAGTGCCAGCCCCAGCGCGATGCCCAGGCCGCTGCCCAGCAACAGGCCCAGCAGGGTCTCTACCAGCGTGACCCAGGTGTCGTAGAGCAGTTGCCCCTGGCTCAGGCCGATCACGGCAGATTTGTAGATGCCCGCCGGCGAGCCCAGCAGCTGACCGTTGATCAGATTGGACTGGGCCGCCATCTGCCACACGATGACGGCCACCACCAGCAAGGTGGCGACGATGGCGGTGGCGCTGCCGTCTTTGGATTTCATCACTCTCTCCTCAGGTGCTGGCGTGGGCGACGTCACTGGCACGCAGGGCGTTCCAGATCTCTTTGTGGTAGTGCGGGAATTCCGGCGCGCCCCGGGCGCTGACGGCGTCGCGCGGACCATCGCTGCCCTCCACCGTGAGCACGATGTGCTGCTCGCGCATGATCTGCGCCGGACGTCCACCGAGCACCACCACCCGCTGGCTCATGGCGATGGCTTCATCGATGTCGTGGGTCACCAGGATGACGCTGGTGCCTTCGCTGCGCGTGAGGCTGATGACATCGTTTTCCAGCATCAGGCGGGTCTCGTAGTCGAGCGCGGAGAAGGGTTCGTCCAGCAGCACCACGGTGGGATCGGCCAGCAGCGTGCGACACAAGGCCACGCGCTGCTTCATCCCGCCAGAGAGCGCATGCGGATAGGACTGCGCCACGGTGTCCAGGCCGTAGCGCTTGAGCATGGCGCGGGCGCGCTCACGGTCGGCCTCGGTGACATCGCGCTGCAACTCGATGCCCAGCACGGCGTTGTCGAGGATGGTGCGCCAGGGCAGCAGCAAGTCCTTCTGCAACATGTAGGCAATGCTGCCGGCGCGGCCATCCTCGCGCGGCTGCAGCACGATGCGACCGGCGGTCGGCTTGAGCAGGCCGGAGATGAGGTTGAAGAGCGTACTCTTGCCGGCGCCACTGCGACCGACGATGGCGACGATCTCACCTTTGCCGACATTGAAGTGAAGGTTCTGGAATATCCGGATTTCTTCGCCGTTGGCCTTGATGAAGGCGTGGCTCAGATTGTCGACTTCTAGACGGTGGTCCGACATGGGCTCCTGCTCCTGAAGACTGCTTGAATGGCATGGATGGCACGGAAGATGACCCGCATGCCGCGTGTCAGCGGCATGGCGACATTGATTATGCATAATGCATAATCTTGCCTGAGGTCATGAGCAGAAACTGTGCCAGAGGTGGCAACAGGACGCCGCAAGCCGCATGGGCCATGCGCTTGCAGCCGATCAGGGATATTCTTCCCGCCCTGCCACGGCGCTGGCGGCCAAGGCATCAGGCCCGACATTGGCGCGATTGCACCTCGATCGGACATTGCAGTGCACCAAGGCTGTCCGAACCAACGGGCTCGCGCGGCAATCGCCGCTTCTCGCCAGGGCGGCAAGAAACATCCATTCCAAGATGGAAGTTGCTAGAATTGCGGCCTTAGGTGATGCACGCCGCCAGCCTGGCGCGCATTCTTGTCATTCCATCACCCGTGAAGAAATATGCATCGTCGAATCGAAGCCCGTATCGTCAACCCCCTTCTCGGCGAACAGATCCCTGTTCCCAGCTATGCCACCGATGGCTCGGCCGCACTGGACCTGCGGGCCTGCATCGAAGCCCCGATCACCCTGCGCGCCGGTAGCCGCGAACTGATCAAGACCGGCCTGGCCATCAACATGATGGACCCCTCGCTGGTGGCCATCGTGGCCTCGCGCTCAGGCCTTTCGCTCAAGCACGGGCTGCATGTGGCACAAGGCATCGGCGTCATCGATGCCGATTACCACGGTGAAATCGCCGTGATCCTGGCCAATTCGGGCCAGGAAGACTACGTCGTGCAGCCGGGCGACCGGATTGCCCAGTTGATGTTCCAGCCGGTGGTACAGGTGGCCTTGAGCATGGTGGACAAGTTCTCCACCGAAACCGAGCGCGGCGAAGGCGGCTTCGGCAGCACCGGCAAGTCCTGAATCGTCCCTGCTGCTGGCTGCGGCGCCAGCGGCCGTCCTACGCCACAGTACCAAGCGACAAGGAACCGTGACAAGGATGAGCCTGTCCTATGGCCTGTCCGGGACACCCCGGACCCAGCAGGCCCCTATTGATGGAGAACCGCATGCTCGTACCCCCCCTGCCCGCGTGGCAGAAGATAAGAACCCTCGCCACCCTGGCGCCGCTGGCCATCCTGGCCGCCTGCGCCACCCAGGAACCGGGCACCGCGCCGGCCAGCGCCCCCGCCAAGCCGACGGTAGTGACCCAGGCACCCAAGCCGGTCGCCGACAATCCCCAACAAGCGCAACTGCGTGAACTGATCGCCCAGCAGGATCGCCTCTATCGCGTGGCCGCGCCGCTGCTGACCAGCAACGCGCAACTATGCCGCGGCAACGCCCGCAACCTGCTGGGATTTACCGCCAAGAACAAGTATTCCTTCCCGATCGAATACGCTGAAACCGCCCGCAGCCTGGGCTATGACGACCGCCTGCAGGTTACCGGCGTGCTGCCCGGCAGTGGAGCGGAAAAGGCGGGCATCCAGCGTGGTGACTTCCTGATGTCGGTGGCAGGCAAGCCGATGCCGCAGGGCACCGATGCCGAACGCCAGGCCGCCGTGCTGCTGAGCCCGCTGGTAGTCAAGCAGGCGCCGATCGCGCTGGGCGTGCAACGCAATGGCCAGAACAGCACGCTCAACGTGCCGCTGACCTACGCCTGCGCCTTCAGCATCGAGCTGGGCAATGCCGACAACGTCAACACCTATGCCGATGGTCGCCGCGTGCTGATCACCCGGGGCATGCTCAAGTTCACCCGTTCAGACGATGAACTGGCCTATCTGATCGCCAAGGACATGGCGCACAACATCCTCGGCCATGCGATCCGCCAACGCATGGTGTCGACCATCGCGGAGGTGATCGACAACCTGCTGCTGCCGCATCCGGACCCGACCACCACCGCCGGCACGGCCGGCATCCGCGTCTATCCGCAGGATCTGGATGCAGCGGCCGATACCCTGTCGCTGTACCTGCTGGCACGCGCCGGCTACAACATCGACAATGTGCCGGCCTTCTGGAAGCGCCTGGCCGAGCAGTATCCGGCCAGCGTGCCGAATGGCTATACGGCATTGCATCCGGCGACCACTTATCGTCTGTCGATGATCGACAAGGTCACGCAGATCGTGAAGGCCAAGCAGGAAGCGGGCAAGCCACTGGTGCCTTGACCATTCCGATTCAGTCATCAGCTGGTTTTAGTGAAGACGGCGCGGTGAATACCGCGCCGTTTTTGTTTGCTGGATCGCTCAGGTGGAGCGCCTTCGATACGCCGCTGCGCGGCTACTCAGGTCGAACGGCAGTCGGTGTGCAGACCGGCGTCATCATCGACTGGATGACCGTTCGACCTGAGTAGCGGCGAAGCCGCGTATCGAAGGCGCCCCGACCTGCCAGCACCCTCGGCCTGTCGGTCGGAAGCGTTTCGTTTGATCGGCAGCTAGCTCAGTTCGGAGCCCGTAGGCAAAACAAAAGGCCACCCCGGTTTCCCGGGATGGCCTTGTTGGCTTGCCTGATGCGCTTATGCAGCTTATTCGACTTCGAGCTTTTCCTGCGGCTCTTCCGGGGGGGACGAATCGTCGCCCTCGGGGAATTCCAGCTTGATCTGCTCCTTGTCGTCCATCTCCACCGTCACGCGACCGCCGCTGACCAGCTTGCCGAACAGCAGTTCGTCGGCCAGCGCCTTGCGGATCAGGTCCTGGATCAGGCGCGACATCGGGCGTGCGCCCATCAGCGGATCGAAGCCCTTCTTGCCCAGGAACTTGCGCAGGCTGTCGGAGAA
>PJUA01000697.1_pt1 | contig 13338 bp, 11 predicted proteins | sample 1512151 | NCBI WGS metagenome assembly PJUA01 (sample SAMN08177678, study PRJNA422409) | Soil metagenome, whole genome shotgun sequencing project. | isolation source: Soil enriched on filter paper: beechwood xylan treatment | place: USA: Madison | collected 2015-01-15
AAACGCTACCCTCACGACCCCTTGCCGCCGCACTTGCCGGTCTTCACGTTGAAGTTGCCGCAGGACATCGGCTTGCGCCAGTCGGCGATCAGGTCCTTGCTGTCCGGCAGATAGTCCGACCACTCGTCGCCCGGGACGAGGCCCGAGGTCTTGGAGACGACGTCGAACTGGCCGTTCTCCTGCACTTCGCCGATCAGCACCGGCTTGGTGATGTGGTGGTTCGGCAGCATCGCCGAATAGCCGCCGGTCAGGTTGGGGACCGACACGCCGACCATGGCGTCGATGACCTTGTCCGGCTCGGTGGTGCCGGCCGCCTCGACCGCCTTCACCCACATGTTGAAGCCGATATAGTGGGCTTCCATCGGGTCGTTGGTGACGCGCTTGTCGTTCTTGGTATAGGCCTTCCATTCCTTGATGAACTCGGCGTTCGCCGGGGTCTCCACGGACTGGAAGTAGTTCCAGGCGGCCAGATGGCCGAGCAGCGGCTTGGTGTCGATGCCGGCCAGCTCTTCTTCGCCGACGGAGAAGGCGACGACCGGAATGTCCTGCGCCTTCACGCCCTGGTTGCCCAGTTCCTTGTAGAAGGGAACGTTGGCGTCGCCGTTGATGGTGGAGACGACGGCGGTCTTCTTGCCGGCCGACCCGAACTTCTTGATGTCCGCCACGATCGACTGCCAGTCGGAATGACCGAACGGCGTGTAGTTGATCATGATGTCCTCGGGCTTGACGCCCTTGCCCTTCAGGTAGGCTTCGAGGATCTTGTTGGTCGTGCGCGGATAGACGTAGTCGGTACCGGCCAGCACCCAGCGCTGGACCTTTTCCTTCTGCATCAGGTAGTCGACGGCCGGGATCGCCTGCTGGTTCGGCGCGGCGCCGGTGTAGAAGACGTTGCGGGAGGACTCCTCGCCCTCATACTGGACCGGGTAGAAGAGGATGTTGTTCAGCTCCTCGAACACCGGCAGCACCGACTTGCGGCTGACCGAGGTCCAGCAGCCGAACACGGCCGACACCTTGTCCTTGCTGATCAGCTCGCGCGCCTTTTCGGCGAACAGCGGCCAGTTGGAGGCCGGATCGACCACCACCGGCTCCAGCTTCTTGCCCAGCAGGCCGCCCTTCTTGTTCTGCTCGTCGATCAGCATCAGCATGACGTCCTTCAACGTCGTCTCGCTGATCGCCATCGTGCCGGACAGGGAATGCAGGATGCCCACCTTGATGGTGTCGTCCGCCGCCTGGGCCGGCATCGCGAAGGACGCCATCGCGCCCATGGCCAGACCGGCCAGCGCGCTGATCCCGAAGCTGGACGTCAGTTGCTTGGTCCGCATGAAGTTGCCCCCTTCCTTTGGCGCCCCGGTTGCTCCGGGGCTTCGCCACATCGTCGGGGGAAAAGCTACCGCGCATGCGAAAGGCGGTATCTACGTCAAATGACACATACGGCCACGCCAGCGCCTCCATTGCCGTACCACCGGCGAAGGTTCGGAATAAAACCGCCGCCTCAGCGTCCAACTGCTGGATGAGCGCGTGTAACGGAGACAGCCGCCGGCGAGTGGGACGGCGATGCAAGGGAGCAACAGTGTGAACAGCAGAGCTGCCGACACCAAATGTCGCTTGCGGATTGTGGAAGGCTCATCGAAGGATACAACGCTCGATCCTTTCCGTTCACGTTCCGGTCCCATCGCCATGCATGATCTCCGCCGCCCGATCTCCCGCCGCTCCGCCGCCTTCTGCCTGGTCGGCGGGCTGGTCGGCGTCGTCCTGAGCGGTCCGGCGCTGGCCGCAGCGGCGAAGGAGGCGGCGTACGCCGCCAAGCCGCCGCTGGTCGCGGGCTGGGCCGCGGCGCTGGACCAGCGCGCGCAGGAAATTCAGAACGCGCCCAAGGCGCCTGCCACCCGCATCGGCTATGGCGCGGTGGTGAAGCTGGGCGACGGCGGCATGATCGAGGGCGTCGCCCCGGCGATGGACGTGCCCCCCGCCGAGGTGCAGGCGCAGGCCCCCACCCTGCCAGGACTAGCCCCGGTCGAGCCGGCGCCGCCGGTGGTGATCTCCGTGCGCTCGCCGCTGGCCGACCGCGTCGGCCGGATTTCCCGCCGCCTGATCGAGCTGGGCTATCTGCCCGCCGACAAATGGACCGACAGCTTCAACGACGATGTCGAGGCTGCCGTGCGCGCCTTCCAGCTCGCCGAGGGGCTGCAGCCTGACGGCAAGGTGGGCGAGGTGACGCGCCAGGCGCTGGACCGCACCCCGGCGCAGACGGTGGCGCTGCTGCGCCGCGCCGCCGCGGCGATGCGGGCGCAGCAGGCCTCCATCCCCGACACCACGGTGCTGGTCAACCTGCCCGGCCAGTCCGTCACCCTCATCGAACATGGCCGCCCCGCCTTCACCATGCGGGCGGTGGTCGGCCGGCCGTCGCGCAAGACGCCGCTGCTGCAGGACAAGATCACCAGCGTCACCATCAACCCGACCTGGACCGTCCCGCCGACGGTGCTGAGCGAGGACAAGCTGCCGGCCCTGCGCAAGAAGGGCACCACCGGCATCAAGAACGCCGCCGTCTATCTGGACGGATCGGAGGTGGTCAACACGCAGTCGGTCAACTGGTGGTCGGTCGATCCCGGCCGCGTGCGCATCGTCCAGAAGCCGGGCGACGACAACGCGCTGGGCCGCTTCCGCTTCAACCTGACCAACGGCGACGGCATCTTCCTGCACGGCACCAACGACCCCAGGCTGTTCAGCCGCGACCTGCGCGCCGCCAGCTCCGGCTGCGTACGGCTGGAGGATGCCCGGATGATGGCGGAAACGCTGCTGGGTGCGGCCAAGGTGACGCCGGCCGTCATCAGCCAGCAGCTCGACACCGGGGAGACCAAGACGATCCGGCTGCCGAACGCCATCCCCGTGCGCTTCGTCTACTGGAATGCGTCGGTCGACACCGCCGGCGTGGTGCGCGTCCACCCGGACATCTACGAGGATCCGCCCACGCTGGCGACTCCGTCCGGCCAATCGGGTTCGGCGGCTCCGGCCATGTCGGCAAATCCGGCGGCGGCAAATCCGGTGACGCCGGCCTCGACGCCGCGTCCGCTGTCGAAGCCGGCGCCGCTGCCGGTCCCGACCGCCCATGCGCCGACGCCGCTGTCCTCCGCCTCCACCCCTGCTCCGGCCAAGCCGCTGCCGACACCGACCGGCATGTGAGGCCGGGATGCGGATCGCCCGGATCGACCATTTCGTGCTGACGGTCGCCTCCATCGAGGCGACTTGCGCCTTCTACCGCGACGTGCTGGGGATGGAGGTCGTCACCTTCGCCGGCGGCCGCCGCGCCCTGTCTTTCGGCGCGCAGAAGATCAACCTGCACGAGGTCGGGCGGGAGTACGAACCGAAGGCCGCCCGCCCCACCGCCGGCAGCGGCGACTTCTGCCTGATCGCCGACACGCCGCTGGACGAAGTGATCGCCGAACTCAAGGCTCGCGACATCACCATAGAGGAAGGCCCGGTGAGCCGCACGGGCGCCACCGGGCCGATCCGTTCCGTCTATTTCCGCGACCCCGACGACAATCTGGTCGAGATCGCCAATTACGTCTGAAGGCGTTGCTCCGTCCTCAGCGTGCCTGCAGCATCCCCACCGCGCCGCGCGCGACCTCGTGCAGGTCGGCTTCGCCGCCGGACTGGACATGGGCGAACAGGCCGGCGCGCATGCGCGGATCCCAGAATTTGCGGATGTGGGTCGCCGTCTCCGTCACAGCCTCCTCATGGGGGTAGGTGGCGAAATGGACGGCGATCTGGTTCGCCATCCGGACCAGATCCTTGGCGTGGTTCGTGTGGCTCATCGGTGTCTCCGGAATGGGTTGGTATCAGCGGAACAGGATGACGGTGTCGCGGCGCGACAGCGCGCCCAGGGTCAAGTTGGCGTTGCGCGCCAGTTCAAGCGCCAGCGCCGTCGGGGCCGAGATGGTCGCCAGCAGCGGGATGCCCACCGCGGCGGTCTTCTGCACCAGTTCGAAGCTGCAGCGGCTGGTCATCACCACGAAGCCGCCGGCCGGGTCGGCACCTGAACCGGCAATGGCGCCGATCAGCTTGTCCAGCGCGTTGTGGCGGCCGACATCCTCGCGGGCCAGCCGGATGCTGCCGTCGGGCGCGCACCATGCCGCCGCATGGACCGATCGGTTGGCCCGGTTCATCGGCTGATGGTCCGGCAGGGCGCGGAAGGCGGCGGCCACGGCGGCCGGGTCGACCTCCAGCGCGGTTTCGATCTTGCGGGGCTCCCGAACGGCGTGGACAAGACTGTCCACGCCGCACAGGCCACAGCCGCTCCGCCCCTCCATGGAGCGGCTGCGCAGGCTTCCGCGCAGGAGACGCAGCGGGTCGACCGTCAGGTTGACGACGAAGCCCAGCGGCGTTTCCCGCACGGCGATTTTCTCGATATCAGCGGCGGTCCCGACGATCTCCTCGGCAAGGCTGAAGCCCAGCGCGAAGTCTTCCAGATCGGCGGGGGTCGCCATCATCACGGCATGGGACCGGCCGTTGTATTCGAAAGCGACCGCGGTTTCCTCCGGCACCTGCCATTCGACATCCGCGCCGTCCTCCATCCCGACACCGGCGGAAAAGCCGGTGCCGGTGACGGCAATGGAGCACATGAGGCTGTCGTCGGGACGGATGGAACCAGAAGGCATCGCGGTCATGCTTCCCACTCCTCAGGCCATTATTCGGCGGCGATGACGTTGGCGGCGGCGATGCGCTTGCGCTCGACGTCGTTCTTCGCGTAGTCGACCTGCCAGTCGGACGGCTGGTTGCTGCGGGTGACCTGCACCGCCGTCACCTTGTATTCGGGGCAGTTGGTCGCCCAGTCCGAATTTTCCGTGGTGATGACGTTGGCGCCGGTCACCGGGTGGTGGAAGGTGGTGTAGACGACGCCGGCCGGCATGCGGTCGGAGATGACGGCGCGCAGCGTCGTCGCCCCCATGCGGCTGGCGAGCGACACCATGTCGCCATCCTTGACGCCCCGGATCTCGGCATCCACCGCGTTGATCTCCAGCACGTCCTCCGGATGCCAGGCCACATTGGCGGTGCGCCGGGTCTGGGCGCCGACATTGTAGTGGGCGAGGATGCGGCCAGTGGTCAGCACCAACGGGTACATCCGCGTCGTCCGCTCGTCGGTCGGCACATATTCGGTGACCACGAAGCGGCCGAGACCGCGGGCGAAGCTCTCGCCATGCATGATCGCCATGCCGGTGTCGTCGTCCTCGAAGCCGGTGCAGGGCCACTGCACGCTGCCGACGCGGTCGAGCTTCTCGAAGCTGACGCCGCGGAAGGTCGGGGTCAGCCGGGCGATCTCGTCCATGATTTCCGACGTGGTCTCGTAGTGCATCGGGTAGCCCATCGCCGTCGCCAGCGCGCAGGCGACCCAATGCTCGTCCTTGCCGACCTTGGACGGCATCGCCTTGCGGACGCGGTTGATGCGGCGCTCGGCGTTGGTGAAGGTGCCGTCCTTCTCCAGGAAGGAGGTGCCGGGGAAGAAGACGTGGGCGAAGGCGGCCGTCTCGTTCAGGAACAGGTCCTGGACGATGACGATGTCCAGCGATTCCAGCGCCGAGGTGACGTGGGTGGTGTTGGGATCGGACTGGACGATGTCCTCGCCCTGCACGAACAGGCCGCGGAAGCTGCCGTCATGCGCGCTGTCGAACATGTTGGGGATGCGCAGGCCGGGTTCCGGATCCAGCGTGACGCCCCAGGCGGCCTCGAACTCCTGGCGGACGATGTCGTCCGACACGTGGCGGTAGCCCGGCAGCTCGTGCGGGAAGGAGCCCATGTCGCAGGAGCCCTGCACGTTGTTCTGGCCGCGCAACGGGTTCACGCCGACGCCCTCGCGGCCGATGTTGCCGGTCGCCATCGCGAGGTTGGCGATCGCCATCACCGTGCTGGAGCCCTGGCTGTGCTCGGTCACGCCCAGGCCGTAGTAGATCGCGGCGTTGCCGCCGGTGGCGTAGAGGCGAGCGGCGGCGCGGACCCGATCGGCGGGAACGCCGGTGCGCGATTCCAGATATTCCGGCGAGTTGCGGTGCTCGGCGATGAACGCCTCCCACTTCGCGAACTCCTTGGGATCGCAGCGCTCCTCGACGAAGGCGCGGTTCACCAGCCCCTCGGTGACGATGGTGTGGGCGATGGCGTTGACCACGGCGACGTTGGTGCCGGGCTGGAGCTGGAGGTGGTACTCGGCCTGGACGTGCGGGCTGCGCACCAGATCGATGCGGCGCGGGTCGATGACGATCAGCTTGGCTCCGGCGCGCAGGCGCTTCTTCATGCGCGACCCGAACACCGGGTGGCCGTCGGTCGGGTTGGCGCCGATGACCAGGATGACGTCGGACTTGTCGACGCTCTTGAAGTCCTGGGTGCCGGCCGAAGTGCCGAAGGTCTGCGACAGGCCGTAGCCGGTCGGCGAATGGCAGACGCGGGCGCAGGTGTCGATGTTGTTGGTGCCGAAGGCGGCCCGGATCATCTTCTGGACGACATAGACCTCCTCGTTGGTGCAGCGCGACGAGGTGATGCCGCCGATGGAGCCACGGCCATACCTGGCCTGCACCGCCTTCAGACGCTCGGCGGCGTAGGCGATCGCCTCCTCCCACGACACCTCGCGCCACGGGTCGGTGATCTTCTCGCGCACCATGGGCTTCATGATGCGGTCCTTGTGGGTGGCGTAGCCCCAGGCGAAGCGGCCCTTGACGCAGGAGTGGCCCTCGTTGGCGCCGCCGTTCTTCAACGGCGTCATGCGGACCACCGTGGTGCCCTGAAGCTCGGCCTTGAAGGAGCAGCCGACGCCGCAATAGGCGCAGGTGGTGATGACGCTGTGTTCGGGTTGGCCGTGCTCGATGATCGACTTCTCGGTCAGGGTCGCGGTCGGGCAGGCCTGGACGCAGGCGCCGCAGGACACGCACTCGCTGTCCATGAAGCTTTCCTTGGCACCCGCCGACACCGTGGAGGCGAAGCCGCGGCTGTCGATGGTCAGCGCGAAGGTGCCCTGGGTCTCCTGGCAGGCACGGACGCAGCGCGAGCAGACGATGCACTTGGAGGCATCGAAGGTGAAGTAGGGGTTGCTCTCGTCCTTCGCGGCGGCGCGATGGTTTTCGCCGTCGAAACCGTACCGGACGTTGCGCAAGCCCACTGCGCCGGCCATGTCCTGCAACTCGCAATCACCGTTGGCGGCGCAGGTCAGGCAGTCGAGCGGATGGTCGGAGATGTACAGCTCCATCACGCCGCGGCGCAGCTTAGCCAGCTTGTCGGTCTGGGTGTGGACCTTCATGCCGGGGGCGACGGGGGTGGTGCAGGAGGCCGGGGTGCCGCGGCGCCCCTCGATCTCCACCGCGCAGAGGCGGCAGGAGCCGAAGGGCTCCAGGCTGTCGGTGGCGCACAGCTTCGGCACGGTGATGCCGGCGTCCATCGCGGCTCGCATCACGGAGGTGCCTTCGGGAACGGTGATGGCGCGGCCGTCGATCTCCAGCGTCACCAGGGTCTCGGAGACGCGGGCGGGTGTGCCGTAGTCGGTCTCGTGGATGAGGGTCATCTCGGGTGCTCCTGGGTCGCTCGTTATTCGGCGGCGATGTGGGTGACGCGGACGGCCGGGGCTTTTTTGCGGAAGTCTTCCGGGAAGTGCTTCACCGCGCTGCGCACCGGATAGGGCGTCATGCCACCCATGGCGCAGAGCGAGCCGTCCACCATCACGTCGCAAAGGTCGGCGAGCAGTTCGAGGTTCGCATCGACGTTCTTGCCGGCGATGATCTTGTCCAGCGTCTCCATCCCGCGGGTCGAGCCGATGCGGCAGGGGGTGCATTTGCCGCAGGATTCCGCCACGCAGAATTCCATGGCGAAGCGCGCCTGCTGGGCCATGTCGACGCTGTCGTCGAAGACGACGATGCCGCCGTGGCCGACCATCGCGTCCTGCGCCGCGAAGGCCTCGTAATCCTTGGGCAGGTCGAACTGCGAGGGCGGGAGGTAGGCGCCGAGCGGACCGCCGACCTGCACCGCGCGGATCGGCCGGCCGGTGATGGTGCCGCCGCCATACTCGTACAGCAGCTCGTGCAGGGTGATGCCGAAGGCCTTCTCGACGATGCCGCCATTCTTGATGTTGCCGGCGAGCTGGAAGGGCAGCGTGCCGCGCGACCGGCCGACGCCAAAATCGCGGTAATACTCGCCGCCCTTGTCGAGGATGATCGGCACCGAGCAGAGCGACAGCACGTTGTTGACCACCGTCGGCTTGCCGAACAGGCCTTCCAGCGCCGGCAGCGGCGGCTTGGCGCGGACCATGCCGCGCTTGCCCTCCAGGCTTTCCAGCATCGCGGTTTCCTCGCCGCAGATGTAGGCGCCGGCGCCGACGCGGACGTCGAGGTGGAAGCTGCGGTCGGTGCCGTGGATGTTGTCGCCGAGCCAGCCCTCGTCATAGGCCAGCTTGATGGCATGGCGCAGGGTCGCGGTGGCGTGCGGGTATTCCGACCGCATGTAGACGTAGCCTGAGGTTGCCCCCACCGCGATGGCGGCGATGGTCATGCCCTCGATCAGACAGAAGGGATCGCCTTCGATGATCATGCGGTCGGCGAAGGTGCCGCTGTCGCCCTCATCGGCATTGCAGCAGACGAACTTCTCGTCCGCCTTGGCCTGCATCACCGTGTTCCACTTGATGCCGGTGGGGAAGCCGGCGCCGCCACGGCCGCGCAGGCCGCTGTCGGTCACCACCTGGACGATCTCCGCCTGGGACATCGCCAGCGCGTTCTCAAGGCCCCGGAAACCGCCATGGGCGCGGTAGTCCTCGACCGACAGCGGATCAATGATGCCGCAGCGGGCGAAGGTCAGCCGCTCCTGGTTCTTGAAATAGGGGATTTCCTCGGTCAGGCCGTGGCCCAGCGCGTGCTCACCCCCGGTCAGGAAGCCGGCGTCGAACAGGCCGGGCACGTCGGTCGGGGTGACCGGGCCGTAGGCCACGCGGCCTTCCGGAGTTTCGACTTCGACCAGCGGTTCCAGGTAGAGCATGCCGCGCGAGCCGTTGCGGACGATGCGCAACGGCAGGTCGCGCTTGGTGGCCTCGGTCCGGATAGCGGCGGCCACGGCGTCGGCGCCGACCGAGAGGGCGGCGGAGTCGCGCGGGACGAAGACGGTGATCAGATGGCCGCTCATTGCGCGTGACCCTTGTGGCTGAGGGCGCGGGGAATCTGCTGGTGAGCCTGCGGGTTGGTCCGCGTCTCGGCCGCCAGTTCGTCGAAGCGGTCGGGCGAGACCCGGCCGTGCAGGTTCTCGTCGATCATGACGGCGGGCGAGAGGGCGCAGTTGCCGAGGCAGAAGACCGGTTCCAGGGTGAAGGCGCCGTCGGCGGTGGTGCCGTGGAAATCGACCTGCAGGCTCTTCTTGATGTGGTCGACCAGCGCGTTGGCGCCCATCGACTGGCAGGCCTCGGCCCGGCAGACCTTGATGATGTGGCGGCCGGGCTTTTCGCGGCGGAATTCGTGGTAGAAGGAGACGACGCCATGCACGTCGGCGCGCGAGAGGTTCAGCTCCGTCGCCAGAAGGGGGATGGCCTGTTCGTCGATATAGCCGAACTCTTCCTGCAGCGCGTGAAGGATCGGCAGCAGGGCGCCGCGCAGATGCCGATTGCTTTCGACAATCGTCATGGCGCGCTCAGCGCTCCACGGATGGCTTGCGTTCACGGGTGTCCCTCCTTGCGATCGTCCGCGCCGCACTTGAGGTCGGCGTCGTTCTGGCTTGGCTCTGTTGGCTTTTTCCAGGCGTCTCTCAGCGCCCGGCACCGTCAGAGTGTCGGAGGATACGGTATGCCAGCAAATTGTATTTTCCGATGGGCTGATAGCTTTTGGCTATCAGGAACGGCCCGTCAGCGGATCGCCACCCGCCAGGGGATCATCGCCTCGGCGACGCTGATCGCGATCCGGTGGGCGATGTCGGCGTCGGATGCCGCCACCGCCAGAGCCCTGGCCAGCGGCGGCGGCGGGTCGCGGTCGGCATAGGCGAGGCCGACGACGTGGCTCAGTTCCGGATCGACCAGCGGCAGGGCGATGATGTCGGCATTCGGCGGGACGACGGTCAGCAGCTGGCCGGGGACGATGCTGGCGCAGGTGCCGGTGCGCACGATGATGTAGAGGCTGACGATGGAGTTGGTCTCCATCGCCGCCTGCACCGTCCGCCCGGTCATGCGAAAGGCGGTGTCGGCGATGCGGCGGTTCTGCATGTCGGGCGTCAGCAGGCAGAGCCGCAGGTCGGCGGCCTTTTCCCAGGCGACCGCCCCCTGCGCGACCAGCTCCTCCGGCAACTCGTCGCGCCGCGCCAGCAGGTAATAGCGCTCGGTGTAGAGCGGCAGGGTGCGGACGTTGTTCAGCGGTTCGTTGTCGAGATAGGTGATGGCGGCGTCGAGTTCGAATTCGTCGAGACCGCGCTGGATCTCGCGCGAACTAAGCGAGACGATGCTGGAGCGGATGTGCGGGAAGCGCGTGGCGAAGGGCGTCAGCACATGCGGCACCGCCGGCAGAGCCGTGGGAATGGCGCCGAGCCGCAGATGGCCGGTGACGCCCTGGGCCAGGGCCAGCAGCTCGTGGCGCAGGTTGTCGCGCTCGCCGACGATGCGGCGGGCATATTCCAGCACCTTCATCCCCTCGGGCGTGAAGCCTTCGAACTTCTGGCCGCGCTCGACGATGGGGACCTGAAGCTCCTCCTCCAGCTGGCGGATGGCGTTGGAGAGGGTGGGCTGCGAGACGTGGCAGCTTTCCGCCGCACGGCCGAAATGCTTTTCGCGCGACAGAGCCAGCAGATAGACGAACTTGCGGAACATGCTCAGGCCGCCGGGTCGAAGGGCGGCACCGGCAGGCCCGGAACCTCCACCGCCATGGCGAACAGGCCGCCGGACTGCGGGAAGCGCTCCAGCTCGTCGGCCGGGCGGCCGGCGCTGGCGGTGGTGACGTAGAGCGTGCGCAGGTCGGGACCGCCGAAGGCGACCATGGTCGGGCAGCGCGCCGGCAGCGGGTGTTCCGACAGCAGGCGGCCATCGGGGGAGAAGCGCGCGACCCGCCCGCCCTCATAGAGCGCCGTCCAATAGCAGCCCTCCGCATCCACCGCCGCGCCGTCCGGCCGGCCGCGGTCGCCCTCCTTCGGCTCCAGCCGGATGAAGACCTCGCCGTCGGAGATCGCGCCGGTGGCCGGGTCGTAGCGGTAGCGGCGGACGGTGAAGGTCGGCGTGTCGGCGTGGTAGAGCGTCCGCCCGTCCGGGCTGAAGGCGAGGCCGTTGGAGGTCAGCAGCCCGCCGGCCAGCACCGCCAGCCCGCGCCGGTCATAGCGGTAGAGATGCGCCTTGCCGCCGGCCTTCGGCTCGTCCAGCGTGCCGGCGAGATAGCGGCCGGCGGGATCGGTCTTGCCGTCGTTGAAGCGGCTGGCGCCCTGGTCCTCCGGATTGGCGGCGAGACGGGTCACCGGCCGCCCCTCCCCGTCCAGCTGCCACAGGCCGGAGCGCAGGCCGGCGATGAAGCCGCCGCCCTTGCGCGGGGCGACGCAGCCGATCTCCTCCGGCAATTGGGTAACGCGGTTGGCGCCGGTGGCGGGATCGAAGCGGTTCAGCGCCCGGCCCTTGATGTCGACCCAATAGAGCGCCTGTTCGTCCACCGACCAGACCGGCCCCTCCCCCAGCTTGGCACGGGCGTCGAGCACGCAGGTGAAGGCGGTCATCGCGTGATCCTCACTGTTCCAACGGACCCGCAGGGTCGGACAGATCGGCCGCCCGATCAAGCCCGCCGGTGGGGGCGCCGGTGGGCGGCGGGATGGAACAGCGTGGAACAGGATCCGGCGGATGTTCCATCGGCCGGCGGGGCCGCTACCGGCGCGGGGAGAAGGGACCGGCGGCGCGGCGGCTGACCGGGCCGGGGGTGAGGTTGGGGTAAGGCTCATGCTGGTTGACGGTCCAGGGGAAGACGCCCTGGGGCCCCTCACCCTCCGGCCGGGCCAGGATGGCGGCGACGGCGCGCGGGTCGGGCGGCATGCGCTCGCGCAACGCGCCGGGGAGGTCGTCGTCCAGTTCGGGGACGGTGACGGCGGGGGGATCCTCAGGTTTGGGAGCGGGTTTGGCGGCGGGCTGAGGATCGGGCCGGGGGTCGGCTTGCGGGGCTTGCCGCTTGGGTGCGGCCATGTCGAGGCCGGCGAAGAGGCCGAGCCGTTCGGCCAGCCAGCGCACCGTCGCCGGATCGCCGGAGGAGACCAGCCGCTCGATCTGCTCGGCGACCAGGATGCGCAGCGAGGACAGGCGCAGCTCGGCCTCGCGGTTCAACGCCTGCCGTTCCCACCACACCCTGTGACGGAAATCCTTGGAGCCGTAATAGGCGCGCCACAGCGTGGTGCGGCTGCAGCCCATGGCGCGGGAGACATGGAGGAAGCTGCTGCCGCGCGCCAGCATGCCGGCGGCCATGATCCATTGCTCCTCGTGGAACTGCGACCCAGGGACCAGCGAGCCTTCGGCGGGCACCGGCGGCTCCTCGGCCCAGCAGGGGAAACGGTCACCAAGAGCGTTGGGGGCGAGGGTGCGGCTGTCGAGGGGCATGGGGTGGCTCCGCGAATGAGTGGGCATTGCGGAGAGGGTATGGGATTTTTGTCCTGTAGTGGGGAGATTTTGGGAAAAGGGGGGTGGGCGGAGATGAGAATGACAGCTTGTGGTTCAAAACAGACATCATGAAGAGTCAAATGCCAAGATCAAGCTTGGATTCCCTTTTTCATTGATACATGATAATAAGAATCATCCATCGGTAGGCGAATTATAGACAATATGCCTCCGCCGTTGCGCAGGCACGATCGGGACGAAAATTATGAAAATATATTCTGTAGAGGTTGAAAACTTCCGAGGCATTCGTTCCGCGAAGCTAGTCTTGCCTAGCCATGCGGTTATCATTGGGGATAACAACACTGGAAAATCTTCACTGCTAGAAGCGATTGACCTTGTCCTCGGCCCGGATCGATTGAATCGACGTCCGCCAATCGACGAACACGATTTTTATCAAGGTAAATATCTCGCAGTTCCCGCCGAAGGCGCAACGCCCACCGAAGCGCCCAAGATCATTATCAAACTGACAATCATTGACTTGTCAATCGAGCAAAAAGCCCGATTTGGCGACTATGTAGAGTGGCTGAAAACAGGAACGGGCGATTTTTATGATGACCCAAATCCGAATGGAGTAGATGCGGCCGATATCGCTGCGGCGCTGCGGTAACTACTCACCGGGCTGGCTGAGCGCGTGATGGCGGCCGGCGCTCTGCGCAATGGGGGTGTCGGGCGATCGGGTGTTGCGTTGCAGGGCGGGACGTGAGTCAAAGGCGGGATGACAGTCC
>PJUA01000698.1_pt1 | contig 13338 bp, 14 predicted proteins | sample 1512151 | NCBI WGS metagenome assembly PJUA01 (sample SAMN08177678, study PRJNA422409) | Soil metagenome, whole genome shotgun sequencing project. | isolation source: Soil enriched on filter paper: beechwood xylan treatment | place: USA: Madison | collected 2015-01-15
AAGGATATGCAACTCTAGCTGATGCTATGGACCAAGTGAAAGAGGCTAATGGTTCAATGGATGCAGAATTCGGAACTGCAGCTGAAAAATTAGTAAACCAAACTCAGCGTATTGGAATAGCTTGGGATAACTTAGTGTTAGGCATTGAAAATGGACAAGGCCGCATTGGTAAAGCGAGTGTTGCTGTGATTGGCTTTATTGCTGATGTCATAGACGGAATGTCAACCAATTCACTAGCATCAGATAAACTAGTAGACAGTTATTATAAGCTAGAAAACCAAACCAAGTACACTGAAAGTGCTGTAAAGCCATTATTAAAAAGATACGATGAATTAAAATCCAAAACTAACCTCAATAAAGAGGAGCACACTGAACTTCGGGATATAATTCAAAAGGTAGCAACGCTTATTCCTTCTGCTATTACTGAGTTCAATAAATATGGAGAAATAATAGATATTAATAAATCAAAAATAACTCAGTTCAATGAAGCCCAAAAGCAACTTGTGAAGGATATGAATATCTCTACAAGGAATGCTTTAGGCGCAGAAAGAGAAGAGTTAAAGAGGCAAAGAGATCAATTAGTTAGCGTTCAAAATAATAGTTTAAACAACCAAAAAGGAACCTCATTTATATCTAAATTATTTGGAATAGGTCAAAATGAACAAGATCGTCTAAAAGGTATCGAAGATAGGACACAGCGTATAGCTATTCTTACTGATAAATTAAAAACTAACATGCAACGCACCAAGGATCTCGGTGGAAATTTATTGCCTGAAGATGCCGCTTTCCTTGCAAAATTTACTGTAGGTGAAGCTCCAAAACCAACCAGTAACAATGATCAACAGGAAGTTGTCAAGAAAAATAAGGAATATTGGGAGAAGATTGTTTCTGATACCCAGGAAGCAATAGATGCATTAGAAGTTTCGCAAAAAGGTTCTGACATATGGAAGTCACTGTCTAAGAAACTTGCTGAAGCACAGAAGAACGTTGATAAATATTCTCTTAGTAAAGATGAGTCTTCCGCTAAATCAGCCGGAAGGCTAGTTGAAGAAACTAGAAAAGCGACCGAGCGCCAGCGTTCTCTCCAACTTGATATTGATAAGATTAATGAGACCGCATCAAGGAATCAAATTACTCGTAATGAATCGGAGGTTGCTTCTATAAAAGATAAATACGCGAAAATAAGGGAAGAAGTCCGCAAGTTCTATGCTGATCCTAAGAATAAGGGGTTAAGAGTTGATGAAAGTGGTCTCCGACGTTCTGAAAATTTTGAGGTCTCTGAAGCTACAACTCGGCAAGATACAAAGAGAATTGAGCAATCTTTCGATGCCCAGAAGAAGTTGCTTGATGAATATAACTCTTATGCTGAACAGACATCCAAAGAGGCAGCGGATAAACGTTTTGCCAGTGAGCTAGATGCTTTTAAAGGTTATGAGGAAAACGTTGAAAAAGCCTACTATGATCTTTTGACAAAAAAGAGGACCGCTGATTTACAAGGATTAAATAGCACAATCAAATTTACTCAAGCAGAAGAAGAGCAATTTAAGGTATTAAGCAAGCGTAGAGAGGATATTGCCAATGAAAATCGTCAGCGAGAAAGTAGGAGATTGATTGAAGCGCTTAAATTATCTGAGACATATGATCAAAAGAGATTAGCCATTGAGAAAAAATATCAAGATGCCTACGCCTCACTGAGCAAGGGTGGATTTATTTCTGAAGACCAAAAGAATAGACTGGCGAAGTTAAGAGCTGAAGAGCTGTCTGAACTTTCTTTGAGTAATTTCAAAATCGATAGTAATTGGGGAGATGTTTTTGCTTCTATTCTCGATCATACCAAAAAACAGGCTATTGAATCAGTAGCCGAATTGAAGAAAGGTTTAGATCAACTTCTCAAAGAAGGTAAAATCACTTTGGTGCAATACCATGAATCTCTGGACCAAATAATAAGCGTAAAAGCTAAGTTAGCAACCTCTGACAGTGGAATACTTGGTGAACTAAAGCAGCAAATTGCCATACTTAAAGAGCTTAAGAAAGGAACATTAGCCTATGATAATCAAAACAAAAACGTAGCAGAGAGTGCAAATAACGTATTCCAGTCATCACTTGATATCGGTAAGGACATTAATGGGCTTTTTGATACTCTTAATATCGGTTCAGAATCGTTCAGGGATGGTCTTGGAAAAACAATTGAAACCCTTGGGCATGCTGGAAATTTAGCTACATCCATTGCTAAAGGCGATGTACTTGGATCTATTGCTAATGGTGTGAAATTTCTTTCCTCCGCTATTGATCTTTTCAATACAAAAGATAAGAAACTTCAAAAGCAGATAAATGCTTACAAAGAACAATTGGATAGCCTTGGTAAAGCTTTTGAGAATCTTCAGAGCAAGATTTCCAATAGTGTAGGTGAGAGCTATTATACCGACAGCGACAAAGCTATTTCCAATCTCAAAGAACAACAACGCCTGCTTGCTGATATGGCGAAAGCAGAGTCTGAGAAAAAGAAATCCGATAAGGATAAAGTTAAATCCTACTATGATGAGATTGATTCGATTAACAAGCAAATCGAGGATATCCAAAAATCAATAACTGAAAATTTAGTTCAAACTACTTTCAAGGATCTCTCTGCTTCTCTTGCGGATGCTTTAGTTACTGCATTTGAAGCGGGGGAAAGTGCCGTGGATTCGCTTGATGACACCTTTGATAAGTTCATAAAAAATGCTTTGGTAAATTCATTGAAACTGAAAATGATTGAGCCAATAGTGAATGACATGGTTAATCAGCTGGCCGACTATATGAAATCCAATAACAACTCACTTACTGGATTCAACTTTTCAGTATGGAAAGATAAGATTGATGGTGCCGGTACTGAATTCACAAAAACACTCGATGAAGCCTATAAGCAGTTGGGATTGGATAGGAACGGTTTCGGAAATGGTACTGGAATGAAGTCGGCAGTTCAAAGAGAATTAACAGAAACTACAGCAGGAGAGTTATCAGGGCTCTTTAGAGCATCTTTTGAGTTAAATAAGAAGGCATTTGATGAAAGCAAGTCTCAGGGATTGACTTTATCAAAACAGCTATTGATAGCGTCGGATCAGTTGTCAGCATTAAATGCAATCCAGGTAAATACGGGGGAAACAGTTAAACGATTGGATACAGCGGTCAGCGAGCTTCAGTCCATTAACAGAAATTTAGGAAGGGTATACTCAGCATGATAAATCAAGAAATATATAACCTGGTCAGTAAGCGTAAAGCCTGCGGATGGGGCCTAAGCAAAGTTGCAACAGCTAATGGCGTACAGGAATTAATCTGCTTGCTAAAATCACCAAAAGGAGTTGAATTTGCCATGGATGCCGATTTTCTCACTATAGATATTTTACTGAAATACCGTGGTGAGCTGGAGTCGGAAGGAATTTTCTTTGATGGAGTTCATACTATAGTAAATCCTCGATTTGTATTGGTGCTTGGTGGTCAGGTAAACATTGAGGTGAATGGATATGAAGTTAGCCAGATCTATGCTAAACGTGGCGTAGTCAAGTTGACTGCCATTAAAAATTCCTTCGTTACAGTGGATATAAAAGATGGACAATTGATCAAAGAGGTATTTGGTAATGCTAAAGTGAGGGAGTTTAAAAAATGAGTTTCGAGTTAGAGGACAAAGTTGCTAGTACTGCTTTCGGGTTGTTTTTCCAACGCGGAACATGGAGTGAATTATTAAAGTTACCTACTCCAAAAGAACGCGCTTTCCACGATTGGGCGGACGAGCACGGGAAAGACTATGATACTGTTTCGCCAACGTACTTCCAATCGATTCAATATAGTATTAAGTGCTATTTGAAATCTACAAGTTTCACTGATTTGCAGAATCAAAGGGATGCGCTGTTGAAGGTGCTTTCTAAGCCCGAAGGTTTCAATTTACGTGTGGATGCATTGGGCAGGTCATTTGCGCTTCGTTATATAAATTCTCCGGATTTTACTGTAATGAATCCTCGCACAATAGGGGGTGATATTTTTTCCGATTTTACGCTCGTTCTCGAAAACAACTTCGAACCTGTAGGTGTCGATTTTTATCTCGCAGACGTGAACGGTTTGATTTTATCATATCCCGACAAGCCAATTCAATTCGAACAACAAAAACAATTATTCTGATGAAGGTCCAAGTAAAGAGAAACGGTGTAGATACTATCAAGCTTCCTTTGAACGATGCAACCTTCAGCAATAAGGTAATGGCGGAGCATGGACTTTCATTTAGTTTGGGTGAAGTTGCTACGTTGGGTTTACGGGTTGGTGATACCCTAATGTACAAAGGAGAGGAATACACATTGAACCAGGTTGAGGACTTCAAGAAGATGAGTCGTTTTGTTTCGTCGTTTGATTTTGTGTTTGAGGGATCGCGACACACATTGGGCTATCTTTTCCTTGATCACCTTGGTTCTCGGAAATTCTCATTCAGTGGTACCGCTGAAGAATGGCTGCATTTATTTGTTGATTGTGCGAATAGTAAGTCATCTGGTTGGTCGGTTGGTCAATTCGAGGATCTTGGTCGTGTTACTGTTGAATTTGATAGCACCTATATTTTAGATGCTCTTACCATGGTTGCTCAAGCGATGAAAGCCGAATGGGGAATCAAAGGAAAAGTGATCTCTTTGAAAAAGACTGTAGGCACACCGCGTGCATTGACATTAGAGTATGGCAAACGTAAAGGATTGTATAGTCTGACTCGCAAATCATTGCAAGATAAAAAGATCGTTACCCGGGCATACGCTCGCGGTGGTGATAAGAATCTTCCAGAGGGGGTATTCGATTACTTTACAATTCCTGGTTACATTGAAAAGAATACCGACATATACGGCATCCGTGAGGGCGAATTTATTGATGAAGAAATATATCCACACCGCACGGGCACGGTTACCGCGGTTGCGCAGATCGATAAAAAGCTTTTCTCCATATCAGATAGCTCAATTGATTTTGATCTTAATGGACAGCGTATTGACGGTGAGACCGCATATATCGTTTTTAAATCGGGTTACTTGGAAGGAAATCAATTCGAAATTACTTCGTACAATCACACCACTAAGACAATCCGTTTTAAAGCAAACGACGAAGGTAACGATAATTGGTTCCCCACAGAGACCGTACACGCAGAGGTTGGCGATAAATATACGCTGATCGGTATTCGTATGCCCCAATCTTACATTGATGCTGCAGCAGCGGAATTGACTACCAAACGTCAGGAATATTTGGACAGCAATAGCGTTCCGCGCGTGGTGTATGAACTTGAAGTTGATTACATCCAGTTAAGCAGATGGAATACCGAGCTTGAAGCTGGTGATATCGTGCGATTGAAAGATTATGATAAGGGTATCGATGCAGAAATCCGTATCACCGAATTATCATACCCGGCTATTTATCCCGATGTCATTGAAAATGGCATGTCATACAATGCGGTAATCGGCAATGAAGTTACTTACACCCTTTTTGAGAAAATACAAAACGACATCAAGGAACAAAAAGAAGTCGTTACGCAATACAACAAACAGTCGTGGGAACGTGATCGTCGCAATATCCAGGCATTAACCGAATTCAGGTCTAAAGTGATCGATCCCGATGGAAATCTTGAGAATGCCATGCAGCAGGCAATTGCAGGTTGGTTTGGTACCGAATCGATGTATTATGATTTGGATGGTGTATTGATGACTGTCAATGCCGGGGGTGATCCCAATGCATTTGCTATGACAGCCGGCCGATTGATCCATAAAGTTTTCAAGATTGAAGGATTAGGAAATATCTGGAATTTGACCGCATTCTCTCAATCAGGACTTATCCCGACACAAGGTTATTACTTGGCTGCCAAATGTAGTCAAACGGCTTTGACTGGGCAGTTGGTTCTTTCTACTGAGCAGATCCTTACCGACGGCGTGCCAGGATATTGGCATTTCAATTTTGGATATCTATCCAGCGTGATCGAGAACGAGAGGTCATTCCACCCAACCAAAGGGTTCACTCTTATCTCCGGTGGACAGATCGAAACTGACGTGATATCGGCATACATGATCAATGTTAATCGCCTGTTTGCGCAAGTAGTGACTGTGGGAAGCGATGGTTTTGTTAATGCCGGCATATCGGGGCTTGCCGATAACGGCAATCAGTCTCAAAGATTTTGGGCAGGGGCGACAGAAGAGAACAGATTAAATGCCCCTTTCAGCGTGTTGAATGACGGATCATTGAAGGCTACCAAAGGAAAAATAGCGGATTTCTTGATACAAGATGGATATCTAACTACTTCTCCAATTCCTGTAGATCCTAACGAGCAATACCCTCAAATAGGGGTCGTCATGGGAGACGAAGGTATTCTTTCAAGAAATAGTCGTATGACTTTTTTATCTGCATCGACAGGCTTAGATTTTGCGGCATCACTTATAGGAGAGACTTCATCAGCTATGCCGCCTACCGGTCCAATACTAATGCCAGATGTCAGAGCAGGATTATTTGGTATACGCCGTCAGGATTTAACGACCGATGCACTCAACCAACTGCTGGGCGCTTGGGGAAGATATGGAGCGATGATCACCTCGCTGAAGCTTCTTGGAGCTAAATATGAGCCGATAAAGATCATCACAGATACTGGCGATTACTACGCTACAGGTAACGATTACGCAATTGTAAAATCAGGTAATGGAAAAGTATTTCTTCCTACCGAAAATCTGGAAAAAGGAAGAGTTATAGAGATCAGGAATATAAGTTCAATTTTCGTAAACGGATCAGGCACTGAGATATTTAGTCTTAACAACCAGGCGGTAGCAGAGGTAACGATTCCTAATGCCGATTCACGGAAATTCCGATACAGCGGATCTCAATGGATAGAATTTAGATAATGAGCAACTAAAAAGTAAAGAAATGGCAGAAGAAGAAGGAAAAAATCCTGTTGTTTGGCCGGATGGAGCCGAAAAGGTAGAAGATCCAACCACCGTAGAATTCCTAATGTGTGGTAATAAGTCAAAGCCGATCATGAAGTTTGAGCTTGATCGGCTTAACGAATTGGTCGAAGTAAATGGCGAATCAATGCCAGCGATCCAAGGGGGCGCAACGGCTGCTACTGCCGTTGCTCTTCCTGCTGGGCCAACCGGACAAAATCGTTGGTTTGATGCGAGTTGGGGCTATTGGAAGTATAATAACACGGTGTTGAAGAATCCTCTCGGTACCGACGGTATACCTGAGGGCAACGACGGCACCCTTTATTGGGATGGAACAGCACTAATTTGGAAAATTAGTAAGATGCAGGAGTTACCTGTAAAACCGACTAATGGACTTGTTGTGAAAAATGATCCAAATCCTGTTTCAGGAGGGAAAACATTTGAAGCAATAAATCAATTCGCTTTAGAATCAATCAATCTAGCTAATTACTTGGATTTTGAAGGTGTTATATGGGCAAAACAGCCTACCACAAACAAGGTAGTTGCTTCTGCCGCTGCAAATTGGATATCTATTCATCTTCAAAATTTAGACACTACAAAGGTGTATAATCTTCAGGGCATCGGTATAATTGCGGCTTCTAATGCTATTATTATCTACTCGGATGTAAATAATATATACATATCCGAGGTGCTTATGTCAGATTTTAATGGAGACTTTACTCCACCAACAGGCACTGTTAATACTTACATAAGATTGGCTAACAAATCAGGAGTCGGTTTACCTGAAAATGTTCATAATAATGAATTCATAAATTCTATAATGATAAGTAAAGGTTCAGGAACAAAGCCATTTCAGAAATATGGGCAATTTTCAATTAAAAAAAGTAGTGTGGTGGAAGATTTCCCTAAGATGTTTGTTCAATTGTTCCCTTATACAACTCCATATGCTGGAACTAAGATTTCGCATGAGGTTGCTCACATATACGAAAATATTAACAAGAATGTATATGCTAGGCATCTCCTCTTGTATGAAAAATTAGACTATTCCGATTATGTTTCAGGCGATTTCTTAGGTGGTGAAATTGTAAGATATGCGGGTTGTAAATTATTTAGTTATAACGCAGAAACCAAAGTTTTTACCGACATGGGTAAGACAATGATCATCATACCTGAATCAGAATTTGTAATGAGTTCAGGGGGTTGGATAGGTGGTTATCACGGGTATGAAAATCTTTCATCTGTAAATTTTATTATTAACAACAAGTCTTATAATGTTAACGGTAATTTAAACTTTACGGCAACTGGTTTAATATCCTGCAATTATTTTTCCTATTCAATGGTTTCAGTTATGAAGCTAACTGACCAGAGTAATTATGCTGACAGGATCAAATTATGTGATTTTATTGATGGCGGTTACACCGTAAGATCTCGCTTTAAGATGTTAAAAACTAATACATTTATGGCTTATATGGGTATTGTTTGTGTCTCAAAATACTTTACCCAAGTCACCAGCGACACTAGTAAAATTATAGCTCCGACAGCCTCAAATCTATTCCCTATTGATAATGATACTATGAGTCGTGAATTAATGTACAGTTCTGCTGATTATATGATTACAGTATCTAACAAGGTTTCTGAAAATTTATTGGATAATAAATGTTTAGTTAGGCTTTGGGATAGATCTTCTGATACTAAATATTATCGACAGATACCTAGTTATACACCGGCTTTAGGAGAATACTTTGAAACAACTACATATGTGAAATTGAGATCTTTATAATAACCATGCAAGTAAAAAACAACTTATTATACAATAACGACGGAACTCAGGTAGAGTTCCGTCAATCGCCGAACGTTAGCTCTGGTACTAAAGATATTCGTTTTATTCTACTTCACTTCGATGCTGCCAGCAACTCTACATCGGCCGTAAATTGGCTTACTCAAAAAGCTTCAGGAGTGAGCGCGGATTTACATATCACAAAAGCCGGATATGTAACCCAAATGGCAAAGTTCAACCAAATTACATGGCACGCCGGTAGAAGCGAATGGAATAGATTCACTAATCTCAATCGCTACGCAATTGGCATAGAGCAGGAAAACATGGGTATGGTTAAAGGATTTTACCAGGACTGGACAGAAGTACAGATACAAAAGTGCATCGAAGTGTGCAAGGCCTTGTTGAAAGCATATCCATCGATCACCGATATTCTCGGACATGAAGAAGTAGCAATGCCACGCGGACGAAAGGACGATCCGGGGCCAAAATTCCCGATGGAGAGAGTGAGACGGGAGGTATTCGGAGTATTGTATTTGGCAAAAAAGACAACTACCAGCGACCTTAACTTGAGATCGGGTCCAGGAACAAATCATTCCATAATCTCTGTTTTGAAAAAAGGCACTCCGGTGAATGTGATTTCGAGATCCGCAACTTGGTCAGAAGTTTCAACGAATGGATTAAAAGGATGGGTATCTAATAATTATTTAAAGTAAAATGGCAGAGGAAACAGAAGACAAAAGAGTAAGGACGATCAACAAGTATCCGCTCGCTTTCGTAGTCTTTTTCGTGACAACATTGTTGACAACTTTTGTCAATAAGCTTTTCAGCACGAATGACGACCGAAGTAGAGAGTGTATGGAGCAAGTAGCCTATTTGCGTGATCGTGTCGAAAAGCTTGAAAAGCAAGTCGACGACTATACTAAAGCTGTTATGTACAAGGATGCACAGATTAAGAACAGGGACTTGGTAATTGATTCATTGAAATATGAGAAATAATATTTTTATAGCACTATTGATCGTAGCGGTCATAGTGCTGAGCTATTTGCTTATCAAAAGCCGAGGGAGCAAAGAGACAGGAATTGAACCTGCTGCCAAAGAAGCTGTAAAGGCTGATGTTAAAAACATAGTAACTAAAATGGACAGAGAGGGTTTCGAACATACGGTTATGTCTGATAAGGAAAACGTAATTAAATCTGTAAATCAGCTCGATACTAACGCAAGGAATAAGCTGGATAGTGTCAATATATTGCTTGGTATAAAAGATAAGCAGATTGAACATTGGATATCATACAGCGCCAAGCTTGAAGGTAAACTGTTAAAGGCAGATCGTACAGATACTTCTTTCAGGTATGAGGATAAGTGGGCCGATATAGAATATGTAAGAGGAAAAGATACGTTGAGCAACGGACATTTCAATTACAAATACAATGCAGACATAAACTATGCAGAGTACTGGAAAAGAAGTCATTTTCTAGCTCCTAAGAAGCACTATATTGATTTTTGGATAAATGACCCACGTGCAACAATAAATGGCGTGAAGCGTATTAAAATAGAGCCAAAAGAGCAGAAGTTTAAAGTAGAATCCAGTTCGATCATAATGTATGACGGTAGGGTAAATATAGGTGCCGATTTGGGTATAAATATCGGAAAGGTAAAGATAGGCGGTAGCTACATGTATAATACCGTTACGGGGGAATGGAAGCCGTACTATTATGGTAAGTTTAAGATAGTTGAGTTTTAAGGTGGTCAAATGATCACCTTTACTATTCAGTTGGAATTTCCCCAGATTCTATCATCTCGATTATTATATCAGCTTCATCTTTGCTAAGCCATGAATTGTTATTGAAATGGACACGCCAGCCATCTTTCATCATTGATATATCGGTAACAAATCGTTTATTAATGTATACGTGAAAATAGCCGCCAAATAACGGGGTTATATTTACCACCTGTGGAATGCCATCAACTTCAAAATTATCGAATATCATCTTTTATCCACTTTAGTTCTCCGCGCTGAATCATCCCGATATATTTTTGAACGTGATCATCAGTTAGTAGTCCGTCGTCTTCAATATGAAAGTCAAAAGCTTTTGAATACTTGTCATAATCAATACTACCGACATAGGCATTATTGAGATAGATATGCCAAAGGCTATATTTCTTTGCGCGTACCTCTACTATCTGACGCTTACCCTTATGATAGAATAGCTCCGGTACGTCATCATCAAAGCGAAGAATAAGGGCATCAATGCACGCTTCTTTAATATCATCGGCAAGTTCACCGTATGCCAATTCCCATATCCCTTGGGATTTCCTGAAAACATAAAAGGCAAGGCCATTTTTGTTGTAAAGATGGTAATCTTTCATGCCCATGCTCTTATCGTGCACAGTCATTTGAACGTACATAACACGATTGCGGCAATAGACTTCGAGAGGTTTCATAAATCAAAATTACTAACAAATTTAGTAAAATAACAAATCTAATTGTACATTTGTTTTATGAAACTCAGCAAGCAACCACCGACGGGGTATATCGATCACATTAGGAAAACCGCTCTTTCAGCTTCCCAGGAAGTTGGAATTGAAGCAGGGGCAAAGATATTGGAAGAAGGACTAAAGGCGTGGCCAGACGAACTAGAAGCCGCTATAAAATGGGTAGTAATGGAAAGAAGGAAATTTAAATCGCGTCCTGAATATCAGGGCGATTAGTATCGCCTTTGGCTCCGGTCACGCGAAACACTTTGTGAGCTCCAAGTTCACCATCATAAGGGATCATGAGCTGCTGCACATCTTCTTTACTGGAAGCATTTAACCAGGCATCACGGCGATCGGGAGGAATGATCAAAGGCATGCGCTTTTTCTCATTATGGATTTCCTCGAGTAAAGGATTTGCAGCTGTGGTGATAACCGAGAAAGTAGGGTAGACGTTGTTAGTTTCGTAGTCCTTGAAATTAGCATAGACAACACCGATAGTGAAAATTTCCTTTGTTGGTGTGTAGATGTAATAGTTTTCGGTGTCCTTTTGCCCAGCGACTTTGTGAGGTTCGTAAAAACCATTTACGTAAAGTAGGCCCCGGGTTTTAAGTATGGAGTGTTTATAGGATGCCTTTTCAAAAATCGATTCTGATTCGGCGTTGAGTGTGTTAGCGTACTTGGCAGCATCATCTTCGGTTTTTACCCAAAATGGAATGAGTTTCCACCGAGCAGGCACAACGCTATCCTGGTCCTCATTTAAAGTAACTGGAAGGTATGGCCGAGTGAAGCCGCTCACATGAAAGATTTCTTCATTCTGATAATGAATGTTTTTTCCTTGTAAAGCGTCTACAAGTTGCTTGGTGCTCGGGGTGGAAGTATGGTAACACATAATTTTGTATATTTAATTAAAAGTAACAAGAAAAATGCGATTTGCAAAGCTTACGCACTCAGTATTGAAAGAACTTCAGAGCATGGGATATAATGTACTTATTGCTCCGTATAATTGTGAAGATAGCGAAAATATAACCTGGAAGGCTATAGCGGTACCTAATGTGTTTGATTGGTTAGTTGCTTTGGATTGCGAGGGAATTACGACGACTCCATTTCAGGAACCTAATATATTGGTCATTCAGGATGCTTTATTGAATATGAAAGATGAAGATTTACAAGGAAGTGTATTTATAGAAGATTAGATTATGAAAACATTACAACAATACTATAATGAAGTCGGGGAATATGGCCGTAAGCTATATCTTAGAAATGAAGCTATTCGTACAGGCAGTTGGGAATTGTACGAAGCGACTGTACGAAAAGAATTTCCGGATGTTGCTGTCCAAGAATTGCAAGAAGCTCGCGACTTGGCTGGCCGTGTTAAGCAAATGACCAAGCAAGAGTTCAGCGATTGGGTGACAAAGAACCGCGTTAATATGATCACATCCGATCTGTATGTATTGGATGAGGGCAGTATACTGTACGGCTCGGTGGTACCTCCTTTTGATCTTCAATTTATCATAGGCGATGGATTAGAAGATATTATTCTATGCAATGTATCTCCGAGAGACGTGATGACATTGACGAATCATGAAGTTTATTGGGTTGATCCAATAGTAAAAGCCTAGATTTTTGGTCTAGGCTTTTGTGTTTGAAAACCGTTTAAAAAATAATCAGTATATTTGTAAAAAAAAAATAAAAAATAAAAAAATGGTAAAAATAAATAATTTAACTGAGAAAGCATTCAATAATGCTGTTGTGGGAACTCAAGCAAGATTTACTGGACATTTTTCTGAACAAGAAGGTGAGGCAAGATTATTTAGTAATTATGTATCATTTCAACAAAGTACAAAAGGAAATTTAGCAATGATCGCTTACAAATGGGACGGTGATCTCTATAAATTGTTACCAGCAAAGATTAAATTCTTTTTCGACGACTTATTATCTAAGTATAGTAATTCTTGATAATCATTTATTTCTCAAAGTAAAACCTAACTTCAACCTGTTTTTCCTCTAAAAGCCCATACTTTTTGGCAAACTTATATTGAGTGCTATCCCTGTTTAATGAGCGGATAAAGCCTGCTATTGTCTTTCTGAAGCTTTCGAGGGATAGGCTGCCTTTTATGGTATTGCAGGACGGACAGGCTGGAGCTAGGTTATCAAAAGTATCACGTTCGG
>PJUA01000699.1_pt1 | contig 13322 bp, 9 predicted proteins | sample 1512151 | NCBI WGS metagenome assembly PJUA01 (sample SAMN08177678, study PRJNA422409) | Soil metagenome, whole genome shotgun sequencing project. | isolation source: Soil enriched on filter paper: beechwood xylan treatment | place: USA: Madison | collected 2015-01-15
AGCTGTGCGGATAGCTGTGCTTGATGCGGTTGCTGGCCAGCAGCGACCCGGCTTCATCGAACGCTTCCAGCACCGCCTTGTTGGCCGGGCCGGACTTGCCCTGGTCGGTGTAGACCGCCAGACCGGCGAACAGCGGCACATGGGCGTAATAGCGCCCGTCCTCGCCCACCGTCTGCGGCACCTCGATGCCGTTGGCCTGACCCAGGCGGAAGTCGTCCTCGCCATGGCCGGGGGCGATGTGGACGAAGCCCGAACCGGCGTCGGTCGTCACGAAGTCGCCGGCCAGCAGCGGCACCTTGAAGTCGTAGCCCTTGCCGTTCAGCGGGTGGCGGCACCAGGTGCCGGCAAGGCGCGAGCCGGGGAAGCGGTGCAACTGCTTCCATTCGGTGACGCCGGCCTCCTTCAGCACGCCCTCGGCCACGCCGGTGGCGAGCACCAGACGCTCGCCGACCACGGCCTTGCTGCCCTCGGCGACGGCGGTCACCTTGAAGGTGGCGTATTCGATCTCCTCGCCATAGGCGATGGCGCGGTTGGCCGGCAGGGTCCAGGGCGTGGTCGTCCAGATGACGATGCTGGCCTCGTCCACCTCCGGCGCCGACGATCCCCAGACGGGGAAGCGGGCGAAGACGGTGGTGGAGGTGTGGTCGTGGTATTCGACCTCGGCGTCGGCCAGCGCGGTCTTCTCGACCACCGACCACATCACCGGCTTGGAGCCCTTGTAGAGGCCGCCGTTCATCGCGAACTTGTGGATCTCGCGGACGATCTGCGCCTCGGCCGGGAAGGTCATGGTGGCGTAGGGGTGCTTCCAGTCGCCCTCGACGCCCAGCCGGCGGAACTCGGCGGCCTGGATGCCGACCCATTCCTCGGCGAACTGGCGGCATTCGGCGCGGAACTGGATGAGCGGCACGTCATCCTTGTTCTTGCCGGCCTTGCGGTACTTCTCCTCGATCTTCCACTCGATGGGCAGGCCGTGGCAGTCCCAGCCGGGGACATAGTCGGCGTCGAAGCCCTGCATCTGGCGGAAGCGGACGATCACGTCCTTCAGGATCTTGTTGACGGCGTGGCCGATGTGGATGTTGCCGTTGGCATAGGGCGGGCCGTCGTGCAGCACGAACTTCTTGCGGCCCTTGGCGCCGGCGCGCAGCTTGCCGAACAGGTCCATCTCGGCCCAGCGCTTCAGCAGCTCGGGCTCCTTGGTCGGCAGGCCGCCGCGCATGGGGAAGTCGGTGCGGGGCAGGAAGACGGTCGATTTGTAATCGCGGGTCATATCGGATCCCTGGGGGAAGGCGTCACCATCGGGCGGCTCGTTCCTGCCACCCGACGCACATAAGGTCTCGATCCCGGCCCTCCTCAGAGAGCCGGGCCGGTAATTCGCGCGCGATGCGCCGGTGCGCGCATCATCATCGGGATCCGTACAGAGACGTCCATGGCGCCGGATATTAGCGGCGCGGGCCGTCCGGTCAAGGACCGCTCACATCCGTTGTGTGCAACTGCGAACCGGCTTTGCGGGGCAGGCCCGGCGCGACGGCTCCAAAAATACCGCTGGCAGCCCGGCGATGGCATAACTACGGTGTGTCCGCCGAGCTTGTCCGGGCAAAAGGGCCGCTCGCGGCAATCAGTGCGTGCGGGAGCGTCTTGGGCATGATCGACCAGCGGACCAGCGATTTCCTTTCGGAATTTCTGGCGTCTTCCCATCAGGACCCGGCACGTCTCGACCGTTTTCTGCTGCATGGACCGGACCGCGGCGGGCGCGGCGCGAAGCCTCGGCTGAAGATCGCCTTCTTCGATTTCTGGCCGGAGTTCGATCCGGCCACGAACTTCTTCGTGGATATCCTGTCCGCCCGCTTCGACGTATCGGTCGTCGACAACGACAGCGATCTCGCCATCATATCGGTGTTCGGCACCAGTCCCCGGGAAATACGGACCGCCCGGTCGATGTTCTTCACCGGCGAGAATGTGCGGCCGCCGCTCGACGCCGTCGACATGTCGGTGTCGTTCGACCGCATCGACGATCCCCGGCATTACCGCCTGCCGCTCTACGTCATGCATGCCTGGGACCACAGGCGCGAGGGGGCGACGCCGCATTTCTGCCATTCCGTCCTGCCGCCGGTGCCGCCGACGCGGGAAGAGGCCGCCAAGCGGAAATTCTGCGCCTTCCTCTACAAGAACCCCAACTGCGCCCGCCGCAACGACTTCTTCCAGATGCTCTGCGCCCGGCGGCACGTGGAGTCGGTCGGCTGGCTGCTGAACAACACCGGCAGCGTGGTGAAGATGGGCTGGCTGCCGAAGATCCGCGTCTTCTCGCGCTACCGCTTCGCCTTCGCGTTCGAGAATGCGAGCCATCCCGGCTATCTGACGGAGAAGATCCTGGACGCCTTCCAGGCGGGCGCCGTGCCGCTTTACTGGGGCGATCCGGGGGTCCTGCGGGATGTCGCCGCCGGCAGCTTCATCGACGTGTCGCGCTATGCGTCCGACGAGGAGGCCTGCGACGCCATCCTGGCCGCCGATGACGACTACGACACCTACCGCCGCTATCGCAGCACGCCGCCCTTCCTCGGCGCGGAGGATTTCTATTTCGACGCTTTCCGTCTGGCCGAATGGATCGAAAGCCGACTTTGAGCGGCGGGAGGACGGACGATGAAGCGGGTGCTGCTGAACTATGCCGACGGGGCCTTCACCACGGCGCAGAAACACAATGCGAAGACCGGTCTTGCCGCGGGCGGCTTCGATGGCGTGGCCATGATGGGGCGGCAGCACATAGACGCTACGTTCGCCGCACGGAACCGCCATATCCTGGAGCAGCCGCGCGGGGCCGGATATTGGCTGTGGAAGCCTTATTTCATCGATCTCATGCTGCGGGAGCATCTGCAGGATGGCGACATGCTGTTCTACAGCGACAGCGGCGCCCATTTCGTCCACAGCGCCGATCCGGTGATCGAGATTTGCCGCCAACGGCGCGACCTGCCGGTGCTGCTGTTCACGCTGGAGGACGAGCACAGCAACCGCGTCTGGACGAAGCGCGACTGTTTCCATTTCATGGGGCTGGACCGTCCGCCCTTCATCGACGCGCCGCAGATCCTCGCCAGCTTCATCGTCTGCGAGCGCGGGCCGGAAAGCAGGGACTTCATTTCCCGATGGCTGCGGTATGCCCAGGATGCCCGGCTGATCACCGACGCCCCCAACGAATGCGGCCTGCCGAACTATCCGGAGTTCCGCGACCATCGCCACGACCAGAGCATCCTCAGCCTGCTTGGCCGCCGCTACGGCGTGACCACCATTCCCGACATCTCGAACTGGGGTGATGCCAGCCGTCCGGCCGAGATTCCCCGCATCCTGGAACACACGCGCTGGCGCGATTGAGGTCGGCTATGGCAGACAAAAGCCAATCGACCGGCTTCACCCGCGCCCTGTCGGCGGAAAGGGCCGGCAAGTTGGAGGAGGCGAGGGCCCGTTACCTCGAAGCCCTGCAGGCCGAGCCGCAGAACCCGAAGGCCCTGCACCGGCTGGGCGTCGTGGAGTTGCGGCTGGGCCGGGCGCGCGAGGCGGTGATCCTGTTCCAGAAGTCGTTGGCCATCGCCAAGGATCCGGAGGTTTATCTCGATTTCGGCGCGGCGATGGCCGGCATGGCCCGCTGGGATGCGGCGGCGACGGTCTATGCGGCGGCGCTGCGGGTCGCGCCCGATTCGGTCGATGCCCATTATGGTCTGGCGCTGGCCCTGCACAGCCAGGGACGGCCGCAGGACGCGGAACCTCATTACCGCAAGGTACTGGCGACCCATGCCCATCTGGGAGAGGTCCACAACAATCTCGGCGTCGCCCTGCAGGATCTGGGGCGCTTCGCCGAGGCGGTGGCCGCCCACCGGGAGGCGGTGCGGCTCTCTCCCGCCGACGCCTCGTCACTGTCCAGGCTGGGCGTGGCGCTCCATCACCTTGGCCAAAATGCGGAGGCGGAAGCGGTATTCCGCAAGGCCATCGGGTTGGCGCCGCTCGACGTGGGCATCCGGCACGACCTGACCTGCCTGCTCCATGCCGTTGGCCGACCGGCCGAAGCGGTCGCCGCCGGCCGTCCTGCGGTGGCGCTCGATCCGTCGAGTGCGCGAAGCTGGCTGGCATTGGGCAACGCGGCACATGATATGCGCCATCGTGAGGACGCCTGGCGCGCCGCCGCCGCCGCGGTCCGGCTGGAACCGTCCGATCCGGCCGCGCACAACAATCTCGCCAACGCCCTGCGGGAACTCGGCCGCCTGCAGGAGGCCGTCGCCCAATATCGCACGGCGTTGGACCTGCAGCCCGACTTCCCGGTGGCGGAGATCAATCTGGCTCAGGTCCTGTCGATCATGCGCGAGTCCAACGGCGCGCTGGCGATCCTGAGAAGCCTGCTCGTCCGGCAGCCGCTGAACGCCGAGGCATGGCGGCGGCTGGCGGGCGTGCTGGCGGAGGCATTCCGCCCCGATCTCGCGGTCGCCGCCCTGCGCAATGCCGTCGCCGTGGCTCCCGACGATACCGACGCCTCTGTCGATCTGGCGATGGCCGCCGCGATGAGCGGCTGGAGCGCGGTGTCGGCGGAGGCCTGCCGGCGGGTACTGTGGCTGGTTCCCGGCCATGGCGCGGCCCTGGGCCAGTTGGTTCACCAGCAGAGGCTGCTTTGCGAGTGGCGTGACCTGGACGGTCTGGAGGCGCTGCTTCTCCGTCGGGTGCGGGAGGGGGCGGAGGGCGTATCCCCGTTCGACGTCCTGTCCTGCGCCTCGACCCTTGCCGACCAGCAATCGGCCGCGACCCGCTGGGCGGCTGCGAAGGCCCGTGGCGCCGTTCTTGTCCACCGATCCGCCCCCGCGCCCGCCGCGCTTCCGCGGGATGGCCGTCTGCGCATCGGCTATCTGTCGTCGGATTTCCGGGAACATGCGATGGGCCATCTGATGGTGGATGCCCTGGAGACGCATGACCGGTCCCGCTTCGCCGTCACCGCCTATTCGACCGGCATCGACGACGGCAGCCCGCTGCGCCGTCGGTTCGAGCAGGGACTCGAACGGTTCGTCGACCTGTACCGCCATGGCGACGCCGATGCGGCGCAGGTCATCGCGGCGGACGGCATCGACATTCTGGTCGATCTGACCGGTTTCACCACCTTCTCACGGACGTCGATCCTGGCCGCCCGCCCGGCTCCGCTGCAGGTCAACTGGCTGGGTTATCCGGGCACGCTGGGAGCCGGCTATGTCGATTACATCCTCGCCGACCCCGAGGTGATCGCGGAGGGCGAAGAGGCGTTCTTCACCGAGCGGGTGGTGCGGCTGCCGGATTGCTACCAGCCCAACGACCGCCGCCGTGCCATCGCCGCCACCACCCCGTCGCGCGCGGATTGCGGGCTGCCGGCCGACGGATTCGTCTTCTGCTGCTTCAACAGCGCCTACAAGCTGACTCCCGCCCTGTTCGACCGCTGGGCGCGCATCCTCGCGGCGGTGCCGGGCAGCGTCCTGTGGCTCTATGCCGGAAATCCGCAGGTGGCGGCCAACCTGCGCCGCGAGGGCGAGGCCCGCCGACTCGATCCCGGCCGTCTCGTCTTTGCCGGCCCGATTCCCCATGCCGAACATCTGGCGCGCCACCGGCTGGCGGACCTGTTTCTCGATACGCTTCCCTACAACGCGCACACCACGGCCAGCGACGCGCTGTGGGCGGGGCTGCCGGTGCTGACGCGGCGCGGCACGACCTTTGCCGGGCGCGTGGCGGCCAGCCTGCTGCGGGCCGCCGGACTGCCGGAGTTGATCGTCGACGGGCAGGAGGCGTACGAGACGGCGGCGGTGGACCTCGCCCGCTCACCCCAGCGGCTCCGCGATCTGCGGGAACGGCTGATGCGCAATCGGCAGAGCTGCCCGCTGTTCGATACGCCACGATTCACCCGGCATCTCGAGGCGGCCTATCGGGCGATGTGGGACATTCATCTTGCGGGCGGGCTTCCGCGCGCAATCGCCATCACGGCCGAGGGAAGCAGCGGTTTTCCGTCCGTTGCGCAGGAAGGGAAGGACTGACATGACGACCGGCGACAGCGCGGACGCGCGCCTCCACATCGTCGTCCCCTATCGGGACCGGGAAACCCATTTGCGGCAGTTCGTTCCGTGGGTGAGCGCGTATCTCGACCGGCTCGTGCCGCGGATCGACTATCGCATCACCATCGTGGAGCAGGAGGCCGGCCTTCCCTTCAACCGCGGGGCGCTGATGAATGCCGGTTTCCTGCTGGGCGAGGGGCAGAGCGACTACACCTGCCTGCATGACGTCGATTACCTGCCGGTCGATGCCGATTATTCCCCGGCCGACTGCCCCACGCCCATCCTCTGGTACGGGGCGGAGCAGCGGCCGGTGGCGCCGGGGCGCTCGGACCGGACGGTGACGACCGACCTTGCAAGCAATATGGGCGGCGTGCTTCTGATGCCGAACGCGACGATGCGGCAGGTCGACGGCTATTCCAACCTGTACTGGGGCTGGGGATACGAGGATTTCGACTTCTCGCTGCGCATCCGGGCGCGCCGCATCCCCACCGGCCGGCGCAAGGGCCGCTTCCAGCCGCTCGACCATGACAATGACGGCTTCACGCCGGATGCGACGCCGTCACCGATCTCGCGCGTTAACCGCCGCGTCTTTCAGGAGCTTTGGTCCACCGGGAAAATCCCGACCGGCGACGGGCTGTCGACGCTTTCCTTCGACGTGCTGGACCGCCGCCCCTGCGATGGCGGTGCCGTGGAGAGGCAGGGGCGGTGTGAAATCGTCCGCGTGCGCTTCAACCACCGCCCCCGGCCGGAGCAGGAAGCGGCCGTCGGAGCCGATGCGGCCTCCCGTTCGGCATAGGCCGCCGCGGTATCATTCCACCGCTTCCCCATCCGTCGGGTATTTGCGAACAGCCATCCGGCCAAGGCTCCGATTTTCGAGTTTGCGAAGCTGTGTTAAGCACGTCCGATCGGGCGAGACTTTGGAATTCCGCCTATGGCGGGCATATGGCGAACTCTGCAGAAGTGGAAGCATCATGAGCAGCGGACAGGAACTTTCCAATCCTTCCTGGAAAATCGCAGTCACCTATCAGAATGATAAGATGACCGACGGCGTCGGTGCCCAGTTGCAACGGATTTACGGCATCTACGCTCTTTCGCGGCTCTTGAAGGTTCCCTACATCCACTCTCCCCTGGCCAAGGTCGATTACCAGGGTTTGAAGTCACTGGAAGAGAACAGTGGGAGCCAGGATTTCGTCGACGCGTTCAATCGCCGATTCACGATCAAATCCGATGTTGCGGTTCCTCAATCCTACTACGTCGTGAATGTTCACAATATTACGCCTGAGGCAATGGGGGCCATCACCGCGCAGGCCCAGTCTGTCGATCGGCCGATCATCGTCAGGATATCGCTTCCCTACGGCATCACAGACGCTCATCCGGCATGCTACGAATGCTGCAGGGAGATTTCCCCCTTCTCCCATCTGCCTCCGAACAAGGAGAAGCTGCGCGTGGCGGTTCACGTCCGTCGCGGCGAAATGATGGTGGTGGCCGCCAACCGCATGCTGCCGAACGATTATTACATCAAGGCGTCGCTGCGCGTTTCGCGGCTGCTGGAGGAAATGGGCGTCCCCTGCAGCTTCGAAATTCACACCGAGATACCGACCAAGGAGGTCGAGCTAAAGCCCGGCGAGAACGGGATCGAAAAATCCATTGGGGAGCCGAAGCGGATTAGCCCCGAGGAATCGAAAATCGAAGAGTTCGCCGCCATCCCGAACGCGACGATCATGGCGAATGCCGAGGCGCTCGATTGCCTGTCCCTGTTTTCGACCGCAGACGTGCTGATAACCAGCCGGTCGTCCTTCAGCTATCTGGGTGGAATGCTGAACAGGAAGCGGTCGGTGATCCTCTACAACCCGTTCTGGCACCCGGCTCTGCCCGGTTGGATTTCAACCGCCAACGACGGCACTTTCGACGAGGCGGCTTTCAGAGACAGGATCCAGGCGCTGATGGCCTGACGGCCACCGGCGGAGCCGGGGGCGGGAAGCGTTTCCCCGCCCCCGTTTGGCATCACATGCTCGACTTGCCGCCGTGGGCCGACGACCAGCCGACCGGGTCGTTCAGGAACTTCTCGACTTCCGACAGGGTGTTCTCGTCGAAATAGCGGTTGTCGCGGGCGACCTTCAACACGTCCCACCAGGTGCACAGCGCGTGCAGGCGGACGCCGATGGCGTCCATATTGACCTTCGACTGCGGGAAGATGCCGTAGTGGAAGATCACGAAGGTGTCGGTCACCTGGGCGCCGCCGTTGCGCAGCGCGGTGACGAAGTTCTCCTTGCTCTTGCCGTCGGTCGCCAGATCCTCGACCAGCAGGACGCGCTGCCCCTCGGTCAGCAGGCCCTCGATCTGGGCGTTGCGGCCGAAGCCCTTCGGCTTCTTGCGCACATACTGCATCGGCAGTTCCAGCCGGTCGGCGATCCAGGCGGCGAAGGGGATGCCGGCGGTCTCGCCGCCGGCCACCGCGTCGATGGCCTCATAGCCGATCTCGCGCTCGATGGTGGCGACGGCGAAATCCATCAGCGCCTTTCGGGCGCGCGGGAAGGAGACGATGCGGCGGCAGTCGGTGTAGACCGGGCTCGCCCAGCCCGAGGTGAAGATGAAGGGCGTCTCGGCGTTGAAGTGCAGCGCCTTGATCTCCAGCAGGATCTTGGCCGCGGTGGCGGCGATGGTGGCCTGATCGGGCAGGGTCGACATGGAAGAACGCTCCGGAAAACGGGATTGCTCGCGCGGATGCCCCCTGTGTAGCGGCGGTTCCGGCGAATCGCAACGGCAGGCGGTCCGGATCCCGCCCATGCGGGGCGGGAATCAGACGGGAATGTCGCCGAACACCCGGCCATCGGGACCCGCCGGGCCCCCAGCGGCGATGCCGGACGCGGTGCCGGGAGCCATCGTGCCCTTCAGCCAGCGGGCGAACTGGCGGTCGGCGGTGTTGATGTGCAGCATCAGCCACTGCGGCAGGAATTCGGCCAGGCTCCGCCGCATTTCCTCGTCGGCCATCTCGCCGGCCCCTTCGACTGAAGCGAAGGCATGCACCCGGTCCCAGGCGAGTTGGTGCTGGCCGATATGGTCGTCGAGGAAGGGATAGCCCGCCTCCTCCATCACCCGCTGCTCGTCGGCGAAATGCGACTCGGTGTAGGCGACGGCGGCGGCCAGGGTGCTGCGCATCTCCTCGGCCGGCCGTCCTTCGGTGACGGCGCGTTCGAAGGCCTGGACCAGCGCGATCCATTCGCGATGCTGCTCGTCAATGGAGTTGACGCCCAGAACCAGATCGTCGCTCCAGACGAGGCGGCCGTAATCGACGGGGCCGGTGTTTTCGCTGTCGCTCATGGCGGACCCGTGACGGTCGAAGGGTGCATCCGGCGGATGGCTCGCGCAGGAGATGCAGCGGCCGGGAATTTCCTAGAGTTCCCGGCCGCCACCCGCAAGCATGGGCTTTGCTACCTTTTGCCCCACCCCCCGTTCCAGACTCAGACTTTGCCGCGCACGCTGCCGAGGAAGCGGTCGACCTGCGCGTGCAGCAGTTCGGCCTGCTTCGACAGTTCCCCGGACGAGGAGAGCAGGCGGCTGGCGCCGCTTCCGGTCTCCGACGCGGCCTGCAGGACGCCGCCGATCGAGGAGGAGACCTCGTTGGTGCCGGCCGCCGCCTGCTGGACGTTGCGGGCGATCTCCATCGTTGCGGCGTTCTGGCCGTCGACCGCCTGGGCGATGGTGCCGACGATGACGTTCACTTCACCGATGGTGGCGGCGATGCTTTGGATCGCCTGGACCGCGTCGGCGGTCGCCGTCTGGATCTCTGCGATCTGCTGCGAGATGTCGCCGGTCGCCTTGGCGGTCTGGTTGGCCAGGCTCTTCACCTCGCTGGCGACCACGGCGAAGCCCTTGCCCGCTTCGCCGGCGCGCGCCGCCTCGATGGTGGCGTTCAGCGCCAGCAGGTTGGTCTGCCCGGCGATGGAGTTGATGAGGTTCACCACGTCGCCGATCTGGTTCGCCTTGGAAGACAGGCCGTCGACGATGCGGTTGGTGCCATCGGCCTGATCGGCGGCCTGCTTGGCCTTGCGGCTGCTCTCGCCGATCTGCCGGCCGATCTCGGCGATGGAGGCGGCAAGTTCCTCGGCGGCGGCGGCCACGGTCTGGACATTGACCGACGCCTGTTCGGATGCGGCGGCGACGGTGGTCGCCTGCGTCTCGGTATGGTCGGCGGTCGTCGCCAGCGACTGCGCCAGGGACCGCACCTCGGTCGAGGAGGAGGCGACGCTGTCGACCACGCCCTTCACCTCGCTTTCGAACCGGTCGGCCAGCGCCGCCATCTCGGCCCGCTTGCGCTCCTCGGCGGCATGCTCGGCCTCGGCCTGACGGCGGCGGAAGGCGTCGGCCTCCACGGCGTTCGCCTTGAACACCTCGACGGCGCCGGTGATCTGCCCGATCTCGTCCTTGGCCTCGGACGGCGGCACGGTGACGCTCAGGTCGCCGCGCGCCAGCGTCAGCATCGCATCGGTCAGGCGGCGCAGCGGGCGCAGGGCCGCCACCGTCCACAGGCCGAAGGCGCCGGACAGCAACAGGGCGGCGGCGCACAGCGACAGCATCAGCGTCTGGAAACCGCTGGCGACCGTGCGGGTGCGGGCGGCGATCTGCTGGTTCTTGTACTCCTGCAGGTCGATGAACGCGTTGATGCGCTTCAGCCATTCGGTGAAGGCGGGACGGGCGTCCTGCATCAGGGCCTTCTGCGCGGCGGCCATGTCACCGGCTTTGCGGGCGGCGGTGACCGCCTTGATCGCCGGCAGGGTCTTCGCCTCGATCTCCTTGATGCCGGCGAGCATGGCCCGCTCTTCCGGCTCGATGTCGGTCATGGTCGCGAACATGGCGTCGAGCGGCTTGGCCGCCTGGTCATAGAAGCTGGCCAACCGGTCGATGTCGGCCAGGACGGCGGACAGGGTCGTCGCATCGCTGGTCAGCACCACGTCGCGGAGCGCGATCGCGCGGTCATGCACGCTGCCGCGGAAATTGATGGCATAGCGCTGTTTGACGCTGTTCACGTCGTTGATCCGGGTGAGATCGGCATCGATCTTCCGCACCTCGCGGACCCCGATGACGGTCAGGCTGATCAGAAGCACAAGCACCGCGCCGAAGCCGAGGAACAGCCGTGCGCGTATGGTGGCATGCCGTGGAAGGAGCATGTCGGCGGGATCCCGTCAAAGTTGGCCCGGGTGGGCGGTGGAAGAACTCTAACCCGGAAGATGTTACCTTTTCGGGTTAATCAGTATGTATCGCGCGGCGCAACCGGCAAGCCCGGCGCCACCGCCGTCGCCGAAAAAATATGTCCTAAAAATGGCACCGGACTGCGGGCCGGTTGCGGATCGCGGGCGGGACCGCAATATGCGGTGGCTGGAGACCGCCCCGCAGAAACTGTCTTGGATTCCCAGATGCCGCTCCTGTCCGCGCCTTCCCGCTCCCGCAGCCTGTCACGTCTGTTGGCGATGGCCTTGCTCCCGGCCCTGCTGATGCCGCCGCTGGTCCCCGGTTCCGCGGCAGCGGCGGACCGGCCGGAAGGCGGCAGGGCCGAAGCGGGAAAGGCCGAAGCGGGAAAGGCGGATGCGGCAAAGCCGGACGAACACAACTCGGACGGCCGCAAAGCCGACAGCCTCCAGGGTTTCGACCCCCAGCGCAGCGTCACCCGGCACAGCCTGCCGCTGCCCGGCGGGGCGCTGTCCTATAGCGGGACGGCCGAATTCCTGCCGCTTCGCGACGGCGTGAAGGAGGAGCTGGCGGCGCGCATCTTCACGGTGTCCTACACCGCCGAACCGGCCGAATCGAAGAGTCCGTCCGACGGTCCGCGTCCGGTCACCTTCGTCTTCAACGGCGGGCCGGGGGCGGCATCGGCCTATATGCATCTGGGCGCCGCCGGTCCGAAGGTCGTTGCCTTTGGGCCGGACGGAACCCTGCCGCGGCCGCCGGCGCCGCTGGTCGACAATCCCGACAGCTGGCTGGCCTTCACCGATCTGGTCTTCATCGATCCGGTCGGCACCGGCTACAGCCGCGCGCTGAAGCCCGACGAGGATGAGAAGCGCTTCTGGTCGGTGGAAGGGGATGCACGGTCGATGGCCGAGATCGTCCGGCTGTGGCTGACCCGCAATGGCCGCTGGTCGTCGCCGACCTTCCTGGCGGGAGAAAGCTATGGCGGCTTCCGCATCGCCAGGATGGCGGACGAGTTGATCGAGCGGGTCGGGCTTGCGGTCAACGGCCTGATCCTGGTCTCGCCGGTCGTCGATTTCGCCGCCATCGACGAGGACGGCATCCTCGGCCCGGCCCTGAAGCTGCCGTCGATGGCCGCCTCCGCCGCGGCGCTGGGGCGCACGGCCGGCACGCCGGAGCAGGCGGCCGAAGCGGCGGAACGCTTTGCGCTCGGCCCTTACCTGACCGGACTGGCCCGGCTTGATTACGGCCGGCTCGACGCGGAAAAGGACCTCTTCGCCGAGGTGGCGCGCATCACCGGCCTGCCGGTGGAAACCGTGCGGCGCCAGCGCGGGCGCGTTCCGATGGGCGTCTTCACGCGAGAGCTTCTGCGCGACCGGGAACGGATCCTCAGCATCTATGACGGCACCTTCACCGCGCCCGACCCCGATCCGGGAGCGCCGCGCGTGCCGTTCGACCCCTTCCTGAAGGGCACGATCCCGACCTACACCACGGCCTTCGCCGCCTATGTCCATGATACGCTCGGGGTGCGGACGGACGAGCCTTACCGGCTGCTCAGCGACCGGGTGAACCGGAACTGGGACTGGCCGCGCATGACGGTGCCGAGCGCCGTTGACGCGCTGCAGACGGCATTGACCCTGCAGCCGGCGCTGCGGGTGCTGATCGCCCATGGCCGCACCGACCTGATCACGCCCTACATGGCGTCGCGCTGGGTTGCGTCCCGGCTGGAACTGCCGGAGGGAGAGCGCGGCCGGGTTTCGGTGACGGTGCATCCCGGCGGCCACATGATGTACACGCGGGGCGAAGGCCGGGCCGCGCTGGCCGCCGACGCCCGGGCGCTGATCGGGGACGCCCTGCGGCCGCGCTGACCGGCGCCCAAATGGTATTGAAAGGGCCTGTTCGGAAAGCCCGGAAACGAAAAGGGGCGCCCCGGCGGGGCGCCCCTTTTCGTGTGTCTGGCTGCCGTTCCGGATCAGAACAGGCGCAGGATCGACTGCTGCGACTGGTTGGCCAGCGAGAGGGCGATGGTGCCCAGCTGCTGCCGGGTCTGCAGCATCAGCAGGCTGGCGCCTTCCTCGTTCTGGTCGGCCAGCGTCA
>PJUA01000704.1_pt1 | contig 13094 bp, 12 predicted proteins | sample 1512151 | NCBI WGS metagenome assembly PJUA01 (sample SAMN08177678, study PRJNA422409) | Soil metagenome, whole genome shotgun sequencing project. | isolation source: Soil enriched on filter paper: beechwood xylan treatment | place: USA: Madison | collected 2015-01-15
CAGCCCGCACACCCACCCGGCCCTTGCCGCGATGGAAGGCGTCCACGGCGGCATTCCCGGCCTCGACCAGCCGCAGGCGACCGCGACGCTCCGCCCGTCGCGCGGCGCCGGCATGCCGATGGGCGTGCACGACCAGATCGCCGTCCATATCAAGAAGAATGTCGGCGACGAGGTCGACCAGTTCACCATCAACCTGCATCCGGCCGAGCTTGGCCGGATCGACATCAAGCTGGACATCGGCGCCGATGGCCGGGTCAACGCGATGGTCGCGGTGGAAAAGGCGCAGACCCTCGAACTTCTGCAGCGTGACAGCCGCAGCCTGGAACGCGCCTTGCAGGACGCCGGACTGCAGACGGACTCGAACAGCTTGAACTTCAGCCTGCGCGGCGAAGGCAACCCCTTCGCCGGTGACGGCCGGGGCGACGGCAAGAACGGTGGATCGGGTCGGCGCGGCCGCGGCTTCGGCGGGGGTGGCGACGATGACGGGACCGACAGCGCCGTCTACACGGCAACGCTCGGCAACGGGCGCGTCGACATCCGCGCCTGACGGCGACGCCCGCGGCCATCTCGCCGCAGCCCACCGTCACATGAGAGATATCGGCCGCAAGGCCAACGAAGGACGACCGCGATGACCACGACGACCAACACCACCAGCCCGACCCTGAACCAGTACGGCACCTATTCGGGAGGCAAGTCCACCGGGTCGAAGACGGCGTCCGAAACCGCCAAGACCCCGCAGACCGATGCCGACAAGACCGCGTCGGCGACCAAGGGCCTCGGCGACAATTTCCAGACGTTCCTCACCATGCTGACCACGCAGATGAAGAACCAGGACCCGCTGAAGCCGCTCGACACCAACGACATGACCAAGCAGCTGGTCGATTTCGCCAACGTCGAGCAGAACATCGGCACCAACAGCCGCCTGGACAAGCTGGTTCAGTTGCAGTCGGCCGGCACCGCGTCGACCAACCTCGCCTATCTCGGCCGCACCGTCGCCTTCGAGGGCGACAGCTTCCAATACAACCAGGGCATGGCCCAGGCGCCGCTGGGCTACGAGCTGGAAACATCGGCCAAGTCGGTGCGCGTCGACATCCTGGATGGCAACGGCAACATCATCCGCTCGATGCCGGGCGAGACCACCGCCGGCACCAAGCATGCCGTCAGTTGGGACTTCAAGGACAACAACGGCCGTGCGGTGCAGCCCGGCACCTATCGCATGAACGTGGCGCCGGTGGCGGAGAACAAGAACGACACCATCAAGACCACCACCTACACCTTCGGCACCGTCGCCGGTATCGGCAGCAGCAAGGACGGCGAAACCGTGCTGAACATCGGCGCCAGCGAAGTCCCGCTGTCGAAGCTGACCACCGTCTATTGATCAGGACTCGTTGCACCTACGGATTGTCGGTCCGCCTGCCGGACGGGGCGTTTCCACGCCCCTATCCGTTCGGACAGTCAACTACCACCCGATAAAAAGTTAACCCTTTCGTTTAGGCATTTGTTAAGTGCCGGCGCCTACAGTACCCCGAAATCGTGGAATCCACAGTTTGGGTTGGAGCGTCCGCGCATGGCACTCATCGAACTCGACACCGGCGACGACTCTGCAGCCGGTGCATCGGTCATTGGTCCTGAGGGGCGTCCCATGACCGAAAACGACCTTCCCCCGCCCGACACCAAGCGTTGGGTGATGCGCCGCAAGGCGGAAGTGGTCGCCGGCGTCCGTTCGGGCCTGATCAGCCTGGAAGAGGCGTGCCGCCGCTACACCTTGTCGGTGGAGGAATTCCTGTCCTGGCAGCGGCTGATCGACAGCCACGGCATGCGCGGCCTGCGCGCTACCCGCCTGCAGGACTACCGCCCCGGCCAGCCCGTCCGCGACCGCATCGGCGCGGACTGAGGCAGCGCACACAGAGTCGACGAAGCGCCGCAGGGCTGACCTGCGGCGCTTCGTTGCGTTCGGGGATTGAGGCCGGGGGCAACCGTCGCCTATGACCGCGCCTGCGCACATGCCGCGTCGACCAGCATCGCAGCCGCGCTTGCCACCGCGTCGTTGGCCGGTCCCAAGTCCAGCGCCCGCCCGGCTGCATAGGCGCCTTCCATCAGCAGCTGCAATTGGCCGCACAGCCGGTCCGGATCGTCGGCGCCGGCCGCCACCGCCAACCTGTGCAGGCGGTCGCGGACCATCCGCTTGTGGGCCAAAGCCAGCGCACGGGCGGGGTTGGCGGGGTCGCGCAGTTCGGCGGCGGCGCTGGTGAAGGGACAGCCCTGAAACTTCGGATGATCGATCCAGTGGGCGAGCGCCACGAAAAGCGCCTTCATCTGTGCGCGCGGATCGCCAGGATGGCGGGCCACCACCCGGTCCCACCACGCGCCATGCTGGGCGATGCTGCGCTCCAGATAGGCGCAGACCAGATCGTCCTTGGACTCGAAGTTGCGGTACAGGCTCATCTTCGCGACGCCGGATTTGGCGATGATGGTGTCGATGCCGACCGCGCGGATGCCTTCGCGATAGAACAGCTCCGCCGCCGTATCGAGAATCCGCTCCCGCGCCGGCTTCCTTGCGCTTGCCGCCTCTGACATTCCCGCTCCATCCGTTCCGAACGGCCGGGTTCAAGCCCGACATTGACAATGATACAGACCTGTCTCTACCATCGCAATGAAGAGACAGGTCTGTATCATCGCCGGGCGATCCGGGCCTGACCACCACAATGAACGGAGTTCCAGGGGATGCGCTATTTCGAGGATGTCACGGTGGGCGACCGCTTCACCGGCGGGCCGCTGACGGTCGAGGCGGCGGAGATCGTCTCCTATGCCGAGAAGTTCGACCCGCAGCCCTTCCATCTGGACGCCGATGCGGCGAAGGACACGCTGTTCCGCGGTCTGGCGGCCAGCGGCTGGCACACCGCCGGGATGACCATGCGGATGATCGTGGGCAGCGATGCCGAACTGGCGGGCGGCTATATCGGCATGGGCGTCGATTCCATCGGCTGGCCCCGCCCGACCCGGCCCGGCGACGTGCTGCGCATCGAGATGGAGGTGATCGAAGCCCGCCGCTCCGCCAAGCGCCCCGACCAGGGCGTGCTGCGGGTGAAGACCACCACCTTCAACCAGAATGACGAGGTGGTGCAGACGATGATCGCCAACCTGCTGGCACCCGGCCGCCCCACCTGAAAAAGAAAGCCCCCGCATCCGGGAGTGGATGCGGGGGCGGCAGTTTTTGCTCTCTCAGTTGCGGGCTTCTGCCGTCAGCGCTTCAGGCCGGCGGTGAAGGCGAAGTTGTCGAAGGAGTTCTCGGCCACCCGGAACCACAGATACTCGTCGTCGCGGAACTTCTTCCACGGCTCGTAGATCTTGGCGAACTTCGGGTTGGTCTTGGCCGTTTCGTCATACAGCTCGGTGGCGGCCTTGTAGCAGGCTTCCATCACGTCGCGCGGGAAGGGACGCAGCTGGGCGCCGCCGCCGACCAGACGCTTCAGCGCCGCCGGGTTTTCGGCGTCGTACTTGGCGGCCATGGTCACGTTGGCCTCGAAGCAGGCGGCCTCCAGGACGGCCTTGTACTGCTTGGGCAGCTGTTCCCACTGCTGCTTGTTGACCAGCAGCGAGACGGTCAGACCGCCTTCCCACCAGCCCGGATAGTAGTAGTACTTGGCGACCTTGTTGAAGCCGAGCTTCTCGTCGTCGTACGGACCGATCCACTCGGCGGCGTCGATGGTGCCCTTTTCCAGCGACGGATAGATGTCGCCGCCGGCGATCTGCTGCGGCACGACGCCCAGCTTGGCCAGGACCTGACCAGCGAAGCCGCCGATGCGGAACTTCAGGCCCTTGAGATCCTCGACGGTCTTGATCTCCTTGCGGAACCAGCCGCCCATCTGCACGCCGGTGTTGCCGGCCGGGAAGTTCACGACTCCGTAGCCGTCGAAGAACTCGCGCAGCAGCGCCATGCCGCCGCCATTGTAGATCCAGGCGTTCTGCTGGCGGGCGTTCAGGCCGAAGGGCACCGTCGCGTCGAAGGTGAAGGTCGGGTCCTTGCCGACATAGTAATAGCTGGCGGTGTGGCCGCATTCGACCGTGCCGTTCTGCACCGCGTCCAGAACCTGCAGGCCGGGGACGAGTTCACCGGCGGCGAAGGGACGGATCTGGAACTTGCCGTCGGTGGCCGCGGCGACGCGGGCGGCGATGGTGTCGGCGGCGCCATAAATGGTGTCCAGGCTCTTGGGGAAGCTGGACGCCAGGCGCCAATGGATCTCCGGCTGGGTCTGGGCGATGGCGGGGGCCGCGAGGGTGCTGGCGGCGACGCCGACACCGGCGGAGGTCAGGAAGGAACGACGCTTCATGAACGTTTCCTCATCGTTATGGCCATGGCGTCGGTTGAACGATGACGCCATTTGCCGAACAAAAGGCACTATGGTGCCTGAACAATTCTAAAAATCGCGATGGCTGTAGGACAATTCGTCAAAACGCATGGCTTCCATTCCCACCCTATTCCATCGCATGGAAAATACAGTGCGCAGGCGCGACTGAAACAGCGACAGAAGTCCGTCGACCTCAGCGGGATTTTCAAAGCAATGCATCGCCGGAAGAAACGAAGACTGGCATCCGCTCCTGGGAGCATCCATCAGCCGCATCGATCAACCGCGGAACCGTCTTGCCGTCATCTGAATGGTTACGTGTACCGATGATATATGCGACGCGCGGAATGGCACCCACCCCTACTTTCGTTCATCCACACCAAGGCCGAGACACGCCATCGGCCGCGCCACCTGCAATCGTTTCGTCCGTACATGAAGGCGAGCACGCGCCATCGCATGCAACTTCCAGCTTCCAACGGGATGGGATGCTTGGCATGTTCGCCGCGCGATCGGGGCGGTGGAACGGCCACCGCCCGCGCAGCACCAACGGAGGGCAAGAGGATGGACAAAATCCTCACTCTCCTGATCCTGCTGTTGCAGGTGGTCAAGCTGGTGCTTGAGTACCTGAACCGCTGATCGGGTGGACGTGCCGGGGGTGAACGCCCCGGCATGTCCACACCGAAAATAGTGTTTTTTCACGCCGACGGCAACGCCTCACCCAAGCATCGGCACAGGTTCAATTCGGCGGCGGGGGAGAATCGCGACCGCTCAAGGAACGCCAACCGGCCGGCCGTGCTTGGGATACAGGCACAGCAGCACGCCGCCCAACAGCAGCCCGGCCGCCAGCCCGCCCGCATGCGCGGCCCAGCCGACTTCGGCAAGTGGGGAGTCGGCTTTCAGCGGCACCAGCGTCATCGCCGCGTTCAACAGCGCGAAAACCAGGATCGCCCCCTGCACCAGCCGCCGGGGCAAGCGTCGCGACAGCAGCCCGGAGCGCGGCCGCATCCACAGGAAGGCGCCCATCAGCGCGCAGATCGCCCCGCTCGCCCCGATCAGCGGCGCCATCCGGTCGACGGCGAGCAGCCCCTCCGTCAGCGCCGCCGCCACCGTGCCGGTGAGGAACAGCGACAGATAGCGGAGATGCCCGGCCTCCCGCTCCACCACGTCGCCCAACAGCCACAGCACGGCCATGTTGGAGACCAGATGCGTCAGGTCGCCATGGATCAGCACATGCCCGAACAGCCCGCGCCACAGCGCACCGGTGGGAAGCGGTCCGGCCAGTTCGACCGTTCCAAAGAAATAGGCGGGAACGAAGGCGAAGGATTCCGGCGGCAGCCGCAGGACGAAGGCCAGCACGCAGACAAGGATGACGGTGCGGTTCGCATAGGGCGGGATGGGTACGACGGCGACAGGCCCGGTTCCTCCGCTCCGGCCACGCCGGTCCAGCGCCAGCGCCATCCCCTGCCCCCGCTGTTCGGTGCCGCCGCTTCGCGCGGCGATAAGTCTCACCCCAATGTAAGAAGGGGTATTGGCGAAAAACAGCCGTTTTCTACGCTGCTCAGGGTCCTCCTATACCGGTCGGACGGATTGGAGCGCCGGCCACCGGCTGGCACAGTGGCTCTACCACCCGGCGAGAGTCCCTTCGCCGGGCAATGACAACCGGGGAAGAAACGACCATGAACGAACGTCAGGATACCGGCAGCATGACGGTGGACCGCCAGGGGCGCGTCATGGTGCTGACCATGAGCGACACCGGCACCCGGAACGCGCTGGGCTTGAAGATGATGGCTGCCGGCCGCGACGCGCTGGACGAGGCGACGCACGACCCCGAAATCGGCGCCATCGTGCTGACCGGCGCAGACGGCGCCTTCAGCAGCGGCGGGCACCTGAACAACCTCTATCACCACGGCAGCCGCTCGCGGTCGGAGAATCGGGACGGGATCGAACGTTTCCACGGCTGGGTCCGGGCGATGCGCGAATGCCCCAAGCCGATCATCGCCGCGGTGGAGGGGCCAGCCGCTGGCGCCGGCTTCTCGCTGGCGCTGGCCTGCGACCTGATCGTCGCGGCGGAGGATGCGCAGTTCCTGACCGCCTATATCAAGGTCGGGCTGACCGCCGACGGCGGTGCCTCCGCCTCGCTCGCCCGCGCGCTGCCTCCGCAACTTTATGCCGAACTGATGCTGACCGGTGGCCCGGTCGATGCGGCGCGCCTGCATGCCGCCGGCGTCGTCAACCGCGTCACCGCGCCGGGCCGGGCGCTGGACGAGGCGACCGCCTGGGCGCAGACCATCGCCGAAGGGCCGGCCGGCGCCATGGGCCGGGCGAAGAAGTTGATGGAGCTGGCTTATGGCAGCTTCGCCACCCAGCTCGCCCGCGAAAGCGACCTGTTCGTCGAGGCCTTGCACCATGGCGAGGCGAAGGAGGGCATCACCGCCTTCTTCGAGAAACGCCGGCCGGCTTTCCACAAGCGCTGAGGGATGCGAAGGGCCGGGCGGCATGCTGCCGAACGGCGTCCGAAAGGAGGTGACGCGAGCGAAGAAGTTCCTGAGGTGGCTCGACCGCTTCTGGTTCAAGTTGAAGATCGAGTTCCAAGCCAGATTCAACAAGGATCAGGGCAGGTAAGGGCCAAGGGGCAGGGCCGGGAAACCGGCTCCGCCTTCAGGACGAGGACTCGCGTCACCTCCTGACCGCTGAGGGTACCATCGCCGCCGAGGAGTTCAAGGCGGCGAGCTGCCCGCCGCCCGGCGATCGAACGTCGGGAAAGTTGCATTTCGGCAAGGAGACTTCAGCCGCAAGGCTGCCCGGCGCGACAAATTTTCCCGATGTCGATCGTCATTCCAGTTCCACACGATTGCATGTTGAACGCGGCGGCGCACCGGTTGTAGAAACTATCCGTATGACACAACCGCGCCGCCCCTTGACCGACGCCGAACGGCTCGATTGGATCCGCCTCATTCGCACCGAGAATGTGGGTCCGATCACCTTTCACCGCCTGATGGAACAGTATGGCAGCGCCGCCAAGGCACTGGACATGCTGCCGGAACTGGCACGGCGCGGCGGGCGGCCGAAGCCGCTGCGCATCACCTCCAAGGCCGAGGCGGAGCGGGAGATGCAGGCGAACCGGCGTTTCGGCGCTCAACTGCTCTGCGCCTGCGAACCCGATTATCCGGAGCCGCTGGCCGCGGTGGACGATGCGCCGCCGGTGATTTCGGTCGCCGGACACGCCCATCTGCTGCCGCGGCGCGCGGTGGCCATTGTCGGGGCGCGCAACGCCTCGCTGAACGGCAAGAAGTTCGCCGAATCGCTGGCGCGCGAACTCGGGGCGGCCGGGCTGCTGGTCGTCTCCGGCCTTGCCCGCGGCATCGACACCGCCGCCCATGCCGGCTCTCTCGCCAGCGGCACCGCCGCCGTTCTGGCCGGCGGCATCGACGTGGTCTATCCGCCGGAGAATGAGGGCCTCTACCGCGACATCGTGGCGCAGGGCGTGGTGGTGGCGGAAAGCGCCATCGGCACCCAGCCGCAGGCCCGCCATTTTCCCCGCCGCAACCGCCTGATCTCCGGCCTGTCGCTGGGCGTGCTGGTGGTGGAGGCGGCGTTGCGCTCCGGCTCCCTCATCACGGCGCGGATGGCCCTGGAACAGGGGCGGGAGGTGATGGCGGTGCCGGGTTCGCCGCTCGATCCCCGCTGCCATGGCACCAACAATCTGCTGCGCCAGGGCGCCACGCTGGTGGAACGGGCCGACGACGTGCTGCGCGCCATCGAAAATCTGCGGCCTCCGACGTTGGCGGAACGGCAGCGCGACCTGTTCAGCGCCCCCCTCCATACCCCCGCCCCTGCGGCGGAACCGGACGAATCCGACCTCGCCAAGGCACGCGCCCTGGTGCTGGAAAACCTGGGCCACTCGCCCGTCACCATTGACGAACTCGTTCGCGGGTGCCAATTGTCCGCTCCGGTGGTGCTGACCGTGGTTCTGGAACTTGAGCTTGCCGGCCGAGTCCAGCGTCTTCCCGGTCATCAGGTCTCTCTCGCCTGATCGGCAGCGCCGTGGTTTGGGTGGGCATACGCGAAGGGCTGGTTTCTTGCCGGGCAGCAACGTCGTCATCGTCGAATCGCCGGCCAAGGCGAAGACCATCAACAAGTATCTGGGCGACGACTATACCGTCATCGCCAGCTTCGGCCATGTCCGCGACCTTCCGGCGCGGGACGGTTCGGTGCGCCCGGATGAAGACTTCGCGATGGAATGGGAGCTGGGCGACCGCTCCAAACGCCACATCGACGAGATCGCCAAGGCGGTGAAGTCGGCCAACCGCGTCTATCTCGCAACCGACCCGGATCGCGAGGGAGAGGCCATCGCCTGGCACCTGTCGGAGCTGCTGCGCGAAAAGCACCTGACCGACAATCGCGACGTCCAGCGCATCACCTTCAACGAGATCACCAAGAGCGCGGTGCAGGCCGCCATCGCCAACCCGCGCGACGTGTCGCGCGAACTGGTCGACGCCTATCTGGCGCGCCGGGCGTTGGATTATCTGGTCGGCTTCACCCTGTCGCCGGTGCTGTGGCGCAAGCTGCCCGGCTCCAAGTCGGCCGGCCGCGTGCAGTCGGTGGCGCTGCGCCTGATCTGTGAGCGCGAGTCGGAGATCGAGGTCTTCAAGCCGCAGGAATACTGGTCGATCGCGGTGGGCTTCACCACGCCGGCGGGGTCCTCCTTCACCGCGTCGCTGACCCAGCTGGACGGCAAGAAGCTCGACAAGTTCGGCCTGCCCAACCGCGAGGCGGCCGAGGCCGCGGTGGCGAAGATCCGCCCGCAGACCTTCGCCGTGTCGCAGGTGGAGCGCAAGCAGAGCCGCCGCAACCCGTCGCCGCCCTTCACCACCTCCACCCTGCAGCAGGAGGCCTCGCGCAAGCTGGGCTTCGGCGCCACCCGCACCATGCGCACGGCGCAGAAGCTGTATGAGGGCGTCGACATCGGCGGCGAGACGGTCGGCCTCATCACCTATATGCGAACCGACGGCGTCAGCCTGTCGCAGGAGGCCATCGACGGCGCCCGCAGCCTGATCGGCTCGCACTATGGCGAGCGATACGTCCCGGCCCAGCAGCGCGTCTACAAGACCGCCGCCAAGAACGCCCAGGAGGCCCACGAGGCCATCCGTCCGACCGACCTGCACCGCCGCCCCGAATCGGTGTCCGGCTATCTGGAAAGTGACGAGCTGCGGCTCTATGAACTGATCTGGAAGCGCACACTGGCCAGCCAGATGGAAAGCGCCGTGCTGGATCAGGTGGCGGTGGACATCGCCAGTCCGTCGAAGGACGTGGTTCTGCGCGCCACCGGCTCCATCGTCGTGTTCGACGGCTTCCTGAAGGTCTATCAGGAGGACCGCGACGACGCGGCCGAGGACGACCAGCAGGAACGCCGCTTGCCGGCCATGGACCAGGGCGACGCTCTGGACCGCGGCGACATCGTCCCGGACCAGCATTTCACCCAGCCGCCGCCGCGCTATTCCGAAGCCAGCCTCGTCAAGAAGCTGGAGGAGTTGGGGATCGGCCGCCCGTCCACCTATGCCTCGATCTTGCAGGTTCTGCAGGACCGCAATTATGTCCGGCTGGACAAGCGGCGCTTCATCCCGGAAGACCGCGGCCGGCTGGTGACTGCCTTCCTGGAAAACTTCTTCCACCGCTATGTGGAGTACAACTTCACGGCGGAGCTGGAGAACCAGCTGGACGAGATCTCCGACGGCAAGATCGATTGGAAGACCGTCCTGCGCGACTTCTGGACCGCCTTCGACGTGGCGGTGAACGGCACCAAGGATCTGACGATCACCCAGGTGCTGACCACGCTCGACAATGAACTCGGCGCCCATTTCTTCCCCGCCGCCACCGAGGACGGCCACGACCCGCGCGTCTGCCCGGTCTGCCGCGAGGGGCGGCTGGGGCTGAAGCTGGGCAAGATGGGCGCCTTCATCGGCTGCTCGCGTTATCCGGAGTGCCGCTACACCCGGCCGCTGGCCGTCGCCAACGACGAGAACGGCGAGGCGCAGGAAGGTCCGCGCGAGCTGGGCAACGATCCGGAGACCGGTCTGCCGGTGACGGTGCGCCGCGGCCCCTACGGCGCCTACATCCAACTCGGCCCGGCGCCCACCGCGACGGTCGCTCCGCCAGAGGAGCCTGCGGCGGAAGAGCCTGCCGCCGACGGTAAGAAGCCGAAGGCGAAGAAAAAGAAGAAGGACGACACGCCCAAGCCCAAGCGGGTGTCGCTGCCCAAGGGCATGGCCGCGGCGGACGTCGATCTCGACACCGCGCTGAAGCTGCTGGCCCTGCCCCGCGTCATCGGCAACCACCCGGAAACCGGCGAGGAAATCAGCGCCGGCATCGGCCGCTTCGGCCCCTACCTGAAGCATGGCAGCGTCTACAAGTCGCTGACGCCCGATGACGACGTGCTGACCATCGGCATCAACCGCGCTGTCGACCTGCTGGCCGGAGCCGCCAAGAAGGCGTCGGCCCCGGCCAAGACGCTGGGCGATCACCCGAAGACCGGCAAGCCGATCACCATGGGCTCCGGCCGCTTCGGTCCCTATGTGAAGCACGCCAGCGTCTATGCCTCGATCCCGAAGGGGACCGAGCCGGACAGCGTCACGCTGGAACAGGCGCTGGAGCTGATCGACGCCAAGGTCGCCAAGGACGCCGCCAAGAAGGGCAAGGCCCCGAAGGAGGCCGAACCGGCCAAGGCCGAGGGCGCGGAGGCTGAGAAGCCCGCCAAGGCGAAAGCCGCGGCGAAGAAGCCCGCCGCCAAGAAGGCGACCAAGGCCAAGACCGCCAAGGACGCTCCGGCGGAAGCCGCCGCGCCGAAGAAGAAGACCGCCAAGGCATCGTAACCGAAGTTCCCTCTCCCACCCCGGGAGAGGGATTTTCGCAGGTGATTTTCCTACTAAAATAAAAGACATTAAAGCAGTTCAGACAAAATTCTCTGTTGAAATCCCCGTCAGCCTGTCGTCTCATTGTCCCTGCCCTGCAGGTTCCCCGTGTCACCCGCAGGCCCGGCGCGTTAAGCTGCCGGCGGTGCGCAACCAAAGGAATACGGGAGGACAACGACCATGAGCGCCGCGGTTTCAACACAGGATTCCCATCCCCCGCAGGATACCCCGCTGGTCCTGCGCGAGGATCGCGATGGGGTCGCCACGCTGACACTGAACCGGCCGAAGGCGCGCAATGCCCTGTCGGTGGGGCTGATGGCGGCGTTGCAGGACGCGCTGGACGCCATTCACGAGGACCGTTCCGTGCGCGCCGTGGTGCTGGCCGGGGCCGGCGGCGCCTTCTGCGCCGGGCATGACCTGAAGGAAATGCGCGCCGCCCCGTCGCGGGAACTGTACGAGGCTCTGTTCACCCAGTGCTCCCGCCTGATGCTGACGATCAACCGCATCCGCCAGCCGGTGATCGCCAAGGTGCGCGGCGTTGCGACCGCCGCCGGCTGCCAGCTGGTCGCCACCTGCGACCTCGCCTATTGCGAGGAGGACGCGCGCTTCGCGACGCCGGGGGTGAACATCGGGCTGTTCTGCTCGACGCCGATGGTGGCGCTGACCCGCGCGGTCGGGCGCAAGGCGGCGATGGAGATGCTGCTGCTGGGCGACCTGATCGACGCCGAGGAGGCGGAGCGCATCGGCCTCGTCAACCGCGCGGTGCCGGCCGACCAGCTGGACGAGGTGGTGGACAGCGTCGCCGCCAAGATCGCGTCCAAGTCGCCGCTGACGCTCGCCACCGGCAAGGAGGCGTTCTATCGCCAGATCGACCTGGACGTGGAAGGCGCCTATGCCTACGCCGCCAAGGTGATGACCGAGAACATGATGGCGCAGGATGCCGCCGAGGGAATCGACGCCTTCCTGGGCAAGCGCACGCCGGTCTGGTGCGGCCGATGACCGACCTGAAAATCACCGAGCCGGCCGACTACACCGACGCCTTCCTGCGCGGTGTGCTGGACAGCGTGAAGAGCGTCGCCGTGGTGGGGGCCAGCGCCGACCCGGTGAAGGCCAGCTTCTTCGTGATGAAGTACCTGCGCGACAAGGGATATCAGGTCATCCCGGTCAACCCGAAGATGGCGGGCCAGACCATTCTCGGCCTGCCGGTCTACGCCAGCCTCAAGGACCTTCCGGAGCCGCCGGACATGGTCGACATCTTCCGCAACTCCACCGCCGCCGGCGGGGTGACGGACGAGGCGATCGCCGCCGGGGCCAAGGTGGTGTGGATGCAGTTGGGCGTCCGCAACGACGAGGCGGCGGCACGGGCCCAGGCGGCCGGCCTGACCGTGGTGATGGACCGCTGCCCGAAGATGGAAATCCAACGGCTCTATGGCGAAATCGGCCGGATCGGGGTCAATTCCAACGTACTGGTGACGCGCCGCATGGCGCCGACGAAATCGTTCAAAAAGCTGATCTGAAAAATTGGGGGAATCACGCAGATGACTGAGCAGAAGAGCTTCGGCTTCGAGACCCGCGCCATCCATGCCGGCGCCGCACCCGATCCGGCGACCGGCGCCCGGCAGACGCCGATCTACCAGACCACCAGCTTCGTCTTCGAGGATGTCGAGGACGCCGCCTCGCTGTTCAACCTGCAGAAGGTCGGCTTCATCTATTCCCGCCTGACCAACCCGACGGTGGCGGTGCTGGAGGAGCGGCTCGCCAATCTGGAAGGCGGCGCCGGCGCCACCGCGACCTCGTCCGGCCATGCCGCGCAGCTGCTGGCACTGTTCCCGCTGATGGC
>PJUA01000705.1_pt1 | contig 13051 bp, 12 predicted proteins | sample 1512151 | NCBI WGS metagenome assembly PJUA01 (sample SAMN08177678, study PRJNA422409) | Soil metagenome, whole genome shotgun sequencing project. | isolation source: Soil enriched on filter paper: beechwood xylan treatment | place: USA: Madison | collected 2015-01-15
CCCAGTTCCTTGGTCAGCCGCCGGGTGCATCGGGCGAGAGGCGCCACAGCTCCTGGAAAGCACTCGGCGAACATGCGTTGGGGGCAGGTCGATTGCGGGCAACAGAACCGCCGGACCAGAGCAAGATCAGTATAGAGGTCCTATATTTCCGAGCTGCACGTACCCCATCGCATTTATACGCGAAACAGCCTTCTTCTCAAGAGGATGCCGGCCAGTGGCCGCCCTTTGGATAGCGAGGCTGTCATGCAAGGAAAATCGCCTCACGCGCTGCTTGATCGGACTGCCCTACCCCCGGCGCAAATGGATGGGCGCGATCGGCAGGCAACGGCCGACACCTCTGATGAGGTGTTTCCCTCTCCGCGCGCAGTGTTGGGCGAGGCGGCGTTCACCATCGCCGCCTTCCTGCTGATCGCACTGGCGCTGCAAGTGCTGGTCGAATGGATCGGCGCATGACCCCGGCGAAGACACGCCAGGGCATGGCGGATGCGATGCCCTCGGCAGATGGAATTTGGAAACGTCCCATGATCGTCGATTAGGTCGCTGGCTGCGATCCTGTTTCTGTCGGCTTGTGCCTATATCGGCCACCGCATGAGGATTGCGTGGCCGCCACGCGAGCGCCAGGGCCGCCGGTCGGCGCATCGCCTGAGAGACTGACGGCAGCCCGACGGTATATATGGCGCGTATATTTCCCAGCATCGCCGCCCCCCATCGAATTTATACGCGGCTCCGGCGCACCCTTGCAGAGCCGAACCTCTCCTGCCGCCTTGATGGCGAGCGGATGGTTCGACCCTGTTCCACTTGACCCAGGTTATCCCGCCGGCGCTGAACCGGCGCGATGATTGGGGCCGAGGGGAAGGAAACTCCGGAGACCCGAACCATGCTCGACTTTTTGTTCGTGGCGCTCACCGTCGGCTTCTTTGCCGCGGCGGTCGCCTATGTCCATGCCTGCGACCGGCTGTGAGGGGGGCGGCGCCATGACCCTCGACTACGCATTGGCCGGGCTCGTGACCGCCGGGCTGCTGGCCTATCTGGTCTATGCCCTGATCCGCCCCGAACGGTTCTGAGGAGGACCATCCCATGACCGTCAACGGCTGGATCCAGATCCTGGTCTTCCTCGCCCTGGTCGTCGCGGTGACGCGGCCGCTGGGCGGCTTCATGACGCGCGTCTTTACCGGCGAGCGCACCTTGCTCTCCCCCATCTTGGGACCCATCGAACGCGCCCTCTACCGTCTGGCCGGCGTCGACGAGCGCACCGAGCAGCATTGGGTGACCTACGCCGTGTCGATGCTGCTGTTCAGCGCCGCCGGCATGCTGCTGCTCTACGCCCTACAACGTCTCCAGGCAGTGCTGCCGCTGAACCCGCTGGGCATGGCGGCGGTACCCGCCGACCTAGCCTTCAACACCGCCGCCAGCTTCACCACCAACACCAACTGGCAGAATTACGGCGGGGAGACCATCATGGGCCATCTGGTGCAGATGGCTGGTCTGACCTTCCACAACTACGTCTCCGCCGCCACCGGCATCGCACTGGCGGTGGCGCTGGTCCGCGGCTTCGCCCGCGCGTCGGCCCGCACGGTGGGCAATTTCTGGGTCGACCTGACCCGCTGCACCCTCTACGTCCTGCTGCCGCTGTGCATCGTCTATGCGCTGTTCCTGGTCTGGCAGGGCGTGCCGCAGACGCTGGCTGGTGCCGTCGACGCCACCACGCTGGAGGGGGCGAAGCAGACCATCTCCCTCGGCCCTGTCGCCTCGCAGGAGGCGATCAAGATGCTGGGCACCAACGGCGGCGGCTTCTTCAACGTCAACTCCGCCCATCCCTTCGAGAACCCCAACGCGCTGACCAACCTCGTCCAGATGCTGTCGATCTTCGCGCTGGGCGCCGGGCTGACCAACCTGTTCGGCCGCATGGTAGGCGACGAGCGCCAGGGCTGGGCGATCCTCGCCGCCATGGGCCTGCTCTTCGTCGCCGGCGTCACCGTCGCCTATTGGGCGGAGGCCCAGGGCAACCCGGCCTTCGCCGCCTTCGGCATCGACGGCGCCGCCGGCAACATGGAGGGCAAGGAAGCCCGCTTCGGCGTCGCCGTCTCCGCCCTGTTCGCCACCGTCACCACCGCCGCCTCCTGCGGTGCGGTGAACGCCATGCACGACAGCTTCATGCCCCTGGGCGGCATGGTGCCGATGATCAACATGATGCTGGGCGAGATCATCGTCGGTGGCGTCGGCGCCGGCCTCTACGGCATGCTGCTGTTCGCCATCGTGGCGCTGTTCGTCGCTGGCCTGATGGTCGGCCGCACCCCGGAATATCTCGGCAAGAAGCTGGAGGCGAAGGAGGTCAAGATGACCATGCTCGCCATCCTCTGCCTGCCGCTGATGATGCTGGGCTTCACCGCCGCCGCCGTGGTGCTCGACACCGGCACCGCGTCGATGGCGAATGCCGGCCCGCACGGCTTCTCCGAAGCGCTCTATGCCTATGTCTCGGGTGCAGCCAACAACGGCAGCGCGTTCGGCGGCCTGACCGGCAACACGCCCTGGTACAACGTCACCATCGCCATCGCCATGCTGGTCGGCCGCTTCCTGGTCATCGTGCCGATGATGGCAATCGCCGGCTCGCTGGCGGCCAAGCGCCGGGCGCCCGTCTCGGCCGGCACCTTTCCCACCCATGACGGGCTGTTCGTCGGGCTTCTGGTCGGCGTCATCCTGATCGTCGGCGGCCTCACCTTCTTCCCGGCTCTCGCCCTCGGCCCGGTGGTCGAGCATCTGGCGATGTCCGCCGGTACCCTCTTCTGATCGGGAACGCTCCCATGCATGCCAAAAGCAAAAGGTCCGGCCGGACACCCGCCAAAAAGGTGGCCAGATCGGCGGCCAGTACCCTGCTGGACCCCGCAATCCTGGTGCCGGCCATCGGTGGCTCCATCGCCAAGCTTTCCCCGCACCAGATGATCCGCAACCCAGTGATGTTCTGCGTCGAGGTGGTGGCGGCGCTCACCACCCTGCTGGTCCTGCGCGATGCGGTCACTAGTGCCGGGGTGTCCGGCTTCGCCGTGCAGATCGTCGTCTGGCTGTGGTTCACGCTGATCTTCGCCAACTTCGCCGAGGCGGTGGCGGAGGGGCGCGGCAAGGCCCAGGCCGCGAGCCTGCGCAAGACCCGCACCGAGACCAGCGCCAAGAAGCTGGAGAACGGCACCGTCCGCACGGTGCCCGCCACCGCGCTGAAACCGGGCGATCTGGTGCTGGTCGAGGCCGGCGAGATCATCCCGTCCGACGGCGAGGTGGTGGAGGGCGTCGCTTCGGTCAACGAGGCCGCCATCACCGGCGAATCCGCTCCCGTCATCCGTGAGAGCGGCGGCGACCGCTCGGCGGTCACCGGCGGCACCCAGGTGCTCTCCGACCACATCAAGGTGCGGATCACCGCCGCCCCCGGATCGACCTTCCTCGACCGCATGATCTCGCTGGTGGAAGGCGCCCAGCGCCAGAAGACCCCCAACGAGATCGCACTGAACATCCTGCTGGCTGGGCTGACCATCGTCTTCGTCATCGCGGTTGCGACCATCCCCAGCTTCGCCGCCTATGCCGGCGGCTCGGTCGGCGTGCTGGTGCTGGTGGCGCTGTTCGTCACGCTGATCCCCACCACCATCGGTGCGCTGCTGTCCGCCATCGGCATCGCCGGCATGGACCGTCTGGTCCGCTTCAACGTGCTCGCCATGTCCGGCCGGGCGGTGGAAGCGGCGGGCGACGTCGACACGCTGCTGCTCGACAAGACCGGCACCATCACGCTGGGCAATCGCCAGGCGGCGGAGTTCCTGCCGGTCGCCGGCGTCGGCGAGGAGGAACTGGCCGATGCCGCCCAACTCGCTTCGCTGGCCGACGAGACGCCGGAAGGCCGCTCCATCGTCGTACTGGCCAAGGAGGAGTACGGCATCCGCGCCCGCAGGATGGAGGAGATGCACGCCCACTTCGTCCCCTTCACCGCCCAGACCCGCATCAGCGGCATCGACACCGGCGGCACGGTGATCCGCAAGGGCGCGGTGGACGCGGTGCTGGCCCACGTCACCGGGGCGCAGCGCGTCGCCGTGGCCGGCGGGCGCGGCGTGACCGCCCTTCATCCGGCGGCCAGTGCGACGGAACGCGAGATCCTCGCTATATCCGAACGGGTGGCGAAGGCCGGCGGCACGCCGCTGGCGGTGGCGCGCGATGGCCGGCTGCTCGGCGTCATCCACCTCAAGGACATCGTCAAGGGCGGGATCCGCGAACGTTTCGCCGCACTCCGCCAGATGGGCATCCGCACGGTGATGATCACCGGCGACAACCCGATGACCGCCGCCGCCATCGCCGCCGAGGCCGGGGTGGATGATTTCCTCGCCCAGGCGACGCCGGAAGCCAAGTTGCAGCTGATCCGCGACGAGCAGGCGAAGGGCAAGCTGGTCGCCATGTGCGGCGACGGCACCAACGACGCGCCGGCACTGGCCCAGGCCGACGTCGGCGTGGCGATGAACACCGGCACGGTGGCGGCGCGCGAGGCCGGCAACATGGTCGATCTCGACAGCGACCCGACCAAGCTGATCGAGATCGTCGAGATCGGCAAGCAGCTGCTGATGACCCGCGGCGCCTTGACCACCTTCTCCATCGCCAACGACGTGGCGAAGTATTTCGCCATCATCCCGGCGATGTTCCTTGCCTTCTACCCGCAGCTCCAGTCGCTGAACGTGATGGGGCTGCACAGCCCGGAAAGCGCCATCCTGTCGGCGATCATCTTCAACGCGCTGATCATCGTGGCGCTGATCCCCCTGGCGTTGCGTGGCGTACGCTACTGCGCGGTGGGGGCGGCGTCGTTGCTGCGCCGCAACCTGCTGATCTACGGCCTGGGCGGGCTGATGGTGCCCTTCGTCGGCATCAAGACGATCGACCTGATCGTCACCGCTCTCGGCCTGATTTGAGGAACCTCCCATGCTGAAGGAACTGCGTCCCGCCCTGGTGATGACCGCCGCACTGACCGTCATCACCGGGCTCGCCTATCCGCTGGCCGTCACCGGCATCGCACAAAGCCTCTTCCCGCGTCAGGCCAACGGCAGCCTGATCGAGCGGAACGGCACGGTGATCGGCTCCGAGCTGATCGGTCAGAATTTCGCCGCCGACCGCTACTTCCATCCCCGCCCGTCGGCGACCACGGGGCCCGACCCGGCGGACCCGTCCAAATCGGCCGCGGCACCCTACAACGCCGCAAGCTCCAGCGGCTCCAACCTCGGCCCGACGAGCAAGGCGCTGATCGACCGTGTGCAGGCCGCCGCCGAAAGGCTAAAGGCGGAGAACCCTGGCACCCCGGTCCCGGTGGAGCTGGTGACCACCTCGGGCAGCGGCCTCGACCCCGACCTGTCGCCGGCCGCCGCCGACTTCCAGGTGCCGCGCGTCGCCAAGGCGCGCGGCCTTTCAGAAGATGCCGTGCGCAGGCTGATCGCCGATGCCGTTGCCCCGCGCCCGCTGGGTTTCCTCGGTGAATCGACCGTCAATGTCCTGGCCCTAAACCTCGCCTTGGATCAGGCGGCCGGCAAGGCCACGGCGGGCCGGTAGGAGGGTGGATGACCGCATGCGCGACACCGATCCCCATATCCTGGTGGTCGACAGCGATCCCGGCATCAGGCTCCATCTCAGCCGGAGCCTGACCGCCGCGGGCTATGCCGTGACGGTTGCCGCCGATGGCGGCGCGGTGTTGCGCACGGTCGTCCAGGCACCGCCATCCCTTCTGCTTCTCGACCTCGATGCCCGAGATTCGGAGAGCCTCACCCTGATCCATGCGATACGCCGCCTCTCACTCCTGCCGGTCATCGGCCTGTCCGCCACCACCAACGGAGAACTTGCCGCCCGAGCGCTGGAGCATGGAGCGGACGACGTCGTCCGCAAGCCCTTCACCCTGCGCGAACTGCTGGCCCGCATACGCAACACTCTCAGGCGGGCGGCGGCTGGGCGGGGTGAGGTGATCGCCGTCCACTCCACTGATCTGGAGATCGATCTGCTGGATCGGGTGGTCTGGGCGCAGGGGCGGCTGGTCCGCTTGTCGAAGATCGAATTCGCGGTGCTGCGCCGACTGGTTCAGGCCGATGGGGCTACCGTGAGCCACCGGCAACTTCTGGAAACAGTCTGGGGAACAGAGCGCATTGACCGGCTTTCCTATCTGCGTGTCGCCATCCGCGCCCTGCGCCGGAAGATCGAATTCGATCCGCAGCGGCCACACCACATTATGACGGAGCCAGGAATAGGCTATCGGTTAGAAATGCCGGTGGAAAAAGCGGGAACCGGTGAGCGGAAGAGGACGATGCCATGAGCGACGAACAAGCCGACCGCACCCATGGCGACCGCACCGGACGGCCCTCTCCCGACGCGCTGCTGCGCCAAGCGGTGAAGGACGAGCAGGGACGGCTCAAGATCTTTCTCGGCGCGGCCCCCGGCGTCGGCAAGACCTTCGAGATGCTGCAGACCGCCCAGGCCAAGCGCCGCGATGGCGTCGACATCGTCGTCGGGGTGGTGGAGACCCACGGCCGGCGCGAAACCGAGGCGCTGGTGGCCGGACTGGAGGTCGTTCCGCGCCGCAAGATCGAGCACAAGGGCCATGCCCTGACCGAAATGGACCTGGACGCCATCCTCGCCCGCCGCCCGAAGATCGTGCTGGTCGACGAGCTGGCCCACACCAACGCCCCCGGCAGCCGCCATCCGAAGCGTTATCTCGACGTGGAGGAACTGCTGGCGGCTGGCATCGACGTCTACACCACCCTGAACATCCAGCATGTCGAAAGCCTGAACGACGTCGTCGCCAAGATCACCCGCGTCCGGGTCCGCGAGACGGTGCCGGACTCGATCCTCGACCGCGCCGACGACATCGAGGTCATCGACATCGCGCCCGACGACCTGATCCAGCGCCTGCAGCAAGGAAAGGTCTATGTCCCGCGCACCGCCGAGCGCGCGATCCGGCATTATTTCTCCCCCGGGAACCTGACCGCGCTCCGTGAACTGGCACTGCGGCGCACCGCCGACCGCGTCGACGAGCAACTGCTGATCCACATGCAGGCGCACGCGATCTCCGGGCCCTGGGCGGCCGGTGAGCGCCTGCTGGTCTGCATCAACGAGGATGCCAGTGGCGCCGGCCTGGTGCGCTACGCAAGGCGCCAAGCCGAGAGGCTGCGCGCCCGCTGGAGCGCCATCCATGTCGAAACGAGCCGGGCGATGCGCCTGAGCGAGGCCGAGCGCGACCGCATCGCTGACACGCTGCGTCTGGTGGAAAGGCTGGGCGGCGAAGCGGTCACTGTGCCCGGCAGCGATGTCGCCGACACCGTCGTCGGCTATGCACGGGCCAACAACGTTACGCATATCGTCATCGCCAAATCCGGGCGTCCGCGATGGTCCGAACTGCTGCACGGCTCCGTGGCGCACAGTTTGATCCGCCGAGCCGGTGACATCAGCGTGCATGTCATCGCCGCCAGTTCGGGTGCGCCGGTTCCCGCCAAGACGGTCAGGACCGAAGCGGCCCGGCAACGGGCCTTTGCCTGGTGGCCCTATGTCGCGAGCACGGGCTATGTCGCGGCGGCGCTGGGCGCTGGGCATGTGCTGCATCGGGTGCTGGCCCTCAACAACCTGGCGCTGGTCTTCCTGACCGCCGTGCTGGCGAGCGCCGTCACCGGCGGGTTGGCGCCGTCCCTCTATGCCAGCGTGATCAGCGTTCTGGCCTTCAACTACTTCTTCCTGCCGCCGCTTTACACCTTCACGATTTCCGATCCGGAAAACATCGTGGCATTGCTGGTCTTCGCTGTCGTATCGGTGATCGCCAGCAACCTGACCGCCCGTGTCCGCGCCCAGGCGGTGACCGCACGGCTACGTGCCAAGACGACGGAAGACCTCTACCAGTTCAGCCGCAAGCTGGCCGGTGTGGTGACCATGGACGATCTGCTGTGGGCCACCGCCTATCAGATCGCCGCCATGCTCAAGGTCCATGTGGTGTTGCTGTTGCCTGAGGCGGGTAGCGTGGCGGTTCGGGCCGGCTACCCACCGGAGGATGTCATCGAGGATGCCGATCTGGCCGCCGCGGTCTGGGCCTGGGAGAACAACCGGCCCACCGGCAAGGGCGCGGACACACTGCCCGGCGCCAAGTGGCTGTTCCTGCCGATGCGCACCGGGCGGGGCGTCGTCGGAGTGGTCGGTATCGATACCGGCAGTGGGAAGAGACGGGCAAGTGGCTTCCTGACACCCGACCAACGGCGGCTTCTCGACGCCCTGATCGATCAGGCGGCCCTGGCTATCGAGCGGGTGACGCTGGCCGAGGATGTCGACCGAACCAAGCTGGCGGCTGAAACCGAGCGCTTGCGCTCGGCCCTGCTCACGTCGATCTCCCACGATCTGCGCACGCCGTTGGCTTCCATACTCGGCTCGGCGACCAGCCTCGTCAGCTATGGACCGAAGATGGACGAGGAGGACCGGCGCGACCTGGCCGCGACGATCCAGGATGAGGCGGAACGGCTTAACCGCTTCATCGCCAACCTGCTCGACATGACACGGCTGGAATCGGGGGCCATCCAGCCCCGCACCGGGGCGGTCGACCTGTCCGAGGTGGTCGGCAGTGCGTTGGAGCGGGTGTCGCGCATCCTCGCCGGCCATCGGGTGGACATCGACCTTCCTGTCGACTTGCCGATGGTCGAAATCGATGCGGTGCTGATCGAGCAGGCGCTGTTCAACCTGCTGGACAATGCCGGCAAATACGCGCCGGCCGGTTCGCTGATCACGGTTCGGGGGCGCCAGGACGGCGGGCTTGTCCGCATCGAGGTCCAGGATGAGGGCTGCGGCATTCCCCCGGAGGATGTGGAGCGGATCTTCGATAAGTTCTATCGTGTCCATGCCCAGGACCGGCAGCGCGCCGGCACCGGGCTGGGACTGGCGATCTGCCGGGGCTTTGTCGAAGCGATGGGAGGGACGGTCACGGCCGGCAACCGCCTCGACCGGAGCGGCGCCGTCTTTACCCTGACCCTCCCCAAGGCTGCCGATGTGTCCGGATTTGAAGAGGAAGCAGCCGCATGAAATCGGACTCCATCCCGTTGCGCGTGCTCGTCGTCGATGACGAACCGCCCATCCGGCGCTTTCTGCGCACCAGCCTGGCTGCCCAGGGATACGACATCATCGAGGCCGAGGACGGCACCAAGGCCCTGGAGGAGGTGCGCCGGCGATCTCCCGATCTTCTGGTCCTCGATCTCGGATTGCCGGGCATCGATGGGCTGGAGGTCATCCGGCGCCTGCGTGGAAGCGGCGTGACCCTGCCGATCATCGTGTTGTCCAGCCGGGTGGACGAGGCCGGCAAGGTCGAAGCGCTCGATCTCGGGGCGGACGACTATGTGACCAAACCCTTCGGGGTCGAGGAACTGCTCGCCCGCATCCGCACGGCCATGCGCCACAAGCTGCAGCAACAGGGGGAACGGCCGCTGTTCCGTAGCGGCGACCTGACGGTCGATCTGGTTCGGCGCATCGTGACCGTGCGCGGAGAGGAGGTGAAACTGTCGCCGCGCGAATATGACCTGCTGCGGCTTCTCGTCGCCCATGCCGGTAAGGTGCTGACCCACCGCCTCATCCTCAAGGAGGTGTGGGGCGGTGAAACCGACATCCAGTATCTGCGAATCTACGTCCGTCAACTGCGGCAGAAGATCGAACCCGATCCGGAACGGCCCCACCACATCCTGACCGAGACAGGGGTCGGCTATCGGCTGCGCACGCCGAACTGAAACCGACCTGCGTCGCAAGCAAACAACCAAGGTGTCGAGATGGACCTCTTCACGTTGTTTCCCTCTGATAGGAGTGTTGCCTTCCTTGGCGCCGCCAATAAAGGCCAGCTTCTGGCGGAACTTGCCCGGCGCGCCTCCAGCGCGACCGACATCCCAACTCTGGACATTCAGGACGGACTTCTCGTCAGAGAGGGGCCATAGCGCCCATTCGACTTTCCGCATTTTAGAATGCTTGTCCTGTCATGCGCGTGCGTCGCAATACCGTCGGCGAACGGTTGTTGGCTGGTCAACGTCCGACGACACCACAGGTGCCCCATGGCACACCTCGCCGTCCCCCTTCCTCCGACCTTCGTCGCTTGGCTGTGGCCCTATCTGGTCACCTTCTCGGGGCGCACCCGCTCTACGGTGGCCGCGCTCGCGGTCGGTGCGGTGCTGACGGTCGGTCCCCGCACCGTCGCCAACCTGCTGCGCACCCTCGGCTTGGCGGACGATCCCGGCTTCGCCGCTTTTCACCGCGTGCTCAACCGGAACCGCTGGTCGGGGCTGAAGCTTGCACGCACCCTGCTGAACGCCCTGGTCAGCGCCTTCGTCCCGGACGGCCCAATCCTCATCGGTGTCGATCACACTCTTGAGCGGCGCCGGGGAGCCCATGTTCGCCCAGTCGGTCATTGCTTCGACTCCGTCCGCTCCTCGACGGAGCAGACGGTCACCAGCCGCGGATTGCGCTGGATGACCGCCATGCTGCTGGTCGAGGTTCCGTTCGCCGGCCGCATCTGGGGGCTGCCGGTGCTGAGTGCCTTGGTGCCGAGCCGCGCCTGGTGCGAGGCACAGGGCCGACGGTATCGGCCGACCACCGCCTGGGCCCGGGCCATCCTTCTGCGCCTGCATCGCTGGCTGCCGGACCGGCTGCTGGTCGCCGTCATGGACGGCGAATTCGCCGCGCTGACGCTGCTCGATGCGGTGAGCCCACATATGATCGCGATCACCCGGCTGCGCCTGGACGCTCGCCTGTTCGATCCGCCACCAGAGCCGCCCTTGACCTTGCGGCAGGTGCTCGAGGGCGCCCGCCAGCCCAGCTTGCGGGCTCGTTTGACGGACAAGGCAACGGTCTGGCGCCGGGCCGCCCAACCGAGCCGAACCCGGTGGCGCTCCGATGGATGGATTGAATACGCCTCCGGCACGGCGCTGTGGCACCACCAGGGCAAGCCGATCGTGCCGATCCTCTGGGTGATGGTGCGCTATCCTGATGGCCGGCGCGATCCGGAAGCTTTTCTGTGCACCGACCTGTCGGTGCCGCCACGCACCGTCCTGGAGTGGTTCAACCGCCGCTGGGCAATGGAGACGACGTACGAAGAGAGTCGGGCTCATCTCGGCATCGAAACCCAGCGGCAGTGGGCGGACCTGGCCGTCTTCCGCACCGCCCCACTGCTGTTCGGGCTATACTCGTTGATCACGCTGTACGTCCATCAGAATGCCGGACGCCTCACTCTGTCGCCCCGCCGCGCCATCTGGTATCCGAAACCAGCGCCCACATTCGCCGACGCTTTGGCTCGGCTGCGCCAGCACCTGTGGTTCGAACAGGCTGTCATGTCGCCCGCGGAGGGCGACATGCTCAGAACACCGCCACAGCTCCTCCGACGGCTCATCGACGTCGCCTGCTACGCGCCGTAACCTCCCATCATCCGCACCATTGCTGGACTTGTGAACCGGCTCCTAAGCGAGACGGCAGTCCTGAAATGCGCAAAGTCGAACAAATTGCACGGGATCTGAGAACGCGGCGCGAACATGGGCGTGGCTGCGCGTTCGCGCCCCCTTGTTGCTGACGAAAACGGTCTGCCCATCCCCCGGAAACGGCAAAGGCCGCTGGCTGGGCGCTGGCGGCCTCGCTGTCGCAAATAGGTGCGCATCCTGGCACACCAAACCGGGCCGGAGCCTCAGGGTCAGGTCAGGCACGCCCCTCGCCGCCCTCGCCGAAGCCATACCGTTCCAACTGCTCGACGCTACGGGGTTGCACGATGTCGGTGAGCACCGCCAGGATGTCGGACACCTGGGTGAAGAAGCGCTGCATCAGCCGCAGTTCGGCGCTGCCGGATTGACCCAGGACGCCCACGCCGTGCTCGCGGGCGGCAGTGTCGAGCGCGTCATGCTGCGTCTTCCAATGGATGGCCCATTTCACCCGATCCAGCGGGGTCCAGATCGTGGCGTCCGGCAATGCATAGACGCGCACCCGGTCGAGGAAAGCCTCTCCCTCCTGCCGGCTGGTGCGCCAGATCTCGCTGAGTTCGAACAGGCAGTGGGGCGAGCGCAGATACTTGTCGCTGAGGATGACAAGGACGCGGTCGCCACCAGCGATCCGCCGCATGAAGGCCGAAATGCTGTCACCCAGCTCGAGAACCTCCTTGTCTCGCAGAATTTTGCGTCCGCGCGCCGCGGCGGCGTCGCACAGCCGGTCCACCACGTCCTCGCGCGCCTTTCCCTCGGGCGTTCCATCCCCCCAGGCGTAGGACACGTACCATTCCGGCAGAGCTGGTTTCTCCTGGGCGAAACTCATTGCCGCTTTCTCCCGTGTCGTGTCGGCCGAGGTCGAACGTTCCATCGCCGACGGCCGCAGGCCCATTCGGTTCGGTGCCCTTTCCACCAGCTTGACGAGAAGGTCCAGCAGTTCCGCCGCAAGACAGCCCTGGGTCCGGACCACGATCTCTCCCTGCCAGGGACCGGTCATGGTCTGCTCGATGCGCAGCCGGCTACCGCTGGTCGCTTCGAAGCCCGCTAGACCCCATGTCCCTGCTGAGCTGCAGGTGGCTCGTCTCACGTTATGTCACGCACGAGGATTGCGCTGGGTGGGCCGGCGCCGAGCCTCAGACACAGGAGACGAGCCATGGAGCAGAATAGCGGGGTGTTTGTCGCCATGGACACGCACAAAGAGACGATCGCCGTCGCGGTAGCCGAGGCCGGACGCTCGGGCGAGGTTCGCTTTTGGGGCGAGATCCCCAACCGGGCAGATACAGTGCGTCGGCTGGTCGAAAAGCTGGCTGGCAAGTACGGCCGGCTGAGCGTGTGCTACGAGGCTGGGCCGTGCGGCGATGAACTGCACCGGCAGATCACTGATCTTGGCCATGAGTGCGTGGTGGTTGCGCCTTCACTCATTCCAGTACGCAGTGGCGATCACGTTAAGAGGCGGTTTCCAGAACCCTCATCGGATGATCACCCCTCCGGAAACCCGCTGATCTGCTGTCGGTTTCCTGTGCCTTTGGCACAGAGAGGCGGGCATGGGACCGACAGTTGCGGACTTGGTTGCAGGG
>PJUA01000707.1_pt1 | contig 13043 bp, 9 predicted proteins | sample 1512151 | NCBI WGS metagenome assembly PJUA01 (sample SAMN08177678, study PRJNA422409) | Soil metagenome, whole genome shotgun sequencing project. | isolation source: Soil enriched on filter paper: beechwood xylan treatment | place: USA: Madison | collected 2015-01-15
ATACGCGCTTGAATTCGTCGCTGGTTTCGCCATCCTTGCTCAGCTTGGATGTCAGTGTGCCGTCTTCGTTTACAAAAAGCCTCCACACGCGGGCCAGGAAGCGGTACGTGCCTTCAACGCCGTTTGTATTCCAAGGCTTGGTTGCCTCCAGCGGTCCCATGAACATTTCGTACATCCGCAGCGTATCTGCGCCATATTCACCGACAATATCATCCGGATTAATGACGTTGCCGCGGGATTTGGACATTTTTTCATTGTTAGTGCCCAAAATCATGCCTTGGTTAACCAGCTTGTGGAACGGCTCCTTCGTGTGCACTACGCCGATATCGTACAGCACTTTGTGCCAGAAACGGGCATACAGCAAATGAAGCACGGCATGCTCGGCGCCGCCGATATACAGATCGACAGGCAGCCATTCCTTCTGCTTCTCCGGAGAACAGATTTCCTTATCGTTTTTGGGATCGATAAAGCGCAGGTAATACCAGCAGCTTCCCGCCCATTGCGGCATGGTGTTTGTTTCGCGTCTGGCCTTCATGCCGGTTTCGGGATCAACCGTGTTGACCCAATCCGTCACATTCGCCAGCGGAGACTCTCCCGTGCCGGAAGGCTTGATGGCGTCTACGTCGGGCAGCAGCAGCGGCAGCTGGTCCTCTGGCACGGTTTTCATTGTGCCGTCCTCCAGATGCAGGATCGGAATCGGCTCTCCCCAATAACGCTGGCGGCTGAACAGCCAATCTCGCAGACGGTAAGTCACTTTGCCTTTACCTTTGCCGTTTTGAGTCAAGTAGTCGATCATGGCTTTGATCGCTTCTTCATTATTCAGGCCGTCAAGGAAGCCGGAATTGACATGCGGTCCTTCTCCTGTATATGCCTCTTTTGAAACATCTCCGCCTTGCACAACCTCGATGATTGGCAGGTCGAATTGCTTCGCAAACTCCCAGTCGCGCGAATCATGGCCCGGAACCGCCATAATAGCGCCCGTACCGTAACCTGCCAGTACGTAATCCGCAATCCAGATCGGCGTTTTTTCGCCGTTTGCGGGATTGATGGCATACGCTCCCGTAAATACGCCGCTTTTTTCTTTGGCCAGATCCGTCCGTTCTAGATCGCTTTTGCGTGCGGCAGCTTCCTGATAGGCTTCAACCGCGCCGCGCTGCTCCTCTGTAACGATAGCGGCAACCAGCTCATGCTCCGGAGCCAATACGCAATAGGTTGCGCCAAACAGCGTATCGGGGCGAGTCGTAAATACAACCAGCGACTCCTTGCGCCCTTCGATAGCAAAGGTCACCTCCGCGCCGGTCGATTTGCCGATCCAGTTGCGCTGCATATCCTTAATGCTTTCGGACCAGTCCAGCTCCTCCAGATCCTCAAGCAGGCGTTCCGCGTATTCTGTAATTTTAAGAATCCATTGACGCATTGGCTTACGGATGACGGGATGGTTGCCACGCTCGCTTTTGCCGTCGATAACCTCTTCGTTCGCCAGCACCGTGCCCAGCGCTTCGCACCAGTTGACGGGAACCTCTGCCACATAGGCAAGGCCGCGTTTATACAACTGGATAAAAATCCACTGCGTCCATTTATAATAATCCGGGTCCGTTGTGCTGAATTCCCGGTCCCAATCATAGGAGAAGCCCAATGATTTGATCTGGCGGCGGAAGTTATCAATATTTTTGAAGGTGATGTCGCGCGGGTGCTGCCCGGTATCCAGCGCATGCTGCTCCGCCGGCAAACCAAATGCATCCCAGGCCATAGGATGCAGCACGTTAAAGCCCTTCATCCGCTTATAGCGGGATACGATATCCGTTGCCGTATAGCCCTCGGGATGGCCTACATGAAGCCCTGCGCCGGATGGATACGGAAACATATCCAAGGCGTAAAACTTGGGCTTGCCTTTTTCCTCTTTTGTCTGAAACGTCTTGTTGTTGTCCCAATATTGCTGCCACTTCGGTTCAATTGCCAGCGGATTATAGCCGTGGCGATGCTCATGACTCATGACATACATCCTCCTAGTCGTAGAAAAACATAAAACCTCCCGCCCCCAGCGGATTAACGCTAGGGACGAGAGGTTATTCTCCCGTGGTACCACCCTAGTTAGCTCGAACATGCTCTGTCCGACGCTCACTTGAAGCCCTTAACGCGGGCTGAATCGGTGCAGATGCCGCCACGAGCAATCATGTCGGTTTTGCACAGCTCCAAGGCGAGATTCCTTCCGCATAAGGTCCGGTTTTCACCAAAACACCGGCTCTCTGAAACCTTCATAACGGATGTACTATTCCTCTTCAACGCTTATTTATTGGAAAAATCAATATATACGATTATATAAGGCAAATCATGCTCATGTCAAGCAATCCGACATGCTCCGGCCGTTTTCCCTATCCCGGGTTAAGATGTTTGGAATCACGCAGCTAATGGTTATTGCGATGGTTTTGCATCTTCAGCATACTTGACTTTCCCAGTCACAAAAATCAAAGTAATGGCGAGCAGCAGTACTGCATGCAGCACAGCGCCGGGAAGGCTGCCATACCCGCTTATAAAAAAACCGATCGTCCAAAGTCCTAATGCAGGCAGCTGAATGACAAACAAGAAGGACAAGAGTAAAATCATCTGGCTGTCATTAATTGCAGTCTTCATGCGTGAGCGGAGTGCAAGGGTCACAAGAAGCACAGCTCCCAGCGCCATGGAGGTTTTGCTCCAAAAGGATGTTGCGGCAAGCTCCGAGCCTTGCTCCATGCCCAGCAGATCCTTGAAATAAAAACCGTCATTCAAATACATCCATCCCGTCGCCAGCGACATCAGCCCGACCACCGCAATCAGCCAGTTTTTGTGATTCATGTCATCTCAGCCTTTCTCATAAAATAGCATCCGTTGTAAATCTGCCATTTTCATCAGTGTATACCAAAACTGACGGACATATACGGATAAAGGTTGCATGAGCCGGGGATGGTGATTATTGGCTGGCGATAGATTTGACCCTATACCAATATTCATAGACGGTTTGAAAGCCTAGCTTGCTATAAAGGCTTAGCGCAGCGCTGTTATCGTCGACAACAAGCAAATAGGCCTTGCTCGCGCCGCTCTGCTTAGCCCAGTTCAGCAGGTGCAGCGTTAGCGATAATCCATAGCCCCTGCCTCGGTAATGAGGATCAGTCATAATGTCCGATAAACCCGCCCAGCCGTCCTCCAGCACGATATTGCCAAATGCCACGGGCTTGCCGTCAACCTTGAGGGAAGCGAAACATTGGTTAAGCGGCTGGCCGGAAAAAAGCTTTCGTTTTGTTTCGAGCTGCGCCGCGCTCATCCCCTTCAGCTCTGCAAGCTGCCGGAGCCATAATTCGCTCGCCTGACCGAAGAACTCCGCCTCCGCATGAACCGGCGCCGGCAGAGACGCAAGCTCCAGCGTTTGAACCAGCACATGCTCGTCTTTCCGGTAGCCCCGCTCCTCCAGCTGGCCATCCAGGTTTTCGGGATGGGAAAAAGGAGTGATTTTAAAAACGGAGTCCACTCCTTTTTCCCTGTAGAACCGTTCGCAATAGGCTATTTTATCACCCAGCGGCATGGAATGTCCGTATATGGGATTAACGGAATTGGATCGTTTGGTATAGCCCTCCGAAACTCTAAGCAGCCAGCCGTCATAGAGAACCGTCTGCAATGCAGGCCAACCGTTTAGCGAAATTTCTTCGATACGTTTATTGAGATGATAGGAATCTCCCATTTCTTTATCTCACCGTCTCCTTTATGCCAAAGCGCTGTATTATCCCCTGCTGGCCTGCCTTTTTCAGAATAGCGGCCTGACGCGGGCCAAACAGGTCAAAATGGGGGTATTCCCCCCGTCGATGTATGTAACGCGGATCCAGTCCATGGTCTCTGCACCATGCCGTCAGCTTGTCCAGATTGGAGCAGCCAACCTTGGTTACAGTCTTCATTTCCGGAAAACGCTCATCCAGCCAGTAATGCGTCAAAAATGCGATTTCGCCCTGTGCTACGGCAGATTTCCAAGCCTGAAGCTCTTCTCTTTTAATACCGAATGCCATTCTCCAGCCTCCCTGCCGCTGCTCCATTACCAGATTTATTCTATAATTTCTTTGACCCTTCCCACCGCTCCGTCGCTTAATCTGACTTTAATGCCGTGGGGATGGGATGGCGAGTTGGTCAAAATATCCTTAACCACCCCTTCGGTAAGCTGACCCGTGCGCTGATGCTGCTTCAATACGATCCGCACCCGTCGCCCTGCCTTAATGGATGTTCGCAATTTTCCGTCCATACTATCCTTCATTCCTTTTCATCAAAATAGCTGGCTATTAAAGGTTGTTCAAAAAGTCCGCTTTCCATTACGAAGCATGCCTTTCGGCATGATCAGCATCGAACATGAAATTCAGCCGAAATAAGCGTATGCTTACGAAGTATGTTTCTTTCAGAAACATTTCAGTTGCTCACTTAGCCTCCACTAAGCTCCGCTACTCCCTTTCTACCTTCATTCCATCTTCTCGGTACTGAAAACCGATCTTTTTGAACTTACATTTTTAACATAACATAAGTAATTGAGAGATGCACTTGTCTTCGCCAACTGTTATACTTAGCTTCAATACGAATTGTTACGAAATGAGGAATTATAGAAATGTCAAAATCATTTGCAGCTCTTGGCGTACAGCAGGAGCTTTGTGAAGCCTTATCGCAAAACGGCATCAATGAGCCAACGGCTGTCCAGAGCCAAAGTATTCCGCGGTTGTTCAGAGGGGAAGACGTTATTGCCCAAGCCCAGACAGGCACGGGAAAAACGCTTGCGTTCGCCCTTCCCATGCTGCAGCGAATCCAAACCGGCAAGGAGCAGGTTCAAGGCCTTATATTGACGCCTACGCGGGAGCTGGCGCTGCAAATTACGGTAGAGCTGAAAAAGCTCGCGCCAGTTGTGGGAGCTACCGTTCTCGCCGCTTACGGCGGACAAGACGTCGATGCGCAAATTCGCAAGCTGCAGAATTCCCCGCATATCGTCGTTGCGACGCCGGGGCGTCTGATTGATCATATGAAACGCGGCACCATCAATTTGGGTAAAATTTCGATGCTGGTGCTGGATGAAGCGGACCAAATGCTGCATATGGGCTTCCTGCCCGAGGTTGAAAGCATCATAGTCCAGACGCCAAAAGCGAGGCAAACGATGCTGTTTTCCGCCACAATGCCGGATGCCGTTCGCAGGCTGGCGGGCGAATATATGAATGATCCATCCGATGTAACGGTCCAAAGCCGCCATGTCACGCTAGACAGCATCAACCAGCTGGTTGTCGAAACGACGGATCGGGGCAAACAAAGCGCGCTTATCCATTTGCTGGAGCAGCACATGCCATATTTGGCAGTTGTGTTCTGCCGGACAAAGGTACGGGCGAAAAAGCTGAATGAAGCGCTGCAGGACTACGGCCTTGTCAGCGACGAGCTGCACGGCGACCTGACTCAGGCCAAAAGGGAGCAGGTCATGCGCCGCTTCCGCGAGGCGCGCTTGCAAATTCTGGTCGCAACCGATGTTGCAGCACGCGGCCTGGATGTAGAGGGCGTCACCCACGTTTACAATTACGATATGCCGCTTGACGCGGAAAGCTACATTCACCGGATTGGCCGTACAGGCAGAGCCGGGCAAAACGGCATGGCCGTTACGCTGGCTACGCCTTATGATACCGGCAAGCTGGCCGCAATCGAACGCGGCATACAAGCTGCATTGAAACACGTCTCGATAGATCGAGATGGCCAGATATCTGATGGCCAAGGCTCCGCACGCAGGAGCAGCGCCTCTCGCGGAGGCTCCGGCCGCTCCGGGGAACGTGAGGAATCGGCAGGCCGCGGTTCGGCCCGAAAAGGGGCTCGCGGCGCAGAAGGCAGAGGCGGAAGGCGCGGCGGCGGTGCTTCAGGACGAAGCGCCGAAGCTGGACGCGGTTCGTCAGACAGGCGCAGCGCGGCAGCAGGACGTTCTTCCGAAGGCCGCAGTTCCAATGCGGGAAGAGGATTGTCTGCTGACGGAAGAGGTTCAGCGGCAGGCGGACGCGGCTCCGCCCGCAAAAACGGTCCTGCGGCGGCTGCTGTCGGAAGCGGTAATCCTTGGGAAACCGGTGAAACCTCACAACGCGCTTCCCGCGCCAGCCGTAATGACCGCAACGGCGGAGGTTCACGCAGTCAAGGCGCTCGCGGAAGCCGGGACAGCTCAGGACGAGGCGGCCAATCGGGAAGCAAGGAGCGGGCTGGCAGAGACAACCGCCAGAATAAGCCCGGCGGACGCGGAAGACGCTGATTGCTAATCTTCCGGTCTATCGCCGTTATTCCAATCATTCCGGCAAACGTCCAAGCAAAACTTCCATATTATCATATAGTGAATTATGCCAATAGCCGAAGATATGCAATTTGCCAGTTATGGCGCTTCGGCTTAGGCAATACAGTAGTTCGGGAGGCTTTGGCATGTCAGGTGTGTATGGAGGCTACACGTCGGCGGGTGTAATCCTGGTTCTGTTTATTCTTCTGGTCATCATTACGAGAACTTTTCTGTAATGGACGGAACATCCCCTTCGTGAAATCGCGCTAGAGCCAGCTCAGCTCCAGCGCACATGAGAACCCCTTTTTGCAGCGGTGATTTCATCGCCCGGCAAGAGGGGGTTTTCTTTGTTATTTTCATAGAATCGCCGCAACAAACAACCTCCTTCATGCGTCTAACTGCAAAACGGCTTTATTCTATTATAAGGTAGACAAAAGAGTTGTAGCGAAGAGGGCCGGCGTGTGAAAAGTTCTTCCGATCGCAATTGTTCCCAGATTTCTTGAATAAATGTTTCAAATGGTGAAATCCGGGAACACAAGCGACCGCTCCGCTTCTCCAGAACTCCTCACACTCTGGCCTACCGACTGTTTCTAATGTCTAACTTATTTAGTGAGCAAAACAGGAGGTTTTCAACAAAATGATAGCAAGAAAGACGGTCGGCTGGCTGCTGATTGCGATGATGTTTCTGGCACTTGCCATTCCGTCCGCTCAAGCCGCGGCGTTGCCGGATGGAGCAAGCATCGGCAGCAAGGACATTGAAATTAGGTTGGACGGCAAATTGATTCAAAGCGATGTCCCGCCTTATATCCTGCCGAAAATTTTTGTGACGATGGTGCCTCTGCGTATTATTAGCGAGGAATTAGGCGCAAAAGTAGCCTGGAATGAAAAGGATCAGCAGGTCGTTATCGTTGGAAAAGACAATACATACATGATGATGGAAAAGGGCTCCAAAATAGCGATGGTCAACGGACAAGCCATCCCGCTGGAGGCGTCGGTCGAGCTCAAAAACAAGCGAATGATGGTTCCGCTTCGTTTTGTTAGCGAGCAATTGGGCTTAAAGGTGGATTGGAGCCAGCAGCTTCGCAGAATTACGCTAACATCGCAAGGCACCGCCCCGGAGCAGCCGATCCAAAACCCTGTCGATGGAGATAGCGGCGAAAGCAATGTTGAACCGGAGCAAGCCGGATTACGAGGCGTTTGGATTTCAACGGTTTACAATTTGGACTGGCCATCGACGGCGTCCTATGGCAATGCCGTTAAGCAAATGGATGAATACCGGAAGCTGCTTGATGAATTGCAGGCATTGGGCATAAATGCCGTATTTGTTCAGGTGCGTGCCGCAGCCGACGCCATCTACCCCTCCCTTCTCGTTCCGTGGGCCACATCCTTGACAGGTACTCAGGGACGGGAGCCCGGATATGATCCGCTGGCGCTTATGATTGAAGAAACGCATGCGCGGAATATGGAGTTCCATGCCTGGTTTAATCCTTTCCGTGCCAGCGTTGATGCCAAGCTAGAGAAATTAGCCTCCAATCACATTGCTAAGCAGCAGCCGGACTGGATCGTTAACGCAAGCAACAAGCTGTACATTAACCCCGGCGTGCCGCAAGCAAGACAGCATATTATTGAAGCGATAAGCGAGGTGGCCCGAAACTATGAGATTGACGGCATTCATCTGGATGATTATTTCTATCCCTCCAATGTAGCTTTTGCCGATGATGCCGCCTTTAAAGCCTATAATCCCGAAAAGTACCGTTCCAAAGGAGATTGGCGGCGCAACAACATTAATGTGTTTGTCCGCGATCTTGGACTGGCCATAGAAGCGATTAACCCCGATATCAGCTATGGCATCAGTCCGTTTGGCGTTTGGCGGAACCAGAAGGATGATCCCACCGGATCCGATACCAAAGCCGGCGTAACCGCCTATGACAGCATGTTTGCCGATGTTCGCACCTGGATCAAGGAGGGCTGGATTGATTATATTAATCCTCAACTCTATTGGAGCCTTTCTTTACCCGTTGCAAGATATGATAAATTGGTAGATTGGTGGGTGCAAGAGGTTCAAGGCACCGGAGTGGACTTATATATCGGGCATTCCCCGTACAAGCTGGGCACAAAAGAAGCGGGTTGGGACAGCGCGCAAGAGCTAATCAAACAGCTCGACTACAACAAGCAATATCCGCAAATAACCGGCGACGTCTTTTTTAGCGCCAAGGATTTGATGCGCAACCCTTTGAACATCAAGGAAGCGTTACAGGCTTATTATATAAACTCTATAAACTGAACAAAGAGTTTAGGCAAAGTAAAGAAAAACAAAGGACCTCAGTTTCCACGCGAAAGCGGAAATGAGGTCCTTTTGCCTGCCTTAGACAACATCATTATTCAGGCGGACTGCCCTAACACATACTGGCGCAGCGCGGCCGCGGCTCCGGCTTCGTTATTGCTGCCGCAAACAGCGTCAGCCGCCGCTTTGACAGCGTCCGGCGAATTATCCATCGCTATGCCAAGGCCGGCAAATTGAAGCATGGAAATATCGTTAAAATAATTGCCGATAGAAAATACTTGTTCGCGCGGCATGCCTCTTTGCAGGGCCAGTTCTTTTAATGCATCTCCCTTGCTCGCGCCGGGATGCTGGATATCAATAAAATAATCGCCGCTGCGGATAATTTGCAAGGTCTGTGCTTGTCCCTCCCAATACCGCTGAACACGATCTATTCCTTCGATTTGGCCAAATACGGACATTTTAATCAAGCCATCAGGCAGCGGGTCGCCGCTTTTAAGCATAATAGGCTGAACGTTTAAATGTTGGTAAACAGCCCTGGCTTCCTCCGAAAGCTGCTCCACCATCACGTCAAAGGCAGTATTCAAGTCAAATTGAAGCCCTTCCCGGCGGCACGTTTCCAGAAACGGCTTCAGCTTATCACTATCCAGTGTAAATTGGCTGATCACGTGGCTGTCGCTGGACGACACCGTCGCTCCGCCATTATGGACAATCATCGTTCCCGCCAGACCCAGCTCTTCCATGATCGGCATGGCAGCTCTCGGCCCTCTGCCTGTACACAAAACAATTTCCGCGCCTGTTTGCGCCGCTTCGCGAACAGCCTCCTTTACCTCGGGCACCAAGGCATGCTCGTCATTCAGCAACGTTCCATCCACATCCAGTGCAATGATTCCAAAGTTTCCTTTCATCTCTCCCACTCCCGTCTCTCTTTCATGCTGCAACTCGGCAGACATCAACTCTTTTTCCCCAGCTTACCGCCTTGAAGCACCTTCAAGCTATGCAGTTCCTCCTGGCTCAGCTCTCTGTATTGCCCCTCGGCAAGACTTTCATCCAAAACCAGCGGGCCCATCGTTACCCGTTTCAGAGTTAGGACGGTTTTGCCTACCGCTTGAAACATCCGTTTAACCTGATGGAACTTGCCTTCTTTAATTTTTAGCGAAATATAGGTCAAATCGCCTTCATCATCATGATCCCTTGTAACAATTTGCAGCTCTGAAGGCATCGTCATATATCCGTCTTCAAGTTCAATACCTTCCGAAAACGCCGATATATCCTCATCGGTAACTTTGCCTCGCACCTTGGCTTCATAGGTTTTCACCACATGCTTGCGCGGTGACAGCAGCTCATGCGCCATAGCTCCATCATTGGTCAGCAGCAGCAAGCCGACGGTATCTTTGTCGAGCCTGCCAACCGGGAATGGCTTAAGCAAATTATCTTCCGGTTTAAGCAGGTCGATCACGGTTGTATCCCTTGCGTCCTCCGTTGCGGATATAACGCCTTGAGGTTTGTTAAGCATAAAATAAACCACACTCCGGTAATGCACCTGGGCGCCTTGAAAAGCGATAACTTGCTCCGACGGCACGACGATTAACCCGCTATCCTTGACTGTTATCCCATCTACTGTAACCATGCCCGCCTTGACATATCGTTTAATTTCACTCCTGGTGCCGCAGCCCGCATGGGCAAGCAGCTTGTCGATACGTAGACGTTCTTTCATTCAGATTCGCCTCCACCCTGCAGCCAATTCATTTTTCAACATTCCATCAACGTACTTTCCCCATCCAAGAGGGAAGCCGTCTACACATACCAGAACATATCCTTTTGCGGACACTCCGCCTTGAAGCAACAGCTCCTCCGGCTCAATAAACAAGGTTTCCCCCCGCAAAAACCGGGATACCCTCTCATCCTGCCAGCTCCAGCATACGCTTCGCGCCGCTTGCTCCGCCTTCAATCCCATCGACAGCGGCTGGGAAGGAATAAAGCGTTGTTTTTTGGCTTCGCCGAGCAGCCAGCCCCCGCGAATGACTTTTAGCCCCTCCAAAGAGGGCAAACCCCTGTACCTGAAAAAAACCTTATCCTGAAAAGCTTCCACCACTTCATCTTCGGTTGAATCAAGCAGCAGGTTTTCCCGGCAAAAGTCCTCCCATGCCGCGACAGGGTCTACCCTTTCGCCGCGTGCTGCCCCATGGCTTTGGCCGTCACGCGGCTTTCGGCCATTGCGGCCTATCGGTGATTCCGGGTACCCAGCACCTTGCTTGCGCATTGAATTTTGCATCGTTGCTTTCGCACGTCCCCCTGCGGCTGAGCGCGACGAACCAGACCTGTCCGTGAAAGCAGGTGCCGCTTCACGTGCTTTCGAGACATCGTCAAAATATTCCCGGCTACTTACATTTTGAAGGTTCTCACCGCCATAAGAAGCGTCAGCCTGCCGTGTGAGCAGCACGGCAAAATGGCCTTCTCCAATTGTGTGATGCGGCCAAACCCGGACGGCTCCCTTCAAGCTGTCCGTAACGTCTTTCCCTGCCAGATTAGCAGCAGCTTCCCCGATCCAGTCAGGCCGTCCGGATTGAAGACCGCTTGCAGGGTGTAAGGGAACAACTGAAAAATCGCGATTTGCAGCCAAAAAGGCCGCAATTTGCTCTTCGTTTTCCTCCGGTGAAAACGTGCAGGTAGAATAAAGCATTTGCCCGCCAGGCGCCAGCATGGCAGCGGCATGGACCAAAATGTCCCGCTGCATGGCAGAACAGCGTTCAACGGAATGCCTCGCCCAGGACGCAGCCATGCTCTCATCCTTTCGAAACATGCCCTCTCCCGAACATGGCGCATCCACCAATATCCGGTCAAACCAGAGGGGAAAAACGGCCGCTAAACGCTCCGGCTCCTCATTTAATACTATAGCGTTGCGGATGCCGGCCATAGCTATGTTTTTGGCTAGCGGCTTTGTGCGCTCATACGCATTGTCGTTGGATACGAGCACACCCCTGCCAAGCAGGCGCCCGCCGATCTGGACTGATTTTCCTCCGGGAGCAGCGCATAAATCAAGCACCCGGTGTCCTGGACGCACGTCCAGCAATTCCACAGGCAGCATTGCGCTTGGCTCCTGAATATAATACAAGCCGGCGTTATAATAGGGATGGGTGCCCGGCCTGTCTTCTTCGGAATAATAGAAGCCATCGCTGCTCCATGGTATAGGCTGCGAATGTTTTCCCATTGGCAACAGATCATGCCATTTTCCCGCATCCAGCTTTAATGGATTAATTCTAAGTCCATAAGCCCGAGGAGAATTATAGGAATTCACAAATTGTTCAAATTCCTCTACAAGCAGCCCTTTCATTTTGTCCAGAAACGCTGCGGGCAATGTTTCTTTCATATATTCATCCTTCCATGTCCATATTAAAGCTTTGCTCTCATTTACAAACCTACTCTTGTTTGGTATATAATAAAAAGTAAGTGCAGTGTGCGATCCATCACGGCATTCATTTAATCCTTTTACGGAGGTAAGCAAGCCAATGAAAAAAACAGTGAGCAAAAAGAAAAAATTTCCAATGATTTATGTGTACATCGGTATTGTCGTGGTGTTGTTCGGATCAATCTTTGCAGTCAGCAACATGAGTCCTGTAAATGCGCTTTATGACAAAAAAGTAAATGATCTCAATCCTGCAACACGCGCTCAACTGAACGATCCCAATTATCAGAATATCATATTGCCGGCGGATTTGGACAAGAAGATTGCGGACAAAGAGGATTTCTTTGTCTATATGTTTTCCTCTTCATGCCATTATTGTAAAGTGACCACGCCGCAGCTCGTGCCTCTTGTACAAGAGCTGGGCATCGACATGCCGCAATTTAATTTGCTGGAATTTCCCGCATACAACAACAAAATGAATATTAATTATACGCCTACTCTGCTTTACATCAAAGACGGCGTCGAAGTGGACCGCATGGAAAGCGGGATAAGGGAAGAAGGCACGGACGTCGGCTATACGATCGATGACTTCCGGGCGTTCTTCACTAAATATTCGGGAGCTGAGGCGCAGTGAGTCGAGACGGCCAACTATCGGATGCTCCAGAGAACGGCAAAAGAAGCACATTATCGCCGGGCGTCTCCGAAAGTCCATTTCGCTTTACGCCACGCGGCATCATGTACACATTGGTATTCGGCTTTGCGCTGGTTACGCTGCTGACCGCCTGCGGCCTTGCCAAGGAAGAGGGCAGCCACGCCGAGCTGCATGGCTCCGAGCATTGGCAAACAACCGCATCGGTTGATACGCTGCCCGGTTTTCTGGACGAGCATACCAAGCTGACGAAAGAGTTATATGCCCAAGTGCACAACCATGCCGACATTATGAGCGGTATTAATTGCTATTGCGGCTGTATGCAAGGGACAGAGGTCGACGATCCCCATGATTCCTTGCTTCGCTGCTATTGGGTCGAACATCCCGCCGATGAAGGCTCCGTATCCTGGACCGATCA
>PJUA01000708.1_pt1 | contig 13042 bp, 7 predicted proteins | sample 1512151 | NCBI WGS metagenome assembly PJUA01 (sample SAMN08177678, study PRJNA422409) | Soil metagenome, whole genome shotgun sequencing project. | isolation source: Soil enriched on filter paper: beechwood xylan treatment | place: USA: Madison | collected 2015-01-15
AAGAACTTCAGGACTTCCTTACCCTTGGCGCCATCGCCAGCCTGTTCCTTGTGCAGCAGGATGAAGGTGGCGCTGGAGATCGGCCACGAGTCCTTGCCGGCGGCGTCGGTGAAGTCGACGGCGAAGCCCGGGGTCTTGGCCCAGTCGCCAGCGGCGGTAGCGGCCTTGAAGGTGGAATCATCCGGGGAGACGAAGTTGCCGTCCTTGTTCTTGAGCTGGGTGTAGTTCAGCTTGTTCTTCTTGACGTAGGCGTACTCGACGTAGCCGATGGAGCCCTTGACCTTCTGCACGTTGGCGGCAACGCCTTCGTTACCCTTGCCACCCACGCCGGTGGGCCACTTGACGGCGGTACCGGCACCGATCTTGGCCTTGAAGTCGGCATTGGCCTTGGACAGGTAGGAGGTGAACACGTAGGAAGTGCCCGAAGCGTCCGAACGGTAGACGACGGTGATGTCGTCGGCCGGCAGCTTCACGCCCGGGTTCAGGGCGGTGATTTCAGGCGCGTTCCACTTGGTGATCTTGCCAGCGTAGATGTCGCCCAGAACCTGACCCGACAGCTTGATCTGGCCCGGGGTCACGCCATCCAGGTTGACCACCGGGACCACGCCACCGACCACGGCGGGGAATTGGGTCAGGCCGGCTTCGGCCAGTTCGCTCTGCGGCAGCGGGGCGTCGGAGGCGCCGAAGTCGACGGTCTTGGCCTTGATCTGCTTGATACCACCACCGGAACCGATGGACTGGTAGTTCAGGCTGTTGCCGGTGGCAGTCTTGTACAGTTCAGCCCACTTGGCGTAGACCGGGTACGGGAAGGAGGCGCCGGCGCCGGTGATTTCTGCTGCATGAGCGGCACCGCTGAAGGCGAAAGCGCCGGCCACTGCGACTGCAACAGATTTGATCAGATGGTTAAACCCCATTTCAACTACTCCTATGATTTTGAGAGAGGAACGTCAGCAAGAAACATCACGATGGGAGGGATGACTTCCGAGACAGGGCGAACTTTAACCAGCTAATGTGACGAGTTTATGACCCGAACTTGTCATCCAGGCCAGCCCCTGCGGCCCTTCGCCGGACGCCGGTGCAGATCCCGGTACCGGGCTGCAAAACCAGGCACCAGGCTGCACGCGGGTTTCCTGACAATTCCGTGTCACGCTGGCAAACCGGCATTGCATATGAGCAAATATGTTTTTGTCATCACATGGGCTTGCTCTTATACTGAAGCAATGTGACAAAGCGACATGAGTCTTGTCATAAACTCGTCATACCTCCTAAATACACTGCCCGCTCAAAGTGGATGGACAGGGAACATTGATGATCAGAAAAGCAAAACCGGAAAGCAGCACACCTCCTGAACTTCCCGCCAATACGATTTACCTCAATCGCGAACTGTCGCAGCTGGCCTTCAACCGACGCGTGCTGGCCCAGGCCGAAGACGACAGCGTGCCGCTGCTGGAACGCCTGCGTTACCTCTGCATCTGCAGCAGCAACCTGGATGAATTCTTCGAAGTGCGCATCGCCAGCCTGCTGGCCAATCGCATCGAGGGCGAGAATATCGATCCGCCCGAACTGCGGGCCGCGCTGGAACGCACCAGCGCCGAATGCCACCGCATCGTGACGCGCCAGTACGAACTGCTCAACGACGAAATCCTGCCGCAACTGGCGGCCAACGGCATCCACCTGCTGCGCCACGATGACCGCAACGAGGCGCAGCGCGCCTGGGTCAAGCAGTATTTCGAGCAGCATGTGCGCCCGCTGCTGACGCCCATCGGCCTGGACCCGGCCCACCCCTTCCCGCAGGTCCACAACAAGAGCCTCAATTTCATCATCGAGCTCTCCGGCAAGGACGCCTTCGGACGCGGCACGGCCATCGTCATCGTCAAGGCACCACGGGTGCTGCCCCGCGTGATCAAGCTGCCGGACCATCTCTCGGCCAAGGGCCAGTCCTCGTTCTGCCTGCTGTCCTCGGTGATCCATGCACACATCGCCGACCTCTTTCCGGGGCGCGACATCACCGCCTATTCGCAATTCCGCGTGACCCGCAACAGCGACCTGTGGGTCGATGAAGAAGAGGTCAAGAACCTGCGCCAGGCCCTGGAAACCGAATTGCAGAGCCGCCAGTTCGGCGTGGCGGTGCGCCTGGAAGTGGCGGCCAACTGCCCCGAGCACCTGGCGCAGTTCCTGCTGAACCAGTTCAACATCGAACGCAACCGCCTGTACGCGGTACAGGGTCCGGTGAACATGGTGCGTCTGGGCGAGATCGTGAACCTGGTCAACCAGCCGGAGTTGCGCTTCCCGCCCTTCTCCCCCACCCTGCCGCCGCAACTGGCCAGCGAGAACATCTTTGCCGCCCTGGACAAGAAGGACGTGCTGCTGCACCACCCCTTCCAGTCCTTCCAGCCGGTGGTGGATTTCATCCGCACCGCCGCCCACGACCCGCGCGTGCTGGCCATCAAGCAGACCATCTACCGTACCGGCATGAACTCGGACCTGATGGAGGCGCTGATCTACGCCGCCCAGCACGGCAAGGAAGTGACGGTGATCGTGGAACTGATGGCGCGCTTCGATGAAGAAGCCAACATCAACTGGGCGGTCAAGCTGGAGCAGGCCGGGGCGCAGGTGGTCTATGGGGTGGTCGGCCTGAAGACGCACGCCAAGCTGGCACTGGTGATCCGCCGCGACGATGACCAGGGTCTGCGCTTCTACGCCCACCTCGGCACCGGCAACTATCACCCCAATACCACCAAGTTCTATACCGACTTCGGCCTCCTGACCTCGAACCAGGAGCTCACGGCGGAGGTCAACGAGGTCTTCATCCATCTCACCAGCCTGACCAAGCCGCGTAACCTCACGCACCTGTGGCTGGCGCCGTTCTCGCTGCAGAAGGAAATCATCCGTGCCATCCGCAACGAAGGCCAGATCGCCCGCGAAGGCCGGCCGGCGCGCATCATCGCCAAGATGAATGCGCTGCTGGACGAGTCGGTGATCCGCGCCCTCTACGCGGCCTCGGCCGATGGCGTCAAGATCGACCTGATCGTGCGCGGTGCCTGCGCGCTGCGCCCGGGTGTGCGGGGACTGTCGGAAAACATCAAGGTACGCTCCATCATCGGCCGCTACCTGGAGCACTCGCGCATCTATTACTTCCGCAACGACCTGGCCCACGACGTCTACCTGGCCAGCGCGGACTGGATGAACCGCAACCTGTTCCGCCGTATCGAGGTGGCCTTCCCGGTGCTGGACAAGACGCTGAAGAAGCGGGTGATTTCGGAAGGTCTGAACCCCTACCTGAAGGACAACACCAATTCCTGGCAACTCGACGTCAATGGCGTCTATACGCTCAAGAAACCGCGCACCAAGCAGCAGTGCTTCAACGCCCAGCAGCACCTGATGACCACGCTGGGCATACCGGCCACGCCGCCGGAAGAGTAAGCTCGACACCGCAGCACTCCCGACGCCACCTGCCGACTTATCCGAGGAGCTGAGATGGACCTGATTCTATGGCGACATGCCGAGGCCGAGCTGGGCGAACCCGACGAGGGCCGCGCCCTGACCCCCAAGGGTCACAAGCAGGCCGTCAAGATGGCCGAATGGCTGGACCGCAACCTGCCGGAAAGCTGCCGCATTCTGGTCAGTCCCGCCACGCGCACCTTGCAGACGGTGGAGGCCCTCAAGCGCCGGCACAAGGTTGTGGCCGACCTGGCCCCCAACATGGGTCCGGCGGATCTGCTGCGGGCGGCCAACTGGCCGGACAGCCGCGAGCCGGTGCTCATCGTCGGTCATCAGCCGACACTGGGCCAGGTGGCTGCGCAACTGATCTGCGGCCAGCCGCAGGAGTGGTCGCTGCGCAAGGCCAACATCTGGTGGATCAGCCAGCGCGAACGCGGCGACGTCACCACCAACTACCTCAAGGCGGTGGTGGCACCGGAATTGCTGGCGACCTCGGGCAAGCATCACCCGCGCTGACAGCCGGTCTGGCAAGGCAGGTATAAAAAAACGCTGCGACCGGCACAGGCTGGTCGCAGCGTTTTTGCGTTTTTGCGTTTTTGCGTTTTTGCGTTTTTGCGTTTTTGCGTTTTTGCGTTTTTGCGTTTTTGCGTTTTTGCGTTTTTGCGTTTTAGCTTTTTGTCTTTTTTCGTCTATGCGTTCCGGGTTGAACGCATTGCCCCGCCGGCAAACAGACCGGCGGGACGCATCACATCAGAAGGTCTCCCAATCACCATCGTCGCCGGCAGCCGGCACGCGCGGGGCCGGGCGCGACGGCGCTGCTGCGGTGCTGGCCGCCGGCAGGGCCGGACGCTTCAGGACCGGTGCTGCCTTGGGAGCGGCTTGCGGTGCAGCCATCCTGGGTGCGGACCTGGTCACAGGCTGGGCTGCGCGGACCGGAGCAGCGGCCACGGGGGACGCCATGGCCGCGCCACCGACGCGGAAGATCGCCACTTCCTGCATCAACGACTGGGCCTGCTGCTCCAGCGACTTGGCGGCGGCGCTGGCCTGTTCCACCAGGGCGGCATTCTGCTGGGTCGCCTCGTCCATCTGCGTCACCGCACGCGAGACCTGGTCGATGCCGGCGCTCTGTTCGTTGGAGGCGGCCGAGATTTCGCTCATGATGTCGGTCACGCGCTGTACCGCCTGGATCACGTCATTCATGGTCTCGCCGGCCTGGCCCACCAGCTGCGAGCCGGCCTGCACCCGTTCTTCCGAATGCATGATCAGCTCCTTGATCTCCTTGGCTGCGCTGGAGGAGCGTTGCGCCAGTGCGCGCACTTCGGTGGCGACCACCGCGAAGCCTCGTCCCTGCTCGCCGGCACGGGCTGCTTCGACCGCTGCATTGAGCGCCAGGATATTGGTCTGGAAGGCGATGCCATCGATGATGCTGACGATGTCGGTGATGCGCGAGGAGCTCTCGCGGATCTCTTCCATGGTCTGCACTACCCGGCTCACCACCGCATTGCCGTCGGCCGCGATGGTGGAGGCATTGACCGCCAGCGTGGTGGCCTGGCGGGCATTGTCGGCGTTGTGCTTCACGGTGCTGGTCAGCTCTTCCATGCTGGAGGCGGTCTCTTCCAGCGAAGCCGCCTGTTGCTCGGTACGGGAGGACAGATCGAGGTTGCCGGAAGCGATTTCACGGGTCGCGGTGGCGATGGCATCGCTGCCGCCACGCACGGCGCGTACGGTACGGGTGAGACTCTCCTGCATGCGCGAGAGACCATTGAGCAACTGGCCCATTTCGTTCTTCGAATGCACGTGCACCGGTTGGGTCAGGTCACCCGAGGCGATGGCGTCGAAGTGGCGCAGGGCGCGCTGCATCGGCTCGCCGATGGCACGGCGCAACGACCACCAGCTGTAGAAGGCCAGCAGCAGGCCGGCGATGATGGCGACGAGGGAAAACATGCGCGAGGCTTCGTAACGTGCCATGGAGGTTTCGGCACTATGGGTGGCCAGCTCGGTCTCGTACTTGCTCAGAGCCTGGCCGTCCAGTTGCATGGCGGTGTAGATGGTACCGACCTTGCGCGCCTGGTCGCCGATGGCCTGGCGGTCACCGCCCTTGATCACCTCGGCAAAGCGGGTCAGCTCCTGCTCGGTCTTCTCGATGCCATCCGAAACCTTCTTCACCAGAACCTTGCCGTCTTCGGTCTGCGGTAGCGCCGTGTACTTGGCCCACCATTGCAGGGCTTCCTTGCGCGCATTGGCGTCCATGCCGACCATGCGCTCGGCCCAGGCAGGGTCGCTGGTGAGCGCGGCCTGGTCCAGCGAGGTGCGCTGGCGACCGATCCAGATCAACGTATTGTCGGCGGCGACGGTCTTGGGCATGCGCTCTTCGGAGAGCTGGCGATTGACGCTGACGGCGGCAGACATGCCCAGCAGGCCCGACGCGCCGATGGCCAGCAGCAGGATGGACAGTACAAGGACGGCAATGGCGAGTTGCGCCTTGATGGAAAGGTTCTTGATGGACATTGGTGTGGTTCCGGTGGATGAAGTGAAAGTGCCGCTGTTCTACACCGGGTTCGCATGAATCCACGATATGGCCACGATCGTCGGTGTCCCCCGCGCAGGCAGGCCTCGACGCCGTGCTCTTCCCCCGGCCGCGCAGGCGACGGTCCTCCCCATTTCCGGACCGGTCGATCTGCTGCGATTGTTATAGCTTTACGGCAACTTGGGAATTATCTTAAATTCTCGCGATTCCTGCCCGTCTCAGGCAAAAATAAAGCGCCGCGACCCGGAAGGTGGCGGCGCTTACGCAACAGCTTGATTTTTTGTTACTGCAATGACGCTTCCTCAAGCCTGGACGTCATGACAACTTTCAGAACTCTTCGAACTCGTCATCCCGTGCCGTGGCAGTCGGTTTGCCGCTGGCGGACGCTGCAGGTGGAAGGCCGGCGACCGGGCGCTTGGCGGGGCTCGCGGCGGTCAGCGCCGGCTGCGGGTTGATCGTGCGCGCGGGCGCCAGCGGCCGCGCCACCGGGATGGAGGCCGCCGCAGCGTGCGCCGCGCCCGCCTGCGCGGTCCTGAGACGGAACACTGCCACCGCCCGCGCCAGCACGTCGGACTGCTCCTGCAGGCTTTCGGCGGCGGCGGCTGCCTGTTCCACCAGGGCGGCGTTCTGCTGGGTGATTTCGTCGATCTGCGAAATGGCGTTGTTGACCTCTGCGATACCGGCGCTCTGCTCCTGGCTGGCGGCAGTGATCTCGCCCATGATGTCGGCCACGTGCTTGACCGAAGACACAATCTCGCTCATGGTGGCGCCGGCTTCATCGACCAGCTTGCCGCCGGTGTCGACCTTGTCCACGGAATCGCTGATGAGCTGCTTGATTTCCTTGGCGGCGGCGGCGCTGCGCTGGGCCAGCGCCCGCACTTCGGAGGCCACCACCGCGAAGCCACGACCCTGCTCGCCGGCACGGGCGGCTTCCACGGCCGCATTCAGGGCCAGGATGTTGGTCTGGAAGGCAATGCCGTCGATCACGCCGATGATGTCCACGATCTTGCTGGAGCTTTCCTTGATGGAGCCCATGGTGGCCACCACGTCGCCGACCACGCGGCCACCCTTGGTGGCATAGTCCGAGGCCGACAGCACCAGCTGGTTGGCCTGGCGCGCGTTCTCGGCGTTCTGCTGCACGGTGGAGGTGAGCTGCTCCATGGAGCTGGCGGTTTCTTCCAGGCTGGAAGCCTGGGACTCGGTGCGGTTGGACAGGTCCACGTTGCCGCGTGCGATCTCGTGCGAGGCCACGGCGATGACGGCGGCGCTTTCCTTGACTTCGTTGAGCGTGGCGGCCAGGTTGGTCTGCATGGCGTCCAGGGCGTTGACCAGATGGGCGGCTTCATCGCGGCCATCGTCGTGGAAGTCCTGGGTCAGGTCGCCGCTGGAGATGGTCTCGGCAATGCTGCCCGCGCGCTTGAGCGGATTGACGATGGAGCGGGTGATGACAAAGGTGAAGAAGAAGCCCAGGCCCAGGGTCAGCACGCCCATCAGCAACATGCCGATCTGCGCCTTGCGGTAGCTGTCCTTGGCGTCGGCATGGGCCTCTTTCATGTCGTCCTGCTGGAACGAGGCCAGCGCACCCACGCTGCTCATCCACTTTTCGTGGGCCGGCAGGAAATCGCTTTTCAGCAACTGCGCCGCATCGAAGTAATTGTTGCTGAGGACCTGCTGGCGGATCTGTTCGACGATGGGGAACAGCTTCTTGCTCTCGCCGCTGGCGGCCGCCAGCAATTCCTTGCCACGGCCACTGGAGGTCAGTTCGGTGATCTGCTTCTCGAAGCCGGCATAGGCCTGCAGGATGCGGCCCAGGTGTTCATCCTCAGCCTTGCCTTCGGCTGCATCGGTAGGCGTGACCACCTTGCGCAAGGCCAGGGCCATCTCACTGCCGGCTTCGCGCATGTGCATGGCGGTGGTCATGGCGGTGACCTTCTTTTCGATCACGTATTCACTGCTGGCCTCCATCTCGGCCATGCGCCACAAGCCGATCAGCAGGATCGCCGTGGCCAGCAGCAGGATGAGACAGAAACCGAACGCCAGGCGGCTGCCGATCTTGAGACGTTGAATCATGGATGATGTCTTTCTTGTAACGCTAACGTAGACGGTGGTGCAAATGGGGGCGACCACCGGTGAGCGGCCCGCCCTGCGCAGATTTACAGCATGATTCATGCCTGCCGCATGCCCTGCCCTGCGGCGGCAACGCGGCCGTGTTGATGTTTTGTTATGGTGGAACCGCGCCGCAGCCACCCCGGCGTGCGGCGACGCGATCTTCAGCGCCAGACGCACGGGATGTACAGAATGAACGCCATGGACGAAATGCGCGTGGCGCATATTAGAAGAGGCCCATGCGGGCGAGCCAATGCTTTGTCGGCATGCCCGCATGTTTCTTTTGCATAGTTAAAAAAGCGACCATAGCCCCTCAACCACCGCACGTCGTGGGCTCCTGGCGGGCGTGGTGTCAGGCACTCAGCGCCAGGTGCTCATGCTGCCGATAGCGCCACCTGCCGCGTCGCCAAGGACGCCCTCTGAACAGGGGCACTGTCGTGGTCGGTACGAAAGACCGCGACCGCCTCGCGCAACAGTGACGCCTGTTGCTGCAGGCTTTCCGAGGCGGCCGCCGCCTGCTCCACCAATGCCGCATTCTGCTGGGTGATGGCCTCCATCTGGGTGATGGCGTCGTTGACCTGGCTGATGCCGGTACTCTGCTCCTGGCTGGCCTGGGTGATGTCGCTCATGATGCCGGCCACCTGGCGTACTGCCCCGACTACCTCGCTCATGGTCACGCCGGCTTCGTCCACCAGCCTGCCACCGGTGTCGACCTTGTCCACCGAATCGCCGATCAACTGCTTGATTTCCTTGGCGGCGCTGGCGCTGCGTTGCGCCAGTGAGCGCACTTCCGAGGCCACCACGGCAAAGCCGCGCCCCTGCTCGCCGGCGCGTGCCGCCTCCACGGCGGCATTGAGGGCGAGGATATTGGTCTGGAAGGCGATCCCATCGATGACGCTGATGATGTCGACGATGCGCCGCGAACTCTCCCTGATCTGGGCCATGGTCTGTACCACGTCGCCCACCACCTGCCCGCCGCGCTCGGCCAGACGGGCGGCGGAAGCGGCCAGCTGGTCGGCCTGGCGGGCATTGTCGGCATTGTTCTGGACGGTGGAGGTCAGCTCCTCCATGGCGCTGGCGGTCTCCTCCAGGCTGGAGGCCTGTGACTCGGTACGGCGCGACAGGTCGGCATTGCCGGTGGCGATCTCGCCGCTGGCATGCTGCATCAGGTCGATGCTGCTGCGCACCTGGGTCACGATGCCGCCGAGGCTACTGGTCATGCTGTTGAGGGAGCCCAGCAATTGCGCCGTCTCGTCACGGCCGCGCACGACGCTGTGCACGGTCAGGTCATAGGCCGCCACGCGCCTGGCCATGTCCACCGAGGCCAGCACCGGCTGCGTGACCGAGCGTGTGATCATCACGCCCAGCCAGGCGGCCAGCACCGCCAGCAACAGGATGGCCGCCAGCACCGACATCTGTTGCTGGCGCAGGGCGGCATTCTGGGCGTCGAGTTGCGTGGACAGCACTGCGGTGGCCTCGCCGATGGCCTTGAACTGCTCATCGATGGCCTGGGTGAATTGCTTGAAATAGGCGTCCGATGCGTAGCTCACTTCCTGCGGCAGCAGCACCTGTTCGCGGGCCAGCTTGATGGCGTCCAGTCCCAGCCGGTTGGCACTGTCAAATACCGTCGCCAGGCGGGCACCGATATCGGCATTGGCCGCCACCCCCTTGGCAAAGGACCGGCGAGCCACCAGCAGTCGCTCTTGCGCCCTTTCCAGCATGGCCACCAGCTCCAGCCGGTCTTCGCGCTTGATGTCCTTCTTGAGCAGCAGGCTGGCACCACGGGCGCGCGCCCGGCCGAGGTCTTCGGTGAGCATCGGCATGGCGATGAAGGCAGCGTTGATCAACTGGGTGCTATCGAAGTCGGGATCGATGGTGTAGTGGAAATGATCGAGCATGCGTTCGTTGAGGTCGAACAAGGCGCCGATCACGGCGCTATGGGCGGCAAAGCTTTCCGGCGCGGCCAGCTGACGGGCACCGACTGCGTCCCTCACCTTGGTCCAGGCCTGGACCTGAGCCTGCAGCAGCGCGCCGGCCTGGGCATCGCTCTTCTGCATGCCCTGCATGGCCTGCGCCAGCGCCTGCAGGGCCTGGTCCACTTCCGTCGCCTTGGCCTGGCGGGGTGCCACCATGTCGGCGGCGCCGTTGAGCATCACGGCCGACATGCCGCGATGCTGCTGCATCAGTTGCACGCTGCGCAGTAAGCGCCTGACCGGCTCGACACCCTCGATTTCCTCCTTCTTGAAGCGGATCACGCGTTCGGTGCTGAGAACGTACAGGGTGGTCGGCACGCCGAACAACACCAGTCCCAACAGACCCAGCAATGCGAATTTCTGCCACAGTTGCAGATTGGCAAGCACAGTCTTCATCTCTCCCCCTCCTGTTGTTGGTTTTCCTATCCCTTCTGCCATCTCGCGGCGGCGGATGCTGAAGCCCTCACCAACCACTGCGGACGTAACTGTAAATCCAGCTGCAGTACGGACTTTTGAGATTTAGCAAATTCCATTCCAACAGCGCAGGAAGGTCTGCGCTGCCGCAGAGCTTGCGCAGTTGCGCTGGCGCTGAAGAAGATCGCTCGCGGGGAAACCGGGAGCAGGAAGGAAGAAAGGGAAGAAAAGAAAGGGAAGGAAGGTTGCCGCGCCGCCTGACCGGCGCGGCGGCGGATCAGGGCGTCTCGCCGAGTGCCTTGATCGCGGCAGGCTTGCCCGGTGCCGCGCGGTGCGCCAGGTGCAGATGCTGCAGGAACTGCTGGGTGGCCGATTCCCATGAGCGGCTGGCGGCATGGGCGCGTACCGCCTCATGGTCCAGCTGCAGGGCTTGCAGGCAGGCCTGCTTGAGGTCATGACGCAGGATGCCGGAGACGCCATTGTCAACCACGTCGATCGGCCCCTCGACCGGATAGGCGGCCACGGGGATGCCGCAGGCCATGGCTTCCAGCAATACCAGGCCGAAGGTATCGGTCTTGCTGGGGAAGACGAAGACATCGGCGCAGTTGTAGTAGGCCGGCAGTTCGTCATGTCCCTTGGCGCCCAGGAAACGCACCTGCGGATAGCGGGCGCTCAGTTCTTCCAGTTGCGGGCCATCGCCCACCACCCACTTGGTGCCGGGCAGGTCGAGCTTGAGGAAGGCTTCGATATTCTTTTCCACCGCGACCCGGCCCACATAGAGGAACAGCGGGCGCTCGATGCAGGCGTGGTCTTCCACCGCCGGGCGGAAGTGCTGGGTATCCACGCCGCGGCCCCACAGCACCACGTTGCGGAAGCCCTGCTCCTGCAGCGCGGTCTTCATCGCCGGGGTGGGCACCATGATGGCTTCGGAGCGGCCGTGGAACCAGCGCAGCAGGCGATAGGTGAGGGCCTTGGGCAAGAGCTTGCGGGCGGCCAGGTATTCGGGGAAGCGGGTGTGGTAGGCGGTGGTGAAACTGAGCTTGTGACGCAGGCAGTAGCGGCGCGCCGCCAGTCCCATGGGCCCTTCGGTGGCGATGTGGATGCAGTCGGGCTGGAAGTCTTCCAGGGCGGCCGCGATGCGGGCGTAGGGCTGGTAGGCCAGGCGGATTTCGGGATAGGTCGGGCAGGCGAAGGTACGGAAGTCGCGCGGCGACAGCAGCAGCACTTCATGGCCGAAGCTGCGCAGGCAGCGTACGGTGGAGCGCAGGGTATTGACGACCCCGTTGACCTGGGGTTCGCCGGCGTCGCTGATGATGGCAATGCGCATAAATCGTATCAATAATGTAAAACTTCAGGAGCAGGCTCGATGCTTCAGGCCGTCGCCAGCTCGCGTGCGGCCATGCGGGCTTCCTTGCCGGCCCGCTTGAGCTGCATGATTTCCTGCCAGGTCACCAGGCGCAAGGCGCCGTCGGGGTCTTCCACCAGTGCCGACAGGCTCTCGACCCAGTCGCCGTCGTTGCAGTAGACGACACCGCCGATGTCGCGGATCTCGGGCTTGTGGATGTGGCCGCAGATGACCCCGTCCAGGCCCTTCTTCTTGGCTTCGTCGGCCAGGGCATCCTCGAAGGAGGTGATGTAGTTCACCGCGTTCTTGACCTTGGACTTGAGGTATTGCGACAGCGACCAGTAAGGCAGGCCGGCACGGGCACGCCAGCTGTTGAACCACTGGTTGAACTTGAGGATCATGGTGTAGAGCGAATCGCCCACGTAGGCCAGCCACTTGGCGCAGGCGATGACGCCATCGAAGCGGTCGCCGTGCAGCACCAGCATGCGTTTGCCTTCGGCGGTGACGTGCACCAGTTCGTCGCGGATCTTGATGCCGCCGAAATCGAGGTCGATGAACTGGCGGATCACTTCGTCGTGGTTGCCGGGCACGAAGATGACGTTGGTACCCTTCTTGGCCTTCTTGAGCACCGTCTGCACCACGTTGTTGTGGCTCTGGTCCCAGTACCAGCGACGCTTCAACTGCCAGCCGTCGATGATGTCGCCCACCAGGTAGAGGGTATCGGACTCGGTGGCGCGCAGGAATTCCAGCAGGCGCTCGGCCTGGCAACCGGTAGTGCCCAGGTGGATGTCGGAAATCCAGATGGTGCGAAAGCGCAGCGGATCGCGTCGCGCTTCGTCGTCACCGGCATCGTGCTCAGGCCCCAGGTCGGCGAACAGCCCCTGGGCTTTTTCCATGAACTGTTCGCGTGGCTTCATGCGGCCCTCGTGTCTTTCAGATAGTGGCGGGCGTAGCGGCTGTCGAGCTTGGACAAGGGCAGCAGCAGGAAGAAGTCCGCCGAGTGGAAATCAGGGTCCCAGGCCGGTTCGCCGCAGACCCAGGCGCCGCTGCGCAGGTAGCCGCGCAACAGCGGCGGAATCTGCGGTTCGATGCCGGCTTCGCGGTCTTCCAGCGGGAAGGGCAGCAGCGGCGCGACGCGGTAGTCGGGCGGCGCCAGGTTCTTTTCGCGGAAGGCGTGGTATAGGGCGGCGGCATTGTGGCCGCCATCGGCCAGGCTGACGCTGGCGCAGCCCATCA
>PJUA01000710.1_pt1 | contig 13022 bp, 17 predicted proteins | sample 1512151 | NCBI WGS metagenome assembly PJUA01 (sample SAMN08177678, study PRJNA422409) | Soil metagenome, whole genome shotgun sequencing project. | isolation source: Soil enriched on filter paper: beechwood xylan treatment | place: USA: Madison | collected 2015-01-15
ACCTCCGCCATGCCCTGTCACTCGAACCCCGTCATTTTGGGGCGCTGGTCGAGTTGGGCCTCGTCTATCTGGCGCTGGGCGACGAAAAGCCGGCGCTGCGGGCGTTCGATGCGGCGCTGAAGATCAACCCGCATCTCAGCCGCGTCCGAATCCAGGCCGACGCGATCCGTCATCGGATTGCGGGCACCGACCTCTAGGCTCAGGACTCGTTAATTGAGGTAGAAGGCGACGGCCGCTGCGATGCAGATAGCTGAGAAGAAGGTGTGGGCGCAGCGGTCATAGCGAGTTGCGATCCGGCGCCAGTCCTTGAGTTTCGCGAACATGTTCTCGACCTTGTGGCGCTGGCGATAGAGGCCCTTATCGTAGTTGAGAGGAACTTTGCGGCTCCTGGTGGGTGGAATGCACGGCTCGATGTTTCTCTCGGCAAGCGCCATACGGAACCAGTTGCTGTCGTAGCCGCGATCCGCGATCAGCATCGCGCCGGCCGGCAAGATATCCAGCAGGAGCCGCGCACCTGTGTGGTCGCTCATCTGGCCCTCGGACAGGAGCAGGATAATGGGTCGGCCTGCCTCGTCACAGACGGCGTGGAGTTTGGAGTTCAGCCCACCTTTCGTGCGCCCGATACGACGGGGAGCATCCCCCTTTTAAGCAGGCTCGCCGCAGTTCGGTGTGCCTTCAGGTGGGTAGTATCGATCATGATCCGCTCGGGCTTGGGGCCTTCACCCGCCAGAGCGGCAAAGATCCGGTCGAACACGCCCAACCGGCTCCAGCGCAGGAACCGGTTGTAGAGCGTCTTGTGCGGCCCGTATGCCTTCGGGGCATCCTTCCACTGCAGGCCGTTGCGGATGACGTAGACGATCCCACTGACCACTCGGCAGTCGTCCACGCGCGGGACGCCACGCGACTTTGGGAAATAGGGCTCAATGCGCTTGAGCTGTGTCTCGGTGAGCCAGAATTGATCAGACATCGACATATCCTCCTGTCGCACTTGAATCACGATGACATGTCAGGTGGAATCGGTTTCGCGACGCCCGCTGCGCGGACAAAGCCGCTGCATGCTGCTATGGCAACCGGCAAAATGACCAGACCACGAGCGCAAGATGTTCAGACCTGAAGAAATCCTTATCCTGACCGGAACACCTGGTTCAGGCAAAACGACCGCCGCGAACAGCATCGCGCAACTGCCCGGCAGCCCGAAGGTCCATCTGCATTCGGACGACTTCTGGCATTTCATCAAAGCAGGTTCGATTCCACCGTGGCGTCCCGAGGCCCACGGCCAGAATGCAACAGTGATCGACGTGCTGACCGGGGCTGCTGCCCGCTATGCGAAGGGCGGCTACTTCGTTCTGGTGGATGGCATCATTGGGCCCTGGTTTCTGGACGCCTTCCGAAATATCGAAGCGGTCCTGCACTATATCGTCCTTCGTCCGGATCTGGAGGAGGCCATCAGACGATGCCGCGAACGAGGCGGTGACACCCTTTCAGATCCGGTTCCGATTTCTGCGCTGCATCAGCAGTTCGGGAATTTGGGCGCATTGGAGGGCCATTCGCTGTCGGTGGCAGGTTTGAGCGTTGACGAGACCTGCGACGCAATCGGTAAGGCGGTGGAAAGCGGGCATTTCAGGTTGCGGTAGAGCTGAGAACGTTTGAGAGAGAATGTCCGATCAGGGCTCGAAACCGCTATCTGACACTTTCACTCGATTTATGGGTCCTGACCCTAGGCGGACGGGCTTGCGTCGCGGATTGTCACGCGCAAATTTTCACTGAAAATCACTCAATGGGAGTATATCCTTCGGCGGTGCGACCGTAACGTGGTTGCATTGTCGTGGCTGCACGTCAGGAAAGCGGCGTGTCGGTGTCGCATGCCGGGGGCGTGATGTTCGACGAAGTGATCCGTGTGGTCGGTGAATTGCGGGTGCTGAGCGCACTCGGCCTGCTCGGCCTGTCCTTCATCCTTCCGCTGACGATCTTCATCGGCCGCAGCAACATCAAGAATGTGCGGCAGAAGATCATCGCGGACCTGGAATCGGTCTTCCGCATCGAAGGGCAGGATCACGACCAGCTGATCCCCTCCTTCGAATTCGCGGCCTATAAGTACCGGGCGCTGCCGCAGGGACCGGACAACACGCAGCCGTCGGAATGGCGCGCCTATTTCTTTCCGGTCCTGGTCTTCATCATGGTGTCCTTCAGCGGCTTTCTAACCTCCAGCGGCATGCTGCTGGGCAAGGATCGGTTGGACCATTTCCAGCCGCTGTTCAGCGGAATGACGCTGTACGGAGTTGACGGGGTCACGCCCATGGATCTGGTGCATTACCAGCTTCAGACCGTGGCGGTGCTGTCCTTCGCCTTCTTCGGCGCTTATGTGTGGTCGATCGACTACCTGATCCGCCGCATTTCCAACTACGATCTGTCGCCGATCTCTTTCCTGCGGGTGACCGGCCACATCATCCTGGCCTGCATCACCGCGGTCGCGCTGCATCACGCCTATATGGACATTGCGAAGATTGCGCCGGAGGGGGCGGTCGGTGACGGCGTGCCGGAATTGCTGGTGGCGTTCCTGACCGGCTTCTTCCCCAAACTCGGTCTGCAAACGCTGCTGAGCCGGGTGCCGCAATTGCAGGTCCGGCGGATCGATCCCCGGGCCCAGAGCTTCATCCGCGAATATCCGATCGACATGATTCTCGGCATCGATTCGGCCATCAAATTCCGACTTGCCGAGTTCGAGATCGAGGACGTGCAGAATCTGGCCACGGCAAACCCGATCCTGCTGTTCGTTGAAACGCCCTACGGCATCTACGAGACGATGGATTGGGTGGCGCAGGCGCAGTTGATCCTGGCGCTCGACCTCGACCAGATCGAGGCGCTCCGGGTCATCAATGTCCGTACCATCTTCGACATCGAACGCTTCATGAGCCGGCCGGAGTCGCGGCCACGGCTGATGCAGGCGCTGAATTGCCCGAAGACCGACGGCAAGGGCGCGGTGCTGCTGGCCGACCGCGGCATCACGCTGGAGAATCTCGAGTCGGTTGTGCAGGCGATCGGCGAGGATCTGCATGTCCAGCGGCTGCGCCAGATCTGGCGCAACATCGAATTGAAGCTTAGCCTCGACCTGCCGCAGGTCTTGCGTGACCGTGCGCTGCTGAAAGCCGGTAGGATGCCGCTGCGGCCGGTTGCGGTCGAGGACATGGCGGATGACAACTCCAGTTCCGGCCTTGCACAGGCAGCCACTGGCGCGACACCGATCCGGCAGCCGGTTCCGGCCGAATAGCGGTCGGCAATTCACCTTGACAAGTTCTGGAGTTTTCCTATAGTCGCACCCTCTCGCCGCCCCGCAAGGGTGGCGGGTAACATTGTGCGTTCCTGGTCCCGGCGTTGTGCCGGGCGGGATTTGCTCGGTGTGTAGGCGGCCCGACGGGCTGCCGTTGAGATATCGAGACTGAGGAGAGCAGCGTGGCGCGTATCGCTGGCGTCAACATCCCCGCGCAGAAGCGCGTGGAGATCGGGTTGACCTACATCCATGGCATCGGCCCCTTCAAGGCCAAGGAAATCTGCGCGAAGCTGGAAATCCCGGCCGAGCGTCGCGTGAACGAGCTGACGGACGACGAAGTCCTGAAGATCCGCGAGACCATCGACGCCGACTACCGCGTCGAGGGCGATCTTCGTCGTGAAGTCGCCATGAACATCAAGCGTCTGATGGACCTGGGCTGCTACCGCGGCCTGCGTCACCGCAAGGGCCTGCCGGTCCGCGGCCAGCGCACCCACACGAACGCCCGCACCCGCAAGGGTCCGGCCAAGCCGATCGCCGGCAAGAAGAAGTAAGAGGACGAACGCAAAATGGCCAAGCCCTCCGCTGCTTCTCAGCGCCTGCGTCGCCGCGAGCGCAAGAACATCACCGCCGGCGTCGCTCACGTGAACGCCTCGTTCAACAACACGATGATCACCATCACCGACGCGCAGGGCAACACCATTGCCTGGTCGTCGTCGGGCACCATGGGCTTCAAGGGTTCGCGCAAGTCGACGCCCTACGCCGCCCAGGTCGCTGCCGAGGACGCCGGCCGCAAGGCCCAGGAACACGGCATGAAGACCCTGGAAGTCGAAGTGAAGGGTCCGGGTTCGGGGCGTGAGTCCGCCCTGCGCGCCCTGCAGTCGATCGGCTTCCAGATCACGTCGATCCGCGACGTCACGCCGATCCCGCACAACGGCGTTCGCCCGCCGAAGAAGCGTCGCGTCTGATTCAGCATTGTTTCCGCACCCGCGGGGACCAGCCATTCCGGGACAGGGGGCCGCAGCCATCGCGGTCCCCTCAGCATGGGAATGGTTCGGGCCCCGCGGGTTCGTGTTCACCCGATGGCATCTTGAGGTCGATCCGTGCTTCAGAAGAACTGGCAGGAACTGATTAAGCCGAGCAAGCTGGACATCCAGCCCGGTGACGACGCCGACCGTTTCGCGACGGTGGTCGCCGAACCGCTGGAACGCGGCTTCGGTCTGACCCTGGGCAACGCCCTGCGCCGCATCCTGCTCTCCTCGCTGCAGGGTGCCGCCGTCACCTCGATCCACATCGACGGCGTGCTGCACGAGTTCTCGTCCATCCCCGGCGTCCGCGAGGACGTGACCGACATCGTCCTGAACATCAAGACGATGGGTCTGCGCATGGGCGGCGACGGCCCGAAGCGCATGCGCCTGCGCGCCGAAGGCCCGGGCGAGGTCAAGGCCGGCATGATCGAGACCGGTCCCGACATCCAGGTCATGGATCCGGAACTGGTCATCTGCACGCTGGACAACGGCGCGCGGCTGAACATGGAACTGACGGTCGAGACCGGCAAGGGCTACGTCCCGGCCAGCCAGAACCGTCCGGAAGACGCGCCCATCGGCCTGATTCCGATCGACGCCCTGTTCTCCCCGGTCCGCAAGGTGTCCTACAAGGTCGACAATGCCCGCGTCGGGCAGGTCACCGACTATGACCGCCTGTCGATGACGGTGGAGACCAACGGTTCGGTCAAGCCGGACGACGCGGTGGCACTCGCCGCCCGCATCCTGCAGGACCAGCTGCAGCTGTTCATCAACTTCGAGGAGCCGACTCACGCCGTCTCCGAGGAGAAGCACGAGGAGGTTCCGTTCAACAAGAACCTGCTCCGCAAGGTGGACGAGCTGGAACTGTCGGTCCGTTCGGCCAACTGCCTCAAGAACGACAACATCGTCTACATCGGCGATCTGGTGCAGAAGACGGAAGCGGAAATGCTCCGCACCCCGAACTTCGGCCGCAAGTCGCTGAACGAGATCAAGGAAGTGCTGTCCCAGATGGGCCTGCACCTCGGTATGGAAATCCCGAACTGGCCGCCGGAGAACATCGAAGAGCTGGCCAAGCGTCTGGAAGAGCCGTACTAAACATCTCGCTTGTTTCCGCGCCCTTTCCGCCCTTGGGCGGGGAGGGCGCATTTCCCAGGGCCGAAGCGGCCCGACCCCATGGCCGTACCAGCGTTACGACTGGGCGGCGGGGTTCACGATCGGCTCCCCGAGGGGGGCCATGCCATGAAGGAGGACCGCCATGCGTCACGGCGTTTCGGGACGTAAGTTCAGCAAGACCAGCAGCCACCGCAAGGCCATGTTCTCGAACATGGCGAACGCGGTGATCAAGCACGAGCAGATCACCACCACCCTGCCGAAGGCGAAGGACCTGCGTCCGATCGTCGACAAGCTGATCACGCTCGGCAAGAAGGGTGGCCTGGCCAACCGTCGTCTGGCCTTCGCGCAGCTGCGCGACAACGACACGGTCACCAAGCTGTTCACGGTGCTGGCCGACCGCTACAAGGATCGCCAGGGTGGCTACAGCCGCGTCCTGAAGGCCGGCTTCCGCTATGGCGACGCCGCCGACATGGCCGTGTTCGAGCTGGTCGACCGCGACGTCTCCGCCAAGGGTCAGGATTCGGGCCCGACGCAGGATGCCGTCGAGGCCGAAGCCGAGACCGCCGAGTGATATGACCGGGCATTGCGCCGGTTATCCTGACCGTGCGGCATCGGGCCTCAGGGCCCCGCGTCGTGCAGGACGGAACCGCCGATATCGGTGATATGTTAGACCCTTCCTTCGGGCTCCCCGGAGGAAGGGTTTTCTCTTTTGTGGCCGGTCGAATGTTGCGTTCCCTTTACACGCGCCTCCAGCGCCTGTCCGCCCGCGACGATGCCGTCTGGTGGATGTCGGCGATCTCCTTCGCCGAAAGCTCCTTCTTCCCATTGCCGCCGGACGTGATGCTGGTGCCGATGTGCCTGGAGAAGCCGAAGCGACTCTGGTTCTACACCAACATCTGCGCCTTCGCGTCGCTTCTGGGCGGCCTGCTGGGCTACGCGCTGGGCTTTTATCTGTTCGAAAGCGTCGGGCGGATGATCATCGACTTCTACAATGCGCAGGAGTCGTTCCATCATTTCCAGGAGATGTTCACCGAGTTCGGCCCCTGGTTCCTGATCCTGAAGGGGGTGACGCCGATCCCCTACAAGCTGCTGACGATCACCGCCGGATTCGCCCATCTGGATCTGACGGTCTTCATCCTCTGTTCGATCGTCGCGCGCTTCTCCCGATTCTACATGATCGCCATCCTGCTGCATTTCTACGGACCGCAGGTTCAGCACATCATTGAGAAGCGGCTGATGCTGGTGGCCACCGTCCTTCTGGTCGTCGTGGTCGGCGGCCTGCTCAGCTTCAAGTTCGTCTGAGCGACTCAGTCCGGCATGCCCTGGTCCTGGCGGTCACGCCGGGACGGGGGCAGGGCGTCACGGTCGGCACGGTCACGGCGCACGATCATGACGATGGCGACCGCCACGAACAGCCCGCCCAGCAGCGGGATGATCATCTCGGCCATGTCGACATTGGGCAGCGCCAGCGCGCGCGAGGCCAGCATGACGAGGCCAAGGACAAGCAGCGCCAGCAGCAGTCGCAGGGACCGGTTGCGCGGCGGTCTGCCGTCCGATTTCGGAGTCATTTCAGTCATTCCCTTCTTACGGCTGATATCGGCATAGTGGGGGCCGAACGGGGGATGGTCCAGAGGGGTGTGGCATTCCGTCATGTCCATGGCCGTCCTCACAACAAGAAGAATAGGAGCCGTCGTGGCTAAGTTCCGTCCGGTCCGTCTCATCGCCCCGCTCATGGCCGTGGCCCTTCTCGGCCTGGCGGCCTGCGCCGATCACCCGGCGTCGCGCCCTGCCGCCTCCGGTCCGGCGCCCACCGTCACCGTGGTCCCCGGTCCGTCCACCCCGCGCGGCGGTGCCGACGACCAGTCGTTGCGGATCGATGGCGGCACCGGTGCCGGCGCCTCCTGTCAGGCCCAGTGCGAGCGGAGCCACAATGTGTGCATGGATTCGGTCGCCGCGCGCAACCAGGGCGGCATCGACCGTGCCGATTCGACCCCGTTCAGCCCGACCGACAACTGCAGCTATCAGCTGAAGCAGTGCTATCAGCGCTGCGGCGCGGCGCGCTGAGGCACCCATCATGGCGAAACGCGGCGAGTCGGGCGGGGATGCCGGGCTATTCGAGTCGGCGGCTCCCCGCCCGCTCGCCGACCGGCTGCGCCCGCGCACGCTGGACGAGGTGGTCGGGCAGGACCACCTGCTGAAGCCCGACGGGCCGCTGGGTCGCATGGTCGCGGCGCGGCGGCTGGCCTCCATGATCCTGTGGGGGCCGCCCGGTTGCGGCAAGACCACCATCGCCCGCCTGCTGGCCCACAGCACCGACCTGCATTTCGAACCGCTGTCGGCGGTCTTCTCCGGCGTCGCCGATCTGCGCAAGGTGTTCGATGCCGCACGGGCCCGGCGGGTGGCGGGGCAGGGCACGCTGCTGTTCATCGACGAGATCCATCGCTTCAACCGCTCCCAGCAGGACGGTTTCCTGCCTTTCGTCGAGGACGGCACGGTCACGCTGGTGGGCGCCACGACCGAGAATCCGTCCTTCGAACTCAACGCCGCCTTGCTGTCACGAGCGCAGGTGTTCGTGCTCAACCGCCTGGACGATGCGGCGCTGGAAAAGCTGCTGTCGCGGGCGGAGGCGGAGATGGGCCGGCCGCTGCCGCTGGACGCCGACGCGCGCGCCGCGGTGAAGGCGATGGCCGACGGCGACGGCCGTTTCTGCCTGAACCTGTGCGAGGAGCTGTTCGCGCTGCCGGGCGAGACGGTGCTGGACACCAACGCGCTCGCCGCCACCATCCAGCGCCGCGCCCCGCTCTACGACAAGGCGCAGGAGGGGCATTACAACCTCATCAGCGCCCTGCACAAGTCGCTGCGCGGGTCGGACACCGACGCGGCGCTCTACTGGTACAGCCGCATGCTGGATGGCGGGGAAGACCCGCGTTACATCGCGCGGCGCCTGACCCGTTTCGCGGTGGAGGATGTCGGGCTGGCCGATCCCAATGCCTTGACCCAGGCCATCGCCGCCTGGGAAGCCTATGAGCGGCTGGGCAGCCCTGAGGGCGAACTGGCCCTGGCGCAGCTGGTGATCTATCTGGGGACGGCGCCGAAGTCGAATGCCGGCTATACGGCCTACAAGTCGGCGGTGCGCGCGGCGAAGGAAACCGGTTCGCTGATGCCGCCCAAGCATATCCTGAACGCGCCGACCAAGCTGATGAAGACCATCGGCTACGGCAAGGGATACGAGTACGACCACGACACGGCGGAGGGCTTCTCCGGGCAGAACTACTTCCCCGAAGGGATGGCGCGGCGCGAGTTCTACCAGCCGGTGGAGCGTGGGTTCGAACGCGACCTGCGCAAGCGGCTGGACTATTGGGCGCGACTGCGCGAGCGGCGGGGGGAGGAGTAAGGGGCGGACGTCATGCCGGTGTCGGAATGACGACGTTGAATAACGTCCGCTGAACCGCGCCCTTTACGCGGCCATCCCATCGGCCGGCGCCGAGGCGATCAGGCGATAGTGGCTGGTGTCGGCGAGGACCGAGCAGCTGAGGGTCTTCGACACGCCCTCGTCTTCGGTGCTGACGACGCGGGCGTGCGGGATGCCCAGCAGGTTGACCGTTGCCGTCACCCGCCAACCGCGGCCGCCGGCGCTGCCGACCGGTTGGAAAACCTGCCCGATCTGGACATGCTTCTTGCTCATGACGGATAAACCCTCGGACGGCCGGTTGCCCATGGGCTAAATCCGGCCTGTTGCGCAAAACCCCAACCCGCAGTTAAGCGCAGCGGCGAGTCGCGATCAACAGGGAAACCATCGGATGTCCCCTGGATCGGCAAACCCGATGTGAATTGTCACGGGCGCGTTGCGCCGCCGTCAACATCCCGACTTCGGCAGCGCCTCGATCTTGTCCAGCACCGCGTTGACGGTGAAATCGCCATAGTCGATCTGCATGGACTCGGCGATGCCGTTTTCCAGCAGATGCAGGCTCATCTCATACTCCGGCTGGGCCGAATCGCTCTGCGTCGGGAAAAACGCCATGCGGACCGGCCAGGCCTTGCCCACCTTCAGCAGCGGGTCCTTGCCGGCGTCCGTCGGCGCGCCGGGCTTGCCGACGACGGTCGACACCTCGGTCGGTCCTTCCGCGTCGGACCCGTCGAAGATCGTGCGGGTGAAGAAGGGGTCCTTCCGTTCGGCATGGTCCAGGATCGCCAGCGTGTGGGCGGTCGGGAACATGGTGCCGGCCGGCAGCTCCATCTCCTGCGGTTCGGGCTTGGTGAACTGGGCGGTGCCGGCGCCGTCGCGGTTCAGGTTCGCCTCGCCGCGCACCTCCTCGTCCACCTCGCCGTTGACCAGCTTGCGGACGTTGAAGCGGTAGCGCAGGCCGTCCTTCGATTCCCAGGTCGTGTAGTTGGTGTTCATCGCCATGTCGTCGCCTTCGCTGTAGACGAAGCGCAGCTGGAAGCGCTGCTCCGTCGTCCAGCCGTCGCAGGCGTCGGCCCATTCGAACATCATGCGGCCGCGGACGTCACTGACCTTCGATCCGTTGCGCGCCGAGGCGAGCGACATGGTGTAGATCGCCCGGTGCGGCTGGATCCTGGCCGCCACCGCCGCCATGGAGGTCGCGGCCGGCTGAGCCAGGGCAGGGGAGGCCGCGAGGAGCGCACCGGTGGAAACGGCGGCCGCGAGGACCGCGCCGACGGTTGCCGGAAAGGCGGAAAGACGGTCGAGCAAGACGGGATCCACAGGTGATTGACGGCTCTTGGTGAAGTATGGGTGTTTTTGCCGCGGTCCGAAAGGCCCGCCACCCGAATGTCTTATCAATGGAAGGGAACCGCCGGAATGACAAGCCCTGCCGAGTTGCCGTTTGCGGCGCAGTCGGACAGTCCCGATGCCCAGCCCTCTGCCCGCCCGGTGCTGCTGCTGACCCGCCGCCTTCCGGAAGCGGTGGAGGCGCGGGCCTCGCGCGATTACCGGGCCGTGTTCAATCCAGAAGACCGCGCCTTCAGCGGGGCGGAGATCGCCGCCCGTGCGGCGGAGGTTGGGGCCGACGCCGTGCTCTGCTGTGCCGGTGATCGGCTGGACTCCGCCGCCATCGCGGCCCTGCCGCAGCGGGTGCGGGTGCTGGCGACCTTCTCCGTCGGCACCGACCACATCGACCTGGAGGCGGCGCGCGCCCGCGGCCTGACCGTCACCAACACGCCCGACGTGCTGACCGACGCCACCGCCGACATCGCGCTGCTTCTTCTGCTGGGTGCCGCGCGCCGCGCCTCGGAGGGCGAGCGGATGATACGCGCCAACGCATGGACCGGCTGGACCCCGACCCAGCTGATGGGCACCCATGTCGGCGGCAAGCGGCTGGGCATCGTTGGCATGGGCCGCATCGGACAGGCGGTGGCGGCGCGCGCCCGCGCCTTCGGCATGACCATCCACTACAGCAACCGCCGTCGGCTGCCGCCGGACCTCGAACTGGGCGCCATCTACCACGCCGATCCCGAGGCGATGCTGCCGGTGTGCGATGTCCTGTCGCTTCACTTCCCCGCCACGGTGGAAACCCGACATTGGCTGAACGCCGAACGGATCGGGCGGCTGCCGCCGGGGGCCATCCTCATCAACACGGCGCGCGGCAGCGTGGTGGACGATGAGGCCGTGATCGCCGCGCTGAAGACCGGGCGGTTGGCGTCCGCCGGGCTCGACGTGTTCGAGAACGAGCCGAACCTGCATCCCGGCTACCGCGATCTGCCCAACGCCTTCCTGCTGCCGCATCTGGGCAGCGCCACGGTGGAAACGCGGAACGCCATGGGATTCAAGGCGCTGGACAACATCGATGCGGTGATGGCCGGCCGGCCGGCGCCGGATCGGGTGGTGTAAAGGGCGGGTGGAGCCTTTTGCCGGACCGCCGCTCCGGCCGCCAGTCACCGGCAGGGATTTCCTGCCCCGAACGGTTGGGGTGGGCAGAAGATGCCGGTCCGGTAGGAAAGAGGCTCCACCCCCTGCCGATGATCCGGCGGCGCAATCCGCCGGAAATGCATAAAATGCTTGGTATCTGCGGGATGCGGCGGGTTGGCACAGCGGTTGCTTGGGTGAAGGCGAAGTGTTCCGACCTTCATCAGAGGAGCCGACCCCATGAACGCCATCGTCGCCGCCCTGGACCTGAAGCACCACACCTCCGACCGTTTCGACGTGCCGGCCGGATGGTCGCCGGTCGCGCTGGCTTCGCGTGTCGGGCTTCTGCGGGGGACCGAGCGCCAGACGCTGGACGAGACGATCGCGCTGCTCGCCGAAGCCAAGGAGACGATCGCCGAGTTGCACGAGCGCATCGCCTACCTGGAAAGCCTGACGATGACGGACGAGCTGACCGGCCTGTTGAACCGGCGCGGCTTCTACAGCCACTTCCGGCGCGAACTGGCGTCCGCCCGCCGCAACGGGTCCGCTGGCGGCCTGCTGGTCATGATCGACCTGGACGGCTTCAAGGCCATCAACGACACCCACGGCCATGTCGCCGGCGACGCCTATCTGCGGCAGGTGGCGCGGATGATCGTCGGCAATGTCCGGCAGGAGGATGTGGTCGCCCGGCTGGGCGGCGACGAGTTCGCCGTGCTGCTGACCAACACCGACACCGCCAGCGGCCTCGCCCGCGCCCACCAGCTGGCCGCCATCGCCGATGCTACCCATGTGGAATGGGGTGGGCAGTCGCTGCCGGTCCGTTTCTCCGTCGGCACCCAGCCCTATGGCGCCGACGACAGCGAGGACGAGGTGATGCGCCGCGCCGACGCCATGATGTACGGCGCCAAGGGCGCCCGCCGCCGCGATGCCAAGCGCAAAACCAGGCGGGCTGCCTGAGCCGTCGCCCGGCTCCATCCCGGTATATTGCCGTTGTCGATAACCGATCGCCGCCCGCGTCCGCCGCGGGCGGTTTTCGTTTGAATGCAGGGTGGTCCGCGGTCATCAGGGCTGTCATCCAGCGGTCCGGTAACGACTATTTAACCGTCGCGACCTAATCAGAAAGGGGATATACCGGTCTTGCGACCCCGCAACTGCGGTACGCAATCCGGCAATGGACAGCGTGAACGCGGGGGTCACACCCAGGGAGGATGCATGTCAGCGGAGCCTTGCGGTCCATTGGCGACCGGTGGTGGGCCGACGAAGACCGTCCTCATCGTCGAGGACAACGAGCTGAACATGAAGCTCTTTCATGACCTGCTCGAAGCGCACGGCTATGGCACGCTGCAGACCCGCGAAGGCATGGAGGCGATGCGGCTGGCCCGTCAGCACCGCCCCGACCTGATCCTGATGGACATCCAGCTGCCGGAGGTTTCCGGGCTGGAGGTGACCCGCTGGATCAAGGACGATCCGGATCTGAGGAGCATTCCGGTCGTGGCCGTCACCGCCTTCGCCATGAAAGGTGACGAAGAGAAAATCCGTCAGGGCGGTTGCGAGGATTATGTCGCAAAGCCCATTTCGGTTGTGAAGTTCCTCGAAACAGTCAAGAAGTTTCTCGGCTAAGTCTGTTTTCTCTGTAGCAATTCTGCAGGAATTTCCTTCCGATGTCCGCGCGTGTCCTTGTCGTCGACGATGTACTGCCGAATGTGAAGCTGCTCGCGGCGAAGCTGACGCGCGAGTACTTCAATGTTCTGAC
>PJUA01000711.1_pt1 | contig 13018 bp, 9 predicted proteins | sample 1512151 | NCBI WGS metagenome assembly PJUA01 (sample SAMN08177678, study PRJNA422409) | Soil metagenome, whole genome shotgun sequencing project. | isolation source: Soil enriched on filter paper: beechwood xylan treatment | place: USA: Madison | collected 2015-01-15
ACCATGACTGACGCGGTGCGCAACCTCGGCCGGCCCGGCATCGCCGCCATGGCGATCGCCGTGGTGGATGCGGCGCTGTGGGACCTCAAGGGCAAGCTGCTGGATCGGCCGGTCGCCGACCTGCTGGGCCGCGCCCGCGACGGCACGCCGGCCTATGGCAGCGGCGGCTTCACCTCCTATTCCGACGACACGCTTGTCGACCAACTCGCCGGCTGGGCGCAGGACGGTCTGCCCGCCGTCAAGATGAAGGTCGGCCGCGACGCCGCGCAGGATGTCCGGCGGGTGGCGCTGGTGCGCAGCGCCATCGGTCCCGCCACCGACCTCTATGTCGACGCCAACGGCGCCTATGACCGCAAGCTGGCGCTGGCCCAGGCCGGGCGCTTTGCCGAACAGCGGGTCGGCTGGTTCGAGGAACCGGTGTCGTCGGATGATCTGGAGGGCCTGCGCCTGCTGCGCGACCGTGCTCCGCCCGGCATGATGATCGCCGCCGGCGAGTACGGCTACACCCCGGTCTATTTCCGCCGCATGCTGCAAGCCGGTGCGGTGGATGTGCTGCAGGCCGACGCCACCCGCTGCGGCGTCACCGGCTTCCTCGCCGCCGCCGCGCTGGCCGAGGCCTTCACCGTTCCGCTCTCCGCGCATACCGCCCCAACGCTGCACGCCCAGGTCGGCTGCGCCTGCCGGCCGCTGAAGAACATCGAGTATTTCCACGACCATGCCCGCATCGAAACCATGCTGTTCGACGGCGCGATCACCCCCGTGGCCGGCATGCTGACGCCGGACCGGAGCCGCCCCGGCCTGGGCATCGAGCTGAAACGGGCCGACGCCGAGAGGTTCCGCAGATGAGCAGCATCGACGTGCCGGCGCTGGTCGCCGCCCTGAAAAGCCGCGTGAACGGCGAAATCCGTTTCGACGACGGCGACCGCGCGCTCTACGCCACCGACTCCTCCAATTACCGGGAGGTGCCCATCGGCCTCGTCGTGCCCTTCGACGTGGAGGCTCTGGCCGAGGCGGTGCGGGTCTGCCACGACTTCGGCGCCCCGATCACCCATCGCGGAGGCGGGACGGCGCTGGCCGGACAGACCACCAACTACACGGTCATCATCGACAGTTCCAAATACTGCAACGGCTTCCTCGCCATCGACCTCGACCGCCGCCTCGCCACCGTCGAGCCCGGGATCGTGCTGGACGAGCTGCAGAAGCGCTGCCGGCCGCATGGGCTGCGCTTCGGCCCCGACCCGTCGACGCACGACCACAACTCCATCGGCGGCATGATCGGCAACAACTCCGCCGGGCCGCATTCCGTCGTCGCCGGGGTGACCAGCCACAATGTCGAGAGCATGGACATCGTCACCTATGACGGGCTGCTCCTGACCGTCGGCTGGACGACCGAGGCGGAGATGGACCGCATCATCGCCGAGGGCGGCCGCAAGGGCGAAATCCACGCCAAGCTGCAGGCCCTGCGCGACCGCTATGCCGGCGAGATCCGCCGCATCTATCCGAAGATCCCGCGCCGCGTCTCCGGCTTCAACCTCGACTCGCTGCTGCCCGATGAGGACGGCCGCTTCAACCTCGCCCGCGCCCTGGTCGGCAGCGAGGGCACCTGCGTCACGATCCTGCGCGCCACGCTGAACCTGATCCCCGATCCGCCCGCCAAGGTGGTTCTGGTCGTCGGCTTCGAAAGCGTCTGCCACGCCGCCGACGTGGTCTGCGACGTCCGCGGCTTCGGCCCCGACGCCATCGAAGGGGTGGACGAGCGCCTGACCGATTTCATGCGCAAGAAGCACCTGCATGTGGACGACCTCAAGCTTCTGCCCGACGGACCGTCCTGGCTGTTCATCGAGTTCGGCGGCGACAGCCCGGACGAGGCCGCCGCCAAGGCCCGCCGCCTGGAGGACCATCTGCGTGGCCGGCCGCATGTCCACGACATGCGCCTCGTCACCGATGATCACGAGCAGGAACGGCTGTGGAAGGTGCGTGAATCCGGCCTCGGCGCCACCGCCTGGGTGCCGGGGCAGAAGCACGATACCTGGCCGGGCTGGGAGGACTCCGCGGTGGCGCCCGAGAATCTCGGCGCCTACATGCGCGACCTGCTGAAGCTCTACGACGATTACGGCTACAAGCCGGCGCTCTACGGCCATTTCGGCGACGGGCTGATCCATTGCCGCGTCGGCTTCGGCCTGCACACGCAGGAGGAGGTGGACAGGTTCCGGCGCTTCCTGAACGACGCCGCCCATCTGGTGGTGCGCCATGGCGGCACCCTGTCCGGCGAGCATGGCGACGGGCAGGCGCGGGCGGAACTGCTGCCGATCATGTTCGGCGACGACCTCGTGCGGGCCTTCGCCGAGTTCAAGGCGATCTGGGATCCGGACAACCGCATGAATCCGCACAAGGTCGTGCATCCCTATGCGGCGGACCAACAGCTGCGCCTCGGCCCGCGCTTCAAGCCGCCGCATCTGGAGAGCGTCTTTACCTATCCGGAGGATGGCGGCTCGCTCACCCACGCCCTGCTGCGCTGCGTCGGGGTCGGCAAATGCCGGCGGCACGAGGGCGGCACCATGTGCCCCAGCTTCCGCGCCACGCGGGAGGAGCGGCATTCGACCCGCGGCCGGGCCCGCCTGCTGCAGGAGATGCTGCAGGGCGATCCCATCCGCGACGGCTGGCGCGACGAGGCGATCCACGACGCGCTGCACCTGTGCCTGGGCTGCAAGGGCTGCAAGGCCGACTGTCCGGTCAATGTCGACATGGCGACCTACAAGGCGGAGTTCCTGCACCACCATTACCAGCACCGCCACCGCCCGCGGGCGGCTTGGAGCATGGGGCTGATCCATCGCTGGGCGCGCCTGCTGGCGCCGGTGTGGTGGGCGCCCAACCTCGCCACCCAGACGCCGGTGTTCGGCCGGCTGTCGCGCGCGGCGGCGGGCATCGCCCCGCAGCGCCCGGTCCCGACCTTCGCCGCGAAGACCTTCCGCCGCTCCTGGAAGCCCGGGCCGGACCGCGGCCGGCCGCCGGTGGTGCTGTGGACCGACAGCTTCAACAACCATTTCACGCCGGAGCCGCTGTTCGCCGCCGCCGAGGTGCTGGACGCCGCCGGCTATGCGGTCACCATCCCGCGTACGAACCTGTGCTGCGGCCGGCCCTATTACGATTTCGGCCGGCTGGACGACGCCAAGCGCACGCTGAAGCAGACCATGGACGGCCTGCGGCGCGAGCTGGACGCCGGCGCCTATGTCGTCGGCGTCGAGCCGAGCTGCCTGTCGGTGTTCCGCGATGAATTGCCCAACCTGTTCCCCAACGATCCCGAGGCAAAACGTCTTTCCAGCCGCAGCATGCTGCTGGCCGAATTTCTGGAAAAGGTGGCCCACTTCGACCCGCCCAAGCTGTCCGGCCCGGCGCTGGTGCATGGGCACTGCCACCACAAGGCGGTGTTCGGCATGGCCTGCGACGCGGCACAGATCCGCAAGAGCGGCCTCGACGCCCGCATCCTCGACGACGGCTGCTGCGGCATGGCCGGCGCCTTCGGCTACGAGGAGGACAAGTACCCGGTGTCGCTGGCGATCTTCGACCAAGGGCTCGGCGCCACGCTGCGGCAGGCGCCCCCCGACACCCTGTTGATCGCCGACGGCTTCTCCTGCCGCGAGCAGGTGGAGCATCTGACCGGCCGCCACCCGCTGACCCTGGCCGAGGTCTTGCGCGACGCCCTGCGCCGCCGCACATCACACCAACCCGCCGGCAGATGACCCAAACTCAGGAGACACCCATGGCCAAGGCACCGATCGGACACACCCGCTGGGGCATCGCCGACAATTATATCCCGGCCTGGAGCCACGGCCCCGAACCGGAGATGGCCAGCCACGAAGGGCTGTCGATCCTCAACACCGGCGACCGCGAGGTGGAGGTGCGCATCACCCTCTACTTCACCGACCGCGAGCCGGCCGGGCCGTACAAGGTGAAGGTCGGCGCCCGCCGCACCAACCATGTCCGCATGAACCTGCTCGACGACCCCGAGCCGGTCCCGCTCGGCCAGCCCTTTTCCACCGTCGTCGAGGCCGATGGGCCGGTGGTGGTGCAACTCACCCGCCTCGACAGCCGGCAGGCGGAAAACGCCCTGCTCAGCGTCATCGCCTTCGCCGGCTGAAAGCTTGCGGGTATTACACAGCGTTCTCCGTGGAAGGATCTCCCTCTCCCCCCCGGGGAGAGGGTCGGGGTGAGGGGGATGCACCGCGTGGCCATTCCGAGAATCCTCGCCGCGCCCCCCCCTCACCCTAACCCTCTCCCCGGGGGGAGAGGGGATCTCTCCTGCGCGTCAAAAAAGCTCATAGCATCTGACGGACTGTTCAGCCCCCGCCGCTCGCACCGTTGGCGCGCTGCTTGGCCGCTTGGGCGTTGCGGCTCAGGTTGATGGCGGAGTTGATCAGCGCGATGTGGGAGAAGGCCTGCGGGAAATTCCCGACCAGCCGCCCGGCCTGCGCATCATACTCCTCCGACAGCAGGCCCAGGTCGTTGCGCAGGGCCAGCAGGCGTTCGAACAGCGCCGTCGCCTCGTCGCGGCGGCCTTGCAGGACGAAGGCATCGACCAGCCAGAAGCTGCAGGCCAGGAAACTGCCCTCGCCGGGGGGCAGCCCGTCCTCGACCCGGCCGGTGTCGTACCGCTTGACGAAGCCGTCCTTCAACAGCTGGCGCTCGACCGCCGCCACCGTGCCGGCGATGCGCGGATCATGGGCCGGCAGGAAGCCCACCACCGGCAGAAGCAGCAGCGACGCGTCCACCAGCTTGCTGCCATAGGACTGGACGAAACTCCCCATTTCCCGGTCATAGCCGTTGGCGCAGACATCCTGATGGATGCGCCGGCGCAGATCCTTCCAGCGCTCGACCGGACCGTCCATGGCGAACTGCTCGGCGCTCTTGATCGCACGGTCCACCGCCACCCAGGCCATCACCTTGGAAAAGGTGAAGCGCTGCCGCCCGCCACGGGTTTCCCAGATGCCCTCGTCCGGCTGGTCCCAAACCGTTTCCAGATGGGCCAGCAGCGACCGCTGAAGCTGCCAGCCCGTGTCGTTGGCGCCCAGCCCGCCGCGCCGCGCCTGATGCAGGGCATCCATCAGCTCGCCATAGACATCGAGCTGAAGCTGCGTCGATGCGGCATTGCCGATGCGCACCGGCCGGGCGCCCTCATAGCCGGGCAGCCAGTCCGCCTCCCACTCCATCAGCCGGCGTTCGCCCGCAAGGCCATACATGATCTGCAACTGCTCCGGCCGGCCGGCGGTGGCGCGCAGCAGCCAACCGCGCCATGCGTTCGCCTCGTCATAATAGCCGGCATTCATCAGCGCCTGCAGCGTGAAGGTCGAATCCCGCAGCCAGCAGAAGCGATAGTCCCAGTTGCGGATGCCGCCCAGCTGTTCCGGCAGCGAGGCGGTTGCCGCGGCGACGATGCCGCCGGTCGGCGAATAGGTCAGCGCCTTCAAGGTCACCAGCGAGCGCCGCACCGCCTCGGCCCAGGGACCGTCATACTTGCATCGGCCGATCCAGTCCCGCCAGAACCGCTCGGTGTCGCCAAGCGCCTGTTCCGCATCCACCGGGTCGGGGGTCGGATCGCAGGAGGGGGCGTAGGTCAGCACGAAGGGCACCCGCTCGCCGGTCTCCACCGTGAAGTCGCCGACGGTGGTCAGATTCCGACCGCACAGCTCGACCGGCGTGCGCAGATGCAGCATGTCCGGCCCGGCGATGGCGCGCAGCGTGCCGTCTTCCAGCCGCGTCACCCAGGGCACGGCGCAGCCATAGCCGAAGCGGATGACCAGTTCGGTCCGCATGACGACGCGGCCCCGGCGCCCGACGACGATCCGCACCACGTCCGATGCCTGGTCCCGTGGCGGCATGAAGTCGATGACGGTCACCGCCCCGTCGGCCGTCTCGAAGTCGGTCTCAAGGATCAGCGTGTCGCCGCGATAGCGCCGCGTGATCCGGGCCTCTGCGTCGGCTGGGGCGATCAGCCAGCGGCCATGCTCCGGCGTGCCCAGCAATGCCGCGAAGCACGCATCGGAATCGAAGCGCGGCCAGCACAGCCAGTCGATGGACCCCTCGCGCGACACCAGCGCCGCCGTCTCGCAGTCGCCGAGCAGGGCATAATCCTCGATCCGCGAAGCCATTCGGTCTTCCTTCCTTCCGCGCCCCCCGCCAGTTTCCAACTCGCCGCAGCGCTTCCGGTTCCCGGAAGGACAATGGTCAGGGCCGCAGCGATTGCAGCACCAGCTCCACCATATGGGCCAGCCGTTCCTCCTTCGCCGGATCGGCCAGCAGGTCGCGCCCGAAGATCACCGACAGGGTGTGGACGTTGGACAGGTAGAAGTAGGACAGCCCGGCGATGGAGATGTAGAGCTGCACCGGATCGACCCCGGCCCGGAACACCCCCTGGTCCACCCCGCGCGCCAGCACGTCGGCGATCATCTGCACGAAGGGGGAGTGCATCGACTGCACCTGACCGGAAGTCTTCAGCAGTTCGGCCCGGTGCAAATTCTCGGTGTTCAGCAGGGCCATGAATTCGGGATGGTCGATGAAATACTGCCAGGTGAAGCCGATCAGCCGGGCGATGGCCTCGGGTGGCGCCAGCTTGTCCAGGTTCAGCGTGCGCTCGGTCTCGCGGATATGGGCATAGGCGTCCTCAAGGACCGCCAGATACAGCTCCTCCTTGTTGCCGACATGGTAATAGAGCATGCGCTTGTTGGTGCCGGCCTGCTCGGCGATGCGGTCGACGCGGGCGCCGCCCAGCCCGTAGCGCGCGAACTCCTCCGTCGCGGCGGCCATGATGCGCGCCCGCGTGCCCTCCGGGTCGCGGGTCACCTTGACCGGCGCGGCGCTTTGGCTGGGAGAAGGCGGCACCGGTTCGGGTGCGTCGGGTGCGTCGGTCAGGCTGTCCATGCGGGAAGCCGGCTCCTGCGGTCCGGGGTAGGGGGCGGTCTTCCCCCCATGGTAGAGCGTCGGCCAGAAAATTCAAACCAGGGCGATTTCAAACCACGCTGCGGTGGCGGTCGATGCAGGTGTCCAGCACCTCGCCCATCGGCTTCTCCCACCAGATGTTTTGTGAGAAGATCTCCACCTCCGAATAGCCGGCGAAGCCGCACTCCTCCACCCAGCCGCGGATGCGCGGAATGTCGATGACGCCGTCGCCCATCATGCCGCGGTCCAGCAGCAGGTCGGTGGTCGGCACCAGCCAGTCGCAGACATGGAAGGCCAGCAGCCGCTCTTTACCGGCGCGGCGGATCTGCGCCTCCAGATCCGGGTCCCACCAGACGTGATAGACGTCGACCGCCACCCCCAGCGCCCCCGACCTGACCGGATCCAGCCGGTCGCAAATGTTCAGCGCCTGCGCCATCGTGTTCACGCAGGCGCGGTCGGCGGCATACATCGGGTGCAGCGGCTCGATCGCCAGGGGCATCCCCGCCTTGCGGGCATAGTCCAGCAGCTCTGCGATGCCGTCCTCCACCTGCGCGCGGGCCAGCGCGATGTCCTTGCTGACCACCGAACCGGGCCGGGAATATTGCGGCAGCCCGCCAACCACCAGCACCAGGCAGGCCGCACCCAGCGCCGCCGCCTCGTCCACCGCGCGGCGGTTGTCGTCGCGCACCTCCGCCGCCTTGGACGGATCGGCCGGGAACATGCCGCCGCGGCAATAGCCGGACAGAGCCAGTTCCCCCGCCCGCACCGCCCGCAGCGTGGCGTCGAGCCCCACCGCCGCGACCTGATCGCGCCAGGGCGAGACGGCGCGGATGCCGCGGCGGGTGCAGGCGTCGAGGATCCCGACCAGATCGCCCTGTTTGCGGACGGTGGCCGTGTTGATCGACAGCCAGCGGTGGTCGCCTGAGAAATCACGCATCACGAAATCCCTCTTACTGCCAGAACCGCCGCCATCCGCTGCGCCGCGCGGTCCGGATCGGACAGCAGCCCCGCCTTGTCGGCCAGCCGGAACAGCTCGGCCAGATGCAGGGTGGAGCGCGTGCTCTCCTGCCCGCCGACCATGGTGAAGTGGTCCTGATGGCCGTTCAGATAGGCCATGAACACGACGCCGGTCTTGTAGAAGCGGGTCGGCGCCTTGAAGATGTGGCGCGACAGCGGCACGGTCGGCGCCAGGATGTCGTGGAACCCCGCCTCGTCGCCGTCGGCCAGATGGGCCAGCGCCGCGGCGGCAGCCGGCGCGATGGCGTCGAAGATGCCGAGCAGCGCGTCGGAATGATGCTGCCCGTCGCCGGCGATCAACTCCGCATAATTGAAATCGTCCCCCGTATACATGCGCACGCCCTGCGGCAGGCGCCGCCGCATGACGATCTCCTTGTCCTTGTCGAGCAGCGAGATCTTGATGCCGTCCACCTTGGCCGCGAAGTCGCCGATGATCGACACCGCGGTGTCCATCGCCGTGTCGATGTCGCTGCTGCCCCAATAGCCGGCCAGCGCCGGGTCGAACATGTCGCCCAGCCAGTGCAGGATCACCGGCTGCTTCACCTGCGACAGGATGCGGCCATAGACGCGGACGTAATCCTCCGGCCCCCTGGCGACGCGGGCCAGCGCGCGCGACGCCATCAGGATGATGCGGCCGTCGAGCGCCTCGATGGCTTCGATCTGCTCCTCATAGGCGCGGATGACGTCGTCGATGCCGCGGGCATTCTCCGGCGGCAGATGGTCGGTGCCGGCGCCGCAGGCGATCACCCCGCCGCGCGCCTTGGCCGCCGACTGCGACCGCCGGATCAGTTCCAGCGAGGTCGGCCAGTCCAGCCCCATGCCGCGCTGCGCCGTGTCCATCGCCTCGGCGACGCCGAGGCCGAGGTCCCACAGATGCTCACGGAAGGCGATGGTCCGGTCCCAGTCGATGGCCGGCGCCAGCCACGGATCGCCCTCGGCCAGCGGGTCGGCGACCATATGGGCGGCGGCGAAGGCGACGCGGGTCAGCGGCCGGTCGGTGCGGGCGGGAAAGCCGCGCGGCGGGGCGAGCGTGTAGCTCTCGATGCTGCGATCGGGGCGGGGGAGGCGGATGGTGGGCATGGGATGGTGTTCCTGAAAAGTCGTGGCCACTTGCCCCCACCCCAACCCTCCCCCGCTCTCGCGGGGGAGGGGGCAGGTGTTCAGGCGGGAGAGTGGCGGCAGTCCCTCCCCCGCGAGAGCGGGGGAGGTTAGGTGGGGGTCTAACTCAGCCGCAGTCTAACTTGGCCGCAGCCTCACCCCCCGATCGCCGGCACATCCACCCAGCGGCGTTCGCGCCAGCTCTGCAGCGCGCATTCCACCAGCTGGACGCCCTTGGCGCCTTCGATCAGGCCGTGCTTGTAGGGCGCATCCTCCACCACATGGCGGATGAAGGACTCCCACTGCACCTTGAAGCCGTTGTCGAACACGGCGTTGTCGGGCACCGGCTGCCAAGTGTCGTAGAAGTCGATGGTCTGCTTCTGGTCGGGGTTCCACACCGGGCGCGGCGTGCCCTGGCGCGGCTGGATCACGCAGTCGGTCAATCCTGCGACCGCCGAGCCGTTGGTGCCGTCGACCTGGAAGGTCACCAGATCGTCGCGATAGACCCGCGTGCACCAGGAGGAGTTGATGGTGGCGATCACCCCGCCCTCAAGCTCGAACATCGCATATGCGGCGTCGTCGGCGGTCGCCTTGTAGGGCTTGCCCTTTTCGTCCCAGCGCTCCGGAATGTGGGTGGCGCCCAGGCAGGAGATGCTCTTGACCTGTCCGAACAGGTTGTCGAGCACATAGCGCCAGTGGCAGATCATGTCGAGGATGATGCCGCCGCCATCCTCCTCCCGGTAGTTCCAGGACGGGCGCTGCGCCGGCTGCCAGTCGCCCTCGAACACCCAATAACCGAACTCGCCGCGCACCGACAGCATGCGGCCGAAGAAGCCGCTGTCGCGCAGCATGCGCAGCTTCTCCAGGCCCGGCAGGAACAGCTTGTCCTGCACCGTGCCGTTCTTCACCCCGGCCTCGTTCGCCAGCCGGACGACGCGCAGCGCCTCGTCCAGGTTGGTGGCGATCGGCTTCTCGCAATAGACATGCTTGCCGGCGCGGATCGCCTTTTCCAGCAGGGTGGGGCGCATCTGGGTGGTGCCGGCGTCGAAGAAGATCACATCGTCCGGATTGTCCAGCGCCGCGTCGAGATTGTCGCTCCAGCGCTCGATGCCGTGGCGGCGGGCCAGTTCCTGCATCTTTTCGGCATTGCGGCCGACGAGGATCGGATCGGGCATGACGCGCGAGCCGTCCGACAGGGTGACGCCGCCTTGGGCGCGGATCGCCAGGATCGAGCGGATCAGGTGCTGGTTCATGCCCATCCGCCCGGTGACGCCGTGCATGATGAGGCCAAGGCGCTTGGTGCTCATGGGGGAACTCCTTCGGAAAGCGCTGATGTCGGGTTTGAAAGGGGTGAAAGGCCGGACCAGTCGGGGTCGGCGATATGAGCGAAGCCGGGGCCGGACAGCGGCGCCGTCGCCAGCCGTCCGCTGCCGGTGGCGAGCCGCACCGTCCCGTCGGCGTCGCGTTCGTAGAAACCGGGATGGGCGTCGAGGAAGGCCGCACCCTCCGCCTCGCTGCCGAAGCCCCCGCCATACTGGTGCCCGTTGCGTTCGGCATGCGGGATGCCGAGGAAGGCGACCAGCGCCGTGTCCTGCTGCACCGACAGCCCGGCCTGGCAGGTCAGATCCTCGGCGGAGATGAAGTGCGGCGGCCCCCACGCCGCGCAACGGGCGCGGTTGAGCATCGCCTTGTAGAGACCCTTGCAGGATTTCGACGACACGCCGCGATAGCCCAGGACGCGGGCCTGCGGAAAGGCGTCGTACCCGTCGTCGGACTCGTCGATGATGACCGGCACCCGCTCCGCCACCGCGCCCAGCGGCCGGGCAAGCGCCGCCTCCCGCGCGATCGGCTGTTCCAGATAGGCGAGCGCCCTGCGGAAGCCGGCGAGGGCAGGGGAGGCGTCGATGCGGTCGAGCAGCTCCGCGACATGAGGTGCATCGCGATACTGCTCGTTGCCGTCCAGCGTGGCGCGATAGCCGGGGGCACTCCGTTCCAGCACGTCGGCCAGTTCGGTGAGCCTCGCAACATCGGCGGACACGTCGCCGCCCAGCTTGATCTTGAACCAGCTCAGATGCGCGTGCCTTGCCAAGTCCTCCGGCTTGTCGAGCAGCCCGACGGTGTGGCGCAATTCCACCTCTGCAAGCGGAGAGAGTCCACCGAGGAACCCGTCCAGATCGAAGCCTGCGAGGTCGGGCGCCAGCCGCGCGTCCAGCCCGGCGACATTGGCGCCCAGCCCCTGAAACGCGTTCAACCCCAGCACCCGCAGCAGCCCGTCCAGCACCGCCTTGTCGATCTGCGCCGGCCCGAAGGCTGCAGCGAGTTTCGGCTCCATCGTCGGCGTGAAGGCGGCGTGATGGCCGAAGGCGGTGTCGAGCCGGCTGTCCGCCAGATAAGCTTCCCGCGCTTCGACCAGCGAGCGGCGCAAGCCGTCCACCGTCTGGGCCGGGCTGCGGTCCGGGCGCTTGTCGAACCATTTCGGCATCATCATCTCTGCCGTCGCGCCCCAGGCTTCGCCCTGTCCCTCGACCTCGATCAGGGCGCGGACGAAGGCCTGCGGAGCCGCCTCCACCGTCACCGCGCCGAAGCGGAACGGCTTCACGAAACGGACGGGCCGCTCGTACAGCTCGATGGCGCGGATGCGGAGACGGGGGGCGGGCATGATGAAGATCCTTCGAGTCTTGCCCCCACCCTTCCCATGCTGGCGCATGGGCCCCTTCCCTCCCCCGCTGGGCAGGGGAGGGAGACAGGAGCTTTGCAGAAGGGCGGCGGAGTTCCCTCCCCCGCCCAGCGGGGGAGGGTTAGGGTGGGGGTCTAACTGAGCGTCCTGATCGCGCCCCTAATCCAAATGCCCCTGCGCCGCGAAATGCTTGCGGATGGTCTGGGTCAGCTGGATGAACACCGGGTCGCCCATGACGTCCAGCGTCCGCGGGCGCTCCAGCGGGACCTCGTAGGTGGCGGCGATGGTGCCCGGCCGTTCCGACATCACCATCACCCGGTCGGCCAGGAACACCGCCTCGGGGATGGAATGGGTGATCAGGATCACCGTCTTGCCGGTCTCATGCTGGATGCGTTGCAGCTCGACATTCATCCGCTCCCGCGTCATGGCGTCGAGCGCGCCGAACGGCTCGTCCATCAGCAGGATCTTCGGGTCATGCACCAGCGCCCGGCACAAGGCGGCGCGCTGCTGCATGCCGCCCGACAGCTGCCACGGATACTTATGCTCGAACCCCTTCAGCCCGGTCATCTCGACCAGCTTGTGGGCGCGTTCCAGATAGCGCTCGCGCGGCAGGCGGCGGATTTCCACCGGCAGCATGATGTTGCGCAGAACCGACCGCCAGGCCAGCAGGGTCGGGCTCTGGAAGACGATGCCGGTGTCGTCATGCGGCTCCGTCACCGTGTCGCCTTCGATCCGGATGCTGCCGCTGGTGACCGGCAGCAGCCCGGCCAGCATCTTCAGCAGGGTGGACTTGCCGCAGCCCGACGGTCCCACCACCACCAGGAACTCGCCCGGCCGCACGTCGAAGGTGATGGGGCGGAGCGACGGCACCTCGCCGTCGCGGGTGCGGTAGGTCTTGGTCACGCCGTCGATGCGGATCAGCGGCTCGCCGGACAGGCGCTGCGTTTCCGCCTCGCCCACCAGTTTCAACTGTGGCTGTGCCATGCTCTCCTCGTCGCTCCGTGCGGGCATGCTGCGGTCAGATCACTTGGCAGGTCGATTATTTGGCGGCGGCGTTCATCGCCTTCGCCGCAGGGTCGGCCGGCAGGAACTCGCGGGTGTAGAAGCGCTTGGGGTTGTCCTTGGCCGACTTGTCCAGCCCGCCATATTCGACCAGCAGATCCACCGTCTCCTTCATGTTGGCGTCGGTGACCTGGAAGGGCCGCATCTTCTCCGTCTCCTTGGTGCGGTAGAGCGGGATGGTCAACTCGAAGCCTTCCTGCAGCGTGTCGGGCTTGCCGCCCTTCGGGTTGG
>PJUA01000712.1_pt1 | contig 13005 bp, 9 predicted proteins | sample 1512151 | NCBI WGS metagenome assembly PJUA01 (sample SAMN08177678, study PRJNA422409) | Soil metagenome, whole genome shotgun sequencing project. | isolation source: Soil enriched on filter paper: beechwood xylan treatment | place: USA: Madison | collected 2015-01-15
CGCACGACCAGTTCGACCGTGTCGTCACCGAGGTCGGCCTTGTGCAGTTGTTCGTAGAGCCGCGCCCCGCGCTCGATCTGCTGGCCGAGCGAGGCGGTCGGGCCGGAGAGCGAGGCGATCAGCCCGACCTTGTAGGCCTTGGCGGCGGCGCTGCCCGCCATCGGCAGCAGGGCGGCGGCGGCCATGGCGGTGCCGAGGGTGAGGGTGCGGAAGCTGGTCATTGTGGTGGGTCCTCCCAGGGAATTTGTTGTGGGTGTGTTGGGTGGGGGTGAAAAAGGCGCGTCAGCGCCCCAACTCCTCCAGACGGTCGACATAGACCAGCCCCGCCTCGGCCAGTGCCGGGCGCATGTCGTACATGTCCAGGCCCAGTTCGCCGGACGCGAGGCGCTTGCGCTTGTCCTCCTCGTTGGCCGAGCGCTTCTGGGCAAGGGCAGCCACTTCCGCAGCGCGCGAGGCCGGCACTACGACGACGCCGTCGTCGTCAGCGACGATCACGTCGCCCGGATTGACCAGCGCCCCGGCGCAGACCACCGGAATGTTGACGGAGCCGAGAGTCGCCTTGACGGTGCCCTTCGCGGAGACCGCGCGCGACCAGACCGGGAAGCCCATCTCCTGCAGGCTGGCCACGTCGCGGCAGCCGGCATCGATCACCAGCCCGCGCACCTGCCGCGCCATCAGCGAGGTCGCCAGCAGGTCGCCGAACATGCCGTCGGTGTTGTCGGTCGTGACGCCGACCACCAGGATATCGCCGGGGCGGCACTGCTCCACCGCCACATGCAGCATCCAATTGTCGCCGGGCTGGGCCAGCACGGTGACGGCGGTGCCGGCGACCCGCGCCCCCGGCCAGACAGGGCGCATGTAGGTCTTCATCAGCCCCAGCCGCCCCATCGCCTCATGCACCGTGGAGACGCCGAGCGTGGCGAGGCTTTCGACCGCCGCCCCATCGGCACGGTCGATGCTGCGGACAACGACGCCGAGCTTGGTCGGGATCATGCCAGCTCCTCCAGCACCATCGGGAAGACGCGCTGATAGGCTTCGCCGTGGGTCATGCCCTGTCTGGTGCCATAGGTGGCGCCGCGCCCGGCGTTGCGGCCGCCCTGGGCGCCGCGCTGCAACGCCACGCGGGTGTAGTAGTCCCACAGATGCGTCTGGGCCGGCAGCGTCTCGAACGCCTTGCGCTTGATGTCCCAGACCTCGTCGATGTTCAGGATGACGTTCGGCTTGAAGTCGCACTGTTCGGGCTGGTGCGGCTCGAACAGGAAGACCGGCGGGGCGCCAAGCGTCCTGGCGCCGGGATCGTGGCCGGCGGCCTGGGCGATGATGCGGGCCTGCTGGGCGAAGCGGGCGGCGTCGGGGTGGTCGTGGTTGTAGGGGTCGGCCGCCGCATGGGTCAGGACGAAAGCCGGCTGGACATCGCGATAGATGTCGACCAGCCGGTCCAGCATCTCGCGGTTCAGCGCCAGCGGATAATCCTCCGTATCGAAGAACTCGATCTCGGCGCCGAGGATCTCGGCGGCACGCAGGGCCTCGTCATGGCGCTGGCGCTTCACCGCCTCCAGTGTGGCCCCCGGCTGCTTCCACGCACCCTGGCTTTCGCCACGGGCGCCATAGGACAGGCAGACGATCTTGACGCGGTAGCCGCGTCTGGCGTGCAGAGCGATGGCGCCGCCGGCGCGCCAGACGAAGTCTCCCGGATGCGCGCTGACGACCAGCGCGCCCTTTTGCGATTGCGTGCTCATGGCGGTGTGCGCCTGTGGTTCGGGGGTTTTGGTTGAACGACCGCCTTATTTGTACGGCTGTACAAATGCTAGGCATCGCCGCAGTCCTGTGTCAACATGAATTTGACGGACGTACAATCGGCCAGATGCGTCGTTCAAATTATTTGTACGGACGACCAAATGGCGCTAGGATGGCGGCAGTTGTTCCGCTCCATCCGATCCGGAGGTCGATCCCGTGCTGACCGCGCAACGCCAGAACTCGATGAGGGAGGCGATCCTCGATGCCGCGGAAGATCTGTTCTCCAAGAACGGCTTCCGTGCGGTGTCGATGCGGGAGATCGCCCAGGCGTCGGGCGCCAATCTCGGCAGCATCAGCTATCATTTCGGCTCAAAGGACGGGCTGCTGCGCGCGATCTACGAACGCCACTCCGGCCCGATGAACCGGCGCCGGCAGGAATTGCTGACGGAGGCGCAGCGCATCCGCGATCCCGACGACCGGCTGCAGGCGATCGTGCGCGCCTTCATCCTGCCGTCGCTGTCCCAGACGGAGGGCAGCATCGGCGGCGGCGCCCGCTTCGCCCGGCTGCGCGCCGTGGTGATGGCGGAGCGTCACGAGGAGGCGCAGAAGATCATCGCGGAGACCTTCAACCCCATCAATCTCGCCTTCATCGACGCGTTGCAGGCCTGCCTGCCGCATCTGCCGCGGGCCGACATCGTCTGGCGCACGCATTTCCTGCTGGGGGCGGTCAGCTACACGCTGATCAACCCGTGGCGGGTGACGCGCCTGTCGGACGGCGAGGCGAATGGCGAAAACACCGAAGAGGCGCTGGTCCAGATCGTCCGCGCCGCCGTCGCCGCCTTCCGCGCGCCGGCGGGGAGCGATCCCGCGCCCTGACTGATTAGGGAGCTTGAGACGATGACCGAGCAGATCGGCATCCGCTGCGCGCTGATGCGCGGCGGCACCTCGAAGGGCGCCTATTTCCTGGCGTCGGATTTGCCGGACGATCCGGCGGCTCGCGACCGCATCCTGCTGGCGGCACTCGGCTCGCCCGATCCGCGCCAGATCGACGGCATCGGCGGGGCGCATCCGCTGACCAGCAAGGTGGCGGTGGTGTCGAAATCCGACCGGCCGAACTGCGACGTCGATTACCTGTTCCTGCAGATCGTGCCGGACAAGCCGATCGTCTCCGACAAGCAGAATTGCGGCAACATCCTGGCCGGCGTCGCCCCCTTCGCCATCGAACGAGGGCTGATGCAGCCGGCCGGAGAGCGCACCACCGTGCGCGTCTATATGGTCAATTCCGACAGCAAGGCGGAGGTGACGGTTGAAACGCCGGGCGGGCGCGTGCGCTATGACGGCGACGTCGCCATCGACGGCGTGCCGGGCACCCATGCGCCGGTGACCCAGGCATTCCTCGACACGGAAGGCTCGGCCTGCGGCGCGCTGCTGCCGACCGGGCGGACGAAGGACGAGATCGACGGCGTGCCTTGTACCCTGATCGACAACGGCATGCCGGTGGTCGTCCTGCCGGCATCCGCCCTCGGCCTGACCGGTTACGAGGATGCCGACGCGCTGGAAGGCGATGCCGTCCTGAAGGAGCGGTTGGAGAGGATTCGGCTTGCCGCCGGGCCGCTGATGGGGCTGGGCGACGTGCGGGCGCAGACGGTGCCGAAGCTGACCCTGGTGGCGCCGCCACGTGACGGAGGAATGATCTGTACCCGGACCTTCACGCCTTTCAGCCTGCATGCCTCCATCGGTGTGCTGGGCGCGGTGACGGTGGCGACGGCCTGCCTGCTGGACGGATCGCCGGCCCATGCGCTGGCGGCGGTGCCATCTGGCCCGTCCAAGCTCTGCGATGTGGAGCATCCGTCGGGCCGGCTGACGGTGGCGCTTGAGATCGATCCACTTGCAATCGATGGGGGCGCTGCGGACTTGAAGTTGCGCCGCGCGGCTCTGGTGCGGACGGCGCGGCTGCTGATGGACGGGACCGTGTTCGTGGCCGTCGCGCGCTGACCTCATGGGGACGAGCCGCTTCAAAGGCGATCTCGACGAAAGCGACGAGCCACCGGAGTTCCAGCGATTGCCAGTCACCCGTCCAGGTCGCTGGCATATCTGAACTCCCGCCTCGTTCAGGTGAACGTGACACTGCCGTCCGCTGCGACGGGCAGGGTGAAGGTGAAGCGGCTGCCGCCGCTGTCACTGTCCGCCGACAGGGTCCCGCCATGGGCGGACATGACCGAGCGGCAGATGGACAGTCCCATTCCCATGCCCCTGTCCTTGGTGGTGAAGAAGGGATCGAAGATCCGCGCCAGGATGTCGGGGGAAATGCCGCTGCCGGTGTCGCCGATGCTGACCGCGAGCACGCCGTCGGTCACCCGGCTTTCGACCAGAAGCTCGCGCTGTCCGCCATGGTCGGCCATGGAATCCAGCGCGTTGGTGACGAGATTCAGAACCACCTGCTGCAGCTGTGTGCGGTCGCCCCGCACCTGGACGCCGTCACCGCGGAGATCGGCGGTCAGGCGGACGCCGCGCTTGCCGATCTCGTCGGCGGTCAGGGTCAGCACCTCCTCCACCAGGGGATCGACGGACAGCGGCTCCAGCACCAGGGGGGCCTGCTTCGCAAGCGACCGCAGCGCGCGCAGGATATCGGCGACGCGCAGACCGGCGGTGCGGATGTCCTCCAGGTTCGACAGGGCCTCCGCCACGTCGGGAGTGGGGGCCTTCAGCCAGCGCAGGCTGGCGCCGGCGCTGGCGACGATGCCGGCGAGCGGCTGGCTGATCTCGTGGGTGATGGAAGCCGCCAGTTCGCCCATGACCGTCAGGTGGCTTGCCCGCGCCAGATCGGCGCGCGCGACACGAAGGGCCGCCTCCATTTCCTGGCGGCGGCGATTCTCCAGCATCAGGTCGGTGTAGAGCCGGGCCGCTTCCAGCGCGTTGGCTGCCTGCGGGGCCAGCACCTCCAGCATCGCCGCCTTGCGCGGCGTGAAGACGTTCAGCGCAAGGTCGTTTTCCAGATACAGGACGCCGACCAGCCGGCCCTGCTTGATCAGGGGCTGGCAAAGGAACGACCCCGCCTTCGCGCCGGCGGTCGCCGCATCGCCGGATGAGAGCGTCCGTCGGGTGCGCAGCACGGTGTGCAGGACGGCGGCCGGCACGCGATCCTCCGCCGGCACGTCGTCGGTCAGCCGGACCACGATGTCGCTGTCGACCACGGTCGCCGTCGCCTCCACCCGCGGTTCGTCACCGCGCATCAGCAGCAGGGCGCCGCGCCGGGCACCGGCATGGACGATCATGTTGACCATCAGCCGCTCGACCAGCCGGTCCAGCAGGATCTCCTCCGACAGGGCATGGGCCGTCTTCAGCACCAGCTCCATGTCCAGATCCTCGATGCCCTGACGGGCGTCGGCAGGGCCGTCGCCGGCCAGGAAGGGGAATTCCGCCTCCAGCCCCTTCACCTTGGCCAACGCCCCCCAGCGCCGGTAGGCGGCCGACGCCAGCCTCAGCTGGTCGCGGGCGGCATAGCCAAGCTGCAGCGACCGGGCATGGCGGCCGGCCAGTTCGTGGGCCAGTCCCTGTTCATGGGAAAAGCCGGCCGCAGCCGCCGCTGCTGCGGAGTCGTCATAGAGACGCATCGCCTCGACGTCGCGTCCGTCCAGCCTCGCCATCTCCGCATCGACCAGGGCCAGCTTGTTGCGGAAGGTCAGCGGATTGATGTCCGCCCACAGGGCCAGCCGCCGGCGGCAGTGCGCCACCTCGTCCCGCGCCGCTGCGGGATCTGAGCCGGGATCCTGGGTGTGCAGCACGGCGTTGTAGAAGGTCAGTTCGCCAACGGAGATATGGGCCGGTGCCGCCCAGGTCATGCCGAAGGCCGGCGTCAGGTTGGCCCGAGCCAGGGCGAAGTCGCGGTGGTAGAGCGCCGCCTGTCCGCGCAGCTGCCAGGTCCAGAAATACAGCGCCGACATCGGCGTGCGGCCCGGTGCCGTCGCGGGATCCTGGAAGGCGGCTTCCCAAGCGCCCACCGTCTGGCCGGCGTTCTCCTGCAGCGACTGCACATAGTCCTGTTGGGTCGACATCAGATCGACGATGTCGTCGAATCCCGCGTCCCGCGCGATGGCGATCAACGGGTCCGTCTCCTCCCGCACCGCCGACAGCCGCTCCCCCATCGCCAGCAGGTCGGAGACGATGTGGTTGCAGCTGTAGCAGAGCATGCGCAGCTCGGCGCACTGGTGCCCGACCTTTTTGGCCTCGCGCACGTGGGCCAAGCCGTAGGACAGCGGCTGTGTCCAGGGGCTGACCTGATCCAGCGCCACCAGCACCGGGGTGCGATAGCGTTCGAAGCCGTGGCGGTCCACCAGTTGCAGCGCCGCCGAGGCGTAGGCGAACCCTTCCACATACTCGTCGAAGACGGTCGCCAAGGAGACGCCGAACCACGCGATTCCCTGGGCCGAGGCGGCGGTCACGCCATGCTTCAGCGTCAATTCCACCATGGTGGCGAGCTGAAGATGCACCAGATCGGCCGACGGGTAGAAGAAGGCCGCCTCCAGCGCCGTCAGCAGCGCCATGGCGGCTTCCATGCACGGATCGTCCATCGCCGGCAGGTCGACCAGGGCCGAGACCGGCCGGCCATCCAGCAGGCACCTGATCCGGTCGTAAGTGGCGGCGACCGCCCCCGGCGGCGGATCGGTGGGCAGGTCGATCCCCAACTGCGCCAATCCTTCCAGCGCCACCCGCACCGCGCCGCGGAAATCCGACGCCACGGTCAGCCGCGCAGCCTTCAGCCGGTACGCCTCGGCGCCGTCGATGGCGCCGTCGGCGTGGCGGAACAGCCCGTCGATGGCGCGGTCAGCCCCGGCCGCGTCGCCGCTGGCCAGCAGGCATTCGGCCGTCAGCACCGCCGCTCGCCATGCCGACGGGTAGGATCGGGTCCAGCGCTCCGCCCCCAGGATGCGGTCGGCACCTGCCAGATAGGTCAGCGCCCGGCCACGCGCGGCGGCGGCGACCGCCTGACCCGCCGCGTCGATCAGGGTGCCGGCGAATTGATCGGCCCGCTCGGCACACAGTTGGGAGCCGAGTGACAGCTCGATCTGTGCGGCGATCCTGAACAGTTCCTCCGGACCGCGGTCGGGCCACAGAGACAGCATGGCCGAGGCGATGGCCGCATGCTGCGCCGGGCGGTCCTCTTCCGGCGTCAGCCCATAGGCGGCCTCCTGCACGCGGTCATGCACCAGCACCCAGCCGCCGGAATCCCCGTGCAGCACCAGCCCCGCCGCAGCCGCAGGCGCGAGCGCGGCCTGCACCGCGGCGGGCGGCAGGCCGGCGACCGACGCGAGGAGCCGGTCATCGGCGCCATTGCCGATGGAGGCCAGCAGCCGCACCGCGGTCCGGCTGGCGGCCGGCAACCGGCGCAGCCGGACGACCAGCAGGTCGGTGACCGTCTCGCCGCCCGGCAGCAGGGCCGCCGTTCCGGCCGTCCATGTCCAGGCCGAGCGGCCGGCGTCGTGGCGCAGCGCCCCGTCATCCGCCAGGGTGCGGAGAAGCTGCAGGATGTGCAGCGGGTTGCCGCCGGTCTTCTCGCCGATCAGCCGCAGCAGGTCCTCCGCCCGGTCGACCGGCTCGTCCAGCACGGCCGTGACCAGGGCGGCGGTCGCCTGCGGGCCGATCGGCCGCAGGGCGATCCATGCCGGCGCCGTCGCGTCATCCCGCAAGGCCGACAGGAAACCGAGGAAACTCGGCTGGATGTCGGCGCTGGTGTCCCGATAGGCGGCGATCACCATAAGGCCCGGCGGTGGACTGTCGGCGATGGCGCGAATGAAGGCCAGCGTCGCCTCGTCGGCCCATTGCAGGTCGTCCAGGAACAGCAGGACCGGCGCACCGGGACGGGCGAAGGCCTGCAGGACGCCGGTCAGTATGCGGCGGATGCGCAGCGGCTGCTGGCTCGACGGATCGTCCAGCGTGTGGGCGGCCGGTCCGGTCACCGGCTCGAACTCGGGCAACAGGTGGAGCAAAAGCGCCAGCTGCCCGTCCAGCCGTTCGGCCAGACCGGCGCGCAACGCCTCCAGTTCCTCCAGCGGACCGGCGACCACCGCGGCCGCCAGCCGACGCAACGCCTGGAGCACCGGGGCGTAGGGGACGGCAGGCTGATACTGATCGGTCTTGCCGGCGGCGATGCGGGCATCCGCCGGAAGCCGGTGCCGCATGAAGCCGGCGACCAGCGCGGATTTGCCCGATCCCGGGGCGCCGCCGACGAAGACCAGTTGCCCCCGCCCGCCCGCCGCGGCACGGCCATAGGCATCGCCCAGCCGGCCGAGTTCCTCCTCCCGCCCCAGCAGGGCATCGGGCGGCGCCAGCCGGCGGATGCGGTCGGCCCGCGCCAGTTCGAAGGCGGGGATGTCCCGATGGGCGGACCAGTCCCGCAGGCAGCGCGTCAGGTCGTCGGCCAGCGAAGCGGCACTCTGGTAGCGGTCGTCGGGCGCCTTGGCGATCAGTTTCAGGATCAGCGCGTCCACCATCGGCGGCACATCCGGACGCAGGCTGCCGGGGGATGGCGGCCGCACCGCCATATGGGCGTGCAGCCATTGCGCGGCGGACCCGCCGGTCAGCGGCAGGCGGCCGGTCAGCAGACCGAACAGCACGATGCCCAGCGAATAGAGGTCGCTGCGCTCGTCGCCCGGCTGCCCCTCCGGTCCGGCGGTTTCCGGTGCGGAGTAGGCGGTGGGGCGCCGTCCGGTCTCGCCCTCTGCCTGTCCCGCCTGAAATCCGGTCAGGCGGACCTTCCCGGCCGGGGTGAGGATCAGGGCCTGCGGAGACAGTGCGCCATGCAGCAGATGGCGTCGGTGGGCCTCGGCAAGAGCCCCGGCAGCCTGGGCGGCGACCTCCAGGAACTGGTCGAGGGGCGGCCTGTGCAGGGCGGACAAGGGCTGTCCGCCATCGTCCGGGTAGATCAGCGCCGGTCCGTCGCGGGTCAGCCGCAAGTCCAGCGGGACCAGGGCCCAGTCCTCTTCCAGCAGGGATTTCAGGCTCAGCTCATGGTCGATCTGCCGGCCGGCGGCCTCGTTGGCCCAGCCTGCCCGCGCGGCCAGCCAGCTGACGCCGTCGGCTCCTGTCAGCCGCAGCAGGCTGCGGTTGCCGTCGGTGGCCAGCAGCTCGCGCCGGGCGTCGTCCAGCCACTCCGCAGCCGGTGCCGCGGGCCGGGTGGAAACAGGTGTTTCCCTGTCCCGGAGAGGATCGATACCGGACGCCATCGGACCTTGCTGGCTGCGTGAAAGGGCTCCCGCTCCGGTGATACATCAGTCATCGACGGCGGTATAACCGCCAAACGGCTTATTCCCCTCTCCGAAAGGGATAGGGGTGGTGCGTCAGGCTGTTTCGCTGTCCTCCAGGATCCGGTGCAGGATGGCGTGGAGATCGTCGGGATCGACGGGTTTCTCCAGGAACAGGCGGGCACCCGATGCCATCGCCCGGTCACGCATCCGCGGGTCCGGGAACGCCGTCAGCAGAAGGATCGGAATTTCCGGCATGCGGGCCTTGAGGGCCTCCTGCAGGTCCAGCCCGCTCATCCCCGGCATGGTGATGTCCGAGATCAGACAGCCGACGCCGTCGGGCGGGCAGTCGAGGAAATCCTCAGCGCAGGCGAACAGAGAGATGCGATAGCCGAAGGAGCGGATCAGGCTGCCCAGGCTGTTGCGGACGATCGGGTCGTCCTCGACGATCGCAATGGTCGCGCTGACGGGGGCCGGATGCATCGCGGCTAACGGCCGACATCCCCAGCCGGAGAGGCTGCGGCCGGTGCGGACGGGAACGGGCAGCCCGATGGGCTCATGGCGGCGGCCTTGCTGACTGATGGAAATGCCGCCTTCACTATGGGTGACTTTATCGGCCGGCAGAACCATACGTCCGCGAGGTGCCTGCGAACCTTGGGTGGGGGAACCCCATACCAAAGGTCAGGTGCCGGACGCGGGGGGCGCGGTTCATCATGGCGCGGCCCCTTCGCACGCCAGCCGGTTCTTCGGTTGCCCGGGCGTCGGAACCCTGCCGCCGCAACCCTGCCGCTGCAACAGCGAGTGATCGTAGACCATGCACCCCGCCACGGCCGGCCGACCGGCCGAGCAGACCATTTCGGACCGCAGGATCGTGCTGATCGTCGATGATGATCCGCTGCTGCGTTCCTCGCTGGACAGCCTGTTCCGTTCGGTCGGGCTGGAAACCCGCCTGTTCGCCTCGGCCCAGGACGTGATGGATGCCCAGTTCTCCGACGTGACCTGCTGCATGGTGATGGACATCCGCATGCCGCGGATGAGCGGGCTGGAATTCCAGGCCCAGTTGAATGCGCGCGGCATCCGCGTGCCGATCATCTTCATCACCGGCCACGGCGATATTCCCATGTCGGTGCAGGCGATGAAGGCGGGCGCCTTCGATTTCATGACCAAGCCCTTCCGGGATCAGGAAATGCTCGACGCGGTGGAGGCGGCGCTGACCCGGGACGGCGAACGGCGCGGTCAGGACCGCATTCTTGCCGACGGCCGCGCCCGTTACGATGCCCTGACCCCGCGCGAGAAGGAGGTGATGGCGGGGGTGACCCGCGGCCTTCTGAACAAGCAGGTGGCGGCCAAGCTTGGCATCAGCGAAATCACCGTGAAGCTTCACCGCTCCAGCCTCATGAAGAAGCTGGGGGTACGGGCGCTCGCCGACCTCGTGCGCCTGGCCGAAGCGCTCGGCGTAAACCGCGACTGAGACGGCCGCCGGCCCGGGGTTCGGCGCCGTGCTAACGCCGCGCCGCCTTGCGCCACCGCATCGGTGTCTGGCCGACTGCCCGGCCGAACAGGCGCGTCAGGTGGGCCTGATCGGAAAAGCCGCAGCTGAAGGCGATCTGGCAGAGCGGCTCGTCGGTTTCCAGGATCAGGCGCTGGGCCAATCTCACCCGCCGTTCGATGATGTAGGCGTGGGGTGTCACGCCCGTGCTGGCCTTGAAGGCGTCGATGAAGCGTCCGCTGCTGAGCCCGGCGAGGGCGGCCAGCGTCTCCACCCTTATCGGCCCGGCGATGTTGACCTCGATATGGTCGGTCACTCGGCGGAGCTGCCAGGAGGCCAGTCCTCCTCTGGGCTGGGACGGTGTGGCGATGGCTGCCGGCTCGTTCCGCCGGTCCGCAACCAGGGAGGCGAGCCGGTCGAGGCAGAGCCGCGCGCCGTTGGGATCATGGTCGAGCACGGCAAGGGCGCGGGTCACCAGCGTGGCGACCGTCCTGTCATCGGCGGCGACTGGCTGAAGCATCGGGGGACTCCCTGCGTGACATGGCGTGCAGGGAGTTTGCCCGGCTTGGGGTGCGTCGCGGAATCGCACGCTGGGGTCGCCGGCCCCGTGCCATGGCTTTACGGCTGCTAGCCCTTGGTGTGATGGCTCACTCCAGCATCGTGCCCAGCCGGCGCCCATAGGCGGCGATGGCGGCGCCGGCGGGATGGCGCTCCTCGTTATAGGCTTGCAGGGCGATCTCGATCTCCCGGTGGGCGGACAGATGCCGTGCGAGTGCCAGGGCGTCGCCCGCGGCCTTGGCGACGCCCATCGCCGTGTGCGGACGGACCACGAACGCCGCATCGCCCAGCAAAGCCACCCGACCGCGTGTCATCGCCGGCACCTCGTAATCGAAGATGGCCTGGACAAAGGGGCGGGGCTCCGCCGCGATCGCCGCCGCGAAGGGGGGCGGCAGCAGGTCCGCTGCATCCTGCCGCAGCCTCGCAGCCAATGTCCTCGGCACCTGCCCGGGCGCCAGCGAATAGGGATGGTGGCGTCCCTGGGCGTCCGTCAGCAGCGCCGGCAGTTCGGCCGCCGCCACCCGCCGGTACCAGACCCAGTTGTAGCGCCGCTCCCCCACCGCGGTCTCCGCCGCCGGCCCGGTGACGAGATAGCCCAATGTGTGCGATTGCGGCATGTCGTAGAAGGCGAAGCGGTCAAGCAGGATGGCGGCCTCCGCCGGCAGATCTCGTTCCGGCACCAGCCCGCGCCACGCGACATAGCCGGCATACTCGTTGGCAGCGTGCCTGCCCACCACCGCGCAGCGAACGATGGAGCCCAGCCCGTCGGCACCGATCACCAGATCGGCCTCCTCCCGGCTGCCGTCGTCGAAGCGCAGGCTGGCGGAGGTGGCGTCCTGCTCCACCCCCAGGACGGTGCGGCCCAGGACATAGGCGTCGTCGGGCACCTTGCTGCGCATCGTGGCGTAGAGATGATCCCAGGAGATCTGCATCTGCGGTGTCGCCTGCCGCTGCCGGATTTCGCCGGCGCGGTCGAGGAAGATGCGTTCATGGGCGACGACGCCGACATGGGCCACATGCTCGCATCCCACCGCTCGCAGCAGGGCGAAAAGGTCGCGCTGGCCGACCAGCCCGGCGCCACGGCCGGCGAGCCCGCCGCCGGAGCGCTCATAGAGGCGGACGTCATGCCCCTCCTGCCGCAGCAGGGCGGCGGCGAACAGACCGCCGACGGAGCCGCCGACGATCCTCACACGCAGGGTCTTCATGGTCTTTTCCCTTCTCATACCGGACCGAGTGCAGCCTTGAGCCGTTCGGGGCTGAGCGGCATGTCGCGCAGGCGAACGCCGGTGGCGTCGGCGATGGCGTTGGCCAGGGCGGCGGCGGACGGTCCCTGCGCCGCCTCGGCCGTGCCGAGGAACGGCGCGCCGGGGCGGTCCATCACCAGCACCTCGACCGATCCCGGCACATCGTCGAAGCGCAGGATGGGATAGCTGCTCCAATCGAAGCTGGCGCGGCGGTCGGCGGCGAAGCGCACCGCTTCCCGGCCGGTCCAGCTGAGCGATTGCACCAGCCCGCCCTCGATCTGGTTGCGCACGCCGTCGGGGTTGGCAGGCTGGCCGCAATCGACCGCGGCGACGGCGCGGCGGACCCGCGTCCGGCCGGTCTCGCGATCGACCTCCACCTCCATCGCCACCGCGCAGTAGGCGCCGAGATTCTTGTAGCGGGCGAAGGCCATGCCGCAACCGCGCCGGCCGTCGCCTTTCGGCCGGTTCGACCAGCCGAAGCGGTCGGCCGCCGCCTGCATCACGTCACGCGCCCGCTCGTCCCGCATATGGTCGAGGCGGATCGACAGCGGGTCGATGCCGGCCCCGGCGGCCAGCTCGTCCAGCATGCTTTCAATGGAAAAGACGTTCAGATGCGCGCCCAGCGACCGCAGGGCGGAAACGCGCGCCGGCATGTCCTTCAGGAAATGATAGACGACATGGGTGTTGGCGAAACTGTAGAGCGGGTTGGAATTGCGGCTGCCGTCGCCCTCCGGCA
>PJUA01000713.1_pt1 | contig 12986 bp, 8 predicted proteins | sample 1512151 | NCBI WGS metagenome assembly PJUA01 (sample SAMN08177678, study PRJNA422409) | Soil metagenome, whole genome shotgun sequencing project. | isolation source: Soil enriched on filter paper: beechwood xylan treatment | place: USA: Madison | collected 2015-01-15
CCGAGGTGACCTGGCGGGACGACATCCCCGAGGGCAAGCTCGACCTGCTGGTCAGCGCGGACTTCCGGATGACGTCCACGACGCTCCTGTCCGACGTGGTCCTGCCCGCGGCCACCTGGTACGAGAAGTACGACCTGTCCTCGACGGACATGCACCCCTTCGTGCACGCGTTCACGCCCGCGATCGACCCGCCGTGGGAGTCGCGGTCCGACTTCGACGCCTTCCACCTGGTCGCCCGCCGGTTCTCCGACCTCGCGCGCACGCACCTGGGCACCCGCCACGACGTCGTGAGCGTGCCGGTGCAGCACGACACCCCGGGCGAGGCGGTCCAGGCGGGCGGCGTGGTCCGCGACTGGGCCCGCGGCGACCTGCCGCCGACCCCGGGCGTCAACCTGCCGCTGCTGCAGGTCGTCGAGCGCGACTACACGGCGATCGCCGACAAGCTCGGGTCGCTCGGCCCGCTCGCCGACCGGCTGGGCTTCACGATCAAGAACGTCACGTACCGGCTGGAGCACGAGGTCGAGCGGCTCGGGAAGCTCAACGGCGTCATGCTCGGCGGCGCGGGCGACGGGCGGCCCGCGCTGGACACCGACGTCAAGCTCGCTGAGGCGATCCTGTCGCTGTCCGGCACGACCAACGGCGAGCTCGCGACGCAGGGCTTCCGCAGCCTGGAGCGTCGCGTCGGCAAGCCGCTCGCGGACCTCGCGGAGGGCTCGGAGGAGAAGCGGATCACGTTCGCCGACACCCAGGCCCGCCCGGTGCCCGTCATCACGTCGCCGGAGTGGTCGGGGTCGGAGACGGGCGGGCGGCGGTACGCGCCGTTCACCGTCAACGTCGAGCGGCTCAAGCCGTGGCACACCCTGACGGGCCGCATGCACCTGTTCCTCGACCACGACTGGATGAAGGACCTCGGCGAGGCGCTGCCGATCTACCGACCACCCCTCGACCTGCACACGCTGCTCGGCGAGCCGCGGCTCGGCCCCGACGGCTCCGCGCAGGTGACCGTCCGGTACCTCACGCCGCACTCCAAGTGGTCCATCCACTCCGAGTACCAGGACAACCTGCTCATGCTGTCGCTGTCGCGCGGCGGCCCGACGTGCTGGATGTCGCCGCAGGACGCGGAGGTCATCGGCGCCGCCGACAACGACTGGGTCGAGTGCGCGAACGGCAACGGCATCTTCATCGCCCGCGCGATCGTCAGCCCGCGCATGCCGCAGGGGGTCGTCTACGTGCACCACGCGCAGGAGCGCACGATCGACGTCCCGAAGTCGGAGCGGACCGGGCGCCGCGGCGGCATCCACAACTCGGTGACCCGCCTGCTGGTCAAGCCGACGCACCTCATCGGCGGCTACGCGCAGCTGTCCTACACGTTCAACTACCTCGGCCCGACCGGGAACCAGCGGGACATGGTCGCGACGATCCGTCGTCGTTCGCAGGAGGTGGAGTACTGACATGAGAGTCATGGCGCAGATGGCGATGGTCATGAACCTCGACAAGTGCATCGGGTGCCACACCTGCTCGGTCACGTGCAAGCAGGCGTGGACGAACCGCGCGGGCGTCGAGTACGTGTGGTTCAACAACGTCGAGACCCGGCCCGGCCAGGGCTACCCGCGACGGTACGAGGACCAGGAGCAGTGGCGCGGCGGCTGGACGCTCAACCGGCGCGGGAACCTCACGCTCAAGGCCGGCGGACGCGTCAAGAAGCTCCTGACGATCTTCGCGAGCCCCGTGCAGCCGAAGCTCGAGGACTACTACGAGCCGTGGACGTACGACTACGAGAAGCTCACCGACGCCCCGCTCGGCGACGACTTCCCGGTCGCCCGCCCCAAGTCCCTCATCACGGGCGAGGACACCAAGGTCTCGTGGTCGGCGAACTGGGACGACAACCTGGGCGGCGCCGCCGAGATGGGGCACCTCGACCCGGTCGTCGAGAAGGTCCGCGCCGAGTCCGAGGACAAGATCAAGTTCGAGCTCGAGAAGACCTTCATGATGTACCTGCCGCGGATCTGCGAGCACTGCCTCAACCCGTCGTGCATGGCGTCGTGCCCGTCCGGGGCGATCTACAAGCGGGCCGAGGACGGCATCGTCCTCGTCGACCAGGACCGCTGCCGCGGCTGGCGCCAGTGCATCACCGGCTGCCCGTACAAGAAGATCTACTTCAACCACAAGACCGGCAAGGCCGAGAAGTGCACGATGTGCTACCCGCGCGTCGAGGTCGGCCTGCCGACGGTCTGCTCGGAGACGTGCGTCGGGCGGCTGCGGTACCTCGGGCTCGTCCTGTACGACGCCGACCGCGTCACGGAGGCCGCGTCCGTGCCGGACGACCAGGACCTCTACGAGGCGCAGCTCGACCTCATGCTCGACCCGACGGACCCCGCGGTCGTCGCCGCGGCCCGCGAGCAGGGCATCCCCGCCGACTGGATGGACGCGGCCCGCCGCTCCCCGGTGTACGCCCTGGCCAAGACGTACCGCGTGGCCCTCCCGCTGCACCCCGAGTACCGGACGATGCCGATGGTCTGGTACGTCCCGCCGCTGTCGCCGGTCGTCGACCTGCTGCGCGAGCAGGGTCACGACGCCGAGGACCACGGCAACCTGTTCGGCGCGATCGAGGCGCTGCGGATCCCCGTCGAGTACCTCGCCGAGCTGTTCACCGCGGGCGACACCGAGGTCGTCACCGGCGTCCTGCGCCGCCTCGCGGCGATGCGCGGCTACCTGCGCGGCATCACGCTCGACGACACCGCCGACGAGCGCATCCCCGCGTCCGTCGGGATGTCCGGGCAGCTCATGTACGCGATGTACCGGCTGCTCGCGATCGCGAAGTACGAGGACCGGTACGTCATCCCCAAGGCCCACGAGGAGCGCGGGCACGAGCTCGAGGAGCTCGGCTGCTCGCTCGACTTCGACGAGGGCCCCGGCATGTACGAGCAGTCGCCGTTCGGGGAGGCGTCGGGCCGGCCCGTGCCCGTCGCCGTCGAGACGTTCCACGCCCTCAAGCAGCGCCAGACGTCCGACGGCGTCACGACGCCCAGCGAGATGCACGGCCGCGTCAACCTGCTCAACTGGGACGGCAAGGGCACGCCGCCCGGCCTGTTCCCCGCGTCCGACGTGCGCGCGACCGCGCCCGAGCCCGGTGCCGCGGGCGGCGCGAGCGACGGTCCCGCCGTCGACCCCGGCGTCACGGGGACACGGTCGTGAGGCGCCGGGAGGCCGCGCGGCTCGCGACGGCCCGCGTCGTGCACCAGGTCGCGTCGTGGTGCCTCGCGTACCCCGACGACGACCTCGTCGACCGGCTGCCGCTGCTCGTGGCCGCGGTCGACGAGCTGCCCGCCGGGGCCGCGCGCGACGGCCTGCGCGCGTTCCTCGACCACGCCGCGACGACACCGCTGCCCGACCTGCAGCGTGCCTACGTCGACGCGTTCGACCTGTCGGGCCGCCAGACGCTCTACCTGTCGTACTGGACCGACGGCGACACCCGTCGCCGCGGCGAGGTCCTCGCGGCGTTCAAGGCGCGCTACCGGGCGTCCGGGATGCTCGTCGACACCCGCGGCGAGCTGCCCGACCACCTGCCGCTCGTCCTCGAGTACGCCGCGGTGGCCGACCCCGTCGACGGCGCCGCCCTCCTGCAGGAGTACCGGGCGAGCCTCGAGCTGGTCCGCCTCGCGCTCGTGGACGCCACCAGCCCGTGGACCGGGGTGCTGACCGCCGTCTGCGCGACGCTGCCCGGTGAGTCGCCACGCGACCGCGCCGCCGTGCACGCCATGGCCCAGGCCGGGCCGCCGCGCGAGTCCGTCGGGCTCGACGCCGCCGACCCGCGCCTGCTGCCGCTCGCCGCCGCACCCGGCGCCGGCGCGACCGGGGGGAGCCGCTGATGGACGTCCTGCTCTGGGGTGTCGTGCCCTACCTCGCGATCGTCACGCTCGTCGGCGGCACGATCTGGCGGTACCGCTACGACCAGTTCGGCTGGACCACCCGCTCGTCGCAGCTCTACGAGTCGCGGCTGCTGCGCATCGGCAGCCCGCTGTTCCACTTCGGGCTCGTGTTCGTCATCGTCGGGCACGTCGGCGGGCTCGTGATCCCGCAGTCCTGGACCGACGCCGTCGGCCTCTCGCAGGAGGCGTACCACGCGATGGCGCTGGTGATCGGGGGCATCGCGGGGTTCTGCACGCTCGTCGGCGTCGCGATCCTCGTCTACCGCCGCCGCCGCACCGGGCCCGTGTTCATGGCGACGACCAAGAACGACAAGACGATGTACGTGGCGCTCGTCGCCGCGATCGTGCTCGGCCTCTGGACGACGCTCAACTCGGTCGGCGCCGGCCACGAGGCGCACAACTACCGCGAGAGCGTCGCCCCCTGGTTCCGGTCGCTGTTCGTCCTGCAGCCCGACGTCGCGTCCATGGCGGCCGCGCCCGCGTCGTTCCAGTGGCACACGCTCGTCGGGCTCGTCCTCATCGCGATCTTCCCGTTCACGCGCCTCGTGCACGCGTTCACCGCCCCGCTGCACTACCTGTTCCGCCCGTACGTCGTGTACCGCAGCCGTGACGCCCGCCCGACGCCCGGGGCCAGCGCGCCGCGGCCCGGGTGGGACCCGGTCGGCACGCGTGACCGCGAACGATCGGGGAAGCGTCGATGACGACGACCGCACCGGCGACCCGCGTCGCGGGCCGCACGCTCAACCTCGTCCTGGCGACGTGGACGTTCGCCATCACGTTCTGGGCGTGGAACATCATCGGCCCGCTCGCCGCGCGCTACACCGAGGAGCTCGGGCTGTCGGCGACCGAGAAGTCGCTGCTCGTCGCGACGCCCGTGCTGGTCGGCGCGGTCGGCCGCATCCCCGTGGGCGCGCTCGCGGACCGCTACGGCGGCCGCCTCATGCTCGGCGTCCTGTCCCTCGTGTCGATCGTGCCCGTGCTGCTCGTCGCGTTCGCAGGGGAGCAGGGCTCGTACGTCCTGCTCCTCGTGTTCGGCTTCCTGCTCGGCGTCGCGGGCACGACGTTCGCGGCCGGCATCCCGTTCGTCAACGCCTGGTACGAGCCCGCCCGGCGGGGGTTCGCGACCGGCGTGTTCGGGATCGGCATGGGCGGCACGGCCCTGTCGTCGTTCTTCACGCCGCGGTTCGTCGCGACGTTCGGGTACGTGCCGACGCACCTCATCGTCGCCGCCGCGCTCGGCGTGACGGGTCTCGTCGTGCTGACGGTCATGCGGGACGCCCCCGCCTGGCGGCGCTCGACCGACCGCGTGCTGCCCAAGCTCGCCGCGGCGCTCAAGCTGCCCGTCACGTGGCAGATGTCGTTCCTGTACGCGGTGACGTTCGGCGGCTTCGTCGCGTTCTCCACGTACCTGCCGACCTACCTGAGCGACGTCTACGGCTTCGACCTCGCCGACGCGGGCGCCCGCACCGCCGGGTTCGCGATCGCCGCCGTCGTCGCCCGCCCGCTCGGCGGGATCCTGTCCGACCGGTGGCACCCGAAGCCGATCGTCCTCGTGTCGTTCGCGGGGGCCGCCGTGATGGCGCTCGTCATCGCGACCAAGCCGCAGCCGGAGATCCCCGCGGGCCTCACGTTCGTCACCATGGCGTTCTTCCTGGGCATCGGCACGGGCGGCGTGTTCGCGTGGGTCGCGCGCCGCGCACCCGCCGACCGGGTCGGTTCCGTGTCGGGGATCGTCGGTGCCGCGGGCGGGCTCGGCGGGTACTTCCCGCCGCTCGTCATGGGGGCCACCTACGACGAGGCGACGCAGTCCTACACGGTCGGCCTGGTGCTCCTCAGCGCGACCGCCGTGGTGTCGTTCCTGTTCGTCCTGCTCCGTCTCAAGCGCGAGGACCGTCCCGCATGACGACGCGGATCTGCGGCCTCCGGGACGGGTTTTCGCAGGTCGTCGGCGCGTCGCCCGCGCGGTGTTACCCGTTCGTATGAATCACCCGTGCGGACCTGCCCTGGACGTTTGACCAGGAGCCCGTCCATGCCGCACACTCGTACTCGACGGTGCGCATCGCCTGCCCCCTGCGCGGTGCGCACCGTTTCTGCTTCCCACGAGCGGGACGGGTCCACGACCTGTCCCGCTCGTGGCGTCTCCGGGCACGTGCGCACCACCGACCAGCCACCCGGGAACGGGGGAGAACCGCATGACGACGCCTTCCGGGGACCCCGGCGCGCCACCCGGCCGACCGACCCGACGGCCGTTACCGTTCCGAGGGTGACAGCCCCCGCGCGCTCGTCCGGCACGGGACCCGAGCAGGCTCCCGTGCCCGACGAGAACCCGACCGCCGACGACGCCGCAGTCTCGCTCGTCGTCCCGCCGACACCCGGTGAGCTCGTCGACCGGGCCGTCGAACGATGGCGCGAAGGCCTCGTCGAGGCCGCCGGCGGCTCGACGCTCGCCGACATGGAGCTGCTCGGCGACGCCGCGCTCGACCTGTCGTCCGCGCACCCCTCCGGCATGGCGCAGCTCTTCGCCGGCCGGCCCACGCGCCTGTCCAACCTGGTCCGCGAGGGCGCCGCGCTGTCGAACGCCCGCCGCCGCGCGCGAGCCGTCGCCGCGCGCGCCGCCGTCTACGAGCAGCGCTACGGCATCGCGCCGACCGCCCTCGCGATCGGCGTCGCCACCTGGACCGAGCGACCCGCGCCGCACGCCGGCCAGCACGACGACGTCGCTGCGCTCGCCGACGCCACGCGCCCCGTCGAGCCCGGGCCCCGCCCGGCCGTGCAGGCCCGCACCGTCCGCGCCCCCGTCCTGCTGCGGCCCGTGACGCTGCGCGCCCGCGGCACCGGCGAGGCCGACTACGAGATCGCGCTCGAGCCGACGCTCGACGTCAACCCCGTGCTCGCGCGCGCCCTGCGCACCCGCGGTGCGCTGCTCGACCCCGGTGCCGTCGCGCGCGGCACGTTCGCGAGCGGCGGGTTCGACCCGCGCGGCGCGCTGCAGCGGCTCGCGTCGCTCGGCGAGGCCGTGCTCGACGACTTCCGGCTCACCGAGCGCGTCGTCGTCGGGACGTTCGTGCACCCCGGGCAGATCCTCGTCGACGACCTCGACGCGCTCGCCGGCACGCTCGAGTCCCACGAGGTCGTCGCCGCCCTCGCCGGGGTCGACGCCGACCGCGAGCGCCTCCGCGTCCGCCTGCCCGACCCGGTCACGGGCGACCGCGAGCCCCACCTGGAGCGCGGCGTCGGCGACCTCGACCCCGCCCAGCAGCACGTCCTCGACGCGCTGAGCACCGGCGCGCACCTGTTCGTCGACGCCCCCACGGGTGCCGACGTCACCGGCACGCTCGCCGCGGTCGTCGCCGACGCCGCCGCGTCCGGCCGGACCGTCCTCTACGTGCCGGGCCACCGCCGTGCCGCCGCGGCGCTCGCCGAGCGGCTCGACCAGCTCGGCCTGGGCGACCTGCTGCTCGACGTCGCACCCGAGGCCGGGTGGCGCACGGCCGCCGCGCGCCGCCTGCTCGGCGCGATGACCCTCGACGTCCCCGCCGTCGACGGGCAGGGCCTGCACGTGCTGCGCACGCGGCTCGTCGAGCACCGCGAGCGCCTGCGCGCCTACGTCGACGACCTGCACGCGACCCGCGAGCCGTGGGGCGCGTCCGCGTACGACGCGCTCCAGCAGCTCGCCCGCCTCACGTCGACCCGGCCCGCGCCGCGCACCACCGTGCGGCTCACGCCCGACGTCGCCCGGGTCCTCGACACCGAGCGCCGTGCCGCGCTGGGAGCCGACCTCGTGCGCGCGGGGGAGCTCGGCGCGTTCCAGGTCCGCCCGACCGACACGCCCTGGTACGGCGCCGACCTGCGGACCCGTGCCGACGCGGACGTCGTCGTGCGGCGCATCGCCCGGCTGCTCGACGGCACGCTGCCCGCCCTCGTCGAGCGCACGGCGCAGGTCGCCGCCGAGACCGGCCTCACGCAGGCGACGAGCCTGACGTCGTGGGCCGAGCAGCTCCGGATGCTCGACGGCGTGCGCGGCGCGCTCGACGTCTTCCTGCCCATCGTGTTCGAGCGCACCGCCGCCGACCTCGTGGCCGCGACCGCGACCCCGCAGTGGCGCACCGAGCGGGGCGTCGACATGGGCTTCTGGCTGCGGCGACGGCTGCGCCGCCAGGCCCGCGACATGGTCCGCCCCGGGCGTCCCGTCGCCGACCTGCACACCGCGCTGCTCGACGTGCAGGCGCAGCGCGAGATCTGGCAGGCGCACTGCCCCGCGGGCGGGTGGCCGCGGCTGCCCGACGGCCTCGAGCACATCGAGGACGAGCACCAGGCGGTCCGCGAGGACGTCGCCGCGCTCGACGAGGTCCTCGCCGGCACGCCCGCCGGCGCCGGCCTGGCCGACCTGCCGTTCGCCGCGCTCACCGAGCGGCTCGCCCGGCTGCGCGCCGACACGAGCGCGCTCGAGACGCTGCCCGACCGCACCGGGCTCCTGCACCGCCTGCGCGCCGCGGGGCTCGGCGAGCTCGTCGACGACCTCGCGACCCGCCGCGTCGACCCGGTGCTCGCCCCCGCCGAGCTCGACCTCGCGTGGTGGAGCACTGTCATCGAGCAGATCCTCACGCAGGACCCCACGCTCGCCGGCTACGACGGTGCGGCGCTCGGCGACCTGTCCGCGCAGTACGCGGCGCTCGACCGCGCGCACGTCGCGAGCCTGTCCGGGCCCGTGCGCGCCGCCGTCGCGCAGCAGACCCACGACGCCCTGCGCCACCACCGCGTCCAGGCCGAGTCGCTGTTCGCCGAGCTCGTCGAGGAGCGGCTCACGTCGCTGCGCGACACCGTCGCCCGGCACCCCGACGTCACCCGCCGCCTGCGGCCCGTGATCGCCGCGAGCCCCATGCTCGTCCCGCAGGTCCTGCCGCCGACGCGCGGCGTCGACCTCGTCGTCCTGGACGCCGCCGCGCACCTGCCCGTCGACATGGCCGTCGCCGCCCTCGCCCGGGGTCGTCAGGTCGTCGTCGTCGGCGACGCGCGCTGCGCGTCCGGCACCGCCGTGCGCGAGCTCGCCGACGTCCTGCCGTCCGTCGCGCTGCACGCCGAGACGTCCCGCCGCGACCCGTACCTCACCGCGTTCCTCGCCGCGCACGGCTACGACGGCGTCCTCGCCGCGACACCGCTGCCCGAGCACCTGCCGCTCGTCCGGCTCGACGTCGTCGACGGCACGGGCATGCCCGACTCCGCGACCGGCACCGTCGCGTCGACCCGCGTCGAGGTCGAGCACGTCGTCGAGGTCGTCCTGCACCACGCGCTGTCGCACCCCGACGAGTCGCTCGCCGTCGTCACGCCGTCGACCGTGCACGCCGACGCGCTGCGCGAGGCCGTCCTCACCGAGGTCCGCGGCAACCCCGCGATCGCCGCGTTCTTCGACGGCGGCCGCGCCGAGCCGTTCGTCGTCACCGACCTCGCGAACGTCGCGGGCCTGCGCCGCGAGGCCGTCGTGCTGTCCGTCGGCTTCGGCCGGACCCCGCACCGTCGCGTCCTGCACTCCTTCGGCGTCGTCGGGGAGCCCGGCGGCGACGCGCTGCTGCTCGACGTCCTCGGGGCCAGCCGGCACCGGCTCACCGTCGTGTCCTGCTTCGGCGCCGACGACCTCGACCCCGAGCGCATCCGCGCCGCCGGACCTCGCCTGCTGCGCGACCTCCTCGCCTTCGCCGCGTCGCGCGGTGCCGGGGCGAGCGGCGACGACGTCGTCCTGGCCGCCCCCGGTCCGCGCCCCGACCCGCAGGTCGACCTGCGCGAGGCCACCTCCGGCGCCGTCCTGACGGCCGCGTCCTCCGGCGACCGCCCTGGGGCCGTCGCGACCGCCGACGCGCCGACCGGTTCCGGCGGCGACACCACCGGTCCCGAGCCGGACCGGCTGCTGCTCGACCTCGCCGAGCGGCTCTGGCGGCACGGGCTGACCGTCGAGGTCGACCACGGCATCCCCGGTGGCGCCCGCATCCCCATGGTCGTCGGCCACCCCGACGCGCCCGACCGGCTGCTCGTCGCGGTCCTCACCGACGACGAGGCCTACGTCGGCGAGCCGTCCGTGCGGGTCCGCGACCGGCTGCTCGCCGACCGCCTCGAACGGCTCGGGTGGACCGTCGTCCGCGTCTGGTCGGCGGCCGCGTTCCTCGACCCGCAGGCCGAGGTCGACCGCATCCGCCGGGCCGTGCACGGCCGGGTGCCCACGCCCGCCGAGCCGCGCAACGTCCCCCTCGTGCTGGGCGTGCCGACCGTCGACGTGTCCGACGAGCAGGAGGAGCTCCCGCCCGTCACCGCCCCGATCCGCATCTCCGTCCGCACCACCCTCGCGGCCCGCCGCGCCGCCGAGGGCGCCCGCGAACCGTCCGACGACGACGTCGTCCCCGACGCCGGCGTCGACCTCGCCGCCGGCGCCGTCGCCGACGCGCGGGAGTCGGGAGCCTCCGGGACGGGCAGGCGGGCCGCCCCCGAGTCGGCCGCCACCTCGGCCGACCCCGACCGCACGACCGACGAGCCGGTGGGTCCCGCGACGGACGACGTCGAGGGCACGACCGGTCACGGCCCGACGGACGACCGGGGCGACGCGCACGACGGCCAGGACGACCGGACCGACCGAGCGGTGCAGCTGACGCTCGCCGTCCCCGGGTCGCCGCGGCCGGACGTCCGCAAGGGCCTGCCCATCGGGGCCTACAGCGACGACCAGCTCGACGAGCTCGTCGCGTGGCTGCGGTCGGACGGCAACGACCGGTCCCGCGAGCAGCTCGCCGCCGACCTGCGCGACGAGCTCGGCATCACCCGCCGCTCGTACCGGATCGACACGGCGGTCCGCTCCGCCGTGAGCCGCGCGCTGCGCTGACACGCTCCCCGCTGCGGACGGGTGGGATCATCGACCGGTGACCCCCACCCTGCCGGACGCGCCACGACCGTCGGCCCACGGTCCGACGGCTGGCTCGCCGAGCGGTGACGCGCTGCCCGCCGCCGCTGCCGTCGACGGTCCGACGGCGGGCTCGCCGAGCGGTGACGCGCTGCCCGCTGCCTCTGCGGCCGACGGGCCGGCGGCTGGCGCCGCCCCGGCCCTCGCGGTGACGGCAGACGGGCCGTCGGGTCGGGGGCCGACGGTCGACGGGACAGCGCCGGACCCGGACGTGCCGCCCGCGGCCGGGCAGGCGGGTTCGGCGTCCGGGGCGCGACGGCCGCGTCGGGCCGTGCGGCGTGCGGGGACCGTCGGCACCGACGACGACCTGCTCGTCAGCACGCTGCCGGCGATGCCCGGGCAGCGACCCGACGGGCGGGCCCCCGGCGCGGGCGTCGACCGACGGGCGCAGGTCGTCGCGCCCGACGAACGTGCCGTCCCGCTGCGGAGCCTCGACGACGGCGACGTCGGCTGGGGCGGCGGCCCCGACACGAACGACGACCGCCTCGCCCGGGACCGACCGCCGCACTGGTGACGCCGTACCGGTCCGCGTCGGCGCAGTGACGCGCCGCCGCCGTCCGCAAGGACGACGACGGCGCGGTGACCCGGGACAGGGTCAGACGGTCGGCGGGGCCGGGGGCGTGCTGCCCGGCGGGAACGTCGGCGGCGTGCCCGCGTCGTTGAGGACGGCCGGCGACGGCCGGGCGGCGAGCAGGTCGCGGATCTCCTGCAGCAGCAGGATGTCCTCGGCGGGGGCCTTGGGCTCCTCCTCCTCGCCGCGCTTGCGACGGGCCGCCAGCGCGTTGAGCGGCAGGATGATGACGAAGTAGAGCGCCGCGGCGGTGATGAGGAACTGCAGCAGCGCGTTGAGGATCAGGCCGATCGAGAACGTCGCGCCGTTGATGACGAAGACGCCGACGGCCGTGAGGTCGGGCTCGCCGAAGATCGCCGCGATGAGCGGGCTGATGAACCCTTCCTGGATCGCGGCGACGACCCCGGTGAACGCGGCGCCGATGACCACGCCGACGGCGAGCTCGATGGCGTTGCCGCGGGCGATGAAGTCCTTGAAGCCCTGGAACACCTTGGACATGCCCCGAGCGCGGTCGCCGGCCCCGCGCAGTCCTTGGGTGATCGAGTCGGTCACGTTGTCTCCCGGAGATCCTGAGGGGTCCGTCCCGTGGTCCGCGGATCCGGACGTGTCGGGACGATCATGGCACGACGACTGCCGACAGCACGGAGGACGCGGACGCCCCGGCCAGGGCCAACGCCTCGTCGGGCGTGACGGCGAGCAGCACGGGCGGGGCGGTCTCGGAGCCGCTCCCGCCGAGGCCGACGAGTCCACCCCCGGCCGCGTCGGGGGGCGACGGCGGGGCGGGCAGGACCAGGGCGCCTGCCGCGACACGGGTGCCGTCACCGCCCTCGGCCGTCGCGGCGATGACGTCGACGCGCAGCCCGGGGGAGAGCATCGCGGCGGCGGCCTCGTCGGCGAGGCGGACGGCGGCGACGACGGTGCCCGGTGGTCCTCGGCCGTCGTCGTCGACGAGCACGCCCGGCACGAGCGGGCTGCCGGAGGTGAGGTCGACGGCGAGCGCCCGGTCGACGACGTCGGCCGTGGTAGTCGGGGCCTCGTCGGGCGCGACGGTGACGGGCACGTGCCGGACCGTCACGTCGGCGGACCCGACGCGGCTGCCGGCGGTGAGCGCGTGCGCGGCGACGACCACGGGGACCGTCGGGGCGGGGTCCGGGTCGAGCGTCGTGAGGATGCCGTGCACCGCGACCGCCACGAGCAGGGCGGCGGCCACGAACCGTGCGCGCCACAGCACGATCCGCCAGCGCAGGGCCAGGGGTGGTCGGCGGCGGGCGAGCGGGGGCGGTCGGTCGGCCGCGCGGGAGGGCGACGGACGCGAGGCAGGGCGGGCGGAGGTCACGCCCCGGACGCTAGGCAGCCCTGCGCGTCAGCGATGCGAGGTCTGCCCACGAGGGGGACGAGCGATCGGTAGGCGAACCTGTGGACGGCTCGAGCCGCCGTCAGGCGGAGGCGGCGGGTGCGGCCTTCGTGGCGGACGTCCCGCTGGACGAGGTCGTCGAGCCGCTCGACGTGGACGTCGAGGAGGTCGACGAGGTCGAGGACGTGGACG
>PJUA01000714.1_pt1 | contig 12983 bp, 7 predicted proteins | sample 1512151 | NCBI WGS metagenome assembly PJUA01 (sample SAMN08177678, study PRJNA422409) | Soil metagenome, whole genome shotgun sequencing project. | isolation source: Soil enriched on filter paper: beechwood xylan treatment | place: USA: Madison | collected 2015-01-15
CTTGATCTGCCCGAAGGGAAGCGTGTGAACCGCACCTCTGTGGTGGCGCAGTTTGAGAGAACGCAGGGAAATGCCTTCTACCGTCCCACGCAGCTGCCCGACCTCAACGTAATCACCCATGCGGAAGGCATCTTCGAGCAGAAAGAAGACACCGGCCAAAATGTCGGCAATGGTCGATTGAGCGCCGAGCCCGATGGCGATGCCCACCACACCGGCACCTGCGAGCAGCGGGCCGATTTCGATGCCAAGCGATGACAACACGATCATCATCACGGACACGACCAGCATCACCTGGAGAACCTTGCGCAGCAGCGGCAGCAGCGTCGCCATGCGCTGGGCGCGCGTCGACTGGTTTCCACGCTGCGACGCGCTGAGCGCACGATCGATGACACGGACCATCAACACCCACGCGACATAGCCGAGCAGCAACACGACCGAAAGATTGAACAGCAGCCGCATCAGGAAGGCGCTCGGCCCGCCGACGCTATCGAGCCCATATCCCCAGATCATCGCCGTGCCGACCACGCCCAGCACGATCATTGCCAGCAGGATGGCGCGCATCAACCGCGCCACCTGCGGGCTGGAATCGTCCGGCGCCCCAGCGTCGTTGGTGTTCCCATGGTAGAGGCGGCTGAGCGGTCGGGTCAGGACCAGTGCCACGAGAGGCACGCAGAACGCCAGCAGCAGGCTTGCCAGGAGCCTCTCCCCGGCCTGCGGTTCCTGCCGCAGCGCCGCCCCGGCGGCGATAAGCCACAGCCCCAACAGATGCAGTGTCGCCAGCGCAGGCCAAACGCCCAGCAATGGCAGCGAGCGTGCATCGAGGTTAAGCGGTTCGACCAGCGTCCGTATGACCGCGACACGGTGGCGCCAAACCACCCACAGCAAATAGAGGAACGGCAACGTCCCCAGCGGCAGTCCCAGCGCCAACACCGCATCCTGCGGCAAGCCCAGGGCGCGCAGCAGATCCAGCAGGCCCAATGGTCCGGCGATCAGAGCAACCACGACCATCGCCGTGTTTTGCAGGCCATGGGCCGCCGGGGTGTCAAGCGGCAGCAGGCGGTGAGCCTGATCCTCCGGAGCGGTCAAGAGTCGGAGGATACGGTCGGTCAGCAGAATCGTGGCGACCAATTTGAGGACTGCCAGCAGGATCGCAGGTGCTGCCGGGTGCGGCGGGCGCATCAAAGCATAAGCCAGCAGCGTGCCCAGGGAGAACGCCGCCAACTCTGCCAGCCCGGCCGTCAGGCGCAGCACGGGTGCCACGATTTCCTGTCGGCGGAGCAGCCGCCGGGCGACGATCAGGGCGAGCACTCCGGCGGCAAAGAGCAGGGCCAGGCCATACCCGAGCCGCAGAGGGGACATGGCTGGCTGCACACCATTGGGATGGGCGAAAACATCAGCGACGATCGCCGGCAGCCTTGGGTAGACGTCTACGATGGCCTCCAACCGCCGGGCATAGTCCGGCAGCCCGGCGTCGGCAGAGAGGATCGGGTTTCCTTCCGCGATCGCCGGCGGCGCCCACAGCGGCACCACCGGCAGCAGGAGCGCCGTTATCAAGGACACCGCCCGTGAGCCGATGCGAACTGTGGGAAACTGTCCGTGCCTATACACCGCTCGGCACTCCTCCGCCCGTCGCTCCGCCGGTCGGCGCCCGATCGTCGGGGCGCGCCGCTGCTTCCGAACGGGGCCGTGCGCTCTCCACAGCCTCAGGCACCGGCTCCTGGATGCGGAACCAAGCGACGTAGAGCGCCGGCAGGAACAGGAGCGTCAGCAGCGTTGCGACGATCAGGCCGCCGATGATGGCATAGGCCATCGGACCCCAGAAGACCTCCGGCGCAATCGGAATCATGCCCAGGCTGGCGGCTGCTGCGGTGAGCAGGATCGGACGTACCCGGTGCATCGTCGCGTTGATGACGGCGTCCCAAGGGTGCTCGCCCATGGCGAGATGCTCGTCGATCTGCGCGATCATGATGACCGAGTTGCGCACGATCATGCCGATCAGCGCCACCACGCCCAGAATGGCGACGAAGCCGAGCGGAGTGCCGGTTGGCAGCAGCGCTGCGACCACGCCTATCAGGCCCAGCGGTGCGACACTGATGACCAGGAACAGTTTGCTGAATCCCTGCAGCTGGATCATCAGCACGGTCAGCATCACGAAGACCATGATCGGGAAAACAGCGGTGATCGATGCCATGCCTTTGGCGCTGTTCTCGACGGTACCGCCGACCTCGATGCTGTAACCGGGAGGCAGGCTGCGCCGCAGTTCGTCCATCGCCGGGGCCAGCTGTTGCACCACCGTCGCAGCCTGCAAAGGCGGAACGAGGTCGGCCTGTACGGTGATGGTCGGCTGCCGCGCGCGCCGCCAGACGACGGGCTGCTCCAACTCGTAGCGCAGGGTGGCAAAGTCCCGCAGGGGCACGGTGCGGCCGCCGGGTATGGCGATCTGCAGGTTGCGCAGCGTCTCGGTCGAGCTTCGCTCGGCATGGCTGGCCTGGGCCACCACGTCGATCAGGTAGATGTCGTCGCGCAGTTGCGTGAAGGCGAGGCCCGACACCGTGGCATTCAGCGCCTGCTCGAGCGCTTTCGAACTGATGCCGAGCAGGCGCGCCTTGTCCTGGTCGACCTCGACCCGGACGACCTTGGACGGCTCATTCCAGTCGTAGTTGATCAGTCGTGTATAGGGGTTGCCGCCGATCGTGTCGGCGACGCGATTGGCAAGCGCGCGCACCTCGCGCACGTCGGGACCGGACACCCGGTATTGGAGCGGCCAGCCGACGGGAGGCCCCATCTCCAGCGGACTGACCCGCGTGTTGAGATCGGAGAAACCTTCATTCAGCACCTTCTCCAAGCGAGCGCGCACGGCCTCGCGAACTGCATAGCCCTTGGTGACCACCACCGCCTGGGCGAAATAATCATTGGTCAGTTGAACGTCGAGCGGCAGATAGAAGCGGATGGCGCCCTGACCGATGTAGAAGCTCCAATGGTCGATGTCCGGGTCGGCGGCCAATACCTTTTCCAGCCGGTCGGCGGTGTCCCGGGTCGCCTTGATCGATGCGGTCTGCGGCAGGGTCAGATTGACCAGCAGCTCCGGCCGATCGGACGCGGGAAAAAACTGCTGCTGAACGAAGCGCAAGCCGAAGACTGAGAGACCGAAGAGTATGAACGTCAGTCCGATCACCAGGTAGCGGGCTCGCATGGCCATGCGCAGGCTGCTGCGGAACATCCGCATCAACCGACCCGGTTCATGTGCGACGCCGTGCCCATGTCCACCCCCCCGCGGCGGACGAAGCACGTAGACCCCGATCAGGGGTGCGAACAGCACGGCGACGATCCAGGAGAAAAGCAGGGCCATCGCCACGACGGCGAAGAGGGTGAAGCAATATTCCGCCGCTCCGCCCTGGGCGAAGCCGATCGGGATGAAGCCGGCCACCGTCACCAGCGTTCCGGTCAGCATCGGAAATGCGGTGGAGGTGTAGGCGAAGGTGGCCGCCTTATCGAGGCTGAAGCCTTCCTCCAGTTTTGTGATCATCATCTCGACGGTGATCATGGCGTCGTCGACCAGCAGGCCGAGCGCGATGATCAGGGCGCCGAGCGAGATGCGCTGAAGCGCGATGCCGTAGAACTCCATGCCGATGAAGGTCATGGCCAGCACCAGCGGTATGGAGGTCGCCACCACCAGCCCGGCACGTAGCCCGAGGCTGACGAAGCTGACCGCCAGCACAATGATGACCGCTTCTTCCAGTGCTTTGGTGAAGCCGGCGACCGACTCCTCGACGACCAACGACTGGTTGGCAACCAGGTGCACTCCGATACCGATCGGAAGGTTGGCTTCCACTTGGCGCATCCGCTCGTGGATACCCTCGCCGAAGGCGAGCACATTGCCACCGGCCGCCATCGAGATGATCAGACCGATGGCCGGCTTGCCGTTGTATCGGAAGATCGGCGTCGGCGGATCGGCGTAGCCGCGCCGCACCTCCGCGATGTCGGTCAGCCGGTAGAATTTGTCATTGGCACGCAGGCTGATCGCCCGCAGGCTATCTTCCGAGGTGAAGGCGCCGCTGACCCGCACCGTGACCTTCTCGTCGCCCGCCTGCACGATGCCTGCCGGGGCGACGGCGTTCTGAGCCTGCAGATCCGAGATCACCTGCCCCCGGTCGATTCCCATGGCGGCGAGCTGGCGCGTTGAGAAGTCGAGGTAGATTTTTTCATTCTGGATGCCGACGAACTGGATTTTGCCGACATCCGGCACGCGCATCAATTCCGCCCGCGCCGTCTCTGCATAATCCTTCAGCGCGCGATAGCTGAAGCCATCAGCGGTGAACGCATAGACCGTGCCGAAGGTGTCGCCGAACTCGTCGTTGAAGGCCGGGCCCTGGATGCCCTGCGGCAGGGTCGCCTTCATGTCGGCGATCTTCTTGCGCACCTGATACCAGAGATCGGAAACAGCGGATGCCGGCGTGTAATCCTTCAAGTTGACGTAGACAACGGAAATTCCAGGCTTTGTGTAGCTTTTCACGTAATCCAGATAAGGAATTTCCTCCAACTTCTTCTCGATCGGATCGGTCACCAGCTTCATGGTGTCCTCGATCGTGGCACCCGGCCAATTGGTCTGGACGACCATCGTCTTGATGGTAAAGGCCGGATCCTCCTCCCGTCCGAGGCGGAAATAAGCGAGGCCGCCGGCCAGCGTCAGGGAGAGGATCAGGTACCATGTGAAGGAGCGGTGCCGGAGAGCCCACTCCGAGAGATTGAATCCGGTCATGGTGCTGCCGTTTCTGTCGGTTGGTCGAGGCGGACGCGCTGCCCTTCCGAGACGCTGCGCACTCCGGCGGTAAGGACGATGTCGCCGGGTGACAGGCCGCTGCTGACGATCACTGGACTGCCGTCATCCTCGCCGTCATTTTTCCCAGCGCCCGCGGGCTCTTCCTTCGGGCGCACCGTGACGGCACGAGGTCGGACAATCTGCTCCTTCGGATCGACGACCCAGACGACGCTCTGCCCAGAGGTCTCGTAGATGGCGCTGTGCGGCAGTTCGATCACCGGCTCCGGTTGGCGCACCAACCGGCCAGTCACGGTGGCTCCAAGACGCAGCGCGTCGGGTGGATTCTCCAGCGTGATCCGAACGGTGTGGGTGCGGGTAACCGGATCGGCTTGGGGCGACACTTCGCGCACACGTCCCCGCGCGGTAACGCTGTCGTCGCCGACCAGCGCGACCTCGACCACCGGATCCCGGGGGGCGGCCTGCAACCCCGCTTCGGCAATGTTGAAGACAGCCTCCCGCTCCTCCGGTCGCGCAACCCGCACCACCATTGCGCCGGCTTCCAGCACCTGCCCGGGTTCAGCTCCGGTTTCCGTGACGACGCCATCGCGGTCGGCTTTCAGTTCCGTGTAGCCGAGCTGGTCGCTGGCCGCCTGCCGGGAAGCCTCGGCCGCCACCACCCTGGCATCCGCCGTCCGCTTGGCCAACAGCGCCGCGTCATATTCCACCCGGGTGGTGTTGCCGTTGGCCAGCAACGAACGCTTGCGTTCCTCCTCGTTGCTGGCCTGGAGCTGTTCGGCCTTCGCCGATGCCAGCATCGCCCGGGCGGATTGCAAGGCGTTGCGCTGATCCTGGCCGTCCAACCGGGCCAATACATCGCCAGCCTTGACCCGGGCACCAACATCGACCGTCCGCTCCACCAGCTTGCCGGCGATACGGAAGCCGAGGTCGGCATCGGCCCGCGCCTCGATGATGCCGGTCACGGACCTGGAAAGCTGAAAGCTCACCGGCTCGACCCGAACAGTCCGCACCGGACGGACCATGGGGGCGGAACCCGCTTCATGAGATCCGGTGCGGCTGTCCTGCTGGCAGCCGGCCAGCGTTGCGGGCAACATCGCCAGAGCCACAAAGGCGGCCGGATGGAAACGGGGGGGCGAGGAGATGGTCATGCGCCTTCTCCTTGCGTGATGGCCACCTTCTGGCCCGGGCGCAGCTTCTGCACCCCGCCGATCACCACCAACTCGCCGTCGTCAAGCCCCTTGGAGATTGTTACCGTTCCGGTGTCGAACTGTAGAATTGACACTGGACGCAAACTGACCGTCGCCGCCGGCTGCGCCACCACCCAAACGGCGGGGGCGCCTTGGATCGTCTCGAACAGGGCGGAGGCCGGAAGGCTGACGACCGGGCGCGCCGGCAATTTCGCTCGCCCGGTCACCGCGGCGCCCAGCAGGAAGGTCCGCGGAGCATTGGGCAAGGATACCTTGATGGTGTAGGTGCGCGTGACCGGGTCGACGCCTGGCGACACCTCGCGGATGGTTCCCTCGGCGACCTGGCTATGATCGCTCACCAGGCGAACCTCGACGGGAGGCAATGCGCCGTTGCCCTCCAACCGGATGCTGGCGCCCGGCACCTGGAACACCGCCTCCGCCGCGTCGGGATCAGCCAGTTGGACCACCATCTGGCCGGCCATGACGACCTGCCCCGCTTCCGCAGCCTTGCCTGTGATGACGCCGTCGCGGTCGGCGCGCAGTTCGGTGTAGGACAGGTTGTCTTGCGCATTTCGCAGCTTTGCCTCGGCAGAATCCAGGTCAGCCTGCGCTTGGGCATAACGGCGCTGCGCGTTGTCAAACTGCACGCGGGTGGTGAAGCCGTTGGCGAGCAGCGCACGCTGGCGCTCCTCCTGAGCGCGGCTCTGCTCAACGGCGGCCTTCGCGGAAGAGACCTCCGATTCCGCCGACCGCAAGCTGTTCCGCTGGTCTTGATCGTCCAAACGTGCAAGCAGGTCATTGACCTTGACCGACTGCCCGATCTCAACCGCCCGCTCGACCAGCTTACCGCCGATGCGGAAGCTCAAGTTGCTTTCGTGGCGGGACTGGATCTGGCCGGTCAGAGTGGCCGTGTTGTCGAGCCGGGTTGTCTGCGCCGGAATGGCTCGCACCGTCGTCGCCTCGGCCGGCGGTGGCGTCGGCTGTTCGCACCCGGCAAGGGCGAGACCGATCAGCAAGAAGATCGCGACACAGGCGGGTTGGGATGGCTGAAGCCAGGGCATGATGCGCTCTCACTGGTTAGCGCCGGCGGGCGAGTAGCGCGCTGGTATGGGTCGCGATCATCCGTTCCTCATCGGTCGGAATCACGTAGGCCTGGACCTGACTGTCGGCGGAACTGATGCAGGAGCGCCCCATCAGGTTGGCGGTCTCGTCGAGCACGAGGCCGATCCAACGCGATCGTTCGGCGATGGCCGAGCGGATGACCGCGGAGTGCTCGCCGATGCCGGCGGTGAAGACCAGCGCATCCAGCCCCCCGAGCGCGGCGGTCAGCGAACCGATGGCAAGGCTCGCGCGATAGATGAAGACCTCCAGCGCCAGAGATGCCCGTGGGTCGGGGCTTCCCAGCAGGTCGCGGACGTCGTTGCTGAAGCCGGACAGGCCTTTCAACCCGCAGTCGCGGTAGAGCATTTGTTCGATCGCATGGGCATCCATGCCGCGGCTCAGCAGATACAGCACGATGCCGGGGTCGAGCTGGCCGGGCCGTGTTCCCATCGGCAGGCCGTCGAGCGCGGTGAAGCCCATCGTGCTGTCGATGCTGACCCCGTCCTGGATGGCACACATGCTTGCCCCGCTGCCCAGGTGGGCGATGATCACGCGCCCGTGCGCGATCAATGGCGCGACGTCGTGCAGCCGTCGGGCGATCCATTCATAACTGAGGCCGTGGAATCCGTAGCGGCGCACGCCCTCCCGGTAAAGTTGTTCGGGAATGGCGTAGCGGTCGGCGACCTCGGGATGTCGCCGGTGAAAGGCGGTATCGAAGCAGGCCACCTGCACCATGCCAGGCATCATCGACCGGATCGCGCGGATCGGCGCCAAATTGTGCGGCTGGTGCAGGGGGGCGAGGGGCGCATAGCGTTCCAGCGTCTCAATGGCGACATCGTCAACGACGATGGGCTCGTCATAGGCTGGTCCCCCATGAACGACACGGTGGCCGACCGCGACCGGAAGCACTCCGCCCAACCATTCCCGAAGCCAATTGCCGAGAAAGGTCATTGCATTCGGCATTCCCTCCACCGCGGCGGGCAGCGCCTCCTCATACCCGGCGCCACAGCCCTCCGATGACCTCAACAGCAGGCGCGGCTGGGTGCCAATCCCCTCGATCTGGCCACGCAGGCGCGCTGGCATCGGGTCGGCCTGCCCCACTGCCGGCATGAGATCGAACAGTTGGAACTTGATGCTGGAGGAGCCGGCGTTGATAACGAGCATGGTGTCGGGCATCACGATTATCCTTTCACCGGTTCCTTGAGGCGCTGCCGGTCAGCGAACAGGGCGGCCACCGCGCAGGACGCCATCCGCGTCATCACGCTGTCGGCCCGGCTGGTCAGCACGATCGGTACCCGCGCGCCCAGTACGATGCCCGCCGCGTCGGCATTCGCCAGGAAGGTCAGATTTTTGGCGAGCATGTTGCCCGCCTCCAGATCCGGAACGACCAGGATGTCGGCGTTTCCAGCAACGGGGGAGACGATCCCCTTGATATGGGCGGCCTCGGGGCTGATGGCGTTGTCGAGCGCCAGTGGACCATCCAGCACGGCGCCGGTGATCTGGCCGCGGTCGGCCATCTTGCACAGCGCGCCCGCTTCCACAGTAGAGGGAATCTGCGGGTTGATTGTCTCAACTGCAGACAGGATCGCCACCTTGGGTCGATCGTTGCCAAGCGCGCGAGCGAGGTCGATCGCGTTCTGGATGATGTCGCGCTTCTCCTCCAGGGTCGGCGCAATGTTCACCGCGGCGTCGGTAATGAACAACGCCTTGTGGTATGTTGGGACGTCCATGATGAAGACGTGACTGATGCGCCGCTCTGTACGCAGGCCGGATTCCCGCTTTGTCACCGCGTGCAGCAACTCGTCGGTGTGAAGGCTGCCCTTCATCAACAGGTGCGCGCGACCCTGCCGCACCAGATCGACGGCTGCCGCTGCGGCGGCGTGGCTATGCGGCACGTCGACGATTTCATAGGAGGAAACGTCGATGCCGGCCTCGGCGGCGACGGCTTGGATGCGATCCGCCGGACCGACAAGGATCGGGCGGATGAAGCCCTGGCGCGCGGCTTCAACCGCTCCGGCCAATGACGAGACGTCGCAGGGATGGGCGACGGCGGTCGCCACTGGTGCGATCTGTCTGCAGACCTCGACCAGCCGTTCATACTTTTCGTGGCGACGCCCGGATACTCCATTCATGGCGTCGACAGGATGGTTGTCGCTCATGTCGCCGCCCTCACCAACGCAGGAACAGGCCGACATCCCCCGGCATGCCGCCAGGGTAATCCAGGATTCGAGCCTCCATTCGATAGCCCTTTTCCTTCAGGTGCTTCGCATAGATGTCGAAGGCCTCGCGGGCAAAGCCGGTCAGCGTAGATGGCCAATCGGGCTCGAAATTGTTGATCGCGCGCCCTCTGTCGGTGCAGTAGGTGCTGGGGAAACGCGTGATCTGGAGTTCGGTCACGCCGCGTTCCGCCGCCAGGCGAACGGCGTTGGTAAAGCGCTCATTCGCATCGTGACGGATATGCTGATTCATAAAGGCGTCACGCAGTGCTGCCTGTTCCTGCTCGCGCTTTTTCTCGTGTTCCAGCGCCTCCCGCATCCGGACGAGTTCCTCCTCCTCCGTGATGTGGTGAAGCTCCTCCGGACGGATGATGTCATCGAATTTGCTTGCGGGATCGACAGCATCGGGCGTTGGGGGTACGGCCTTGCTCATGGCGATTCTCCTCGCGGTCAATGTCAAACGGCCCCGATTTGCACGGCCGGAACTGTTGGTTACGTCACCTTTGTCGGCGGTTCCGCCCGGCGGACGGCGGTGCTGCCATCGTTCTTCCCGCCTCTCTTGCCACCGTCATGTGCAAGCTCGTCGGCGGCCTGGTGCAGCGGATTGTCACGGGCTGCGGCCATCAGGCGTCGCGCAGAGTCGCTTGGCTTGGTTTCCCCAGCCAAGAGCAGTTCAAGCTTTCTCAGCCGGCTGCGCTGCTCGGTGGTGAGGGGGCCCGCTGCGGTGAGGACCCGCTCGGCGATGGCAAGAAGCTCCTTGCGTTGCTCCGCCTCGGGGATCAAAGCCGGCAGGGAGGCAAGCGCGCCCGCCTCGTCCATCTGCATCAGGAACGCCTGTTCGCGGAAGATTTCGCGAACCTCGCTCAGTGGCCGCTTGGCCGACCCCGGATGTTCGTCCCGGATCCTGCGCAGCATCTGGAAGCTGCGCTCGTCGATCGCTTCCCGACTGCGACCGGCATAGGCCAGCACCCGGAACAGCGCCTCGGTGAAGCCTCCGGAGGAGGCACGCCCCATAATCTCAGCCTTCTTCTTTTCTACCAGGGCCTCGAATGCCTCGTCCCGGGTGCGGGGTGGACGGGCGCTGCCACCCGGTGCAGAGAGGCCGACCAGTGCCTGGAGCAGAGGAGAGCCGTAAAGATCGAGGAACAACCGTTCCACGAAGTGATCGCGTTGGTCACGGTAGGCGTTCAGCGACCGGACGATGAATTCCGACACCGTCTCTTCCGCGGTCAGAAAGGCGTTGTCGGGACCGACCGGCCGCCGGTTCTCCCGTACCCAGTCGGCAAGCGATTCGATCGGCGCCATGAAGGGGTTCAGGTGCGAGAACAGGTAGTGCTGCATCCGCACAGGGTTGGTCAGCCGCAGCCATTGGGCGAAGGGCTCGGAGACGGCGGCACGGATCTGGGGCCGGCCGAAGGTAACATAGAGCCCCTTGTTGATGTCGGAGACGCGGGCCACCGTGGCGAAGCGCTGATCGTCCTCCGTCGTGTTGCCTCCCAGGTGACGGATGTCGTCCAGCGTGCGCGGCTCGAAGCGGGAGAGATAGTTGCCCCCGATCAAATCGGCGCCGGGAATGTCCGGATCCTTGGGATGGATCGTCATCTCGTACAGGCCGGGCGGCAGCAGGTCGATCAGGTCGATGTTCTCGATGAACTCCGCAGTTTCCTTCCGGGCAACGCGGCCGGAAACGAAGATGCCGAGGTGTCCGATGTCCTGGTGCAGGTTGTAGACGATGGTCTGCTCGTGCGCCCGGATCTCGTCCACGCTGTCGTACAGGTCAAGGATCCAGCCGAGCGCTTGTTGCGGCGGGGTGATGTTGTCGCCCCAGGACGCGAACACCAGGATCGGGGAGCGGATGTTGCGCAAATCCAGGCGTCGGCCGTCCTTGCCGACGATGCTGCCGGCAGTCAGCTTGTTCCCCACGAACAGCTCGTCGGTGATCGCCTCGATCTCCTCGCTGTTCAGGAGGAAGTAACCGCCCCACCACCGCTCGAAGGCAAGGTAACGCTCCGCCTCCGTATCGATCGAGGCGTAGAGGTTGTACATCTTCTTCCACAAAGTGTTGGCTGGATCGAGCTTTTCAAAGTTGCCGATCAGATGGGCGCCGTCGAACCGACCGTTCCCCAGGTCGCCGGCCAGCGCCGCCAGCCAGGCGCCGCCATAGAGGCCGCCAAGATAGCGCATTGGGTTTTGCCCTTTGACACCTGCCCAATAGGAAAGCGGAGAGCCGGCAATGATGATCGGCCCCATAAGATCGGGGCGCGCGGCGCTCAGCGCCATTACCGCCCAACCGGCCTGGCAGTTGCCGATGACACAGGGCTTGCTGGCACACGCCTCGTGCAGTGCGCTGACATGCTCGAGGAAGGTGGCCTCCGCAGCGGCAACGTCGGACAAAGTCTGACCTGGCACGGGTTCCGGGTGAAATCCGACGAAATAGCAGGGATGACCGGCCTGCAGCGCCGCGCCGATTTGGCTGTCAGGCTTGAAGCCGCCAATTCCGGGGCCGTGACCGGCTCGAGGGTCGACGATCACGAAAGGCCGCTTGGCAGGATCGATCTCAATCCCCGGGGCTGGCTTGATGCGCAGCAGCATATAGTTGCAGGGACGCTTCAGGTGACGGCCATCCAAGACCATCTCGTGAGCAAAGGTCAGGACCGGGGGCTTGCCCTGTTCGGCATGTTCGATGAACTGGTCGCCACGTCGGCGCAGTACATCAAGCAGAAGGATCCAGCGCTGCCACGCGTCGATGCTGTAAGTCGCTGCGTCAGGCAGCATATTCATAGGGACGATGGGAGAGGTAATGGCGATCTTAGAGGCAAGATCTCCAGTGGACTGCGCAGCCACATCGGCGTGGTGAGATTGGTCACCTTTCATGCCCGCACCCGGTTGGAACGCTGCTAACGGGGTCGAGAGGGCCGCAGTGAAGGCCGAAATTGCGCTGCTCATGGATTGTTGCCATAGGTCGGTCATCAGCTTTGTATCCTCTCTCATTGCGGCATGCGTTCTGCTGCACGCGCTGCACGCGATTTTCTGGCCTACTTTTTCGGGCGATTTATGGAGAGTTCCAGAAATATTCGTAATTTTAAAATGCAGAATCACTTTTATTGTATGGAGACTTTGAGTATCATTATTCAGTAATCACACCACTTCCGTAAGGATCTTAAGGTATTTTCTGACGCTCCATTTGGCCGCATTGTCGCGTTTGCTGCGGTTGACGCGGCAAGTAGCAAGGCCAAATGAAACTAAATCCTTTCAGAGAGAAGCTGCGGCTTGCATACGAGCTACAGGAGGAACCTCTGCGGAGACACCCCGCTGAGGAGTGCCCGCTCAGGAATGTTGCGATGTAGTGTAGGATCCCCAAGCGAAGAGGAGGTAGTTTGTAACAGTTAACACTGATACCGTATCGGGACAGTAAGATAGAATGACGCTGATAAGATATCAGATCATTTTTCCCATGCTTCTCTCACCGAATGGTGACAACTTGATAACAGCAGTGTCCAGAGCTATGTTTCCGCATTTCGAAAATCAGAGTGAAAACTTTCTACTTCATTGATACCGTTACACCCCCGAGCCCGAGCGTCAATCTGGCTCCTTGCGTGTTTGACGTAACCTTCAGCACAGTAACTGCTCACCTGGCTGGGAGCTGGTGAGCAGTCAGGCAACGGTGAAGGTTCCACCGACGAGCGCTTGGATTGCGGTCCA
>PJUA01000715.1_pt1 | contig 12983 bp, 12 predicted proteins | sample 1512151 | NCBI WGS metagenome assembly PJUA01 (sample SAMN08177678, study PRJNA422409) | Soil metagenome, whole genome shotgun sequencing project. | isolation source: Soil enriched on filter paper: beechwood xylan treatment | place: USA: Madison | collected 2015-01-15
CAATGAGCTCAGCTCAGCATGAACACGAGTCGGCAATCAAGACTCCCAAGCAATTGATCGCAGCGGTAGTCGCAGGTTTTATGGTCCCCATCGTGTGCATCGTGCTACTGGTGCAGTACGTGACCAACGGCCAGAAGACCGGCGCCGGCTCCGACAGTCAGACGCCCGAGATGATCGCGGCGCGCATCAAGCCCGTCTCCGATGACGGCTTCACCTTCCGCGATGCCAACGGCCCCAAGCAACTGCTTTCGGGTGAAGAGGTCTACAAGACCACCTGTGCCGCCTGCCATGGCGCCGGCGTGGCAGGTGCCCCCAAGGTGGGGGACGCCGCTTCCTGGCAAGCCCGGATCGCACAAGGCTATGACACCCTGGTCACGCACGCCATCAACGGTCTGCGCGCCATGCCCGCCAAGGGCGGCAACCCGGACCTGGACGATGTGGAAATCCAGCGTACCGTGGCCTACATGGCCAACCAGTCCGGCGGCAAGTTCAAGGAACCGGAAGCAAAGGCGCCCGCCGCCGCTGAAGGTGCCGCACCCGCTGCAGACGCACCTGCCAAGTAAGACCTGCATCCCACCGGAAATCATACGTCCGCAAAAAAAATCCCCGAATCGAATTCGGGGATTTTTCATTTGCGGCCGCCCTGTCATGCTGCCAGGGCGCCAGTTGCCGGTGGTGCGCATGGCACCTTCCGGCTGGTCATCTCAATCTCAATAACGTGGCGGAGGCGGCGGGGGATAGCCACCCGGCGCATAGCCTGCCGGCGCTTGCTGGGCAGGTGCTGCAGCCTGTTGCTCGGCCACGAAGATTTCCACGCGACGGTTCTTGGCGCGGTTGGCATCCGAATTGTTCGGCACCAGCGGCTCATGTGAACCACGACCCATGATCACGAAACGATTGGCCGCTACGCCGCGCGAGCTCAGGTAGTCGCGGGTACGGGCTGCACGCTGTTGCGACAGCGGGTCGTTGATGGCATCACTGCCGGTGTTGTCGGTGTGGCCAACGATGGTGACCGTGGTCGCCGGATTTTCCACCAGGGTGGCGGCGAAGCGATCCAGCACCGGACGCATCTCGGGCTTGATGTCGGCACGACCCGTATCAAAGGAGATGTCACTCGGGATTTCCAGCTTCAGGCGGTTGTCCGCGGTCTGGGTGACTTGCACGCCAGTGCCCTGGGTTGCCTGTTCCATGGCGCGCTTCTGGTTTTCCATACGGTTGGACCAGATGTTGCCCGCTACCGCGCCGATGGCGCCACCAATGGCCGCACCACCCAGGGCGCGTCCGCCACCACCACCACCGGTGGCTGCGCCGATGATGCCACCCAGGCCGGCGCCGATACCTGCACCGGTAGCCGTGCCACGTTGCGTCGGGCTCATGTCGGCGCAGCCGGAAAGCGCCAGCACACCGGCGATCGCCGCAATGGAGAGTTTCTTCATGTCATGTCCTTTCTTGTCTTTTAGTTTTGTTGTCCGGGCCATTAGCCGGTCTTCCTCAGAGCATTCGCCGGCCCGATATGTTCCTGCTTGGGAGATGCACCCGCCAAATTACAAAGGCATCCGGATGAACGGATGCCTTTGGGTGAAACGGCCGGTGCAAATAGAACCAAGCAGAACTAGTCAGACTGGGACGGTCCTTCCAGTTCCACCGTCTCGTTGCCGCCCGACCCGCCGCGCTGGCTGAAATAATAGGCCAGCCCACCTACGGCGGCGATGACGCCACCCATCATCAGCGGCTTGCGCAGCCAGCGACGCGACAGCAGCGAGGCGCCTGTCATCAGCAATGGCGTCACCGTCTGCAGATTCAGGTTGCCCAGCCCGCCGCTGCTGATCGACTTGATCGACTGCACCGTCTTGCCGCCGCCAAACAGCGAAGCAGCAAAATGGCCAACGCGGCTCAAGGCCCCCTTGGCCAGCGACTCGGCGCTGAGATTTTCGCGCACCACCTCACGCGACTCCATCACGCCCAGCCGATACAGCGCACCCTGCGCCAGTACCTTGCGCTTGCGCTCCTCATGGGTCATGCCGTGATCCAGGTCTGTCATGCTGTCCTCGTTCTGATGGAAAACTTGCACCTACAACAGTGCATCACGATCCTTGCGCAGCTCGGTCATGGTCTGCGGCAGCGAAAGCTTGCCTTGCTGCAGCACCGAGCGGGCGTACCACACCAGCCCGACCGTCGCCGCAGTGAAAAAGGCGCCCAGCAGGGCCAGGATCTTCCAGCCCCAGGCGTCCCAGGCCAGCATCACGATCAGCACGGACCAGAAGGCAATGGCAAACCACAAGCCCACCGCCGCCAGCACGAAGATGACAGCAAAGCGCAGCAGGTTGGCACCGATTTCGGACATCTCCAGCGATGCCAGCTCGATACGGCTGATGATCAGGCCGAGCAGGTTCTTGGCCAGACCCAGGAGCCCCGCCGTCAATCCGGGGTGGGCGGCCTGGGCGGTGGAGGCCGCCGGGCTTTCCTTGTGGGGCGTCGCCATCGGCGCGGCGCTTACTTGCTGCGACCGATGACCAGGCCCACCAGCAGGCCCAGCCCGGCCGAAATGGCCACGGCGCGCCACGGATTTTCGTGGACATAGTCGTCGGTCTTGGCAGCCACTTCCTTGCCCTTCTCGATGGCGGCAGCCTGCGCGCCCTGGGCCGCTTCGGCAGCGGCTTCCAGCAGGGTCAGGCCCTTGGCGCGCAATTCGTCAGCCTTTTCACCGGTGGCAGCAGCGGCCTCGGCGAACAATGCCTGGGCGTCCTTGACCAGGGTCTTCATGTCGTTGCGGACGGTCTTCAGTGCGGGGGATTGAGGCATTTAAATTCTCCTTTTTTGCCGGTTATGGAAAAGACTAGCAAGTCGTCGCATCCCTTTCGCCACTTGCCCCATGTCCAGGCTGAGGCGAGCAGGTTCGCTGCGTTGCGACGAGCTTTTGATTCTACAGAGTCCGCTGGCTGGCGAATAGCGCCTTGCCGGTCTGCTGCACATGCATTGGAGCAGGCTTGCGCCAGCGCAAACTGGTTCGATGATGCGGTGGACGTTAGGTTCCGGCGGATTCTCCCGACACAGGCCGTGTCGGGAGGCCATCAGAACCGGCCGACCATCAGAAGCGGGTTTCCCGCGCAGCGCGCAGGAAACTGTCGAGGATGGGGGTGCAATCCAGCAGTTCGGCTCCACCGGCGCGGTGGAATTCCGGGTGCCACTGCAGGCCCATCACGAACGGCGCCTTGCGATAGCGGATGGCCTCCACGATCTGGTCCGGGCCCGATACCGCCTCCACCGACAGGTCGCGTCCGATGTCACGCACCGCCTGGTGGTGAATCGAGTTGACGATGGCATTCTCGGTCTTGACCATGCCTGCCAGCGACGAGCCCTGGGGGAAATGCAGCGCGTGATAATTGCTGTCGTACTGGTCATTGACGTGCAGGATGGCGGTCGGCACATCGGTGGCGATATCCTGATACAGCGTGCCGCCGAAGGCCACGTTGATCAGCTGGCAGCCGCGACAGATCCCCAGCACCGGCTTGCCGGCCTCGATGAACTCGTGCAGCAGCTCCAGTTCGTACATGTCGCGCACCCGGTCACCGCTCCACTCCGGGCGCGTGGCAGCCTGGGCATAGCTCTGCGGCGAGACGTCGGCCCCACCCTGCAAGACCAGCCCATCGAGGTGCTTGGCATAGTCCCGCAGGCGGATATTGCTGGGGTGGACCAGGCCATTGGTATTGACGGTCGGGATCATGAAGACCAGCACATCGCGCGACATGACCCACTGCGCAATCGATTCCTCCAGATATTGCAGGGTCTTGCTGCGCAGGCCCTTGGCACCGCTTTCCGGATGGAAGATACGGGCCGACACGCCGATCTTCAACGTCCGTTGCATGACCCGGCGACCGGCCTTGTCCGACAGCTGGCGCAGGCGCGCCGTGAGGAAACGCCAGGTCTGCGCCCAGGGCGCGTCGCCGGCATGATGGGGCGGCGGGGGCAGGGAAGAATAGGGACTTTGCTGTGGACTTTGCTGCGCCTGTGCCTGGGTCGCTTCCGCTGCAGGCTGGGCACCTGGCCCAGGCTGCACGGGAGCGGCTGCAGCAGCAGGGGCGACCGGCGTAGGCACTGCGGGCTGGACCACGGGGCTGGTGCCAGCACTGACGGTGGGGCCCGCTACCGGCGGCGTCCCGGCAGGATTCTGGGAGGCGGCCGGCGCCCCGGAGGCGTCGGCGGAGACAGGCTTGGCCGCGGCCGTACCCGGGGTGCGGTCGGGCGGCAGGTTGGCTTCGGAATCTTGGATGTCGGACATGGCTGCAATAAGTGATCTGGATGGATGAACTGCCGCGCGCTTCATGGGCCACGCGCATGGCGACAATCTACGACAGAGGACCCGGGGAGTGGCTGAGTATAAGCGCATTGCCCGGCTTTGGACACCTGTCGCCCGGCAAGGCGGCTGTGCCCGCGGCAGCCGGTGCTGGCAAGCAGTTTCATACAAGCCGCCGCTCCCGCTTTCATGGCACACTCCTTTCCCTCGTACTGGCAGACAACACAAAGGCCGTGCATGTTCCGGCCAATTTCACCGGATCTGCCAGGCCCGGCCAGATCAACCGTCCAGCTCCGCCACCATGTCCAAGGTCCTGATCCTCTACGCCCATCCCGCTGCCGAGCTTTCGCGCACCAACCACCTCATGCTGGAAGCCGCTGCCCGGCTGCCCGAGGTGCGGGTCCACGATCTCTATGAGCATTACCCGGATTTCCACATCGACATCGCGCACGAACAGCAACTGTTGAGCGAGGCTGAACTGATCGTGATGCAGCATCCCATCCACTGGTACAGCATGCCGGCGCTGCAAAAGGAATGGTTGGACCGCGTGCTCGCCCGGGGCTGGGCCTTCGGCCACGACGGCCACGCGCTGCAGGGCAAGCGATTCTGGCTAGTGGCCTCCACCGGTGGCGAGACCGCCTCCTACAGCAGTGACGGCCGCCACGGCCACCGCTTCGAGGACTTCCTCCCGCCTTACCAGCAGACCGCCCGCCTGTGCGGCATGCAATGGGTAGAACCGCTGATCCTGCACGGCGCCCACCATATCCCACCGGTGCAATTCCAGCACCACGTAGAACGCTATCTGGAGGGCCTGCAGGCATGATGCGCAGCACCCTCCCTCCACACCCGACCCCATTTCTGAAAACTGGACGCTTCCATGGATGAACAACTGCTCATCGCCCTGGTTTATCTGCTCGCCGCGGTAGCCGCCGTGCCCATCGCCAAGCGCCTGGGCCTGGGCGCCGTGCTGGGCTACCTGCTGGCCGGCATCGTCATCGGTCCCTGGGGGCTGGGACTGATCACCGAGGTCAAGCACATCCTCGAATTTTCCGAGTTCGGCGTGGTGCTGCTGCTGTTCCTGATCGGCCTGGAACTCGATCCCAAGCGCCTGTGGGCCTTGCGCCGCTCCATCTTCGGCTGGGGCAGCGTGCAGGTCGCCAGTGTCTCGCTGGCCCTCTTCGCAGCGGCCCTGGCAGCCGGTGTACCCTGGCGCATCGGCCTGATCGCCGCGCTGGGAATGTCGCTTTCTTCCACCGCCATCGCCCTGGCCACGCTGGGCGAGCGCAAGCTCACCGCCACCCCGGCCGGCGCCGCCGGCTTTTCCATCCTGCTGTTCCAGGACATCGCCGCCATCCCGATGATGGCCGCCGTTCCCCTCCTGGGCGTGGCGGCCAGCCAGGGCAGTGGCCAGGGCTGGTTGCATGCTGGCCAGGTGGCCCTGGTGATCGGCCTGCTGATCTTCGGTGGGCGCGTGCTGATCCGCCCCATCCTGCGCATCATCGCCAAGACCGACATGCGCGAAATCTTCACCGCCTTCGCCCTGCTGCTGGTGATCGCCACCTGCCTGCTGATGCAGTCGGTGGGCATGTCGATGGCACTGGGGACCTTCCTGGCCGGCGTGCTGCTGGCCGATTCCGAATATCGTCATGCGCTCGAAAGCGACCTGGAACCCTTCAAGGGCCTGCTGCTGGGCCTGTTCTTCATCGCCGTGGGCATGTCGGTGGACTTCGGCGTGTTCCTCGCGCAGCCCTGGCGCATCATCGGCATGGTGCTCGGCTTTCTGGCCATCAAGACCAGTGTGATGTGGGTCCTCGGCCGCTGCTTCGGCATTCCCCGCGGACAGCAATTGTTCTTCGCCTTCCTGCTCTCCCAGGGTGGGGAATTCGCCTTCATCGTCTTCGGCGCGGCGGTCACCGCCAAGGTGCTCACGCCCGAGATCTCTTCCATGCTGGTGGTGGTGGTGGCCTTGTCGATGCTGATCACGCCGCTCATGCTCCTGGTGCACGACCGCCTGCTGGTACGCTGGCTAGAAGGCGGCAAGCGCCGTCCGGAAGACAAGATCGATCCGCAGGACCATCAGGTCATCATCGCCGGCTTCGGCCGCTTCGGCCAGATCGTCGGCCGCCTGCTGGCCGCCAATGGCATCGGTGCCACCGTGCTGGACCATGACCCGGACCAGATCGATTTCCTGCGCAAGTTCGGCTTCAAGGTGTTCTACGGCGATGCCACCCGCATCGATCTGCTGCGTACCGCCGGTGCCGACAAGGCGCGCGTACTGGTGATCGCCATCGACGATGCGCAAGCCGCACTGGAAATGGTGGACAAGGTCCGCGAAGAATTCCCGCACCTGCAGATCGCGGCCCGCGCCCGTAACGTCACCCATCTCTACGACCTGATGGATCGCGGCGTGACCGTCCTGGAACGCGAAACCTTCGAGAGTGCCCTACACATGGGCCGGCAGGTGTTGCAGCAGCTGGACTTCGGCGCCTATCGCGCCCGCGAGGCGGCCATGAAATTCCGCGCCCATAATCTCAAGACCCTGGAAGCGCTCTATCCGCACTACAAGAACCAGGCGCAGATGGTATCGATGGCCGCGCAGGCAAGAGAGGAACTGCAGGCCATGTTCGCCGGCGACCGCGAGGCGCTGGAGCGCGATCACTCGCACGACCAGTGGCGCCAGGAGCCCCCCGCACCGCCCGCGCCATAAAAAAAGGGCCGGACACGCTTGCGCACATCCGGCCAAATCCCTCACTGCTTACTGCTTACCACTTACTACAAGACTACCTACTGCTCACTACTCACAACTACTCACTGCGTACTACTGACTGCTCACCGGTACTACCCACTGCAAAACGTCAAATCATTTATATCAATTCAGCGCCAGCGGCACGAAGATCTTCTCGTCGCCGCGCTCCACCAGCAGCGCCACATTCTTGCCGGCCTCGGTGGCCAGCTTGCGCAACTGGGGCACGCTCGTGACCGGGGTGCCATTGAGCGCCAGGATCACGTCTCCGCTCTGGATGCCGGCTACGGCCGCAGGTCCGCTGGCGTCTTCCACCAGCAAGCCCTTCTGACCGCCCAGCTGGGCTTGCTCGTCCTTGTCCAGCGGACGCACCGCCAGCCCCAGGCGCCCCTGGTCATCGCTCTTGCCCGGCTTGGCATCGCTCTTGGCCTGCTTCATCTCGCCCACCGTCACATTGAGGGTGCGTACCTTGCCGGCCCGCATCACTTCCATCGGCTTGCTGCTGCCCGGGGCGGCATCGGCCACCAGCGTGGGCAGATCCACCGAGTGATCAATGGCATGACCATCGAAACTCAGAATCACGTCGCCCGGTTGCAGACCCGCCTTGTCGGCCGGGCTACCCTTCTCCACCGAGCTGATCAGGGCACCCTCGGACTTCTTCAGACCGAAGGAATCCGACAGCGCCTGGTTCAGGTCCTGTACGGACACCCCGAGGCGGCCGCGTGTCACCTTGCCATGCGTGACCAGCTGCTGCTCCACCTTCATCGCCACATCGATCGGGATCGAGAAAGACAGGCCCTGGAAGCCACCGGTCTGGCTGTAGATCTGCGAATTGATGCCGATCACCTGGCCATTCAGATCGAACAGCGGGCCACCCGAGTTACCCGGATTGACCGCGACGTCGGTCTGGATGAAGGGAACATAATTGTCGTCCGGCAGGCTGCGCGACTTGGCGCTGATGATGCCGGCGGTGGCGGTATTGTCGAAGCCGTAGGGCGAGCCGATGGCCAGCACCGGCTGTCCGACCTTGACCCGCGACGGGTCACCGATCTGCACCGTCGGCAGGCTCTTCGCATCGATGCGGATGACGGCGATATCGCTCTGCTTGTCGATGCCCAGCACCTTGGCCTTGAACTCGCGGCGATCAGTCAGCTTGACCACCACCTCCTGGGCGCCATCGACCACGTGGGCGTTGGTGAGGATCAGGCCATCAGGCGAAATGATGAACCCCGAACCAAGTCCATGCATCACCCGCGGTTGCTGCGGCATCTGCAGCTGCGGCCCGAAGCGCTTGAAGAATTCGGAGAAGGGATCGTTGGGGTCTACGCCGTTGTCGTCGTCATCGGCCACCTTGCGCGCCTTGCCGGTCACGCTGATGTTGACCACGGCCGGACCATAGCGCTGTACGATGCCCGAGAAATCGGTCGCCGCCGCGACCACCGGTCCGGCCGGGGCAGCGGGCGCTGGGCTGGCCGCCACCAGCGGGGCGCTGACCGCGGCCGCCTGCGCCGATGGCAGGTCGGCGCCACGAAAATAGACATAGCTGCCGCCGACCACTGCGGCAATCATGACGGCCAAAGTGTTACGAACAAAAACAATGCGACGGCTCATCTTCTTCTCCTTGATCGAACGCGATATCGATGGTCGGGCCGGTTCGCCGCACTTGTGCGACCCACTGGCCTCAACCGTTGGAGTGAAGATTAAGCAGTGAAAATTAAGGCAGACTTAAGGCAGAAAAAAGAAGCGTGCTGCCCTGCATGCGACCTGCCTGGCGCCGCCTAGGCGGGCAGCAGGATGAAGTCGACCCTGGCCTGCAAACCCTTGCCGGTATTGGCCAGGGTCACCGGTACGCGGTGCAGGTCGGCGATCTGGCGCACGATGGCCAGTCCCAGGCCGCTACCAAAGGCGGCACGATTGCTGCTGGCATCCTGCGCACCGTGTGGACGCTGGGCGCGATAGAAGCGATCGAAGACACGCGGCAATTCGCTCTCGGCGATACCCGGTCCGCTGTCCTGGATGATGACCGTGCAACGACCGGCAACGGAAAGATCGACGCCGACATCGACCACGCCGCCCGCGGGCGTGTAGCGCAAGGCGTTGTCCACCAGATTGTTGAAGAGGATGCGCAGGGCATCGGCATTGCCTTGCACCTGCAGCGGCCGGCCATCGTCACCCGCATCCGATAACCCGAGATCGATGCCGCCATGCTCGGCCACCGACGACAGGTCGCCCACCACGCTGGCCAGCAGCGCGCGCAGATCGACCGCCGTAAAGCCCATGGCATCGGGTTCCTGGCGCGCCAGGGTAAGCAACTGGTGCACCAGGTGGGAGGTCCGCTCCAGGCCGCTCTTGAGGTCCGCAAAAGCAGCCCGGCGCTCCTCTTCATCGCTGGCACGCTCGGCCAGTTGCGCCTGCAGACGCAGGGCGGTCAGCGGCGTGCGCAATTCATGGGCGGCGTCGGCGACGAAGGCGCGCTGGGTTTCGGTGGAATGCTTCAGGCGTGCCAGCAAGTCATTCAAGGCATGCGTGAGCGGCTGGATTTCCTGCGGCATGCCCACGTCCGACAAGGGCTGCAGCGAATTCATGTCGCGCGCGGCTACTTCGGCGGCGGCCTTGCGCACCGGCGCCAAACCACGACTGACTGCCACCCACGACAACACCCCGATGAGGGGGAACAGCAAGAGCAAAGGCACCACCGTCTTGACCGCCATCTGCGCGGCGATCTCGTCGCGTGCGCTCTGCGGCTGCGCCACCTGCACCACGGTACTGCCGATCTGCGCGCTGTAGACGCGCCACATGCCATTGGGCCCGCGCACATTGGCAAAGCCCAGTTCGGCCTGGCGCGGCATGGCGCCACGGGCATGCGAGTGGTAGATGACGGAGCCACGACTGTCCCAGATCTGCATCATGATCTCGTCCTCCAGCTCGGGGAACTGCTGCCCCGGCGAGATCGGCGAGAAGGCCTGGCGCGGCAGCGAGGCCGCGATCTGGCGCATCTGGTAATCGAAGATCTGGTTGGCCTCGCCACGCGCCTGGAAGTACAGCGCCACACCGGCCAGCACGATGATGGAGAACAGGCCCAGTCCCAGCCACAGCAACAGCTTGTTGCGGATCGATTTCATGCCGGCACCAGGTAACCCACGCCGCGCACGTTCTTGATGAAGTCGCTGCCGACCTTCTTGCGCAGCGCGTGGATATGCACTTCGACGGCATTGCTCTCGATGCTGTCGTCCCAGCCGTACAGTTTCTCTTCCAGCTGCGCCCGCGACAGCACCACCCCGGGACGATCCATGAAGGCCTGCAGCAGCGTGAATTCACGCGCCGACAGGTTGACCGGCTTGCCGCCCACGGTGACCTCGTGGGTGGCCGGATTCAACACCACCTCACGCACCTGCACCAGACTCTCTGCCCGCCCCGCCTGACGGCGCGAAAGGGCGCGCATGCGGGCCGACAGTTCTTCCAGGTCGAACGGCTTGATCAGGTAATCGTCGGCCCCGGCATCAAGCCCGGCCACGCGGTCGGCCACTGCGTCACGCGCCGTGGTGATGAGCACCGGGATGCCATTGCCGCGCTCGCGCAGCGTGCGCAACACCGCCAGGCCATCCTTTTGCGGCAGGCCCAGGTCCAGCAGCAACATGGCGTAATCCTCGGTCCGCAGGGCAACGTCGGCCGACTTGCCGTCCTGCACCCAGTCGATGGCAAAACCGTCCTGGCGCAACCCCTTGCGCACGGCTTCGCCCACCATGGGATCGTCTTCCACCAGCAATACGCGCATGTCGCAGGCTCCTTGTCGGATTCAGAGTAGCTTCGCCAGCAGGAACACCACCACCGAGATCAGGATGGTCGAGGCAAAGGGCAGCGAAAAGATGCGGCCGAACAGGCGGAAGCGCAAGTCCCCCGGCAAGCGGCCGATGCCCAGCTTCTCCAGCCAGGGCAGCAAGGTCGAGAACACGATGACCGAGAGAAAGATGACGACGATCCAGCGTATCAAGCGCTTCTCCTCAGAGTCGGTGGGTGCGGTCGTGACGCAGCATGCGGGCCGGCCATTCGACGTTCTTGCCGATGGCCAGTACCTTGAACAGCTCGCCCATCTCGGCCGGGGAAATCAGTTTCTGCATGCCGTTGGCCAGCGGCAGGTAACGCAGGCTGTCCTCGGGCGAAGTGCGCAGCAGCAGCTCGCCGATGCCGGCATTGAGCAGGAAGGCGCCCTGGCTGGTATAGGCCAGCACTTCGACGCCCTCTTCCAACGCGGCCACCGCCATCGCGGTGAAATCGACGTGGGCCGTGATGTCCTGCAGGCCCGGCCAGTAGAACGGATCAGGGTGGGCATGATGGCGGTAGTGGCACATCAGCGTCCCCTGGTCACGATCCTGCAGATAGTATTCCGCGGCCGGGAATCCGTAATCCGGCAGGATCGCCAGGCCACCTGCGCCCCGGGCCAGCATGCGCCCCAGCGTATGCATGAAACCGATGGCCACTGGCGCCAGTTCGGTGAGATAACCCTGCGGCAATTCATCCGCATCGGGAATCTGGGCCACCGGCAGATCGGCCACGGCACGGTCCTCGAAGCGCAGGCGCCCCTGGGCATCACATGCCACGCCGCGCTCCAGCCAGCCCTCGGCCGCCTTCACGGCCAGCCGTACCGGCATGGCATCCAGCACCTCATTGCCCACCACCACACCGGAAAAGCTTTCCGGCAAGGCATCGAGCCACTCCACCACCGACGCGAAAGCGGCCAGCGTTGCCTGTTGCTGTGCGCGCAACTGCGCCGAGATTTCCACGATGAAATATTTTCGCGGCAAGGCCTCCCGCAGCTGCAATTCGCTGAGGATGTCCCGTGCCAGCTTGCCGGTGCCAGCGCCGAATTCCAGCAGCACGTTGTCCACCTCGGGACTGGCGGCGATCACCTCGGCGGCCAGGTGGGCCAGCGTGGCGCCATACAGGGGCGAAATTTCCGGCGCGGTTGTAAAATCCCCCTCTTTGCCCAGCTTGGCCGAACCACCGCTGTAATAGCCCACCTGGGGCGCATACAGGGCCAGATCCATGTAACGTTCGAAGGAAATCCAGCCACCGGCGGCGACGATCTCGCCGGCGATCCGTTGCTGGAGGGTGTGCGAGGCCGACTGTGCGTCGGCGCCTGGTTCGGGTAGTTGCAGTTGCATGGGCCGTATTGTATTGGAGTATCGGACTATTGGAGACCTGGAGCATGAGCTCATCCACTTCAGCCGGCGTCGCGCTGGTCACTGGCGCGGCGCGGCGCATCGGCAGGCATATCGCCCTGGCACTGGCGCGGGCCGGCTGGGACGTGGCCGTCCACTACAACCGTTCGCGCGAAGAGGCCGACACCCTGGTGCGCGAGATCGAAGCCCTGGGACGCCGGGCGCTGGCCGTGCATGCCGAACTGGGCGACCAGGCCCAGGTGAGCAGCCTGCTGACCCAGGCTACACCGCTGGGACGCGTGCGCTGTGTGGTCAACAACGCCTCGCTGTTCGATTTCGATGACGCCGCCAGCTTCGGCAACGAACGCCTGCTGCGCCACATGAGTGCCAATGTCGGCGCCCCGGTGTTGCTGGCGCAGGCCTTGTACGAGGCCACGCCGGAGGGCGAACAAGCCGTCGTGGTCAACCTGCTGGACCAGAAACTGTACAATCCCAATCCCGACTTCCTGTCCTACACCCTGTCCAAGGCTGCCCTGCACAGCGCCACCACCCTGCTGGCGCAGGCACTGGCGCCCAAGGTCCGGGTGGTGGGCGTGGCGCCCGGCCTGACCATGGTCTCGGGCGACCAGACCGAGCAACAGTTCGACCGGGCGCACACCGTCACGCCCCTGGGCCGTGGCAGCACCCCCGAGGACATCGCCGCCGCCGTCTGCTACGTGGCCTCGGCGCGGGCCGTGACGGGTACCACCCTGCTGGTCGATGGCGGCCAGCATTTGCTTCCCCTTTC